>Ga0209515_10000231_pt1 | contig 106223 bp, 106 predicted proteins | sample Subgroupgradi54m_FD_187454 | JGI IMG/M metagenome (GOLD analysis project Ga0209515, IMG submission 187454) | Subsurface groundwater microbial communities from S. Glens Falls, New York, USA - GMW60B uncontaminated upgradient, 5.4 m (SPAdes)... ... | reverse complement strand
ATACTCGGCGCGCAGACCCTCCTCACGGTAGCGCGCGCGAGTCACCTCGGGCAATTCGGGCAACTCTTTTTGCAACTGCTCGGCAGTAAAGCCGGGCACTTCGCGAAGATACAGTTTCGGCAGGTCGGGGTCGGGAAAGTAGCGGTAGTCGTGTGACTCTTCTTTTTTCCGCTGCGAAAAAGTTCTACCGGTATTCTCGTCAAACCCCCGCGTCTCCTGCATCACCCTCTCCCCCGCTTTAACCAGTTTCGTCTGTCGCTCTTCTTCAGAGAGAATCGCCCGCTCTACCGATTTAAAAGAATTTAAGTTCTTTACTTCTACTTTTGTCCCAAAGTTTTTCGTTTTGCCTTTTTCGTTTTTCGCTATACTGATGTTCGCCTCTACCCGCATCTCGCCTTTTTCCATATTCGCTTCCGAGACGCCGAGATGGCGCAGGAGCAGTTGCAGTTCGCGGGCAAAGTCGGCTGCCTCTTTCGCGTTGTGAATGACGGGCTCGGTGACCAACTCCATAAGCGGCACGCCCGCGCGATTGAAATCCAAATGGCTGTGCGTTCCGTGGTGGAGCGAAGTTGCGGTATCTTCTTCAAGATGAACGCGGGTAATCGCCACGCCGTGAAGCGCTCCTCCCGACACGAGCGGGTACTTATACTGGCTAATCTGATAGCCCTTTGGAATATCGGGGTAAAAGTAGTTCTTTCGGTCAAACTCCGTAAAGTCGGCAAGTGCCCCGCCAACCGCCACGCCGACTTTGAGTACATGCTTAACCGCCTCTCTGTTTATCACCGGCAGCGTGCCGGGGTGCCCCATACAGACGGGGCAGATATTGTGATTCGGCCGTGTTTCGTCTGGGTCATTTTTAGAATCACAGAACATCTTGGTTCTGGTCGCGAGTTCCGCGTGAATCTCTAACCCAACCGTCATCATATACCCTTTTTCAACATCCGATGTTTGTGCTTTCATAATGTGACATAATGTTTATTGGAGCGAGAGTTATAATAACTTCTGTTCCATCTTTAAGTCAAAAACAATACTATCGTCAAACAGTACTGTATCATACTTCTCTTTTGTAGGACTGGTGTCAACAAATCTCTTGTAGTCACTTCCGCCCTTAAATTGGCACAAAAGAACATCTCTAAAAAGCAGATTGCCCCACCGATTCGTACCGACAAAGTCCTGAAAGCTTGACCACACATAGTGTGTCTCTTTCCCTTTCCAGATGTTGATTTCTCTTGAGTTCCGGTGTACATAAGCGGAGAGATACAAAATCTGCTCATTTGTTTTCTGGCGCACACTTTTAAAAGGTCCTTGAAAGACGTGACCAATGTGTTTTTTAGGATATTTCTTGTTTGCGTATTTTGAATAGGCGTTCAAAACACGCTGCATATATTTTGAGACGCCCCCATCACTGAGTTCCTGCACAATAAGATGGAAATGATTCGGCATCAAACAAAATGCCGATAATGCGACGGAACGCCGCGTCAGAATGTCACCTTGTATCTCTTTTGAGATTGCAAATTCTCCTCTTCTTTTAAAAGAAGTAATCTGTTTTGAAACCGCAGGAAACGCAATTGGCGACTGCAAATAGAGTATATAAAAAAGAAAGCGGATATAGTCCTCGCGTGAGTGAAATACTTCTTGCTTATTGTTCCCTCTATTGTAGAGGTGGTAGTGTTCGTGCGGCGCGAGAGTTGTTTTTCTATAGGCCATACAGAAATTATACCACATCCCTTATACCTCAACATCGGATGTTGAAGTGAGTATCTCTAACAATTCTTTTTTAAATGTCTTGAGCAGAGCATCATCTATAATAGAGACGGCGTAGATTTCTTTGTTTTTTCTTTTGAGCGCCGTCATAACTTTCTTAATCTCCACGGGCGTTGTGGTGTCTGACTTGGTCAGAACGATAATCTCGCGCTTTTCGGCAAGCGCCGGATTGTGCGCCATAAGTTCGGCGCGAATCGTCTTATAGACAGTAGGAATATCTTCGTTCTCCAGAGAGATGCAGTGCAGAAGCATCTTCGTTCGTTCTATATGGCGCAAGAACTTCGTACCGAGTCCCCTCCCCTCCGAGGCGCCTTCAATCAACCCCGGAATGTCGGCGAGAATGAAGCCATAGAAGTCGCCGAGATTGGGTTCAAGCGTCGTAAATTGATACGCGCCGACTTTTGCCCGCGCGCGAGTTAAGGCGTTCAAGAGTGAGGACTTGCCGGCGTTCGGGAGTCCAATGAGACCGCTGTCGGCAAAGAGCCGCAACTCAATATGAAAATCAGCCGATTCGCCTTGCTTCCCCGGCGTGAACTCGCGCGGGCGCACATTGCGCGAGCCCTTGAAGTGTTCGTTGCCGAAGCCGCCCTTGCCTCCGTGCAAGACCAAGATGCGTTCGCCTTCTTTGAGCAGTTCATAGATGCGACCGGTAGCGCGGTTGGTCGCGAGCGAGCCGATGGGCAGTTCAATCTCAATGTCTTTGCCGTCCGCGCCGTGGCGGCTCTTGCGTTGCCCATCTCCCCCTTTCTCCGCAGAAAAAAGATTGCCGAACTGGTAGCCCGAGAGTCGGCTCATATCGCGCACGGCTTTTAAGAAGACCGAGCCGCCCTTGCCTCCGTCGCCGCCTGCGGGACCCATAAACTCTTTGCCCTTCTCGTGGAGCCAGCTTTCAATGCCGTTGCCGCCGTTGCCGGCAGAAAGATGCAGGGTGATTTCGTCTACGAAGGCCATAGGATTAACGCGCGAGCGCGAGCGCCGCGAGCGCGAGCGCGCCCGCGCGGCTGCGCGCAGCCGCGGTAAAGCGGTTGCGGTGACAGAAGATGGCGTCAGCAACGCCCGTAACTTTCGCCAGTTCTTCTTCGCGAAGTCCCGCCCAACTCTCGGGTAGGTCCCGACGATTCACAAAGACACTGGGGTTGTCGCGCACACAGGCAAGACGCCACTTGCCATCCTGCGGATGAACCACGAAGAGCGGCTCGGGAGACCCCGCGAGCGAATCCTTCCACGAATAGTCCTCAGAAAGAATGACGAGCCGTTTGTCGGCTGCCGCTTCGTACGCTTCAGCGACCGCGCGCGCGCCTTTGATGCGCGCCTGTACGCGCGCAATCTCTCGTTCAAGAATTCGTTTCGCGAAAGAGGCGGCATCTGCGAATCGCGCGTCTAGATTCTGCTCTTCTTCCCAGGTCGGAGTAAAGGCCTTGATGGCGTCAGAGATTTCATAAGGGTGAACGCCATCAAACCGTGTTCCGACGATGTCCACGCCGTTGTCGTGTGCGTCTATCGGCGCGACGAGACGCGCGTCAAGCGACGCTGCTGCTTCACTGCTCCCCGAAAGTTTCTCTCCGAATTTCTTCCAGACCAACCCAAATGCAGCGAATGGGATTCCGTTCGTGCGTTCCCCAGCCCCACCCCTCTGATGATGGTCAAAACGATTGCGCGCCGCGTCATACTCTCCGCCCACATCAACGACGAAGTCCGCGGTCGCAACGAGTGCTTCATCGCGGGTGCGTACGACTTTCGCGTTTTTTTCAACGAGGAGCAGCGCGGCGACGGCGAAGCAGTCGTCGGCGTGGAACTTGCCGTCATGGGTGAGGATAACTTTCTGGCTCATAATCACCAATCACCCTAACACAAAAACGAAAGAATCTCTAATCCAGTTTAAGCAGCCGCCCTTCGCGTTTGACATAAGCGAACATTCGGTAGAAGAACCAGATGGTCAAAACAAGATAGACGATATTGGAGAGTATCGCGCCCCACAAGAGGTTGCTGGGGAGTGTGCCAGTCGCGAGCACGGCGCGCATTCCCTCAAAGACATAGGTGGATGGGAAGAGGTACGCAGGCGGCTGCAGAAAGACGGGGAGCGCCGAGACGGGATAGAAGACGGCAGAGAAGGGTTGAATGAGCATAATGACTCCGAAGGCGAGAATCTGCGCCGAAGTGCCGAAGCGGAGAATGACGGCGTTGGCGAAGAGTCCGATGGCGAATCCGAAGAGCAAGAGGTTCGCCATACACGGGATGAGCGCGAAGCCGAGTATAAAGAAATTAAAGTGATACAAGAGAAAGGCGAGTGCGCCAAGGACGAGCGAGATGGCGACGATACGAAGGAGACCAAGAAGAAACGAGGACGCGAGAAACTCGCTGATGCGGAGCGGTGTCACAAAGATATTTAAGAAGTTGCGCTCCCAGACCTCCTCAAGAAACGAGATAGAGACCGCCTTCTGCGATTGAGAAAATAAATCCCAGAAAATAATCGCGCCGAGAAGCACCGTGATGGCGTTGAAGCCGCCTGCATTGAACTTCGCGATATAGACACTCAAGAACCCCCAGAGCAAGAGATCCATCACGGGCCAATAGACGAGGTCCATAATGCGCGGCAACGACCTCTGATAGAGATAGAGGTGGCGGATGAGCAGTGCGTTGATGCGGTGGAATTTCATATCAGTTTGAGTGCCCGCGAGCGATATGCAGAAAGACATCATTCAGGTCTTTGTGCCCGTACTTCTTCACCAAGTCCGCAGGCGTTCCTTGGTCTTTGAGCGTGCCATGCTGGATGAAAATCACTTTATCACAAATCTCCTCAACCTCCTGCATATTGTGGGAGGTATAGAGAATGGTCGCGCCGCGCTCTTTCTGAATGCGCCGGAGCATCAGGCGCGTCTTGTCGGCAATGTCGGGGTCAAGCGAGGCGGTCGGCTCGTCAAGCAAGAGAAGTTTCGGGTCGTTCAAGAGCGCTTTGGTAAGATTGAGCCGCGTGAGTTGGCCCGTTGAGAGCGAAGAAGTGTTTTTCGGGAGGAGTGGCCGAATCTCAAAGAAGTCCACAAGTTCGTCAATCTTTTTCTGAATGTCGGCGACACCGTAGAGCCGCGCGAAGGTCGTCAGGTTCTCTATCACCTTGAGATTCCCGGGAAGCGCGACATAGGGAGAGGAAAAATTTATCTGGCTCAAGACCTCCTCGCGATGCTTCGCCAGTTCCTTTCCCAAAATCCGAATGGTGCCGGAGGTCGGCGTGATGAGGTCAAGAAGCATCTGAATCGTCGTCGTCTTGCCCGCGCCGTTCGGGCCGAGGAGTCCCGTGATGGTTCCCTCCTCCACGGCAAACGAGAGCCCGTCCACGGCGCGGGTTGTTCCAAAAACTTTCACCAGATTGTGAACTTCTATAATCACGATTTTTTGCTGTCGCCGTTAATGCTTTTTGAGTATTTCTCAAGTAGCCACGAGCTGGACTGAATCTTACCTCCCTTGCCCACATTGAAAACCACCTTGATACCGAGACGCTCGCACAACAGAACCTCGGGATTAAGCGACGAGGTTCCTTTCTTTGAATCCTCCACCGTTCTATCGCCACCTTTGGCGAAGATATCCGGTTTAAGTTTTAGCAGTTCGCGGCAGACGCTCCTATCGGTATCGCACTTCTTGTGTGAGGTAAGCATCACGCGGTCAACGGCGCGAAGACCTTCGATAACTTCTTTGCGTTCGCGTTCCGGCATAAAAGAATACCCTTTCTTGGTATGGAGCCAGTTGTCATTATTGAGAATCACCACCAGTTCGTCCCCCAGTTTCTTCGCGGCGTTAAAAAGCCGCACATGCCCTATGTGAAGTGGGTCCCATCCTCCCGACACCGCCACCACTCTCTCTTTTTTGCCCGCCGTCTTTTTCATACTCCTCTCTTAACTAATCACGCATTAAAAAAGTTCCTGCCGGTTGTGTATTCTTCATATATTTCTATTCCAATATTCTCAAGAATTTGAGAATAGATTCGGCGCGGGGTGTGATCTTGTGGCGAACGGAATTCCCTTCTGAACGCTTAAGCATCAGCCCTGCAATCGCCAGACGCCGAATGTGTTCGGAAGCGGTCTTGAAATTAATCTTCAGAGCAGTCGCAACTTCATCCACAGAAAGTTCTGGGGTTTTCTTTAACAGATGCATCATCTCAATTCGTCGGTGATTGGCGAACCCTTTGACCACCCGCTCCATCTTGTGGAAGTTTTTCTCCATAGTTTCACTGGTTATACCGTACCGAATATAATACCACCTCTTTAATCATTCTCAAATTCTCGAGAATTTGAGAATACGAGAAATTAAAGATCGGTAATTTCTGTTAACTCTTGCTGAAGAATAACATCTGACTTTCCGAAAAGGAACTTGCCTTTAAACTTCTTTCCGCTCAAGAATAATGGTATCCAATAAACATCATCCGGCCACATTCTTTTGAACGGAATCTTGTCAAACGAAAACCACTGTGGCTTCATCTCTTCGCTCTCAATCGGTTCTCCTGTAAACGAACTCGCCATGAAGATATGAACTTCCAAAATCTCCGGATTGCCTTGAAACTCGAACTGAACAATCCCGACCTTCACCAGATTCAGAACTTCAATCCCCGCCTCTTCTCTCACTTCTCTCTTCGCCGCATCCTCTATCTTCTCCCCCTTCAAGACCTTTCCGCCGAACCCATTCCACCTCCCCGCTCCGAAACCCCGTTTCTTCATTCCGAGCAACACTCTCGGATGTTGATAAATGACGCAGAGAGTTAGTATTTTTTTCATATTCTACTATTCTATTCTGGTATTCTCAAGAATCTAAGAATAGTGCGCGGGGAAATTATTCCAAAGAGATAATCTGGATTCCTTTTTCTTTTATCTGTTCCTCGGACCAGAAGAGTTTATCTATCTTGAACTTTTGTACGGAAGTGACTTTCTTCTCAATCGTTCTGCCAGAATACTTTTTCGTCTTGGGATTCCATTCTTCAAGCGCGAGCGTATCGCCTTCATTCACCTCAAAGTCATTGAGGCGAAGTTCGTACTTTTTCTTTCCCGCGACCACCATCTCAAAATACTCGGGCCAGATTTTCTTCTTGATTATTTTCATATTACTTCCCATGGCACTTCTTATATTTCTTGCCCGAACCGCACGGGCAGGGGTCATTTCTGCCGACCGAAGGTGAGGACGGAACAGCGAGCGGGACAACGAGGGCGGGCGCCGCGCCTGCAGGCGCGGCGCCAAGATTCGCCAGAATTTGCGCAATCTGGGCAGAGACATTCTCTTCCATCTCCTTGAAAAGCCGTAGACCCTCGCGTTTGTACTCTACCAGCGGGTCGCGCTGGCCGTAGGCGCGCAAATTGACCGAAGAGCGCAGATAGTCCATCACCTCCAAGTGGTCAACGAAGAAGAAGTCAATCGTCTGGAGAATGAGGCGCTGGATTAAGAGATAATCTTTTGTTTTCGGTTCAATCTGCAATACGGAAAGATACTCCCGTACTGCTTCAGGTCCGCTTGTGAGAATCTTTCGGCGGCGTTCATAGACGATACCGCGCTGATGGTTGAGCACCGTGTCGTACTCCAAGATATGCTTGCGCGCGTCAAAGTTGAATCCTTCTATTCGCGTCTGCGCCGTCTCAAGCGAGCGCGTGATGAGACGATTTTCAATCGGTTCGTCTTCGGGAATACCAAACTTGCCCATCATCTTCTTCATCGTCTCGGAGGCGAAGACACGCATCAGGGTATCCTCCATTGAGACGAAGAATTGAGTCCCCCCGGGGTCGCCTTGGCGGCCGCTACGACCACGGAGTTGATTGTCTATGCGCCGCGCTTCGTGGCGCTCGGTGCCGAGCACGAAGAGTCCGCCGAGTCGTTTCACCTCTTCATACTCATCTTTTGTCGCCGGATTGCCGCCAAGTTTAATGTCCACACCGCGCCCCGCCATATTGGTCGCGACTGTCACAGCTCCTCTCTTCCCTGCTTGAGCGATAATCGCCCCCTCGCGTTCGTGATTCTTGGCGTTCAGCATCTCGTGCGGCACGCCCGCGGCTTTGAGATACTCCGCGAGGATTTCGTTCTTCTCTATCGAAACGGTGCCAATGAGCACGGGAACGCCTTTTTTATTTAGTTCCGCGACCTTGCGCGCAATCGCCTTGAACTTGCCCGCCTCGGTCTGAAAGACAAGGTCGTTTTTATCAAGTCGTGCGCTTGGCCGATGGGTCGGCACCGAGACGACCTCAAGCCCATAGACCTTAAAGAACTCCTCGCTACTTGTCTTTGCGGTGCCCGTCATACCGGCGAGTTTTTCATACTGACGAAAATAATTCTGGAAGGTGATAGAAGCAAAAGTGCGCGATTCTTTCTGTACCGAGACCCCCTCCTTCGCCTCAATCGCCTGATGCAGTCCTTCGCTCCACCGCCGCCCGGGTTGGAGACGGCCGGTAAACTCGTCCACAATCACGACTTCATTGTTCTTTACCACATACTCTTTGTCCTTATGAAAGAGCGCCTTTGCCCGAACCGCCGTCTCCAAGTGATGCACGAATTTAATTCCCTTCTCGGTGTAGAGGTTGGAGATGCCGAGTGCTTTTTCTGCCTTCTCAATGCCGACGGGGGTAAGTGAGATGGCTTTGCGTTTTTCGTCAACCGTAAAGTCATCGGGTGAAGAGAAGCCGTCCGCCATCCGCGCAAAGGACTGATAGAGGTTTCCAGAATCGCCCGACGGCGCCGAAATGATGAGAGGTGTGCGCGCCTCGTCAATCAAGATAGAGTCAATCTCGTCAACGATGGCGAAGTGAAACCCGCCCTGGCGCAGGCCTTCTGGCGTGTACTCAAGATTGTCGCGCAGATAGTCAAAGCCGAACTCATTGTTCGTGCCGTAGGTGATGTCGGCGAGATATGCCTCGCGGCGCGCGCAGGGGCGCAAGAATTCGTGTACTACTTTAAATGCACCAAGCGTATCGCGCGTTTTGTCCATCTCGGTGTGTGTCGGGTCATAGAGAAAAGAGGAGTCGTGGTTGATGACACCGACCGAGAGTCCGAGCAGGTTATAAATCTGCCCCATCCAGACGGCGTCGCGGCGTGAGAGATAGTCGTTGACCGTTACGATATGAACGCCCTTCCCTTCGAGCGCGTTGAGGTACGCGGGGAGAGTGGCGACAAGCGTCTTGCCCTCGCCAGTGCGCATCTCGGCGATGCCACGGTTGTGGAGCACCATTCCGCCCAAGAGTTGAACATCAAAATGCCGCTCGCCAAGCGTGCGCCGCGCCGCCTCTCGTACGAGCGCGAACGCCTCGGGCAGGAGTGCGTCAAGCGCCTCGCCTTGCGCGAGGCGACGCTTCAGGTTAGCCGTCTTTTCTTTGAATGCATCGGGCGCAAGCACTTGCATCTGCCCTTCAAGCGCGTTAATCTGCCCTACTCTCGCCGCAAGCGGTTTGAGCTTTCGTTCACTCCCATCGCCAAAAAACTTTCCTAAGAAAGACATAGCGACATCCTACCATTTCACCGAAGATGCTGCACCTCCCATTCTATCGCGATGCCGGTCTTTTCTTTGACGCACTGGGAAACTTCGTGTGCAAACGCGCTAACCTCGGCGGCGCTCGCGCCGCCGAAATTGACCAGCACAATCGGCTGATTCGGAAAGAGTCCGATGGCACCCGTACGCGCTCCTTTCATTTTGCAAAGATTGTCCAGAATCCATGCAAGCGGAATCTTCATTTCTTCACCGAGCGGAAAACCCGGCAATTCTGGGAACTTTTTCTTGAGTTCATTAAATTGTCTTCTCGGAATAATCGGATTCTTGAAGAAAGAACCAGCGGTGCCGAAGAGCGCGAGGTCGGGAAACTTGCGCGCGCGAATCGCGAGCACGGCGCATTGAATCTCGGCGAGTGTTGGCGTTGTCTTTGCTTCTGCAAAATACTTCGCTAAATCTTTGTACGCGAGATTCGGCGCGCCGTTTTTCTGCAAACGAAGCGCGACGCAGGTGATGATATAATGCTTCCCTTCTGGTCGTTTGAAGATGCTCTCGCGATACCCAGAGGCACAGTCGCTCGCGGTAAGCGTTCGCGCCGCGCCCGTGGTTGTATCAAAGACATCCACCAACTCTAGTGTATCAGCGAGCTCGGCGCCGTAGGCGCCGATATTCTGCACGGGCGCGGCGCCGACGGTGCCCGGAATGCCCGAGAGATTCTCAATGCCCCAGAGACCGCGCCCGACTGCTTCTTCCACAAGCGCATCCCAACTCTCTCCGGCTGCGGCAGTAACGACGACACTCTCTCCTTCTTCCCTCCATTCCACTCCCTTTATCTCATTCTTGATAATCACCGCTTTAATCTCGCCCTCCGAGATGAGCAGATTGGAACCGCCGCCGAGCACGAAAAACGGCAGATGCTTTTTCTTTGCAAACAAAACCGTTTCTTTTAATTCTTCTACCGAATCAATCACGCAAAAATAGCGGGCAGTCCCGCCGATGTTAAGAGTCGTCAGTTCTTTCAGAGAAATGTGTTCCTGAATAGTCATTGCGTACCCTACGGCGCGCGTCCCGCGCGGATATCGGCAATATATTTTTCTATCTCCGCCTTTGCCTCGGGCTTCAACGCGAGCGCTTCTTGCAGCGTTTCTATCGCTTTTGGTTTGTTGCCGTTGAGAAAATACGCCGCGGCGAGTGAGATTTTGAACTGCGGATTCTTCGGCGCCCTCGCGACGCGTTTCTCCCAGAGTGTCAGTACTTTGGAATAGAAATGCGCTTCATAGTATGCACGAATGATGCGGTCGTCAGATGCCTCGGGCGTTCCGGCGAGGGGAGCGAGCAACTGGTCTGCCAACTGAAACTGCTTCTGCGAGATGGCGACGGCGGCATAGATGATGCGCGCGTTCCCAAAGTCGGGTGCCGTCTCAAATGCCGATTTCAAGAGCGCGAGCGCATCACTGGCGCGACCAGTATTCAGATACGCGCTCGCGAGTTCAAACGAGATGGTCTGTTTCTGCGGCGAGAGCAGATGCGCTCTTTCAAGAACCGGAATCGCTTCGCTCACGCGACCAATCCGACTCAGAAAAGTTCCCAGAAAGAATTGGTGCCGCGCATCATCGGGCACCGTCGCTATCTCGGCATTGAGTGCCTTGACCGCGAGCGCGACAAAGCCCTCTTTCACCTCCCGCGGCGCGCTCGGGTCGGCAATGACCGATGAACCGGTCTGGGTAATCTGTTCGGCAATCTCCTGGCGCGCGAGCGAGTTGCGCGCGAGCGCACGGTCATACGCCTTGAGGTTCTCGGGGAGTCCCCCTATCTGGGGCCGGAGCGCGTCAATGAGGTCGGTTGCCGCTTGTATCTGTTTGACATTCAGAAAGTAGAGCGAGAGGCAGAGAATCACGGCGAGCGCGGTCGTCGCTGCCGAGAAGCCCCCTTGCGAAGCAAGGGTGTCAAAAGATTTCTTTTCGCCGAGAGGTCTGCCCGCAAAATGCGTGTGGAGAAATGCGAGAAAAGAAAAGAAGAGGAGGTAACTGGTAAGATTATCAAAGACAAAGAAATTGTGGGTGAAGTACGCGGCGAGAAGACCGGTCAAGATGCTCTTCTCCACAATGGTGAACGAGGGATTCCCTTCGCGTCTTCGCCAGAGATAATAGAGAGAGAATACAAAGAGCGAGAGATAGGAGAGAAGCCCAAAAAGTCCGCCAGCAATGAGCCAGTCAAAGACCACATTGTGGGTGCGGTCAAACCATTGCTCCTGCGCCCACATATGCGGGTTGTAGTATTTATTGAAGACGAAATTAAAATTCTCCTGCCCCCACCCCAGAAGTGGATGCTCTTTGAAGCCCTGAAATGCCATACCCCAGACCATAAAACGCGGACCGGCATCCTCTACCGAGATTGAGGCAAAACGAGTGAGCACGGGGTTTCCCACCACAAACTTGCTCGTCTTCGCCACATAAAAGACGCCAACCAAGAGACAAATACAGACAAAAGAGATGCCCGCCCACTTTCGCAAACGCGGCTGGTCTCTGCCAAGCAAGGCGGCGAGACCTGTAGAGATGACGAGTCCCCCAACTAATCCGACGGCGGAGCCGCGTGTCGTACTAAAATAGAGCACGAACAATTGAAGAATGAGCGCGACTCCGTAACTCCACTTCGCCCATACGCCGACGCGATGCCGCGCCAGAAGAAAGAGCGTGAGAAAGAAATGAAAGAGCATATAGCCCGCGAAGTACGCCGCGTTGCCAAATGTCCCGTCAAGTCGCACGCCGCCCTGATTGATGACAATCTTTCCCGTGAGTTGCAGAATGCCGTAGAATCCCAAGAGCGCCGAGACGCCGACCGAGGTGGCGAAAAACCGCAACCAAAGTTTCTCGGTCTGGAGGATTGAACTCGCGACGAGGAAATAAGCGAAGAGGTGCGCAAGCGTGATGTACCCTTCCATCCGTTCAAAGTTGCTCCAGAAACTCTTGAACGGGTTGGCGCCAAACGCATCAGCGACAAGCATAATGAAGAGAAACGCCGAGAGCGCGTAGAGAAAGTACGAGCGCTTCGGTCGTAATTCCGGCAGGCGCAGGGCGAGGAGAATCCACGCGGCGAAGATAATCTCAACGACAATGCGGAACACGAAGTTCTTGCCCGTAATGAACGGAAAGAACATACTCGCGCTCACGATGAGCGGAATGAACGGCACACAAAAGACGCCAATGCGCGCCACCCAGACAAGTGCCCTCTCAAATGACTTCATACCGAGATGATAGCATATCGTATCCTCTTTACCAGTTCTTGAGGAGTGTGCGGACAAAGGCAAGATATCTCTTTGCGGTCTCAAAGTCGTTCACGCCGCGCGCGCCTTGAATGATAAACCAGCCCTTATAGTTGATTTCTTTGAGCGTGGCGAGGTTGGATGCAAAGTCAGTATCTCCCATCCCGAGAGGAACCGTCATCCCATAAAGTTCTGTTCTATCTTTAATGTGAATACTGAAGAGATACTTTTTCAGGAGTTGGAGCGCGAAGTCGGTTGGGTAGCCACAGGCACAACTGTTGCCGAGGTCGTAGTTGACCTTGAAGTTGGGGTGGTTCACTTTCTTCATAAAGGCAAAAAAGTTCAGAGGCGGTAAAGAACTTTCGGTCGTCAGAATGACCTGATGTGTCTTGGCGAGCGGCAGACACTGCCCTAAACTCTCAAGCGCATCAGCGACATCCCCGGAATTGTTCAATTCTGATTGGTCTTCTAAGGGTACATTGATGCGGGGAATGCCCATATCACCGCACTGAACAATCAGTTCTTTAAGAATCTTCACACTCTTTTCTTTGGTCTTCCCGAAGATAGGATTGAACATCAAGTAATCACCGCTCACCGATGGAATCTCAAGACGGTACTTGGAGATGAGGTCTTGTATTCGGCGTCTCCCCTCTTCGCTCCAAAGCGGATTCTCTTCCCCATCAAAGACCCATTCAACACCGTCAAAGCCCGCTTTTTTTATAAGGAGAATTTCTCGTTCCCAATCCTGCTTCGGGAACGCTTGAATCTTGCCGCCAACGGGAGGCACGAGTCGCCCCTGCACGACGCCAATTTTCGGGCGATAAATCTTTACCATACGCTGAGTCCCCCATCAATGATAAGGTCTGCACCCGTCATATATGACGACGCGTCCGAGACGAGAAAGAGTACCGCTCCCTTGTATTCGTCTTTATGCGCCATTCGCCCGAGCGGAACGCGGCGTGAATAGTTCTGCACAAACTTCGGGTCGTGGTTGTCAAAGACACCTCCGGGGGAGAGTGAGTTGATGCGGATTCCTTTGCCCGCCCAGTAGGTTGAGAGATACTTGGTTAAACCGACAATCGCCGCCTTTGAGGTCATATAGGACGGTGGATTATTGAAGGACTTGAGACCATAGGGTGGAGTAATGCCCTCGTAGATTCTCTGGTCGGGCGCCGAACTCGCCGCAATAGAGGCGATATTGAGTATCACTCCACTTTTTTGTTCCCGCATCACCTTGCCTACCGCCTGACAGCAGAGCATCGTACCGGTAACATTAGTGCGCAGAGCCCGCTCCCATAGGTCAAGCGGGTACTCCTCAAACTTCGCAAAGTAGTTCTTAAACTTGCTGCCTGCACCCTTGACGGTGAATCCGGCGTTATTGATAAGCACATCAATCTTTCCGAATTGCTTGAGCGTCTTCTTCACCATTGCGACAACCTGTTTCGGCTCCGCGATATCAACAACAACAGGCAATGCCTCCACGCCGTACTCTTTTGAGATTTGGCGAGCAACCTCGGTAACCGTGTCGGTAATATCCGCCACCACGACATTGCTCCCTGCCTCCGCCAGAATCTCCAGATGCTTCTGACCGAGCATTCCGCAAGCGCCGGTAATGATAGAGACGCGGTCTTTGAGTTGAAAGATTTCTAACATATCGGCGCTTTGATACCGAGATTTGCAAGCTCTGCTTGTAATTTCCCCACACCAGAAAAGATAATGCCCTTCATTCCAAGACCGCGCGCCGCTCGCACATTCGCAGCATTATCGTCAATAAAGACCGCATCCTTTGCTTTGGCAGAAAGATTCTTAAGCGTCAAGTGAAATATCCGCGGGTCTGGTTTTATAAATCCGCATTCGCTTGAGATGACCGCCGTGTCAAAGAGTTCTGCCAACGCATAATGCTTAAGGAGCGGGCGAAGGTACGAACCAATGGTATTGGAACAAAGACCGACTTTGTAGAACGACTTGAGTGTCTTGATAATGGCGACCACTTCGCCGTTGATGTTGATGCAATCCCTGAATTCCTTTCGGACTTCCGTCGGTGTCTTCTTGACCAATTGCGCCATCGTGGCAAACCATTCTCCCTCAGAGAGAGCGCCCGAGTCGGATTGCGGACAGTAGAGATTCGTGAGGCGCATGGCTTCAGACGACGAGAAATATCTCTGAAACCAGAACGGCAAGACCTCCGAACTGATGACGCCGAAGAAATCAAATATGATTGCTGATTTTTCCATAGAAAGTTTAGAATCCTCTTCGTTGTCCACCGTCAATGCAGATACACTCTCCGGTCAGAAACGAAGCGCGGGCGGAGGACATAAAGACAACAAAGTCCGCAATCTCTTCGGGCTTTCCAAATCGCTTCATCGCCACATTCTCTGTGATATACTTGGTGAACTTATCGCGATCTTCGCACAGTTTCTCTTCCCAACGCCCGCCTGGAAAGAAGATGTTCCCCGGCGCAACGCAGTTGACGCGGATAGAGTGAGCGGCGACCTCGCGCGAGAGATTCTTCGCGTAGGCAATGAGTGCCGCCTTTGCGGTGCAATAGGTGAGTGGCGCGGCAACGGCCTCCATCCCTGCGAGCGCGGCGACAAAGACGATACTCCCTCCGCCGTTCTTCTTGAGAACGGGCAAGGTTTTCTCCACAAGGCGCACTGCTCCCCACAGATTGATGGCGAAGGTCTCCTCCCAATCCTTTTTTTCAACTTCATGTCCGAAACGCACTGCCCCTTTGCCAATATTGGGTACTACGCAGTCAATCGGACCGAAAGATTTGGTGGCGGATGCGACACACTTCTCAATATCGGTCTCCCGCATCAAGTCGCCACAGAAGGTCTGTATTCTGGTTCGGCTCTTCGCGTTATCTTTTACGAAGCGGTCTAAGTCCTTTTGATTCCGCCCCGAGATGATGACGCGCGCACCCTCGCGCAAAAACGATTCCGCAATCGCTCTGCCTATCCCGCGACTAGAGCCCGAAATAAGAACTGTCTTCTTCTCAAGACCGAGATTCATACACTGTTTAGCGAATCTGCTTCGACATAATCAGAGTATCCGCTTCAATATCTTCGGTCGCCTTCTTGCCGACAAGGCGCGGAAGTTCCGATGCCGCAATGCCGGTGCTCGGCCCTTTCGCCACGAGCATCTTGCGGGTCACAACCGTACCTGTGGAAATGCGGACCGCCGAGACAACGCTCTTGCCGAGTGCACGGATGAGCGGGTCTTCAGTCGTGTAGTGTTTCTTCTCGGGAGTTCCGAGAGCAAGTTCAACTTCTCGTATCTGCCGCACCATCTCTTTGAGTTCGTGCATCTCTATGGAGGCACCGTGGTCAGGACCGCTCATCTTTCGGTCTAGCGTTATATGCCGCTCAATGACGCACGCGCCCAAAGCGACCGCGGCGGCGGCGATATGAGTACCCGACTCGTGTCCCGAATAACCAACCGGAAGATTGTACCGGTCTCGCAGCGTCTTTATGACCCGAAGGTCAATCTGGTCAAATCGGCTTGGGTACGCAGAGGTGCATTGCAGGAGACAGAGATTTTTGTTGTATTTCGTAACGAGCGCGACCGCAGCGTCAATCTCTTTAATGTTGGCGGTACCGGTACTCATAATGAGCGGCATCTTTTTCTTCGCCACATACTCAAGGTAAGCGGGATTCTTAATCTCTACGCTGGGAATCTTCAGAAACGGAACGCCGAGATTCACTAAGAAGTCGGTGCTCTTCTCGTCCCATGGACTCGCGACAAAATCAATCTTCAACTTGTCCGCGAGTTTTTTGAGTTCGCGGTAGTCCGCATCGGTTAGTTCAAGACGCGAATCGGGGTACGACCAGCCGCCGAACGCGGGAGCGCCCGTCACGATATCGTCTGCGGTCTTGCTCAACCGCCCCACCGGATTCGGATTAATCTTTGAGGCAATCATAATGGACGCGGCGTCCCGTTTCTGAAACTTTACCGCATCCGCACCTGCCTCGGCAGATTTCTTGATGAGCTCCTTGGCGATATTCAGATGACCGTTATGATTGATCCCTATCTCAGCAATCACATAGGTCGACTGACCCTCCCCTATCTTCCGCTTCTTTAAGTTGAGCGTATTCATAAGTATTCTCCGATTATGACTAGTAACTAGATAACTCTTGTGTTGGTCGCTCTGTTAGACGCCTCATTTCAGAGTCCCAAACATCTTCTCCTCAACCGCTCCAATGATGAGGTGAAAGAGGGTGATATGCGCCTCTTGAATCCTCGCGGTGCTCTGTGACCTGACGACAATTGAGATATCCGCAATCTCTTTAAGCGCGCCACCGGTCTTTCCCGAGAGTCCAATCACGATAAGCCCCATATCTTTCGCCTTCTTTGCGGCAAAAGCAATGTTTGAGGACTGACCGGGTTTAAGCGACCCGCCACCGGAAGAGAGGGCAATGAGAACATCTCCTTTCTTCCCAAATGCTTCTATCTGCCTCTCATACAAACTGTCAAAACTGAAGTCGTTGGTCCACGCTGTAGTCGTTGATGCATTGCCGTTGAGGCAGAGTGCCGGCAATGCGGGCCGCTTGCCCATTTGGAAGGTGGCGACAAACTCAGCGGCGAGATGTTGTGCGTCTGATGCCGCTCCCCCATTACCTACCGTCAAGACCTTGTTGCCCGCCTGAAAGGCGTGCGCAATGACTTCGCTTGTACGAATAATGGTTGCTACCTCGCCCGTGAGCGACTGGTGTACCGCGACACTCTCCTCCAATGCTTTATGAATTCTGTCTTTCATATATTTTTATTGAGAATGGTCGTCGTACCCTCAAAATCAAAGCCAAACTTGACTTGAATCAGCCCGATTTTCTTCATATCTTCGGAAAACTTCTTATGATTTTTGGGCACATAGAACAAGAAAAAACCGCCGCCACCTGCTCCCACAATCTTACCGCCCAAGGCGCCGCGCCGCAATGCCTGCCCATAGACCTGATCAAAGGTGTCATTGGACATCTTTTTTGTAAACTCTCGCTTGCGTATCCAGTGTTCGTGAAAGGTTCTGCCGAAGTTGTCTAGGTCTCCCGAAAGAAGCATCTCTTTTGCAGACACTCCAATCTCTTTTATTTTGTCATAAAAGCGCACAATCTCTTTCGGGTTGTTTTCTTCGGTCTGTGCCTTGACCACCGGAGCCGACAACCTCTGTACGCCGGTATAAAAGAGCAGGAGATTTTGAGAAAGGTGCTTGATAATCTCTGCTTTGACGGGAAGTTGTCGCACCTTCACATCGGTCAGTGAGGTGTTCTCAATTAAACAGATTCCGCCATGTGCAGCAGCATATTGGTCTTGTACACCCCCTTCGTTCCGCAAAATTATTCTCTCAATCTTCACGGCATCTTCGGCTAACTTATCTTTAGAAACAACAGAACCCTTATAGGTGTAGAGGGCTTGAAGAAGCGCCGCCATAAAAGTACTAGACCCGCCGAGACCAGTGCCTTCAGAAAGTTCGGTCATAGAGTGTATCTCTATAGAGGGCGCGCCGCCAACTTGCTTCAACGCCTCTCTAATCAATTGGTGCCGAATCGCACCAACCGTGCTTTGTGTCTCTTGCTCTGAATAACTCAGCCAGATCAGTTTGTCTAACTGCCGGCGATGGACAGAGACATAGATATAATGAGTAATAGCCGCGGTGATGAGACAGCCACCTTTTTTCCCGGCATAAAAAGGCAGGTCGGTCCCGCCTCCTCCGAGCGATACGCGAAATGGTGCACGGGTAATTATCATATCTTTGTTTCGCCATAACTCCGGATAACTTTGGCGGGGGCTCCCACCGCGAGCGCGCAGTCGGGAATATTTTTGGTTACCACACTCCCCGCACCAATCACGGCGTTTCTGCCAATCGTTACACCGGGGAGAATTACCGTTCCCGCACCTATCCACGCTCCCCTTTTAATCACAATATCTTCAGGTGGCTCTATTCCTTGCTCGCTAATCGGCACGGCGGGGTCAGAAAAGCGGTGTTTGTTGGTGAAAAACTGAAGAGCAGGACCGAGCAGAACACCGTCTTCTATGGTGATAGACCCCCGTCCACCGCGTTCATTCCGTGAATTTGCAAAGAGTATCGTGTTGGGGCGGACAATCACATTCGCACCGATACTGATATTGGAACATCCTCCCGCAAAGACAAAAGGACGGAGTTCTGCATTCGCGCCAAAATGCTTGAACTTTTTTCGGCAGAGATTCGTCATTGAGGTGCGAAAATAGAGCCGCCAGTGAGTCAGCGGGTTCTCGGGGCTGATGCGGTCTTCGTGGTGCCAGTATCTAATTCGCTTTGCAATTTCTCGGAACATACTGCCTATTTCTTAAACTGATAGGGAGTTGGTGCGTTGGATTTCTTGCCCGGACTCCGACCCCACACTCTCATCTGACCAGCGATGTCTACGCCCACATCCGCGCTCCATGTATCGAGGAGCCGTTTGGTGATGGGACCCATCACGCGCGTGCCGATCGGCACTCCGTTTAAACTCTTGACCGGCAGGAGGCAGAAAGCCGAGCCGGTCATAAACGCTTCATCCGCATTATAGACATCATAGGGTTCAAGATTCTTTTCAACGACGGGGATGCCGAGCCGTTGCCCGAGCTCAAAGATATAGTCGCGGCTAATGCCCCGCAGAATATTGCGCGGTTCGGGTGTGTAGAGGACGCCATTCTTAACCATAAAGAAATTCGCTCCCGTCCCTTCCGCAATAAAGTTGTCGGGGTCAAGAAGGAGTGCCCAATTATCCTCGCCTTTTTGGCTTGCGACCTCAATATTCGCCATCAAGTAATGAATGCGGCTTCGGTTCTTGACCTTCGGCTCAATGAGCGCGGCGGGAACGGTACGCTGAGACGGAATGAAGGCATTGATGCCAGAATCAAAGAGATGTCCCATAGAAGCAATCGTCCAGCGAAGCGGAAAGTCGGCGATAATGACATTTGTCCCCTTCTCTATATTAACAATTCCTTGATAAATTCCTAAAAGCCCTCGCGAGACATCTATCATAATGCGGTGCTCATCGTCTTTTTTCATCGTTCCCTCGTTGGCATCAATCGTCTCATAGACATGCTTTTCCATCTCATCAATCGTCATCTTGAGCGGAATGCGCAGATACTTTATAGAGGCGTAGAGTCGGTCCAGGTGTTCGCGCAGTTTAAATTGCTTTTTGTTAAACGAACGCGTCATCTCAAAGACCATATCGCCGAACATCAGCGCGGAATCGTAGATGGAGATGCGTGCTTCGGACTCAGGAACAAATTTCCCGTTCCACCAAACCACCCGCCCCTGCATCTTCTTTCCCTTTTTCATAGAAAATGAAACTACTATCTTCTAAATTACCTAATATTGATTCCCTTTACCTTACAGATTGTCTCGCAAAATTCAAGGTCTTCCAATTCGTCTATCTCAAATGACTTCCACAACTCCATCTCTGAAAGAGCAATCTTTCCCCCCAAACGATTGTGAAAGCGGAAGAGCGTCTTGGGCTTGAAGACATAGATTGAGCCGTTCGCGACATACTGTTCCGGTACCTCCTGACGCCTCAAAGGTGTGCGGTAGTCGTAATTGACACTCGTGAGTTTCCCGTTCTTCCTCGCCCAGATGCCGAAGTCGCGGAGCTCCGCTCCCGAAAAGAGCGAGTCCGCTCGTTCTGTCTTTATCTTTCTAATTGCATTATCAATGTCTATCGGCTCACGCACCGGCGAGGTCGCCTGCAGAAAAACAACATACGCTATCTCAAGTCCCTCGTGCTCCCGAATAGAAGTGACGGCATGTTCAAGCGCCGACTCCGATGTTGCCGTATCACCCGAAATCTCGGCGGGTCTTTTGATAACCTTCGCGCCGTAGCGGAGCGCGACCTTCGCTATCTCCTCATTGTCGGTAGAGACGAAGACCCCATCGACAAGTTTCGCCCGCCTCGCGTGGAGAATGCTCCACGCGAGGAGCGGCTTACCGCGAAACGGGACGATATTCTTTTTCGGTATCCCCTTTGACCCGCCCCGCGCCGGAATTATGGCAACTATCTTCCCCATATCACTCATCCTTTTAACTCTGCTAAAATCGCCTTTGTTAGATTCGCCGTATTCTCATCTTCGCTGATTCCCGAGAGGGCTTTTGTGTGCATCTCCAGATACCCGCGGAAACTTGCACGGTCCACGGCGGCGAAGAAATTGATGAGCGCATCACGACTAATCTTAAATCCGTTCCGTATCTTCTCAAACGCGGTCTTGCACGACTGCGTATCGCTTACCCGAAAGATGCCGGGGCAGTCGCGATACCACGCATAGCCGAAAACAAGTACGGGTTTCCCGCGAAGTACCGCCTCAAGACCTGCCGTGCCGGTATTGAGCGCGACTGCTTGCGCCGTGCTCATAAGCGCGAAGGTGTCGGTATCGGTCGGGACAATTCGTACATTGGGGAGAGCGGCAAGACCCTCATAATACCCGCGGTAACGGTACTGCGAGAAGTTGAGACCAGAGAAGATCAACTGCCGCGGATGCTCTTTGACATAGACGAGCCAGTCAGCAGGCACGGAGGCAGCGACTGTCTCCACCAAGAGCCGCTGGTCAACGAAGACGCCTCCGAGCGGCGAGGTAGTCGCCTCGGGTTGGTACTGGAGCGGAACATAGACAAACTTCTTGTCAAAATCGGGGAGAATGGATACGCACGCATATTCCTTCTGGATGTTTTGACCGAAACGCTTGAACAGATAGACAAAGCATTTCTGAAAGATGGAAAAGTCACGGATTGCGCGAAGCACCACCTTGCTCTTCTTCGGCTTATACCTCTTCATATTCCGCATATTTGGCGGCGTCGGGTCTGCCCCGACTTCGCTGTGTTTCGTGATATACCGCCGAATATCTTCACTCACTTCACCGAGCAGAAACTGACGGCTCCGCTCTCGTTCAAGCGCCTCCCGTATCACGCGATGTCCTTCTTTAAAATCGTTCATCGGTACGAGGCGGATAAAGTCCTGTGTCGCGGTGAAGAGTACGGTCTTAATTTTGAGATGCTTTGCGAGCGCGTAGATGACGAAGTCATAGACCGTATGCGGCACGAGCGGAAAGATAATGCAGTCGGGTTTGTATCGCGCGAGAACACCCGACCAATACTTGACCATCTGATAATAGAGATGCTTGCGCTCCGATACGCCAAGATGCCCGAGTAGTTTGTTCATCATCGCGAGCACGACCGACTCTGCTTCGGAAAGCGCGGAAAGGAGTTCTGCACTTGGGGGCGAGAAATCAGAAGTATCAACGCCTGCAGCCGGCTTTCCCCGCAACGCATCACCATGCCGATGAAAAACCGTCTGCGGAAATTGAGCAAAGAAGGAAGGAGGCGTTGGACTTACCACAACCCAATACGGAATAGTATGCCCATTTTTCTCAAGTTCTTTGGCGACCTCGTAGATACTCGGCGCGCCAACCTCCCCCCATTGTATGAGAAACAAACGCATATGAAGGAGTTAGGAGCGCAGATGATATGCTTTAGAAAAATACGACGCTTTGTCTTTGAGCAACTCTTTCGGACTTCCGGTCTCGGCAACGCGTCCGTCTTCTATTGACACGAGCAGGTCGGCAATAGCGAGGGTGGAGAGACGATGCGCAATGATAACGACAGTGGTCTCGCCACGAAGCCGTTCAATGGACTTCTGAATGAGTTGCTCCGATTCGTTGTCTAAGGCGCTCGTCGCTTCGTCCAAGATAAGAACGGCGGGACGACGCGCGAGTGCTCGCGCGAGCGCGATGCGCTGGCGTTGACCCCCCGAAAGCGAGAGTCCTCGTTCTCCGACCTGTGTCGCAAACTTTTCCGGCTGCTCCTGTATAAAGTCATAGATATTCGCCGCCTTTGTCGCCGTAATCAAATCCTTCTTTGAAAGAGAAGTATCATAGAATCTGATATTTTCTTCTATCGTCGTGTTCAACAGAAAGACCTCCTGCGGGACATAGCCGAGATTCTGTCGCCACTCGCTCAAACGAATCTCCTCGCTCTCCACACCGTCAAGCAAGATACTTCCTTTGTCGGGAGTAATGAGCCGCAGAAGCATATCGGCAAGAGTCGTCTTTCCCGCGCCCGATGGACCAATGAGCCCCACAATCTCTCCCTTATTTATAGCGAGCGTTATTTTGTGCAAGGCGGGTTCACCTTCGGCATATTCAAAAGAAACTTCGCGAAGAAGCATCTCTTTCTCAAAGCGGAACGGAAGCGTTCCCTCGTCTTTTTCCCTGTTCTGGAGCGTCTCCTCTTTGTAGCACAAAATGCTCTCAAGATACGGCAACTGCATCACGATGGCGTGCAGATTTATCTGTACAAACTGAATGCCCGAGAAGACCTTGCTCAAGGCATAGACCACCACGGCAAACGAAGCGAATTGAAATGCCGCCGTCTTGTAAAGAAATGAGAAGAGACCAATGACAAAGAAGATGCCGATAAGTTGCAAGACAGTAATGGTGCCATTCTTAAGAATGGAGAGAGTCAGCGTGAGTTGCCTCATCTCATTTAAGACGACTGCACCCTTCGCGAGTGCCGCCTCTTCGCGAGCCATTGATTTAAGAACCTTGGCGCCAATGATGTGCTCGTTTGCGTAGTGAGCCATGCGCTTGAAGGCGCGGACGAGGTCCGTCGAAACCGTTCGCGTCTTTCGCAAAAGCGGTCGCAAGAACAAAAAGAGAGACCCACCGGCAACCGCCGCAAAGAGTGCCATACTCGGGGAGATATTGAAGACCACCGCGCTATAGACCACGAATGTTGCGAAAGAGAGGAAAGCGCTACTTGCATAGTTGAGTGCCGCCGAACTGTTGGCGGTATCGGTCGTGAGCATCTGGTCAAGATGCCCGACCTTCTGTGCAGAAAGAAACCTCCATGACGCGGCAAAAGTGGAGTGAAGGAGCGTTTGCCGCGTCTCCCGTTCAAAAGATGCCACCGTGCGTGCCGTGAGATACTGCGCCAAAAGTGTCAGAGCTGTTTTGACGAGAAAGAGAACGACGATAAACGATAAGAGGAACTTAACGGTGAGCGGCAGATGAAGGTAGGCGAAAAACTCCGTAATCGCGCGGGATATTTGGTCGTTCGCGCCGCCTCCGCCGATGACCGAAAGAAGTGGAATCATCGCGTTGATGCCGACTCCCTCAAGCGCGCCGCCAAGAAAACTCAAGAGCACCATTGCCGCAATCTGGATTTTATATGCACCAAAGGCGCGGCTAAAGAGCGCGACGGGCCTCCCCAATGTGCTAAGCGACAACATTGCGATAATTATCTGCCTCTGCGACAAGAGTCGCAAGTTCTCGGGCAGTGAGCCGCCGCGCTCGTTCAGAACGGTGAGTCCCCGCCGCGCCTCCCTTGATTGCGGTCGGATACCTCTTCTGGTACGCATCAACGCGCTCCACGGTCTGCGGCGTCAAGATATACATCTCTTTCGTCTCAAGAGCGCGCGCCACTTCGTGTGGCGCGAGGAGCGTCTCGTGTATCTTCTCGCCGACTCTCTTCCCGATGGTCTTAACCCGAATCTCCGAAGGCGTATGCTTGAACAAGGGAGCAAAGTAAAAAACGGCTGCCTGCACCAAGTCAGCGAGCCGAACCGCGGGCATCTTCAAGACAAAGACCTCCTGTCCCTGCATTAAGAGCACCGCATCAAGCACCAACCGCACCGCTTGAGGGATAGACATCACGAACCGCGTCATAGAGGGGTCGGTGATTGTTACTTCTTGATTTTCTGCAATCTGACGCTTAAGCAAGGGCAAGATGCTTCCTCTACTTCCCAAGACATTACCGAACCGCACGCACGCAAATCTGGTCTCTTTATTCCCCTTATAATAGTACGAGGACAAGAAGAGTTTCTCCGCCATAAGTTTAGAGACCCCGAGAATCCCTTCCGGTTCCGCCACTTTGTCGGTAGAGATGCCGACCACTTTCTTGACCCGCAGCCGCCGCGCCGCCTCAATGACATTCTGCGTTCCGAGCACATTGGTCTTGACCGCCTCAAAGGGGTTGTACTCGCAAAGTGCAACATGTTTGAGCGCGGCGGCATGAAAGACGATATCAACCCCCTCCATCGCCAGCGCAAGCCGCTCGAAGTCGCGTACATCCCCTACGATAAATCGGACCCGTTTCTCTTTCGGCCCGAACTCGTGCATCAGCGCGTGATGTCGTTCTTCATGCCGCGCGAAGATGCGTACCGTCTTCGGCGCGAAGCGGAGCAATTGGCGCACGATCTCAGAACCGATGGAACCCGTGCCGCCTGTAACCAAGATAGTTCTTCCTCTGAATTCTTTGGCGTACGCCTTTTCGGTCATAGTTCTGTATACAACTTCCGGTAATTCTCATAAGTTTTACGCAGTCCTTGGGCAAGCGTGAAGCGAGGTCGTAGTCCCGACCATAAAAAGAACTTGGCGGGGTCGCCAATACTAGAGAGCTTCTCTCCTTTTGGTGGTCGCGCAACAATAGCGATGCGTGTATTGGTGATATGCCGAACCGCCTCAATAACCTCTGCGAGAGTAGCCCCATTGCCGGTACAGAGATTGAAGATTTCTTTTTGAGAAGTCGGCGGGGTCAAGATAATTCGTCCTAAAAACCCAACCGCATCATCAATAAAGAGATAGTCACGAACTATCTTCTGAAAACCGCCGTAACCAACAAATGTCTTGCCTATCAGGGCAGAGAGAAACAACTCATTGATGACTCCTCTATTCTGCACATCTCCATAGAGATTGCCGAGACGAGCGATAGAGAGCGTAATCCCCCGTTTAAACACAATCTCCGAAAGGAGCCGCTCCTCTTCGCACTTTCCCTTTTCATAGGAAGTAAGCGGTGCGGGAGCGGTCGTCTCACTTTGAGGAACCGGCGAGTCGGGATAGACCAAGAGCGAAGAAAGATAGACAATCCGAGACGGTGCATTTCCTCGCGCGAGCGCAGGCAACAATACTTCTTTCACCGCCGAACCGGGTTGAGTCATAACAACCACAACATCCGCATCAAGATGGGCGCTCTGGAGAGGGATATCGCGGTCTATTAACATAACATCTGCCCCGCCGTTCTTCTTCAAGAGTGGCGCAAGATGTGCCCCCACAAAACCGCCGCCGCCGAACAAAAGAATGTGTTGCATCAATAGGTCATCTTCTTTATTAAAAGACGCTGGTCAATCGCTACCGACTCCAAGACATTCACAATACGGGGTGCGGACAAACCGTCTCCATAGGGGTTCATGCAGTTTTTAAGCGTACGGATGAAAGCGGACGAGACCGCTTTTTTGAGCGCAGCGAGTATCTGATTGCGCGCATATCCGGCGTTTAACACATTCGCGCCCTGTATCCGACCCGCCTCGCGATTCCCCACATTTACTACCGGTAGATGAAACGACGGTGCCTCCAAAATCCCGCTTGAAGAGTTGCCGACCAGCACTTTCGCAATCTTCATAAGTCCGGCATAGTCGGCCCGACTGAGATTGGGATAAAGAGAGACAAACGGTCTTCGTTCTCGTTCTAACACACCGCGAATGAGGCGGCTCCCCGCGTCTGAATTGGGAGCAATCGCGACGGTCTGAAAGCCGAGTTCATTGACGGCGGCGACCACCTCGCGTGTATAGTTCTCTATCTGCTCAAACTCTTCGGTTACCGGATGAAAGAGGAGAATCACCACCGGCTCCCCTTCGTTGAGCGAAAATTTCTGATAGATTTCTTTCGCGTCCGTTATCTCGCCGTGCAGCAATTCGTCAAGCTGAGGGGCGCCGAACTCGTGCACGCGAAACGGCTCTTCGCCCATCTTTCTCACTCGTTCGTAGGCATCGCGATTGGAGACAAAATGCAGATGCGACAATTTTGTAATTGCGTGCCGCACGGTGCCGTCAATGTTGCCCGAAAGTTCTCCTCCTTGAATATGCGCTACCGGCAGATGAAGATGCGCGCCGACAGTGGCGGCGACAAATTGCTCTCCGCGGTCGCCCGCGACTAAGACCATATCTGCCTTAAGAGAGAGCAGTATTTCAGGCAGTTGCAGAAAGAGGACGCCGAGGGACTTCGTCATTGTTAAGCGATCATACCCGTCAAAGGTATTGTGCACGGTCGCCTCTATCTTAAAACGCCCCTTGATGATTTCATTCTGCGTCGTCCCGAATGAATCCAGAAGGTGCATATTGGTGGAGACGACACCGTAGTCAAGAGACCCGCGTCGCTCTATCTCGCGGAGTATCGGACTATAGTAACTGAACTCGGCGCGCGTACCCGTCACCAGCACTATCTTTCTTTTCTGTTTCGTCTTTTTCATAGGAAATTACTCAATATCTTCCCAACGGACGACGGTATTGCGCGGAAGCGCTTTCTTGAATCGCTTACCGGCAAGCGCCTCTGAATGGAGCGGGTCAAGATACTTCGCCAAGATACCGCTCCCCGGTCTCTTTGCCGTGAGAGCATCGACACACAGCGCGTCTCCCGCCCGTACTGCATCCATAGTAACCACACTATGGTGCGCCCAATTACGAACTATCTGTTCAGAAGAAGAGATGTTCTTTGGCTTCTTTATAAGCGTTTGTTCAACGACGCGCACAGCGCGCACCATCTCAGCGAACCGAATGGGTGTAAGAGAGACGACATCATCGGGACCGTGAAGGTCGGGGAGAGTGAAGTGTTTCTCAAGCACCTTTGCCCCCAGCGCCACGGCGGCGAGCGCGGAATACCAATCGGGAGAATGGTCTGACGAGCCGATGGGTACTCCAAACCGCTCTTGTAATTCTGGAATCAGTCGCAGATTCATATCGCTATAACGAGGCGGATACTCTGAGAGACAGTGGGTCAGCATAAAATCGCACTGCTCTTTGCGGCAAACCGACGCAACATCATCAATCTCATCAAGGGTGCACATCCCCGTTGAGATAATTAGGGGTTTTCCCTTGCGGGCGAGATGTCGAATCATCGGCAGGTTGGTCAACTCCCCCGAACCGGTCTTAAATGCAGAGACGCCCACGCGTTCCAGAATATCGCCTGCCTCTTTTGAGAAGGGGGTGCAGAGATAGACGATACCCACCTTCTCACAGTAGGTCTTCAATTCCTTGTGCTCTTCGTAAGTAGAGAACTTAGACCGTGCGAGGATCTCGTCCATTCCGCCGCCCCAGAACTGAATACTCTTCGGAGTCATCTCCGCCTCGGGACGATGAAGTTGAAACTTGACGATATCGGCACCCGACTTTTTCGCCGCATCAACCAGCCGTTTAGCGTTCGCCATATCGCCGCCATGCTGACAGGCGACCTCGGCGATAATGACGACGGGGTGTGTCTCGCCAATTCGTATGGTTCCAAAAGAAATATCTTTCATATGAGTTACAAACTCCAACCGCCATCCACCACAAGGTTTTGACCAGTGATATAACGGGACGCGTCCGAGAGAAGAAAGACCAACACACCGGTCAGGTCTTCTACCTCCGCCATCCTGTTTCCTAACACCACATGTCTTTCGTATTTCTCTACGAAGGACTTCGGCTGATTATCAAAGACGCCGCCCGGCGAGAGTGTATTGACGCGTATATTATACCGCCCGAGGTACGACGCGAGATAGCGTGTGAGATTGACGACCCCCCCTTTTATCGCCGCATACTCCACTGGCGAGGTCATCGGCAAGCCCTTATACTCCGCGTCATCGTAAATCTCAAACTTCGGCGCGGAGAAACCGTAGATAGAGCCGATATTGACGATAACGCCGTTCTTTTGTTTCTGCATCACCGCCGCAACTGTGCGCGCCATCAAGAAATAACCCCCGAGATGCAGATTGATGCTTTCGCAAAAGTCCGTGTATGAGACCTCCTCAAACTTCCTGCCCCAATTCTTGCCGCGTGGGAAGGCGTTGTTGACGAGCGCGTCAATCCGCTTAAAATCTTTCACCACCGACCGACAGAGACGCGTAACCGACGACTCATTGGCAATATCGCAGAGACGAAAGACCACCGCTTGATTGCCGGTCTCGCTCTGAATCTCTTGTGCCGTTTTCTCGCCCCGCTTCTCGTCGTTGTCGACGACAATCACGATCGCTCCCTCGCGCGCACTCGCGCGCGCGTACTCGCGACCTATGAGCCCCGCACCTCCGGTGATGATGCAGACCTTCCCCTCCAACAAACTTCTTTTATTTTTTTCCATATTTCTTAATTGATTCAATAAGACGCATATCCCGAATCGCTTCGTCAAGATTTGAGAACTGTGTCTTTTGTGAGAGAGACCGAAAGAAAGACCGCAGTTCTGCCACAAACATTTCGTTGCGCTCACTCGTTATCTTTCGTTTGCTTTCTTTTTTTGCGGTCTGCAGAGTCATCATCTCGCTTTGTGAATCCCAAGTCAAACTCGCTGTACTTCCCACAATCTCTAGAGAGGTCTTCAAGGGAATACGCAGATAGTCCTGATGCACCGAGACCATAACGCCCCTACGCGTCGTGAACAAAGAATCGGCGCAGTCCTCGGTATTAACCTTGAGGTTGGAGGTCTTTCGTACCAATGCTGACCGAAAAGTTAACGACTCTCCCAAAAGCCATGCGGGATAATTGATATCGTGGACAAGATCAAGAAGTACGCCGCCTCCCTTGTCTTTGTGCGCAGAATAGATACTGCGATAATCGCGTCCGGGTCGCCAGAGACGCAAATCCTGCCCGACTGACGCGCGTAGATAATACAGACGACCCAACTTCTTTGCATCAAGCAGTCGTTTAATTGCGAGATACGGCGGAAAGAAATGAAAGTTGTATCCCACCCAGATACTGACGCCTGCTTTCTTACCAAGGGACGGCAATGCGGCAAGACCCGTCGTGTTGTGCGAAAGGGGCTTCTCAATGAAGAGGGCGCGCGGCTTATCGGCGAGAGTAAGACATCGGCGTATGGTCTCTAGGTGCTTCGCCGTCCCGTTCGTTACAAAAATAACATCAAACGGACCACGCGCCTCAAACTGCTCCCAACCATTGACCGCATCAATATCGGCGAGGTCGGTGCGCCTTGAGAGTACGACAATATCTCTGGAATATTTCTGAAGATTCCGATAGTGCCGCGCGCCGATTGACCCAAATCCAATAATGCCGATTTTCATAGAGGGTGTGCTATTGCTTTCTTAATTTCTTCGCGCCGTGAAAAAAGCGTCTCGGCAACCGCCCAATCCTCCATCGTATCAATATCTATTGAACGCCACGACGGGCAGAGCACGGTGGCAGTTTTATTCATAATGATCTTTCTGGTCTTCAGAAAATCGGCGACCCGAATGAGATAGACCGCTCCCGTACAGCCGCGCAACACGGAGACGCCTTGAGGTGCTACATCACCCGACACACGACCTGTCGCGTCAACAAAGACGAGGTCGTCATGTCGCGGCTGCGCGGGGCAAACCGTCAAAACGGTCTGTGCGTTCTCCACGCGCATCCGCTCGGAACAGGCACGGATATCCTCAACCTCGCGCAGAGGGGAGGTTGCCTGAAGCAAGAGAAGATACTCGGGTTTATACTTTTCTTCTTTGTGGAGTCGTCCAAGGAGAAAACAGAGCGCATCCGCCACTTTGGCATCAGCAGTGGCGAGTTCGGGCGGACGCAGAAACGGGACCTCGGCGCCATACTTCTTTGCTATCTGTGCAATACGCGGAGAATCCGTATCTACAATCACTCGCTCGGAGATGTCGCTCTTGAGCGCCTGCTCAATCGTGTGGACAATGAGGGGCTTCCCCGCAAAAGGCCTGATATTCTTGTCTGGGACGCGGATAGAGCCGCCACGAGCTGGAATCACCGTCAAAATATGTGATGACGAGTGCAGCATATTATCTGACGGTATGTTTAAGCCGCCAGTCCTTACCTTTCTTTTCCCACAGAAGCGATGCTCTGAACGAGTTCGTTACCTCCCAGAACTTCTTTTCGGATATACCTACATAGTCAAGAAATTCGTGGAAGTATCGTTTCGGAAACTCTCCGTCAAAGCGCTTGATGAGGGCGACTCCCTCCTCGCGGGTCAAGTGATGATTGCGAATCTCCTGTGCCGCGTCCTGCGTCGTCCGCCCATATCCGAATTTGATGAACGAGGTGTAATAAAAAAAGCCGTCTATCTTGTCGTCAATTGAGTTGTACTTTGAGTAAGTACCTTCGGTGCGCTCGGGATTTGCTTCAAATCCAGTATACTTCACCGAATAGTAATAACACTCCTGCGGCACCCACTTGAGATAGTAGCCGAGATAGTGAAACTCAATCTTCTTTTTCTGCATCACCTGCGGGTCAAGGGGCAGATAGGGCTCAAAATCCCCGAGAGTGAATCCTTCTTTGAGATACGCCGAAAGCGCTTTTCCTCCGAGATAGATGTCATTGGTGGCTTCGCCAGAACGGAGCATATCCATCTTATAGCCCGCGCTCTTTTTCTTCGTCTGCGCACTACTTATCTCCCCCACGGCAAACTTCTTCTCGTCAAACGATATGTTAGTGCCGTACTCGCCCGGACTTTCGCCAAAAAAGATGAGGGGGATATTCAGTTTGTCTGCCATCTTGGGCGCAAACGCTTTCTGCCCAAGCACAAACGGCTGAAACGGGTGGAGAAGATTGAGAAACGCATTGCGGGTGATGAGACGATGAATCCTCCCATTGGGCGTAAAGAGATAGTTGTCTAACCCGCCGATATGAAGCCAGTTCTGAAAGTTCTTCCAGCCAATCTCGGTATAGAGATGGGGCGACCAGGTTACGGTGAGCGGATGCATCTTATATTTATACTTGAGTATATGGGCGGCGAAGCCACTGTCTTTGCCGCCACTTCCCGGGACAATACAATCGTATGAACCGTCGGTACTTCGGTGTTTATCTAGAAGGGCGTGCAGTTCTTTCTCTCTGATAGACCAATCAATTTGATTATTTTCTTTTGCTTCGTTGAATCGGCACGCCGAACAGACGCCTTCGCGGTCAAAAGCGATGTACTGATGTATCTGTGAAGCAGTGTGCTTGTACTCGTTGCACGAACACGGTCGCGTGTTCGGCATAACGCATTTCTTACAAAAAAGAATCTTTGGTGGTAGTCCATAGCGCGTCATAGAGGTGTATCGTTTTATACTGAAAGAGAAACAAATTTCTTGATAAGGGCGAGACCCGCTTCGCCACTTTTCTCGGGATGAAATTGAGTGCCATAGACCGCACCTCGCTTCACCGCCGAACAAAAGCGCAGCCCGCCGTACTCTGTAACCCCTAAACAATCCTTTGGGTTATCCGGCACTAAGATATATGAGTGGACGAAGTAGGCATCAAACTCCCGCTTTCCTTCCTTCACGGTGTTCCATCCGATATGCGGAACCTTCTCTTTCACGGTCTCCGGGAATCGAACTGCCTTTCCGGAAATGATATTGAGACCATCCCATTCGCCGAACTCATATCCCTTACTGAGAAGAATCTGTGCGCCGAGACAGATGCCGAGGAGCGGTTTGCCTGCTGCAGCGTGCCTCTGTATGGTCGCAACGAGACGGCGCTCTTTCAGGCCGCGCATCGCCGCCCCAAACGATCCGACCCCCGGCAAGACAAGCGCATCCGCGTGCGTAAGTGTCTCGGCGTCTGAAGAGATTGGGGGAACAGAACCACACTCTTCAAAAGCCCGCTTCAAGCTCCAAAGATTGCCGACCCCGTAATCAACGATGATAATTTTCTTTGTCATAACCGTACTGAAATATCTTCCTTTCGCAAGTACTTCTTCAGCGTTTCGATAGAATAATCGCGGTAGTGAAAGACCGAGGACATTGCGACGGCATCGGCACTGCTCTCTTGTATCACTTCGGCAACCGACCCCAAGCTTCCTGCGCCGCCGTGAGCGATAACCGGAATTGGAGCGAATGCACTTATCTTTTTAACGAGTTCCAGGTCATACCCCTTACGCGTCCCGTCGCGATCAATAGACGAGACAAGAATCTCGCCAACTCCCAACTCTACCCCCCGTCGCGCCCATTCTATCGCATTCAGACCCGAGTGCTCGCGACCCCCATCAGTGTACGCCTCATACGAACCGTCGGGCTGTTTCTTCGCTTCTATGAAGAGCAGGATGCACTGGGAACCGAACTCTCTCGCAGCAACAGAAAGAAACTCCGGATGGCGGATGGCATGGGTGTTTATGGCAACCTTATCCGCTCCGGCGCGGAGCGCGTTATTGATATCGGCGATTGAGCGCATGCCGCCCCCGACCGTCACTGGGATAAATATTTCGTCCGTTACGCGCTTCAACAGAGCAAAGTCCAGATTGCGCTGATACAAACTTGCGACGATATCAAGATAGAGAATCTCATCCGCGCCTTCTTTGTAGTAGCGCATCGCGAGTTCCTTCGGGTCGCCAACGACCCGAAGCGCCTCGGTATGCACTGGCTTTACGACATTCTGACCCTTGATATCAAGACGCGGTATTATGCGGATGTTTTTCATAGGTGCCATTACCACTATAACTTACCACTTCCCCCTCTTGTTTTCATAGAAACTATGAAGGTCTGCCTTGTTCTCCAACGACATTTCACCCCCGTCGGGCACGCGCTCGCTGTCGCACTCAAAGAACGGGGGGTCACGGAGTTCTGCGCCTTTGTGAATCTGCGTGAGAATATACCGTTTCTTACCACACAGAAAGAGATCTCCTACACCTCCCTTCTGCTTGATGAAGACATCTACCATGCTTACAAAGACGAGACACTTGACTTTGCCTATCTGGAGAGAATTGAGAAAGAATACGGTATACCAAATCTCTCACCATACCTTGAGATAGACCGCGTGCTTCGCCACAGCCAGCTTGTTCGCGAATACCCCTACGACTGTCCGCTCCACACTCACGACGACCTACTGCGCATTCTACAGTCAAAGACGAAAGCAATACTCAACTTTCTTGAGACAGAAAAACCGGACGCGCTCTTTCTTTCGGTCGTTGCCGACCTCTCCACATTTTTTTTGTATGAGGCGGCGAAGAAGAAAGGTATGTTGGTCTTTTTTATGCAATCGTCTCGCGTCGAGAATCTTCAGACGCTTACGCGGGACTACAAGACCCTCTCATATACAACAGAACTCTTTCAGCATATTCAGAAAAAAGAAGTTGCCTATCCGGCAGAAAAGAAAAGAGCAGAAGAGTTTCTGCGCGCGTTTCGCGCGCAACCGCGTTCGCACTCACATCAAGATAACCCCGACCGCAAACCCGTAACCCGAATGAAACAACTTGCTTTTCTCTATCCGACCAAACTTATTCGTTCTCTCTTCTTCTCACTCAAAATCTGGGCGGACTATTTCAGAGAGGAGCGGCGCGACGACCCCCAGATTATCAAGCCGTGGCACTACCTTCTAGACCACCTCAAGCGGAAATTGCGGGTACTCTACGGATTTGACGACCTCTACGACACGCCAAACGAGCAGAATGCGTACGCCTTCTTCCCGCTCCAACTTGAACCCGAGATGGGCACTTCGCTCTTCTCGCGGTTCTATACCGACCAACTCTGGCTGATTAAACAAACCGCAAGATCTCTGCCTGTTGGGATGTATCTCTTCGTCAAAGAGCATCCGGCGATGTATGGCTATCATACTCGCGCGTTTTATAAGAAACTCAAGACGATACCGAACCTCAAATTATTGAGCCCAAAAGTACCGGGGCTCAAGATAGTGGAAGGTGCCTCGCTTATCGTAACGCTGACCGGAACCTCGGGCTGGGAGGGGATTCTTCTGGGGAAACCCATCATCACCTTCGGCGATGTCTTCTACAACGCACTTCCTTCAGTCAAGAAATGCGAGAATATCAACGACCTCCCCGCTCTTATATGCGAGCAACTCGCGCGCGCTCCCCTTGACGAAGAGACACTGCTTAACTTTCTTACCGCCATTTACCGAGAGAGTGTGAATCTTGACCTCATTACGCTATGGGAAGTGGAGGGTAGCGGTCAGATAGAGAAATATCGCGCACAACTCGACAAGTTGGCTGACTTTCTCATCTCAAAGATGAAGGTCGCGCCACAACAATAATCCCGAGCCCGAAGGGGAGATTCACATAGCAAAGCAAATATGCCTCAAGATACAGACTCCATTTAAAAAGAGTGGAGACAAAGGGGGTATTGGTATGTGCAGAGTCGTGCGAGATATTCACCCCAATCTTCTCAAGCAAGCGCACCAACAAAACCACCGGAAAGATGAAGAGACCACAATATGAACTCTGCTCTATCGTAAAGCCCGCCTCCTTCAACAGACCGACGAGTTCGCGCCGCGTATAGCGGTGTCGCCCGTGCATCAAGTTATCGTGTGTGCTCTTCAGCCACTCGTAGGAAATCTCTTTAATAATAACGCAACCATTTTGTTTAAGAACGCGCCTAAATTCGGAAATCGCAGTGCGGTCGTTCACCTGCTTATGATAGAGGACATCCGCGCAGACAACGACATCAAAGAAATGGTCTGAAAAAGGCAAGTGCTCTACGCTGCCGCAAAATACTTGTCTTGGCTCACGCCGTTTGGTTGCGTACGAAAGTGCCACCAGCGAGGCGTCTATGCCGTAGAGAGTGCCGTGCTTTGCGAGGGTCGCAAAGAGCCCGCCGACACCGCAGCCCGCGTCCAATATCGTACTGTTGTTCCCTGGCCTAAAACGCGCAATCGTTCGCGAGACGATTCTGCTTATGCCGAGATTCCACCAGAACTTGTCTTGGGTCTCGTATAAAATTGTAAATGCTCTATCTTCCATTTTTGAGAACACGCGCCATTCGCCCGAGCAGATGCTTCGTATTCTTCTCGTAATTCATCTCGTCTCCGTGAAGCCGCGCGAAGCCGCGCCGCGAGAGGTTCTCGCGTAATTTACTATCTCTCCCCAATTGCTCTATCTTTCTTGCCAAATCCGCCACATTGCCATCCTCAAAACAAAGCGCCGCGTCCTTTGCCGTCCACGCGAGTCCCCCGCCCTCCGGCAGAATACAAGGCAGCCCGAACGAGAGCGCATCCAAGATAACGCAGGCGGTCAGTTCTCTGCGCCACCGCGCCTGAATGAAGATATCGGCGGTCATGAAGTACTTCCTATATAACTCGGCTTGGGAGACCCAGCCTGGGAGAGAGATACAGTTCTCAAGATGCATCTCTCTTATCTTTTGTCCAATAGAAGACCGTTCTGGACCATCTCCGCCAAGTATCAGCCGAAACGCATCCTGATTCTTTACCAAAGAAAAGGCGGAGAGGAGCAGGTCAAAGCCCTTGCCGGGCGACATACGACTTGAATAGAAAAGCGTAATGACGCCGTCTCTTTTGTTGCGTAGAAGATACGAGTTCTCGGTTACGCCATACCGTTCCATCAGCGCACGGTAGTCAAACGGGTCCGCCATCACCTCGCCGCCGCGGCGCATACCGAAGTCCTCGTACGCATTCTGCAAGACCGGGTTGGAATATGAAATTATATCAAGACGACTCGCAACAGGCATCAAAAGATATCTTTCCAAATACCAACGCATTGTCTCTTTAATTCTCTTCGCCATACTCCGTCTTCCCACCGCGAAGAGGTCTGAACTACTCTCGCGCCAACCAGAGAGTTCGCGGTTGAAGTATGCGGCGACTGGAACGCAACCGCCGAGTAGCCGGTAAAACCCTGCGCCATAGAGAAAGAGATGCCCGTCAAGATGAAAGAAGTCGGCGCGCGATTCATATTTTCGCAAAAGTTGAAAGATTCCTTTCTGAATCCCCCACAACCCCCGCGCGGTGATATATTCTTCATTCATTTTGTAGGACAAGGGGATTGGAATCTTGTTTTGGTCTGAAAAAAAAGTAACGACCGTTACTTCATTCCCCAATTTAATGAGTGTGCGTATCATCAAATCAAACTCAGTAACTGAAGCGCCCGAGGTGACGAAGTTCAATTTGGAAGTGATGAAGACAATGCGCATAGAGGTTAAAAGTACCGCTCAAAGAATTCACCAAAGACCGCAAGAACCTGCGCGATATGCGCGGGTGAGAGCGCGGGATGACAGCCGATAAAGACGCTGTTGTCGCGCAGCCATCGTGCCTGCTCCAACTTCCCCACAACCCTTCCCGCTTCTTCGCGAAACGCCGGTTGATCGGGAAGACATCCTCCGAAGAACGGCCGTGTTTCAATGCCACGATCTTCAAGAAAAGAGACGAATGAGAGCCGAGTGAACGGGGCGTCTCTCTTTATAACGAATGGGTAGCCGTAATAACTATGAAAAGCGCCCCGCGCAACCGTCGGCAACACAAGAAATTTCTCATATCTCCGAAATGCTTCGTTGTATTGAGAGACGATGGCAACTCGTTTCGCGTTGAGACCGTCAAGTTTCTGTATCTGCTCTATGCCGAGTGAGGCGGCGATGTCGGTCATTCGGAGGTTGTAGCCGAGCCGCGTGAAGATGTAGCGTGCATCGTAGTTCTTCAGAATCGCATCATCGTACGAAAAGCGTTCTTTCTGTATCTGTGCGAGCGGCAGACGTCCAAACTCTCGCAATGACTGCAAGAGATCATAGTATCTCGTGTCATCAGTAAAGACCATACCACCTTCGCCCGTCGTGATGTTGTGAGCAACGAAGAAACTAAGGGTGGCGAGGTCGCCAAACGAACCAACCTTCTTCTTGCCAATCGCCGCGCCGTGCGCCTCGCAGCAATCTTCAAGAACGATAATCTGATGCGCTTTTGCAATCTTCATAATTGCACCCATATCGGCAGGATTACCAAAAGTATGCACCGGCATAATTACCCGCGTCTTCGGGCCGATTGCCTTGATAACTTCTTGAGTGTCAATGTTCCACGAGAGAGGGTCCACATCTATATAGACGGGCACAAGCCCAACCTGCAAAATCGGAGAGGCAACGGTGGAGAAGGTGGTGGCGGGGATAATCACTTCATCTCCTTTCTTTACCTCGCCCGACGCAATGAGCACCGAGAGCGCGAGTAGATTGGCGGATGAACCGGAGTTGACCGCTACTGCGTATTTCTTGCCGATATAGTGGGCGCAACGTTCCTCAAACTCGTGCACCTTCGGTCCTTGCGAGATACGCATCTCCAGAAGTGAGTCGAGCGCATTCAGTATCTCTTTTTCATCAAAGACCGGCCAACCGACCGTTACCTGTCCCGGCTTGGGAAGCAGTTCTTCTTTTCTTTCGCTCAACACTTTCTTGACGAGCCGTTTGAGTTCACTCTGGGCACTCTGTCTCGCTTTTTTCATGCAATGAAATATACCCATTTATCGCCAAAGCCGCAACACGCAGGAAGAGATTATTATTTCAAGTCGCGCGGATGGGTGAGATACCAATCGTAGGTGAGGCGCAGACCTTCTTCAAGCGAGACCTCGGGCTTCCAGCCCGTCAGGGCTTGCAGTTTTGATATATCGGCAAGGCGGCGTTTGACGCTGCCCACCGGAGAGTTCTTTATCTCAAGTTTCTTCGGATACCAACCGACTACACTAAACATCTTCTTCAGCAAATTTTTCATCAGAATCTCGCCGCTGTCCCCGATATGCACCGTCTCTATCGGCTTTCCGTCGGTCTTTGGCGAGTCCATCAGGAGTTGCATTGCCCGCACGGCATCAGTGATATAACAGAATGTCCGCGTATCGTCCGCGCCGAAGACGGGAAACGGGTCGGTCTTCGCCGTGACGCGCTCGCAGAAATCGGGAATGACATGACCGCCATAGCCCGCCCGCGGACCGTAGAAGTTATGCGGACGCACAATGAGCGCTCGAAGATTGTACTGCTTTGCATAATGAATCACGAAGAGTTCCCCCGTGAGTTTCGTCGCGGCATAAGACCAGCGGGGATTGTAGGGGTCTTCTATCACGAGCGGGACTCTCTCGGGTGTCGGTATCGGAAGTTGGTTAAACGCAGAGAGTCCCCCCGCGTATGCCTCATTGGACGAAGTAAAGAGAAACTTGCCCTTCGGATTCTTTCTGCGAAACCACTCCAACATAAAAACGAGGGAGAGTGTATTGACCCGAAGCACCTCTGCGGGTTTGTCATAAAAAACCTTGGTGCCGTTCATCGCCGCGAGATGGTAGACCTGCGCATACTCACCGCCTAAGTTCTTATAGGAAGAAGGGTCGGTCAGGTCAAGGTGGAGTAACTTCACACGCTTGTCTTTGAGTAGCGTCAAAAAATCAGCGTCTTTCTTGCCTCGTTGCAGATTATCAACGAGTGTCAGCTGCACTTTCTTATCTGTTGCAAGCAGGTGGCGCGACAAGTGAAGCCCGATAAACCCCGCACCCCCCGTGATGAGTATCTTCTTCATACCTTTTGCGCCGTTATCCAGAGATGTTTGGTGCCGTCGGGAATGACAGAGAGCACCGAGAGTCCCGCCCGCACAAAGAGGTCGCGCACTTCGTCTGGGGTAAAAGCAATCCCATAGGAATAGAGAAAGCGGTATGAAGTCGGCTCGGCACGCATCTCTATCTTCGCGAGACCACCCGCGCGAAGCGCGCGGAAGATTTCGTTGCAATACGACTCAATTACCCGCTTATCGGCGATTGACTCAAAGGTCTCACGCGAGAAGATGAAGTCAATGGAGGTATCGGGAACGGGCAAGTGCCGCCCCGTCGCCGCCACAAGTTCAAGATTCGGGAGACCCGAAAGTCGTTTGCACGCCACGGCAAGCATCTCCTCCGAGATATCCACGCCGACAAACGAAGAGAAATCGCGAGCGAAGAACTCGGCGTGCCTCCCCACTCCCACCCCGATATCAAGCGAGGTCTTGGTCTGGCGTTCGCGTAAACGCTCTTGCAAAATCTCGTCATTTTCAATCAACCGCTCATACTCCACTCGCCCGCTCTCGCGCAGTTCATAGTCACCGACGCGCCGCCCGCTCTCGGTGCTTGGGTGCGCGAAGTATCGTGCGTTGCGGCGCGCGAGACGATTCCAGATTCGTTTGGTATCGGAGAGTGAACGGGTGGGCGCAAACCGATTAAGAAAGAGGCGTAGCGGACGAAGAAAGGCTCGTGTTCGTCGTATCAAGGGAAATGCGTTGAATTGAAGCCAGAGACGCTTTGCTTTCCCCACCACCCCCCTCCCCACAAACTCCGACCGCGAGAACCATTCGGGAAGCCCGTCGTAGGCGGCGCCGAGTTTCTTGTGCCGTTCATTTGCCTCGTGAACGGCGCGCGCGAGACCCGAATCGTGGCTACGAGCGAATGCGAGTGTATCTTTGGGGAGGCAGTGTCCGCCATACGCCTTACCGTACCGCAGATACCCCTTCTCCTCAAAGAAGAAATCAATGACTCGTATTGCGCGTGCGCGGTCGGCTCCTCCGCCGCTTATGATATCGCCCATCTCGTTCGCAAAAGAGATACGGAGTGCATTCCAGATATTTGAGAGATATTTGAGATACGCGGCTTCACGCGGCGTTCCGCGAAAAACCTTCGCCGCTCGCGTCTCCCACTCGCGGAGAAATTCCGGCTCTGGCTTCGTCCCGCTCCCTTGACCAATGATGAGAGCGAGCGGATTGAGGCACTCTTCCACTGCATACTTTTCGTGCAGGAATTCGGGAAGATAGAAATCAAAATGAATCTGCGAAAGATGCTCGGGAAGCACGGTGGAGCGCAGTATCATCGTCCCCTTAGTCGTGTGTAATGCTTCGCTCGCTTTTCTGATAAGCGAGATATCTTGAACACCCTCTGCGTTCACACGGTCTCCCACCGAAACGAGATAGCAGGTACGCGCACCATCTCTTTCAAGCGGTGTGTGCAGACGCGAAATCTTTTCATAGACCTGCCGATATTCTTTTTCATAATGAAGCGTCGGCACGCCCGTATCGTAATAAAAGACGGAGTAGCCCATACGAGCAAGTGCGAGCGCGTTTGCCTGCCCCACCCAGCCGAAGCCGATAATGACAATGGTTTCTTTCTCGGTCACAATGAAGATACAACCACCGAGAAGTCATAGAGTGTTATGTCGCCTCTCGTGAGGAGCGGCTTCGGATTGCCGAGTTCGCGGAGGATGGGGGGAGAAAGTGGCGTAACCGCCAAGATATAATCAAGTTTGTATCTTCTCAATTCAGCCCGAAAATCCTTGCCATAAAAGAAGCGGTACTCGGCGGGCAATCGCGCAAAGAGTTCGGCAAATTGAGTATCGGTCCGATGGTCAATCTGAAAACGCAGATACCCGTACACTTCGTCCGTGTGCGCTTGCAGGTACGCGGGCAATGTGTCGGGTGTAATTCCCCTAAGGCGCAGAAAAACGAAATAATTGTGCAGGAGGCGTTCGCGTGGAATAAGCAACTCTATCTCTCTCGAGACATAGAGATTGCATTGCGTAAAGGCGGGGACAAGAGTTGCCCACAACCGTTCGTTGCTATTCTGAAGGACAACGCAATCGTGCGGTGCATTTTTATTGAGATATTCAATAACTGCGGCATTGCCCTGAAACTCACGGTAATACGGCGCCCACTTTGTATAGACCGCTGTCTGCACAAAGATACCAAGCGCAAGAGAAGCGGCAATCACCAGAGAAGTTATGACGAGAAAGAGACGCGGAAAGGGTGGCCGAAGATGATGCCAAAGCAAAAGCATTAAGACAATATACCCGAGGGGAATGGTGTAGAAGACAAAATGATGGTGCCAGATATCTATGCCCGTGATGACCTGCTGATTGTAGGCAATGAAACTCCCCAGAAGCAGGGCGAGAGCAAACTTCCACCACAACGGAAATTGGCGAGCAAGGTATGAGGAGAGCGCGAAGACCAAAGAGACCGCGAGAAGAAACTTGTTGAAGACCGATGCATGAGTGTAGAGCAGTCCTATGCGCTCCGATGCGCCCGCATAGTCGGGCAGACGCGAGGCACTCCAGACGATATACCAGTATGGCAGAGCAAGCACCGAACCAAGCAGACCGACCACTGAAAAGATCTTCACTTCGTCCCAGTCGCGGCGAAAGAGCGCGAAGAGCGCAAGTATGCCGAGAACGGCGAGCGAGAGCGTCCAACTAAAGACATAACTGGATATCATAAGGGCGAGAAAGAGCGCGGCAAGCACGACCCGCCCGCGCGGCCGCTCGCGCTTTTCAATAAGGGAATATATGCAGAGCAAAAAAGAAAAGAGGAGAAGCGCGCCTCCGATTGGGTTAAGCGGACGGGTCCAGATGAGAAAGTTGTCGGGGGACGCAATTCCCTGAAAGATTTGTTGAAGCAGATGGTAGTCAACGAGGTCAAAGCCAAGCGTTACCAGTACCCCGCCCGCAATCGCAGCGAGTTTTCCCTCCCACCCTTCCGGCTCTCCCTCCAGCCGATAGATGAGCAAGTAGGAAAGAAAAAAGAGAAGCGCCGGAAATACAAATTTGCTCGCGAGCAAAACGCTCACGAGACCAATGTTGAAGAGTATGCTTGCCGCGACATAGAAGAATGAGAGCGTGGGTGGAAGAAGCGGATAGGTATCTTTGTACTCAAAGTATGGAAAGGACGCTACGAGCGGATGCCCATCGGTTATTTCATGCATAATCGCGAGGTACGCCGGTTCGTTGGGGGTCTGATGGAGAGGGATGCCGCGATACGCACTCCCGAGAGAAATGACGAAGACAATCTGCGGCAGAACGCAGATGAGTCCGACATAGAGTGAGGCAATAAGTGCCGTGTAGTGTTTCTCTATCATAATTTCTGTACGAGGAGATGAAAGGTATTAAAATAAAGAGGACGGAGAAACGCGCGATAGACCAGTAAGAGAACGGGGGCAGATCGGCCGAATCGTGAGTATATCTTATTCTCACGAATATCTCTCACTGAAAGACCGAGGGAAGAGAGAAGAGACCTCACCTCCGAAAAAGTATAGTAGTGCATTGACGAGAGTTTTTGTCTCCCAATTTGGGGCGAATCTTTTTTTTGTTTACCCAATACCGAGAGAAGCGCATCTGCCCACACGCGCGGCATCCAGTTGATGACCCAGAGATGATAGTGATAGTCATAGACGCCGAAGCGGTTGTGAAAACTGATGTATGCACGACCTCTTCTTTTTAGAACCCGAAAGATTTCACGGCAGACCGCGCGCGGGTCGTTCGTATGTTCGGTAACTTCGGAGCAGTTGACGAAGTCAAAGGAGGCGTCGGAAAAAGGAAGCCGTTCTCCACCGCTGTGCGAGAAAGAGACCGTTACGGCGCGCGCTCTCGCAAGAGCGCGCGCCGCCTCCAAGTATTCTGTGCTGGGTTCAACCCCAAATACATGCAGACCGAACCCCGCCATTTCAAGAAGAAATCTTCCCCGACCGGAGCCGACATCAAGCACGCTCCCGCCTGCCCGCACGAACTGTCTGCAATAGTCGCTATGATTCATAAAGATAATGAACGATTCTGTTCGCCAACGGCGCGCAAAATCTCTTGCGCCACCGATACCGCCGTCACAATCTTACCGCTAAAGATGGACCAACAACCGTGTCCGTGCGCGACGAGTTCGGTCGGGCGGTCGGCGTTCTTCTCTGAAACAACTTCGGTGGGCAAGATTACAAAGCGCGAACCTTTATACACGGCGTTCTTTATGAAGGGAAACCACTGCACGCATCTCTCTTGTATCTCTTTGTGCCGCGAGACGACTTTCCCCCACCGCGGGTCCTCAACCGAGGTACTCGCAATGCCTGTCGCGCTCTCGTGCACCGAGAGCGGCACATCACCGAGGGTATAAAGATTGCTCTCGGCACTCATCGGGAGGATGGTGGCGAATGGCCCGTCCATAATCGTTATAGCCGCCTTTTCCTTCGCTTGACACTCAATGAGCAGAATCTCTTTCAGCCGAAATTTCAGCTCCTTTTGTGGAAAACCGAGCCAGCGACAAAACTCATTATAGCGCGCGTAAGTTGCGTTGATGACCACATCAAATTCTTCGTGAAATACGCGGCCGTGGCGGTCAGTACCGATTAAGATTTTCGCTCCACCCTCCTGTTTCTGTGCACCGACAATCGGTGTCTCCAGTCGGAGCGTTATCCGCGGATTCTCGCGTACTTTCTGCTCAACAAACGATTTGAGTTTTTCATAGTCATAGACCGCCTCGGGCGTCTTGATGCAGGTGCCGACCGACGCACGATTGAGGAGTTTTGCGTCTGGGTAGGTCTCTACCTCATATGAAATGTTGTACCGCTTGAAGACCGCAAGGTAGTCGTCGGGAGAGACCTCAGAATCGGTTTTTGAAACGGCATAATAACTGGGAACACGAAAGATGACCGATGTGTAAAATCTCTCAAATGCGGCGCGGCTCTTCTGGATGTCTTCTATTGTCTCGGCACTCCGCGGATAGTGAAAGCCGTAATGGTGTCGATATTGATTGACTAATGTCGCCTCACCAAGAAGCGCGGTATTCTTCTCAAAGAGTGTTACTTCATACTTCTCGCCAAGAACGAGCGCCGCCGTAACGCCGAAGATTCCACCACCTATCACCGCAACATGTATTTTCTTTGAGGATGTATGGTCTCGCATGTTCATAATCAGAGATTCTCTTGCATCTCTCGTGTCGTGTACAGCGCCTGAGCATTCCGATACGGCGCGGAGAAATAGCGATACCGTGTCATCTGCACAAGTCCGAGTCCTGCTTTGAGCATCGTGGAGAAGCGCATCTTTGATTCGCCGTAGACGCGCGACAGATGTGAGACAGGGACCTCGCAGATGCGTGCACCGCGCGCCTTTGCAACTGCGGGCAAAAAAACCTGCACCTTGCCCCAAAGTCGAAATCCCTTGACAAAGGGGGCGCGGTACGCTTTGAGCCCGCAGCCCGCATCATGCATGCGCATCCCGAGGACGACCGAGACGAGCAGATTCGCCAGATATGAGAAGAGAATCCGCATGCGGTGCTCCTGCCGCGTCTTTCGCCATCCGAGCGCCACATCATATCCCTCGTGCAACTTCTGAAGCAAGAGTAAGACATCTTCAGGTGCATCCTGCAAATCGGCATCAATCACCACAATGATCTCGCCCCTTGCCGCACCGAGTCCCGCGTCAAGCGCCGCCGTATCGCCCGCATTCTTCTCAAAAGAGATGAGGGTAAGCGGACGCAGAGTCCTGAGCCGTTCGTACGAGCGATCGGTTGAGCAATCATTGACGAAGATAATCTCAAATGGTTCGCGTTGTTTTTGGAGGACGGCGATAAGCCGTCGGTGAAGTTCCTCCACGGTTTCCTCTTCGTTATAGACGGGTGCGATGACAGAGATCATAGCTTGTAAAACTTCTTGATACGGCGACAGATGTGTTCAAGTTCCTCCGGTCGCAACTCGGGAAAGATGGGCAGAGACAAAACTTCGCGTGATGCCCGTTCGGCTTCGGGAAAACTGCCCACAGGGTGCCCGAGCGCATGATAGGCGGGCTGCAGATGAATCGGGACAGGATAGTGTACGAGGGCGGGTATGCCTTGTTTTTCTAAATAGACGCGCAGTTTCTCTCGCTCAGGCGCACGGACGGCAAAGACATAAAAGGCAGGGATGGTATCGGGATTTTCTGCGGGCAGAACAAGCGGTGTCTCCGAAAGGAACGCACGATACCGTGCGGCGTGTACTCGGCGCTTTTCGTTCCACTCCGCAAGATGTCGTAATTTCACCCGCAGAATTGCCGCTTGAAGCGCGTCAAGGCGAGAGTTCCAACCGACGGTCATGTAGTGGTCTCGTTCTCTCCCCCCATAGGTGCGCAGTGCATAAATCTTCTCCGCGAGCGCTTTGTCGTTCGTTACAACGGCACCCGCGTCCCCGAACGCCCCGAGATTTTTGCTCGGGTGAAAACTGAACGCTGCGATATCACCAAGTGTGCCGGTTGATGTGCCGCGATAGCGAGCGCCGTGCGCCTGACAGGCATCTTCAATAATCTTGAGATGATGCTTCTTCGTAATACGCCGAATCTCGGTCATTTCTGCGGGCTCCCCATAGAGATGCACCGGAATAATCGCTTTGGTGCGCGTGGTAATCTTTTGTTCAATCTGAGTTACATTTATGTTGTAGGTCTTGGAGTCAATATCCACAAAGACGGGAGTCGCGCCGACCAAAGAAATACTCATCGCGGTGGAGACGAATGTGTTGGGAACGGTAATCACCTCATCACCGATGCCAACCCCGAGAGCGCGGAGCGATAAGAGCAAGGCGTCCGTTCCCGAGGCAAGCCCGACGCAGTGCTTCGCTCCGCAAAATGCCGCAAACTCTTTCTCAAACGCTTCAACCTCTTTTCCCAAGATAAAGACCGAGGAATCAAGTGTCTTTTTCCACGCGCCGTCCAATTCTTTCTTATGGGCCTCATACTGCCGCTTGAGATTCACAAACGCTATCTTCATATCTTTTATTTTCGGTTCTTCACCACTTCGTAAATCATATAGGGTGTCTGGTCCTTCCGTTCATAGTAGATGCGGAGCAGTATCTCGGTGATGATGCCGAGCATAAATAAAATCACCGCAAGAATAACAAACATGGTCGCCATAAGCGGGAGCGGGGTCGTGCTAAAATCATTCAGACCTGAGAATTTGAGCAGAAGCGCTGTGCCGAATGCAAGTACCGACATCAGCGCGGAACCAATCGCCCACTTGCCGAAGAAACGCAGGGGGTGCGAGAAATAATTGAGTAGAAAGGTAACACTCACGATATCAAAGATAAAGTGTGACATCTCAAAGAGCGAATGGGGGTGCTCCCCCGTCTGCCCATCGGCAACCTGCACCGGCACTTCGGCAATACGCGCACCGCGGTCATAGGCAAAGACGGGCAAAAAGATGCTCGTGTCTCCCAAGAGTTGCACGCCGTCAATAAACTCGCGACGGTAGCCCTTGAGCGCGCAATTAAAGTCGTGAAGACAGACTCCTGTTAAGTTGCGCACCAATCGGTTAGCAGCGCGCGAAAAGAGCCGTCGTGCAAACGAGAGACGGCGTCCGATGCGTGAACCCGAGACGGCGCCGAACCCTTCTTTTAACTTCGCCAAAACAACCAGAATATCTTCGGGATTATGCTCCAGACCTCCATCAATCGTCAAGAGAAAATCTCCAATGGCAATTTTGAAGCCCGCGTCTAGCGCCGCATTCTCACCAAAATCGCGCGAGAGGAGTACCGCCGTTATGGGCGAGAGTGTTGTCAAAAACTGCCGCGTGCCGTCACGCGAACCGCGGTCAACCGCGATAATCTCGTAGGGCTCGCCCGTGCGCTCAAGCACGGCAACTACGCGACGGTGTAGTTCCGTGAGTGTCTGCTTCGTATTATAGGTGGGAAAGATGAGTGATATCATAGAGAGCGATTTAACTTTTCTATCTCGTCGGGAGAGACAAATGCCGGGCGTTCTTTGCCGATAACCGCCTGCACTCTGCATTTTGCCACAAATTGATTCATTAAAGAAGTCAGATAATATTCTCCGTTTTGGTGTTGTATTGGCACATAGGTGAATATAGCACCGCTGATGACCATCACTCCCGCCGCCGACATCGTGGACTTTGGGTGATCGGGCTTCTCAACTACCTCCATAATGCGCCCGTTTGGCGTGAGGGTGGCGATACCTGATGCGTGCGGGTTTGCCGCAGGGCAACAGACCCAACTGAAGGAGTGACTGAGACACTCTTCTACTTCAGCGCGATTCGTCATATCATCACCATAGATGAGGAGAAAGCGTTCGTCCGGTAGAAAGAGGTCTCGGCAACAGAGTAGTGCCGTCGCCGAACCAGTGAGTGAGTGCTGAACGACATAACGAATTGCTTTCCCTTGATAGCGATACCCGATATGTTCTTGAATCTTTTTCTTGAGGTATCCCACCACGAGAACCACTTGGTCTATCTCGGGGGGAAGCGCGTCAAAGATATAGTCAAGAATCGTTTTGTTCTTGACGCGGAGGAGCGGCTTCGGGATTGATTGCGTCAAAGGTAGCATACGCCTCCCTTCTCCGGCTGCAAGAATGACCGCTTTCATCTTATTTCGTCTGCTCAATCGTCTCCCACTTTCCCTTCTGCGTTCTAAAGAACGGATGCCCGACAATCAGGTGCCAGACAAGCGCTTGAAAACTCTCGGTGTGGGGAGTAACGGTCTCTTGATTTACCACGGGAACGACCACGCACGCGTCCGCCACTTGTTTGGTATAACCGCCGTCGCGACCGACCACACCAAGAATCTTCGCTCCGACTTTCTTCGCGTACTTCAGTCCCTCAACGAGATTCACACTCACCTTCTTTTTTGCATTCCCGCCGCCGACCGAGAAGACCAGCACCGCATCCTTGCGTGAAAGACGACTGCCGGCGAGCCAGTTCGCGAAGACGCTCTCCCAGCCGTCGTCATTGACCCGCGCCGAGAACTCCGAGATGTTGTCCATCGGCGTGTAGGCCTCCATACCCGCAATCTTGCGAAAGTCGTTGACGGCGTGCGAGGCGTGCCCCGCCCCGCCCCCGATTCCTAAAATAAAAAGACGACCACCCTCTCTGCGAACTTTCGCAAAGACCACAATCATCCGCTCTATAGCAGAGCGGTCAAGCAGGTCAATAATCTCTTTCGCTTCAGACAGATATTGCTCTATGTAGGGTAAATGCATATAGAATCAGAGTTGATAACCCGCCGCCTTGCCGTCGTCGTAAAACATCTTGACCGTCTCTAACGAGAGTTTCTCCAAATCATATCCTAGTTTCTCTACTTTCTTCAGAATATCATTCGGCACCGTGATAATCTGACACCTCGCCTCCTCGGCTTGCAGAATATTCAAGACCTCGCGTGTGCTCGCCCACAAGAGTTCGGCTTTCTTGTTCTTCGCGAGCAATGCGCGCGCCTTCTTCATAACGGGTACCGGGTCGCGTCCCGTGTCGGCAATTCTCCCTGCAAAGACCGAAACGACCGAAGGTGTCTTTGGCGAGAGCGCCGCCGCAACTTTCTTCACCTGCGAGAGGGTCAAAATTGCCGTTACATTAATCTTCACACCGCGCGCGGCAAGCCGTGTGATGAGTGGAATTGAAGAATCGCCTTTCGTATTGGTAATAGGAATCTTGACGAAGACATTCTGCCCCCACGAGGCAATGAGTCCTGCCTGCCGCTCCATCTCGGCGAAATCGTCTGAAAAGACCTCAAACGAAATCGGCTTATCTGAAATAGCCGCGACAATCTCTTTCGCAAACGCGGCATAGTCGCTGACCCCGCCCCTGTGCATCAGAGTCGGATTGGTCGTAAAGCCCTTGATGAGCGGGTTCTTTGCAAGCGCAATCATCGCGGCCTCCTCTGCCCCGTCCGCAAATATCTTGACCTTTAGACCTGCAGGTTTCTTCATACAACAAGTATTGCGTCAACCGCTGTACCTATACCCGTAACCCTATTATAGGCGACAATACCTTGATTATAACCATAGTCAAGCAAGATTGTTTTGCACCCTGCCGCCTTGCCCGCGCCGACATCAGCAGCACTGTCGCCGACCATAAACGATTGCGCGAGGTCTATCTCCCACTTCTTCGCCGCGGTGAGCAGCATTCCTGGCTTGGGTTTTTTGCAATCACACCCATCTTCTCTCCCGTGAGGACAGAGAAAGATGTCGTCAAAAGAGAGTGCGGCGACCTCTCCTTGTATATACTCAAAGTCCTCTTTCGTTATCTTTCCATACTTCACATCGGGCTGATTGGTCACCAAAATCGCAAGAAATCCGGCGGCTTTCACCGCCGCGACCGCTTCGCGCGCACCCGCTATAACCCCACTCTTTTCTCTATACTCGGCAATGCTGTAGGGCGGACGCGGAATACCGTTCTCAACAATGGTCTTGAGTATCACACCATCTCGGTCAAAGAATACGGCACGCCTTGACATAATGCATGAATTAATTTAACATAGCGAACGGATTTCAGCAACAAAAACAACTAAAAAACGGAGGTAGAGATTGCAGAATTCATCACAAACAATTGAACTCCTCGCCGTTCTCGGACGAGGACTTAAAGAACAAAACGGCAAATGGTTCTTGACAAGGGACCTAGAGAGAGGAAACGAACAAGGTATGTACTGTGCAGATAATACACCGATAGACGATACAGACCCGCATTGCCTCATCGGAGGCGGAGAACTTAATCTGTTTGCTGGTCACAAACTCTGCCGACAGTATGCAGAAACACTCAAGTTGATGGTCTGTGCTTACGGCGCGCGTGCTCCTTATCTCATCAGTGCAGACGGACCAAGCGAGAGCGAAATTATGACGAGAAGACTTTTTGAGTTAAATCCTCTCGGTCCGTTACCCGAAGTTGCCATATGGCCACACGATCGGTTGGCGGACGGCAGGTCTAACACCGACCGAGAACTCTTCAATATCTTTGAACTGGCGGTGGAACGCGGGTATAAAAGCGTTGGTATTGTCACCATTTCGATTCACTACGCGCGTTCTCTACTTATGGCGCAGAGACATCTCCAGAATCAGAAACTCTCCCATCTAATACTCCAATTCTTCGTGAGCGAAGATGTTCTGTTGCGTTACGACAAGAAGTGGGAAGAAAGAGTTAGAAAGATGAATGGTTCAAAGGCATTTATACGCTCGCTCTTTTTGGAGCAGCGCGGTATCAATGCCCTTCTCGCAGGAACCTACGGGAAATAACACAATCGCCACTAGAGTTGCTCTCTCGTCAGAGCGACTCTTTTTCTTTCATAAAATCTCACCAGTTTCGCAAGACCCCTTCTCTTTTGAGTTGCCGATAATTTCTGGCGAGCGTCTCTTTTTTATAGCCAATTTTCTTCACCCACGCGACATACGCGCTGATTACCTCACGCAGGGATTGGCGCGGAGACCAGCCGAGCGCGCGAAGCGCGCGTATATCCATCGTCTGATGCCGCGCGTCCCCAATCCGAAACCGCTTAGCGAGCGACGGGTTGAAGGGCACCTTCGCCTCTTCGGAGACGATGCGTGCAAGGTCAATAATCTTTGTCGTTTCTCCGCTCCCGACATTGAAGACCTTGAAATCGGCGCGCGCATCTTGAAGTACCGCAAGATGCGCGCGCGCAACATCTTCTACCCCTACAAAGTCGCGTGTCTGCTTCCCATCTTCATTCATCTGCATCGGCTCTCCCGACAGAGCATTGACGGTGAATGCCCGCAGTGCACCCGAATAGAAATGTTTGAGCGACTGGCGCGGACCGAGCACAATGCTATAGCGAAGCGCGACGGTCGGTATTCCTGCCTGCTTTCCGAGGTTCAGAAGCAACTCTTCGCTCGCCCGCTTAGAGATACCATACGGGCTCTGCGGAAAAAGTTGGTCGGTCTCCTCTTCGGGTAAGGGTGATGCCGATTTTCCGCAGAGGGGGCACAGAACCTCCCATCTCCCCTGCGCGAGCGCCTCTTCGCTCCGAAGCGGCGGATAGACCTCGCCGTGCGTAGTGCATTGGTACTTCCCCTGCCCATAGACCGACTGAGACGAAGCGACGATTACTTTATGAATCGGGAGTTTTCCCTTGGCAATACACTCAAAGAGAAGCGCAATACTTTTTACATTGGTATCAACATAGGTGCTAACATCAGGATGTCGGTCCATATACGCGGCGAGATGGATGACCGCGTCTATTCCTTTGAGCGCCTTGCGCCAATCGCTCTTCTTTCGTACATCCCCCTGTGAAGTAACCAGATCAAAAACACGGACTTTATATCCCGCAGAAAGGAGCGTCTCTACGACATAACTGCCGATGAATCCTGCGCCGCCCGTTACTAAAATCTTTTTACTTTTCTGCATATATCTTTTCTATAATCTTCAAGACCGCGAGCGCGTCTTCTGCGTTAAGAGAGGTCTGTTTCTTTCGAGAAAGAGCGGTAGAAAACTCTCTTAATTCAAGCGCAAGCGCCTTATCGGCATCCGGGTCGCAGGCGACAACCCTCTCTTTACCAGAAGACCAGAGCGAGAAACTCGCGCCATTTCCGTACTTTCTGCCTAATCCGGGGATAGAGAGAGAACCCTTTTCTCCAACAATATCTAATGAAAATATATCCTGTTGTTCCGACACGCTGACCGAGAGAGACGCAACCTTCCCCTCCGCGGTCTTTAAGAGCACCAGTGCCATATCTTCTACCTCCGTCTTTAAGCGGCGATTGCTCACGACCCCACGCACCTTCACGACGCGGTCTTCAAGAAACCAACGCGCGAGGTCAATGAGATGTAGCCCTTGATCCATCAGCACGCCTCCACCAGCAAGATCTTTCTGCATACGCCACTCTTTCTCATACCCCCCGCGACCGAGGTGCCCATGCACGAGGCGAACCGAGAGTACCTGCCCTATCTTCCCGCCTGCAACGATACGCTTTGCTTGCCGCACCGAGTCAAAGAACCGATAGTTAAAGCCGACCATAAGTGCGCGGTTCTTATCGCGCGCGAGCCCTATTAGGTCGCGCATCTCGCGCGCGGTTCTGCTGCCCGGCTTCTCTACGAAGACATGCTTTCCCGCCAAAAGTGCTTCGTGTGCAAGCGGATAAAGAAAACGGTGCGGCACCGCGACGAGAACGGCATCTATCTCGGAACCAAAGGCCTCGGTATGGTCTGTTGAAGAACGAGTCCGATACTCCTTGGCGACTCTGTCTGCCTGTCTCCGCTCCGTATCCACCACGAGCGCGAGCGACAGAGAGAGCGACTCGGCAATCACCTTCGCCCATCTCTCCCCCATTCTCCCCGCACCAATGAGCGCGATGGTATATTTCTTACCAGTCATAGCCGCGGTCTTTAGGTTTAATTCTCCGCCAATTATAGATGTCGCTCTTTAGAATCTGGTCGGCATACTTTTCAATCTGCGCGCGCGTGTCCCAAACCGCGCTCAAGACCTTGCCGGTGAGGGAGCGGGGTGCAGAAGAGGCGAGAAAGAGAGCGAGTTGCGCCGCCTTGTCGGGAGAGACGCCCCCTTCTCTTTTCTGTTGTAGCAGTTTCTCATAAAAGGCCAACCCAACCTTCTCTTTCCCCGCCGCAATCGCCTCATCAAGAAGCCGCGAATTGACGGCGCCTGGGGCAATAGCGTTGACACACAGACCGAACTTTTTCACCTCTTCGGCAATCGTCTCGGTAAAACGCACAACCCCGCCTTTTGAGGCGGCGTAGGCGCTAAAACGGGGCAATGCTCCCTCACCTCCACCCGAAAAGTTAATGATGCTCCCGTGCTTCTGTCTCTTCATAAAAGGTATGACCGCGCGGGTCATAAGCATCGTCCCATAGAGATTCACCAAGATTGCCTGGAGCCATTCTTCGGGGGCCGTCTCTTCTAGAAGATTCTTCGGTCCATAGATACCCGCCGCATTGACGAGCGTATCTACCTTACCCCCCCAGAGACGCCCCATCTCTTTGGTCACCGACTGAACGGCAGCACTTTTGGAGACATCCGCGATATATGTGTTTAGGGAGAACCCCTCTTGTCGCGCTACGCGCGCCAACTCGTCAAGTTCTTTTCTGTTTCTCGCAACGGCAAGCACTTCTGCACCTTCGCGCAGGAAACAAAGCGCAATGGTTTTGCCGATGCCACCGGAAGCACCCGTAATTATTGCATTGGTATCTTTAAGATTCATAGTGTGAGTTTCCCCGCCCGATACCGCGATAGCGCATTCCCGCTTTCTTTATTGCTTCTTCACTCTCCCACAAGAAGTTCTTAGCGTCAAAGAACAGTTTGGGTTGCTTCATACGCGCCGCAATCTTCTTAAAATCAAGTTTCTTGTACTCCTCGGAACTCGTCATAAGCACCAGCGCGGACGCGCCGCGAGCGAGAAGAGAAGGGTCTCTACAAAACCGATAGTCCCCTGCCTTCTCTATCACTTCTTTCGGCACCAGCGGGTCGTACGCAGAGATGTGGCCCACACGAGGGCGCAGTGCTTTCATCACCTTGAGCGCGAGCGAGTCGCGGGTTGTGGAGGTCTTCGGTTTGTAGGCAACTCCGAGAAAACCGATAGACGATTTGCGCAGATTCGGTATCTCGTCTTCCAGGAGCGAAAGGACTCGCCGCCACCTTCGCTCGTTCTTTTCCCGTGCACCCGCAATAACGGGAAGTGTGAGATTCTTTTCTTTCGCTTTCAGCAGAAGCGTCGAAAGGTCGCGTCCAAGCGTGGCGCCCGAGAATCCAATACTTGAATCAAGATATGCGGCAGGGCCGATTCGCGCATCGCTCTTGAGTGCCCGCGAGACCTGAAGGACATCCGCACCGTATAATTCGCAGAGGTCCGAGATGTCGTAGATAAAACTAAGAGAGGTCGCGAGAAATGAATTGAGCGCATGCTTCACCATCTCGGCAGAGGCGACATTCATAAAGAGTTTCGGCGCTTTAATGCGAACAAAGACCCGTTCGAGAAGTGCTTTATTTTCGCGACTCTCTCCACCAATCACCACCCGTGCGGGCGTGAAGAAACTTGAGAGCGCACGACCGAGCTGCAGATTCTCTGGTTGATAGAGATACGAAAAACGGAGCGAGGGGCGAATGCTCTGTATGAGGCGCTTAAACGCTTCCCCGCTCCCCACCGGTACTTGGCTTGATACGACAATCGTAACGCCCTCAACAAAGTGCGGCGTAAGAGACCTAAACGCTTCCGAAAGCGAAGAAGTATCGGGAGCGTTATCATTTCTACAGGGTGTATCAATCGTGAGCCAGACGAGAGCGCATGACGCCACTTCTTTCACCGCGCTCGTATAAAAGAGTCGTCCCGCTCTTCGATTCTTTTTGGTCAGTGCCGCAAGTCCTTCCTCCACAACGGGCAGTTCCCCTCTCTCAAAAGACCTTACCACTTCTTTTCTCCGGTCAAATGCCACAACCGTATGCCCCAATTCGGCCAAAGCCGCCGAATAGACACTGCCGAGATGCCAGAGACCGACGACACCAATGCGAGCGATCTTGATGGAACGAAGATTAGTGGGCATGACTGCGCGGTTTATTGACGAGTATCTGCGTACCGAACGGTGCAACCGAAAAAGCAACTTCGCGCAGTCCATGTTTTGCGAAGACCTTTCGGACCATCTCCTGCTTGCCGTCCTTACAAAAAACTACAAAGAAACCGCCGCCGCCCGCACCAACAATCTTGCCGCCAAGCGCCCCCGCGCGCTTGGCGGTTTCGTACAGTTTGTCAAATGACTCGGTACTCATTCGTACCGACATCTGCCGCTTTACCCGCCAGTGTTCATCAAGAAGCCGCCCGAACTCCTCAAGCCGACCCGCCTCAAAGGCAGTGAGAATCTCTTTACCAATGCGTTTGGTCTGGTGTTTCAGTTCAATCGCCGCTTGTTTGTTCTCCCGTACATTCGTCTGGAGTTCATGGAGAATCGGGCTGCTGCTGCGGCGCACACCAGTATAAAAGAGGAGCGTGCGCCGCTCAAAGTCCTTCTCTGTCTTGCGCGAAATCTTGGCGCGTGAGAACGCAACTCTCCCATTTTTCGCAATCTTCAAGACCGAAAACCCGCCGAACGAGGCGAGATAAAAATCCTGTTTTCCGTCGGGCAGCCCCAGTGTCTTGGTCGCAATCTCGTACGCCTCTTCGGCGAGCGCGGCGCGGGAGACCCGCTCTCTCTTGACCGTATGCAGGGCATGCAGAAGCCCAATCAAATAACTGCCCGAACTTCCCATTCCCGTGCCGTCAGAGACATCTGCTTTTGATGAAATCTCAATCATTCGGTCAATGCCGGCCCGCGCGAGCGCGGCGCGGGCGAGTGAATGTTTGAGGTCTTTGAGCGACGAAACCTCTTCGCTCTCGCGATACTTCACACGAATCAAGTCGTCGGCGGGTGGGCGATTGACCCCGATATACATATAAAGGTTGACCGCAACCGAAAAGATAAAGCCGCCGTACTTCTCAAAATACGCGGGCAGGTCGGTTGAGCCGCCGCCAAGCGGCAGACGAAGCGGAGTTCGGGTAAGAATCATAGCCGAAGTAATTGCTCGGCACGAGCGATATCGGCGGGCGTAGAGATACCCCCAATGGCGCGGCGCGCCTTCACTGCTACAACTCGTTCTTTCTTCACAAAGTCATTGAGCATATCCGAGAGAAAGAACTCCCCGTCGGGACCTCGACGCGGGAGGCACGAGAGGATGGTTTTGTTGAGTACCATTACCCCATTCGCAAGGAGGCGCAGATTTTTGTCGGTTGGTTTCTCTATAATCTCGGCTATAGTCCCATCGGGTCGGAGCACTGCCACGCCGTGACCCTGTGGATTCTCCACATTCCAACAGAGCACGGAGAGCGGGTATGAGAGACAGGCAACCATATCGCCTCTATTCGGAATCTCGTCGCCATAGACCACGAGAAAACGGTCTCCCGATAACTTTTCGGCGCCGGCGAGAAAGCTGTAAGCGGTGCCTTGGGGAGACCCGTCGGCATAGATAACCTTGCGTCCCATAAACTGCGCGCTGCAATAGGCGCGTATCTGCTCGCCGAGATACCGCGTTACGACGATTACCTCGGTAACCTCGTCGGGGAATGACGCGAAGATGTGCTCCAAAAATGTCTTCCTTCCCACCTTGAGAAGCGGCTTGGGAGTCGTTGTGGTAAGCGGACGCATTCGTTGCCCTTCGCCTGACGCTAGAATAATGGCCTGCATAGAGATACGAGTCATAGTACGCGAAAGTCGTGGATTGTTCAACTTATTGAAAAAGTGGCTTTTTTTATTTCCACACTTTGCTATAGTACCCCAATGAACACAGCAAAAGAACTAGAGAGCGAACTTATTCACCTGCTCAATGTCTATGACTGGCTCAAAAAGATAAAGCCGAAAGCAACGGCGCCGCTTGTCTTTGCCTCCCTTCTTCACGACTGCGATCGTCTCTTCCCCTCCAAACGAATACGCGAAAGTGACTTTAGTGAGTATGAAGAATATAAACGGGCGCACGCGAGAAATTGCGCCACGATTGCTGTCAATTTGCTTACCCGTGCGGGTGTAAAGAAATCGGTGGTAGAAAAGACAAAACGGCTCGTTGAAGACCACGAATGTGGTACGACGCCTGATTCCTACGCGCTTATGGCGGCAGATAGTTTGAGTTTCTTTACGGTGAATATAGAGAAATATCGTAAAAGGCGGGGTACAAAAGCGACCATCAAAAAAGTTGCTTTTATGTATAACCGTCTCAAACAAAAAGAGAGAAAGATGCTCGCAAGTGTAAAACCAAGAAAAAGAGCGCAAGAGAGTAACCTCCCGCGCCCGTGATACTACCGAGTCCTAACTGACCGCAACCGCAGGTGCACCGCTCTCCCACCGCGGACCCATCTGCGCCTTGATCTCTGCTTCTCTTTTGCGCCAACTCACTCCCGCGCTCGTCTCTATCCTTGCTTTAATGTACTCGGTGCGATTGGCATAACTTGATGCCTCATTGCGAAGCTCCACTATCCGCTCAGGCGGGACCTCGGTATTTTTCATCACGCAGTTCTTCCAGTTCAGGACATCCGTATCAAAGTTGGAGTCCAGATGTCCGTGCTCAATGGCATACCGATAGAGTCCACTTCCAGGGAAAGGAATGGGGATGAAGAAGACACAGAATGCCGAGCCCGCTTCAACGAGTCGTCTTCCCATCTCAATACTCTCCCGTATTTCCGCCTCGGTCTCGTCGGGAAACCCTATCATCATATTGATAGGGCAGGTGACGCCGACCTCGGTCGCGACACGAACGAGCTCTACCACATCAATCTTCTGGTGGTTCAATTTTCCGGTTGCGTACTTGTCCACAATCCGCTGAGATGCCGACTCAACAGGAAAGACAATTCGGTCAAACCCGGCATCCTTGAGCATCTCCAGAAACTCGCGGTCAACGACGAGATGTCCACCACCGGCATTCTTAAAGAGGTGAATGAGATTGACTCCATTGACATCCGATATCTCAAACCCCATACTACGAATCCGAGTGAAGATGTCGTAGATGCGTGCCTTCCGTGCGAGCAAGGTATCATCCTCAAAATAAACCTGTCTGATACCGAATTCATACATCTGCCGCGCTTCTTCAATTACGCGCTCAACGGACTTGAACCGAAGGTTGCCGATGTTGCCTGTCTCCGCGGCATGCGCTTTTTCCTCAGAGATATGACAATACTCACAGGATGCCCAACAGCCCCGAGAGGTCTGCGTTGACCCTGAGCGTTTGTCTTTCTTGGCGAGTACTCCACGAGGACCAAGCAGGTCATAGTGACCGTAAGGAAGTTTATTCCACCGAGGAAGGGGCAACTCATCAAGATTCTGACAAGTATCACCAGGTTTGACTTTCTGACGAACAACCTGCCCGTTCTGGAGCCGCGCGATTCCAGAGACCTCCGCCAGAGAGCGGCTCTTTTCCCACGCGCGAAGGAGCGCAAGAAAGATTCGTTCTCCTTCGGTAAGACAGACGGCATCAATGACGCCGCTAGCCAGAAACCGCTCCGCGAGAGCCCGAGCGTTCACTCCGCCCGCAACAACCAAGATGTCCTTAGAGACCGCTTTTGCCGCGCGAGCCACCTCAAACGCCATCTTGGTTTGAGGAGTGAAGTTGGAGTTGATGCCGATGACAGTGTAATCGCCTTTTGCAATGACTTCGCTCATCCGCGCTTCGGTCATCCCGATACGGATGAGATTGTTTTCCTGCATCACCGGATTGTAAAAGGTCTCTTCAAGACGGTCTTCGGCGGTGCCGACTGACGCGTCTAGAATATCTACTTCAATTCCGGCATCTTCAAGTGCGCCGGCGAGATAGAGAGGCCCGAGCGAACCGTCTGGTCTCGGCGTCTCAATATCCATCAGTTGATTGGGGGGATAGACGAGAAGAACTTTTGGATTCTTCATTGTTTTTCCTTTCTCTTTTTAAGTTGAGAGGTGCTGTGTTCTCTAGAGAGACCTTATCGGTTTTTGTGCGGAAAGTCAATGACTATACCTATGAATTCATGAGTCGTTCTTTGATGGTGTAGGGGGTCTTTTGATTGGTCTCAAAATAGACACGGAGCAGGAGTTCGGCGAGAAAGCCCATCATAAAGAAGATGAGTCCCGAGAGGACGAGAAAGACGGCGAGAATGAGAAGCGGGGTTTGTCCGAAGTTGCGGAGCCCAACAACTTTTAGGTAGACCGAAACGCCTGCGGCGATGATGCCGAAAGACGCTGCGATGATGCCGGTCCCGCCAAAAAAGATGAGTGGCCTTCCCGACAGACCCGACAGAAACTTAATGGTAAGCAGGTCAAAGATATCTTTCACCGCCTTGAGGAAGTAGTGTTTTGAGACCCCCGCGATGCGTACATGGTGCGCCACAGGAATCTCGGCGATACGCGCACCACGCAAGTACAGGAGCGAGGGGAGAAAGACATGCATCTCGCCATAGAGACGGACCGCCTGCACCGCTTCGCGCCGATATGCTTTGAGCGCGCAGGCGGAGTCATGCAGATACAAACCCGTCATCTTCGCGGTGAGCCAATTGGCGAGCCGCGAAAGAACTCTGCGTCCGAACGAGTCGTGCCGCTCTACGCGCCATCCCGAAACCACCTCATACCCTTCGCGAATCTTCGCCACGAGGCGAGGAATATCGGCAGGGTCGTTCTGAAGGTCTGCATCCATCGTAATGATAATCTCACCAGTTGCATCGTGAATGCCCGCATCCAGCCCCGCCGTCTGACCGATATTGTAGGCAAGGGTAATAATCTTAATCGGAGAGAGTTTCTTTAGTTCAGCCAAAGTCCCGTCCCGCGAGGCATTGTTGACCGCGATAATCTCAAATGGCTCGCCGAGCGAACGCAGAGCGACAAGAAGGCGTCGGTGCAGTTCCCCCACGCTCTTCTCCTCGTTATAGGCGGGAAAGACAACAGAAATCATACCTCTTTATGATACGGCTTAGAGAAAAATTGATACACTTGCGACCACCCGAAGGCACCCAAAAGAAACCAGAGCGGCAAGAAGGGCATAGTATACCTTCCCCCTCCTGAAATCAACCCGTTGTAGCCAACGAGCAACGAATTGAACACGATGAGGACAAGCAAAAATAAGACGGTTCGACGATAATTCTTTGAGAATAACAGAGTAAAAGCGCCGCCGTAAATAAGCCACCAAAAACCGTACCCGAACAAAACAAACACCATGCCGAGACGGCGGTCAAAACGGGTCCAAAGGGGGGCGACGACATAATCTACCAAGTACTGGTAATCATGGTTGCGGATTCCGCGGATACCAGAAACAATATGAAAGACGGGATACGCAACCGGATACTTTCTCAAGACCTCGAGAGTCCGTTCCTTGAAGAAATGCGCCGCAGTAAACTCGTAATTATAGAGAACCTTTTTCTCGTCCCACGGATAATAGTCGACGGGGATAGAAGGCATGGGAAGAGGGAGGTTATGACGCAGAGAAAATTCCTTGACGGTAAAGAGGTAGAGATTGAGCCATCCCGCGGTAGAGAGCTCAAAATTGCCGAACAATACCTTATTGCGCATCATCCAGGGGGAGATAATCACAAAAAAGACCAGCGACATAATAATGATTCTTTTAAACGATAACGAAAATAAAAAGGTTCCAAGAAGAAACAGCGGGAACAGGTACAAACCGATGGGGCGAGTAAGCGTTGCGAACGCAAAGAGCGCGCTGAACCAATACCATCGCCGCGTAAAAAATAAGTATACAGAAAGAATAAAGAGTACGGCAAAGAGATTGTCTGACATAAGGAGGTTGTTCCAATATACAGAGCTGGGTTCAAGGGCAAACAAAAGCCCTGCCACGGACCCGACCCGTGCATTGACAAAGAGAATCTGCCCCAAACGATACACCATCACCCCGATTATTCCGACAAGCAGATTCTGAATGATGACGATACCGAACAGAGAAAACCCAGAACCAAGCAAGAGCGCGAGAAACCATAAATAGAGAGGGGTCCGGAGCGGGTCAGGCAGATACGGCGGTGCGGATGCCTGGCTCATCACGCCATGCTCTAGTATATTGTGTGCCTCCCGAACAAAAGTATCCGCATCACTAAAAGATACAAACGAATCCGAGCCGAACCAAAACAGCGCGGCAGATGCGTACAGAAAACGCACTCCAAATACCGCGAGGAAGATAAGGATTTCCGGTCTATACTTTTTCCAATATGCCTTTAATCTTTGTACCGTAACATCCATACTATTAAGCTCGCTCGGCCACAACAATAAAAGCAGCGGTTCTTTTGGTTATCACGGCGACAATAAAAAATAAAAGAAGAATCGGTGAGAAGATAATAAGTATGACAAGCGAGGCGACACTATACGAATAGAGTTTAACCATACCGACCGTGCTCCGTCGTGCGGCGACAAAACTATAGAGCGCGTTTTTTGGCAAGAACAGATTCAGAAATGTCTGCGCCAAAGACGATACCGTATATTCCAGATTAAAATGGGAAACAGAGAGAATGCGGAATCCCGTCTTCTGGAGAAGCGTCGAGAGAGCTTTCGGTGTCAAGTGAACACGATGAAATGGCCAGTCATAGCAAAACCACGACTCCAGCGCGAGACGCGCTTCAAGACAATCGCCATTCGGAACGGCGATTAATACTCGCCCGTCTGGTCTCAAATGCTGTGTGATTTCTTCAATATATTTGAGAGGCGTCTCCGTGTGCTCCAGAGAGTGCCAAAACATAATCATATCGTATTTTTTATCGGGAACCACGCCAAAAACAGAGAATCCGCGTTTCTGTGCGAGAAGGACTGCTCCTGGCGAAGGGTCGTACCCTTCGACCAAAAGTTCTTTGTTTTTAAGATACGCGACTAACCTGCCGTCGCCGCAACCATAATCAAGGATTGTTCCTTCCCTACTCCGCATCCAGTATGCAACCTGCCGAAACCGCAGCCACAAAAAGAAATCAAACAGGGGACTAAAGAGTCCGCTCTTCTTTTGGTCAGTCATCTCTTCAGTGAAGTATGCTTCGGGATAGACCACAACCTCTCGCTCTACGGTCACATAGCCCGTGCAGTTCGGGCACCGGAGAAATCGCGGGAGATGCCTTGCCTGCTTTTGTTCCCGTATAAAAAAACCGCAGATAACGCATTCCATATAGAAGCATTATACCACCCGCACCTTAGGTACGGGGATAATAAACTTCACGCCTTTCGCTCGGAGCGATTTTTCTTTTTTCAGAATTGCGTCTGCGTAGTTCCACGCGAGAAGGAGAAGATAGTCCGGCGGGTTGTTTTTGAGAACTTCGGGCGATACAACGGGAATATGTGTCCCGGGGGTAAATAATCCCTGCTTGGATGGCGTGGTGTCTGTGACAAACGCGAGGTCGCGCTTCCCTATTTTGCAGTAGTTAAGCAGAGTATTCCCTTTCGCTGGCGCGCCATACCCGGCGATGATTTTCTTTTTGCGTCTGATGTCTTGTAAAAGACCTCGGAGCACCGTGCGATTTTTAAGCGCGCGCTTCGCAAATCTCTGAAATGTCACCAGATGAGTAAGTCCTAATTTCTCTTCGCGAGAAAGCAAACTCCTAACAGAGGCACTCTGTGTTCCCTTTTTTTGCATATAGATGCGAAGAGACGCACCGTGAATAGGAACCAGTTCAACATTACTCACTATCAGTCCGTGAGCGTCAGCGAGACGGGTGAGCGCGTGCAAAGAATAATATGAAAGGTGCTCGTGATAAATTTGGTCAAAGCCGCCCTCACCGATAAGATTTCCGACCCAGTGCGACTCTGAGATAAAGACGCCATCGTCGTCGCGCAGAAGCAACAAAATGCCCCGCATACAATCGTGGAGGTCGTCTATGTGCGCGAAAACATTGTTTGCGATAATAACCTTCGCTGCACCGTATTTTTTGAGAACTTTTTCTGCTGTAGATTTATTAAAAAATCCAGTCAGTGTCGGCACCCCTCTTGATTCGGCGATTTCCGCCATTTTAAGAGCAGGGTCAACGCCGAGCACCCGACATCTGCCGGTGAGTGCCGAAAGAAGTGCACCGTCATTCGACCCAAACTCAACCACCAAGTCTTTTGTGTCCCGAATAAATCTCTTTGCAATCATCTCTGCTTCTTCTTCAAAATGCGCGACCAGAGGGGCGCTCGCACCCGTCAGATACTGATAGTGTTTAAAAAGAATCCGCTGGTCAACCACTGTGCAGAGCGAGAGAAGAGAGCATCGTTGACAAAACTGAATCGCGAGTGGAAATCGCGCTTCGGAACGCTTCAATGCGCGTTTCGCGACAAATCTGTTTGCGAGCGGCAGAGACCCTAAATTAAGCACGGGAATGAGCCGTTTATGTCCACAGATGCGGCATTGCTTTTTTTGAGAAGAATACGCCATATTATCTCCACGCTGTCTCAAGATAGTCACGAAGTGCCTCCTGCCACGGACGAAGCCAGATTGTTTGTGAGACGAGCGCTTCATTTCGAAGCGGCGGCGGAGTGAGGTTAAAGTCATTCAAAGAAACGGGAACGAGACGACCGCGATATCCGAAAAAGTCGGCAATGTATTTCGCTTGGATAAAACGGGAAGTAACACCGCTGTTAGTAACATGCACAATGCCTGTTTGCCCACCGTGAATCAGTTCCTTAAGAGCGACCATGAAATCTTTTGCGTAGGTCGGCGTTCCACAGTTGTCGTTGATTGCTTTGATATCCGGGGAATGAAGCTGGGCAATAATCTTTCCGACGAACTTTTTGTCCTCCCCCTTTCCTCCTCCAAAAACCCAGCCCGTGCGTACGATAAGCCATTCCCGCGCATACTCTTTGACATATACTTCTCCGGCAAGTTTGCTCTTCCCGTATTCATTGGCAGGCGAAGGCAGAGATGCTTCATCATAGGGAACTGCTTTTTTGCCGTCAAAGACGGCATTGGTTGAAAGATAGATGAACCGCGCGCCGACCGAAGCGGCGGCTTGTGCAAGGATACGAGTGCCTTCCCCGTTGATATGTTCCGCTTCCTGTGGATGTTCCTCGCAACGGCGCATATCAGTAAGCGCCGCGAGGTGCAGTATCGCAGATGGTTTTACTTTCCTGATGAACGAGATAATCTGCTTCTTATCGGTGATATCAAGTTCCTCGCGGGAAGGCCGAATGCCGAAATCAAGATACCGCCCAATCATACCGCTCCCACCCGTGATAAGAACTTTATTAAAATTGATTGCCATTATATTTTTGCGAGTCGCGCGAGCTCCCGACTAGCGATAAGCAGAGAATCAAAAGTGCCGACATCGTACCAGTTACCCCTAACAAAGGAGAAACGAAGCTTGCCGTCCCGTAAATAGGCGTTATTAACATCGGTCAGTTCCAATTCGCCACGGCCGGATGGTTTGAGTTTTTTAATAATAGAGAAGACATTGCAGTCGTAGAGATAAAAACCGGCCTGTGCAAATCGTGTCTTCGGCTTCCTCGGTTTCTCCTCAATACGGAAAAGACGCGTCAGCGTCTTGTTAAAGACGGGCACGCCGAACCGCTCTGGGTCATTCACTTTCTTAAAGAAAACCATAGCCCCTCCGGTAAAATCCTTCACCTCCTTCGTAAAATCATTGCCGAAGATGTTGTCTCCCAGAATGACGGCGAGATTGCCGCCATCCGAGAAATCTTCAGCGTACCGAAGCGCATCAGCGATACCACCATTATTTTTGTCCTGCAGAGCATAGGAGAGTTTCAACCCATACTCCGCGCCGGAACCGAGAAAGTTCATAAAGTGCCCCGCATGTTCACGGCCGCATACTACCATAACCTCGGTTACTCCCGAGCGTTTCAGAATATCAAGCGCGTAAAGAATCATCGGTTTGTTATAGACCGGGAGCAGATGCTTATTGGTAACTTGGGTGAGGGGGTAAAGCCGTGTACCAAGCCCTCCCGCCAAGACAACGCCTTTCATCTTTTTATGTGTGCTTTCCATAAATCAATATGCGGATTGAAGACCCCCGTCTTTTTACGCACTCTATCAATCCACGCAATGTTATGCAAATACCAATCCATGGTGCTGTCAAATGCCTTTGCAAAAGTAAAGCTGGGCTTCCAGCCAAGTTCTCGGTGAATCTTTGATGTGTCAATCGCGTACCGTCGGTCGTGTCCAGGTCGATCCGCAACAAATTCTATCCTTGACTCGTCTGTGCCGAATCGCTTCAGAATGAGACGCGCGAGGTCCAGATTGCTCATCTCATTATCCGCTCCGATGTTATAGACCTCACCCGCCTTCCCCCACAAAAGACAGAGCTCGAGCGCCCGACAATGATCCACAACATAAATCCAATCGCGCACATTTTTCCCATCTCCATAAATTGGTAATGTCTTATGCTCCAACATACGGGTGATGAAAAACGGGATAAGCTTTTCCGGATATTGATACGGACCATAATTATTAGAACAATGTGTAACTACCACTGGAATCTTCCATATGGAGAAATAAGAGCGACAGAGTAAATCTCCACCTGCTTTGGTCGCCGCATACGGAACATTGGGAGCAAACGCTGTGGTTTCTGTGAATCTTTTGTGTGAGCCGAGCGGCAAACTGCCGTACACTTCGTCAGTGCTCACCTGTACATATTTTATGACAGTCGGGTTCGCCTTAACCGCCTCTAAAAGATTAAATACCCCCTCTACATTCGTTCGCACAAACTCCAGGGCGCCAATATGAATACTTCTATCCACATGGGTCTCTGCCGCAAAATTGATGACGAAATCAGGTCTGTACTTCGCGAAGATTGCGTCTATCTGTGCGCGATTGGCCACATCACCTCTCACGAAACGATAACGGGTATCTTTCACCACTTCAATCAAGTTGTCCAGATTCCCTGAATAGGTCAGTTTGTCAAAGTTTATGATTCGCGCTTTTGGGTGCGTGGAAAAAATGAACCGAATGAAGTTTGAGCCAATAAATCCAGCCCCACCGCATACAAGAAGTGTCTTTCCGTTAAATGTGTGCAGGTATTTTTTCATGAAAAAAGCATTATCTAACGCGCCCAACCAACCAATGAAGCCACGAAGTAAGGATGAACCACAAAATATGGAGTCCCCATTTGGGAAGTTGCCACCACTGACCAGTGAGCGTTGACTCCCCAACTCGCTCGCCGAAAGTGATTGGTATCTCAATAAATGGTACTCGCTTCGCAACAACGAGAAGGAGGAGCTCAGTAGCAAAGAGCGCGTTCGTGGTACGCCAGTGGCGGCTTAATTCCTCGGCAATATCGCGGCGCAGGAGCTTGCAGGTGCAACCCACATCAGTCACCGAATTAGTGAGGAACAAGACCTCAATGATTTTTCCCTCAAGTACATCCGCCCACTTTCTCCAAAACCCCATGGCCGACCCCTCTACAATACTGCTTTGATTAGTTCGTGTCCCCATAACTGCGGGGAACTCCTTTGCATAGACCAAAAATCGCTCGAGGTCCGATGCCCTATAGGTTCCGTCCGGCTCGGAGAGGAAGATATAATCCCCCTTTGCCTCGCGAATACCGCGTTGATACCCATAGCCATAGCCCTGTTTTGACTCGTGAACAAGTCGGGCTCTGGTTCGGCGAACTTCTTCATCGGTACCCGGCTCCGCATTGTTATTCACCACGACCACCTCATCAACAAATCCTGTAGCGAAATAATCCTCAATGGAGTGCCAAATTGAGTCCTTCTCTCTGAAGGTTGAAAAGACCACCGATACTTTCTTGCCTTGCCACATAATGAGAGCGTATCACCCCTTTTTAGCATACAAAAGCAAACTTGTCCCGAACGGCAGCGGAGAACGGGTATCAAGCCACAACAGAAAAGAAAGAAGGGTGCCGAGCAGTGTTCGCTTCTTCCCCGCCGCCGCGAGCGGGTATGGGCGGCGCAAAATCTTGCTCCAGAGCAAACAGACGGGAATGAGCGTCCAACCGAAGTAACGAATCCGCTCATATGAAATTCCTCCCACAGAATCGATAAGTGTCTTGAGCGTATGTGCCGTGTAGCGTCTGAAATGTCCCAACTGTTCGTCGTGGAATCCGAAGAGTGAGGGCATCGCGGGTACGGTTATCATCAACCTCCCGCCGGTCTTTATGAGCGTAATAAGTTTCTGTGCCGCGGTCCCGTCGTCTTTGATATGCTCCAAGACATCTGTCGCAATCACGACATCAAACTTCTTTTCTGTACTCATCTCTTCTATATCCCCCACCTGAAAAGAACAGCGAGCGGTGAACTCAAAGGGGAGAGCACTGCGTGCGAGTTCAATATATTCTGAAGCCGGGTCAAGACCAAGCACGATATGTCCGTCTGCCGCGAGAAGAAAAGAGAGTTCTCCCGACCCGCAACCGGCATTGAGTATCTGGAGAGACCCGCAACCGCGAAGATACGCGCGAATCATTGTATATTTTGCATTGGCGTAGGAGTCGACAGAGCGCGCTTGCAAGTCCTCATATTGATATGGATTAAACCAGTTCATAGATTACCAATAAGTATAGAATAAAATCTGAATCACGATACTCTGAAAGACAAGAAGTGCAGCGAGAGCGAAGGATGATAGATGAGAGAGAGACAGGGAGCGGAAAATCGGAGGAATAAAGAGGGGGACGATAAAGAGCCAGAGCCGCTCTATTTCGCCCTGAAAGAGTCCTGTGGCGACAAGAAAAGCCACAAAAAGAAACGGAAAGGGAACAAACAGGTCACGAGGCATAAAAAGAGAGCGAGCATTTTTTATAAAGACAAGAACGGTGGGGACACCGAGATAAGAAAAGAAGGCGAAGAGATTGATGAATGCAAAACTGAGATACGCGAGCGCAGAAGAGGCACCCGCATTGACCACACCGTGGTGAACAGCGTTGGCGAGATGAAAGTTTTCAATGAACGAGTAGCCGGTTCCCCATTGGAGAAGTACGGCAAAACCGAGAAATCCCGCGAGCGAAGCAACGCCGCGAAGAATAAGTTGGTTCCGTTTGGCGGGCGGGGCATCATACCAAAGCCGTCCGAAGAAGAAACAGAAGACGAGACCGAAGAACAAAAAGAGGAAGTTTAGGAGAAGTGCCGCGCTCGCGAGCGTGCCCCCAAGGAACGCGAGCGTGCCCCCCTTCTTCCAACCCGCCAATGAGACCGCAAGCGCAAGCCAGAAAAAGAGCAGCATCAAGAAGTCCATTGAGGTTGCCGAGAAGAGCACGACGCTCGGTACGAAAATAAGCACGGGCATCACCGTGCGCAGACTATCTTCTGACAGAAAGTACCGCCAGAAATAATAAACCGGAAAGACGAAAAGTCCGCCGAGCAAGACGACCAGAATCGCCAGACCGAATAGGTTTGCGTGAAAGATTTTCTGCAGGAAATACAGAATCAGAATATACCCGGGCGGGTGCGTCTGTGCGTGTTGGGGAAGTTGGCTTTGTATCTGTGTGTACTCTGCGAGAAATTGCGACGGACTTTTGACGAGCGCGAGCGCGCCGGCATACTCCCACTTCGTACGGGTGAAGGGGTCTTGAATGCTTGTGCTCCCCTCTCTAAGTCCCGCCACCCCGAGAGAGAAGAGTACAAAGATGAGCCAGAGCGCCCCAAGAAATCTACGGGGAGACCATTCTGTCCACTCCCGGGACCACTTCCCGAATACAAAGAGAGAGAGTGCAATGGGGAGGAGCCAGAGAACCCCGCTGAACTTTGGTGAAGGCAGACCGTAGAAGAGCGTTCGGTCGGGCAGATACCCTGCTCCATACAAGAAGAAAATCGCAACTTTTGCAACACCAATGAGCGCAACGAGCAAAAAGGTACTCCAGAAGAGAGAACGAGAGATAGCGTCATACCAGAAATACTTTCGGTAGAGGTACAAAAAGACCAGAACAAAGAGTACAAGGAAGAGAATGGCGGGTATGGCGAGCGAGATCTTCATCGACCAAAACGCGGGATTAGTGAACATAGTAGTAGCCAGAAAGATAACGAAACGCCATACACACAATATCGCCAAAGATAAGAAAAGTATCGCGCACCAAACGCAAACTGCTCTCCTTTCGGTGATTGAGTTCAACCGGAAAGTCCTGATACTGATAGCGATTGACCCGCGCAATCACAAACCACTCTATATCCATCGCAAAACGATTGACGGTCGCTTTCGCGATAATAGTAGTGCTCAATTCTTTCGTCATCATCTTCACCCCGCAGAGGGTGTCTTTCACATCACCGATACCGAAAAACCGAAGGAAGAATGCGACTCCCCTGCGCCCCAAGCGGGAATAATATGAACGAAAGAGGCCGTACCCTTTCTGCTCGGCAGAGAGACGATGACTGCGAGAACCATAGAGAAATGCGAGAGGGGGGTTCTGTTTGAGCGTCTCAAACATCTCATCAAGAACCGCAAGACCGTACGGAAGGTCAACATCCGTAAAGGCAATGTACTGACCGCACGCCGTTCCAATGCCTACGCGAAGCGCCGCACCTTTGCCGCTATTCTGTTCAAGACGGAGGACTGACAGACGCGAACAATTTCTGGCAAACGCCTCGGCAATCTGTGCCGTCTGGTCGCTACTGCCGTCATCTACGACAATAATCTCTGCCGATTCATGCACAAGCAACCATTCGCGAAGCCGAACCAAGGTCGCTTGAAGAAAGGTCGCGGCGTTATAGGCAGGCACAATGAGTGAAAGTTCGGTCATGGATTTTTATTGCCGAAATGCAGAACGGGATTTATCTCCAGATACTGATAGACCGCTCGGTCTTTGAGCAAGAACGCGGCGCTCGGTTGATTGATAAGTAGAACTCGTTCGCCCAATTTTGTGGTCTCCATAATTCTCTGCGCCGTCTCTTCTGCTTCGCGCGATTCATAGAGCGTCTCGTTTCTCTGCAGGAACAAATGCGTACTCTGAACAAGAAAGAGCCCTGCGACCAGCGCGAGGGCGACCTTGCGGCCCACAAAGACAGAGAGAGCGGCGGGAAAGAAAAGAAAGAGAGCAAGGTGTGCCGGAAAGAAGTAGCGATACCACCCAGGGGTCTTGAGATAAAAGACGAGCGTCAGGAGCACAAAGACCCCGAGAATGACTTCGGTCTCGGTTATCATCGCAGTGCATCTCTTCTTCTTTCGCCATAACAGCGCACCAAGCGCGAAGAACAAAATCAAGAAATGAAGGGGGGTTGATTCGGTAAAAAACCGTACGAAGTTCTCTATGACGAGCGAGGCAACATCAGACGATGCGTAAGAGTTTGCATAAAAAGAGAAGATGCGCTGCGCGCCATCAAGAGACCATGCGGGCACAATAGTGTAGAGCCAACCCGTAATGGGGAGTGCACATCCCGCATCAAGAATTGCGAGCCGCTTTAAGAGAAAACCGGAGCGGTGATGCGCAATACATTCTCCAATACCGAGCGCGACAAGAATGATGAGAAAGAAGGGTTTGGTCGCAACCGCGAGTCCAAAGAAGAGACCAGCGAGAAGCAGTCGGCGCCATTTAAAGTCAACGGGTAGTGCAAGGAGACCCAAGAGGAGAAAGAAGAGTCCGGGTACCTCGCCCTGCACTGGCTTCCCATTCCCATAGAGCGGTACAAAAGAGATGAGGAGTGCGATACTCCAGAGTGCGGCTTCGCGCGAATACTGCCACCGAACGAGAAGGTAGGCAGCAACCACAAAGCCCCACAAAAACAAAACCATCGGGAAACGCGCGGCAACGATAGTCGGTCCGAAAAGTTTGAGCGAGAGCGCGACAGGCAGAAGCACAGGGTAGTTCGTGGTAATCAAGAGATGCCTTTCCTGCACGAACTCGTTGGGCGCAATTTCTAAACTATAGACCCCGTGTTCCACCAAACTCTTCGCAATGCCGATATTTATCCCCTCGTCAAACCAAGTGGCGGGACTGGATGCGAGATGCCAGGTGCTCACAAAGAGCAGGAGAAGAGCCAAGACCGCCTCCGCCCGATAGTTCTTAAGCCAGAATGCCATAGCCGAGATTATAGAGTTAAGCGGTCATAAAGGCGAGGACACTCTGAACACGCCTCTCCCAACTGAAATAAGCGGCTCTGGTCTGACTATGGTGAGCCAAATCTTCGGCGAGCACTGTATTGGCGAGTATTTTCTTTATTGCGTCCGCCAACGCAGCAGAATTATTCGGTTCAAAGAAAAGGACTTCTTTTTCGCTCACCACTTCGCGAAGAGACGGGAGGTCGGAGCAGATGATTGCACGACCCGCCGCCATATACTCAAAGAGTTTTAGGGGGGATGTATGTTTCTCTGACATCTCACTTCCCTTTTTGTTCGGCAAGACCAGCACATCAGCAGCTTTGAGAAAGAGGGGAATCTCGGTCGGGGTTTGGCGACCTGCAAACAAAACATTTTCGGTATCTTCTCCGCTTCCCCCAACCAAGACGAAGAGTGCCTCATTGCCGAAATCCTTCGCCGCTTCAAGCATAACGTCAACTCCTTTCCAGTCATAGAGAAAGAAACTGCCGGAGTACATCACTATCTTTTTATTAAGAGGCAAATTCACTTTTCTACGGGCCTCTTCTTTTGAGACTGAGATATCAAACTGCGCTATATCTACGGCATCAGGAAGTATGTGTATGTTTTGAGAAGGTATGTTCTGTGCAAGAAGTTCGTCTTTCAGCAGATGGGTTAAGACAAAGATTTTGCGCGGGAGAAGAACGCGGGTGCGCAGACGCGTATGCAGTTCCAGAACGAAATCACGAAAGAAAAGTCCAGCGGCTTCTTCGCGTGTATAGACAACCCCTTTCTTTCCCAAGAGATACAGACGCGCAAAGAGAAGAAATGTCAGCGTCTCAAACCAAAATCCGATGTGCCCCCACGAGACGGTATCAAGAACGGGCAGGCGCGTTATCTTAAAATTGTTCTTGACTCCATAATAGAGAAACGGGTCTGCCTTCAGGGGATTCAATCGACGAGGTACAATGAGTTCAACCGAGATGCCCGCGTTCGCAAACGCTTCGCACATCTTCATAATCTGAATCCCGTGCGCCTTCTCGGTCGGCAGACGCAAGTTCGCAATATAGAAGAGTTTTTTCATAGAGAAAACAAGATTCTCTTGTAGGGGCTTTTTTCTCGGTCAAAGACGGTCGCGAAGAATCGGTCAAGGCGCAGGTATTCTGTATAGAGATTTCGCGCGGCAAGACCTTTACCTCCCTGCCAAGCGCGTACTCGCGCAGGAAGTGTCGCTATTTCGTGTGAGTGAACGCGCAGCATCACGCGGTCGTAGTCAATAACTTCTTCAAGTGGTAGCACGCAGTCCGTATCAAGAAAGAGCGGGAGGCGCGCGGCGGAGAGCGCTTCGTAGAACCGTTGTGAAGCGTTGGCATCACCGCGAACGCAGAGGGCGAGGTCTGCCTCGCGCAGATTCTCAATATATTCTTTGCGCACGACTGCGGGGTCTTCGGTGAGCGAAGCGCGGTGAAGAGAGTAGAAGGCGCGTTCTTTGACCAAGAGAGGAATGCCTGCGTTGCGTAAGATTTGGAGAGCACGCGCGCGCCAGAAGATGCCGCGCATATGTACCAACGGGTTGGGGTCACCAACGAGATGAAGCCAAAAGAAATAAACGAGCCACTTGAGGCGCGCGCGCAAGGCGCGCGCGATGGATGCGAACCGCGACTGACCGCAGTAGCCCACCACGCATCGCTCCCCTTTTTCTTTCGGCGTGATATTGTGCCGCGCACCCATATCTTCTACAAAATACGGCATCACGACTTCATTTTCTTTTTTGTGATGCCGATAGACCGAGACGCGGAAAAGAATCGCGTGAGAGGGGGGCGAGACCGCGCGGTCGCAGTAGTCGGTATAATCAAACAAGAGCACTTTCTTTCCCGCCTGCCGCGCCTTCTCATAGACCGAGGAGAGATAGACACTTCCTTGATCCAATACAAAAAAGTATTCATACGGCACGGCAAAGAAGTCGGCATCTGCGGGTTGTTCCACAATCTGAAAGAACGGCTCGTGATACTGCGCCATAATTTCGGCGAGAAAGAGCCGCTTCGGCGATATCGGAAATCTGAAGTTCGGCCAGAAGACAGGCGACATCGGCACATCGGGCGCATTCTCTTTTTCAATATAAATCTTGACCATATGAGTGCTAACTATAACTCTCTCGTATGGTTTTTTGTACTAGGAACGCGTTCCCATGCTTGCACAATCCCAGATACGAAGACAGATTGCGGTCATTCACTCGGGCAAGCATTCTCCGCCTCGTCGCCGTTCGCAAAACCCGGTGGTCGGGAAAGTGTACCCAACCGAGAAAATCAAGACCAGAAGCGAGGGTTTTGATGAAGACCTTGTCTGGGTGGAGCAAGAGTTTTAATTGTTCGTGCAGAAATTTCTGAATGAGCGGGAGTAATTGTTCCAGTTCCGCCTTGTCTTGAGACAAAACAACAAAATCATCTGCGTACCTAATGTAGTATTTCACCTTGAGCTCGTGCTTCACAAACTGGTCAAACTCATTCAGATAGATATTGACGAGAAGTTGAGAGGTGAGATTGCCGAGCGGCAAACCCTTATCCACAGTTCCTGAATTGAAACTGCCGATGATTTCTTTGAGAAGCCAGAGAATGTCGGGGTCAGAGATTAAACGGGAGAGAATTTCTAGGAGAACTGTGTGGTCAATGTTGGCGAAGAACTTGCGGATGTCGCACTTAAGTATCCAGCAGGTTTTGGTGTGATTCTTGCTTGCTTGATATGCGAAAGTTCTAAAATGACTCATCGCGCGATACGTTCCTTTGCATAAACGGCAAGAAAAAGAGTCGGACACAAACTTCCGGTCAAAAAATGGGTACAAAATCCTGTAGACGGCGTGGTGCAATAATCTGTCGCGCACTGTCGCCTTGTGAATATCGCGGGGTTTTGGGTCGGAGATGCGGAAGTGTTTGTAGGGACCGTGTTGATAGGTCTGATTGCGCAAATCTTCGTGGAGCGTTAGGATGTTGTTCATTAACCGCAGTTGAAATGTTTGCACATCCTGCTTTCTTCGTTTTCCGCGTAGAAATTCTTGCCACGCCACAAATAAGTTTTCAACCGAAATTATATCGGAAAAAGTATGACTGAATTGCATAAAAAAGATACTTTGAACCCCCCCCCCCAACCGGGTTTTGCCTGTGTTAGAGAAAATCAAATGTGCGTACAAATTGTGGCATAATTTTCATGAACTCTTACCAAAGACGCAGAAATACTCGCTCGGCAACCGCATAGACAAACTTTTCATTGAGAGTATAGAGGCAACAGCAACTGCTGCGTTTTTGCCATCAACAGAAAAACTCCCGTGGGTACGACTTGCTCTGCGAAAAACAGACGCAAAACAAGTGCTTCTGCAAATTTTGTGGGAAACGAAATCTCTTGAGGACAAACACTATATAGCACTTGCAATAGAACTCGCTGGAATCGGAAAGGACCTCGGCGGATGGAATGGGCAACTCTCCAAACAAAACTCAACCCCGACGAATGTCAGGGCAAAGAAATGAAGGGAGTTGCGGAAGAGGAACCAGTCGTTCGAGTTGTCGAAGTTGCTGACCCAGTTCAAGTTCGCCTTGCGCTTGGAGTCGTTCCACCACACAGAGCAGGCCTGCTGGTTGCCCTCAAAGGTTTGTACGAAATATCGTCTATGCCACTGCCCCTTGTTCGTCTGAGGCGGACTCGGGGCTGTATCGTATTCGGCATCGTAATGCCATAATATTTCGGACCAAGTATCTTCTTTTTTGAAGTCCTACACGAGACGCTCCGTTTGAGATAGAAAATCCAAAACGCTCTGGTACTCGCGAGTACTGGTCTCGGCAGCCTTGATGCAATACATCAAGACAGATTCGCCTACTACCGACCGTATGTTACAAAAAGAAAACCCCGATTGCCAATCGGGGTTTGTGAAAAGCCAAAGCCAAGTGACCGAGGACTAGGGCTGAGGTTCTGAAGCCGAGGGCTCCTTGCGGAAGAGGAACCAGTCGTCCGAGCTGCCGAAGAAGCTGACCCAGTACAAGTCCGCCTTGCGCCCGGAGTCGATCCACCACACAGAGCAGGCCTGCCGGTCGCCCCCAAAGGAACAGTCTGTTGTTGCCACGACATACATTGGATTGACTTCGAGTTCACGATGGAGCTTGGGATATTGCCTCCCGACGGCGAAGACCTCGCGAGGCACGGTCTTTTTTAGACCCTTACTTTCTGCCAACGCGAGGGCCTTTTCCCAACTGCCGTCACCCGAGGGGTAGTTGAGCAGAACATATTCCGCCTTCTTCGTGCCGGTTCCCGTCGGCAGATAGAGGTCGCCGACTTTGCGGACATTGTAATCGTCCGGAGTGTCTGGTCCGGCGGCGTTCACTGCCTCCTGCCACGGCTGGTCTAGTGTGATCTTCGCGCTGAGCGTACGAATGCGAGTGCCCGGCGTCGGAAGCACTTCGTCCATCTTGAGTAAATCAAGAAACCTTCCAAACGAACCATCGTCCAGAGATTTCTGGAATCTCCTGCTCCCCACTTTCTTCTCATTCGCAATCTTCCTGCCACACTCCATCTGACTAACAGTTACGGGCTTGTAGCTCATAACCATCCTTTCGTGATGTGTCTACTCTTCAGTGCCAAAACATTCGGTACCAAAAAGCGGACTGGTTTATCTGCAAGTCCTCTGCAACCTATCAAGGTGCGTTGAACTGGAGAGAGTGTAGCATAAAGTGATAGAGTCGTCAAGGGGTGAAAGACCCTTATAGAGAGACCTTAAACCGTCGCGCCCAGAGTTGGAGAGTCAGAATCGCCCAGAGTTCGGTGAGGTGGTACTCTCCGCGCAGGTGACCCTCAAGACGGGCGCGCACGACATCCCAATTAAAGAGGTCGCGGGTGGCGTTCGCGTAGTCGGGCGAGAGAATCTCGCGGGCGGCTTTTGCGATATGCGGGTAGCGCAACCACTTCGCGCCCGGTGAGAACCAACCACGCTTTTTCTGGCGCAGAAGTTCATCGGGGATAAAGCCGCGAAACGCTTCTTTCAGAATTATCTTGGTATTTAAGAGCGACACTTTATCGCGAAGCGGGATGGTATCGGCGAACGAGACGAGCGGCAGATCAAGGAGCGGCACGCGCGCCTCAAGTCCCGCCGCCATTGCGAGTTTGTCGCTTCGGAGGAGCGACTCGTCCACAAGCCAACTCTCGCGGTCTGCCTTCATAAATTGCGGGAGAAAGGGCTCGCGTGCATCTTTCAGAAACCGCTCGGCGAAGAAGTCCTGCGCGGCGCCCCGCCAATGGCGGGGCGCCGCGACGAGCGGCTGGAGCACATCTTCTTTCAGAAAATGAAACTGCGCGTAGCGCGCAACGCCCGGAGCGGTATTCAGTTTGCCGAAATGCGGGAGCGGGAGACGCTGATAGAGTGATGAGAGAAGCGAGAGTCGGTAGCGTTCGTATCCACCAAAGAGTTCGTCACCGCCGTCGCCGCCAAGCACCACCGCAACTCGCTTCTTTGCAAATTGCGCGAGTTTGAGCATCGGGATAATCGTTGCGTTTGAGATGGGCTCGTCAAGATGATAGACCGCTTCTTCAAGGAGTGGGAGAATCTCATTCGGCGCAACCATCACCTCGTGATGCGTCGCGCCGAAGTGCTTCGCCGTGCGGCGCGCGAGCACAAAGTCCGCGTTAAACTTCTCTGCCTGCTCGCCCTCTTTGAGCGCGAACCCGACCGAGAATGTCTCCACTTTTCCGCTCGCGCGCGCCATTCCTTCTAGGACAACGCTTGAATCAATTCCCCCAGAAAGATACAGACCCACCGGACGGTCAGAGACGAGTTGAGCCGCGACGCTCGCGCGGACGCGCTCGCGCAATTCGGCGGCGAGTTCGGCGTGCGGAGCGCGCGAAAGTACCGCTCTTTCTTTCCACGAGTACTTTTTAATCTCAACCGTTCCCCCGCAATAGGTCAGCATCTCACCGGGCAAGAGTTTTTTTATACCCGCAAAAAGAGTAAGCGGCCCAGGCGTGTAGTTGACGCGGAGATACAGGTCAAGCGCGAGTGGGTCAATGCGCTTCGGCACATCTGTATGCTCAAGAATCGCTTTAATCTCGGACGAAAAAATCAGGCGACTCCCCTTCTGATAGTAATACAGCGGTTTAACGCCCATAGGGTCGCGCACCAAGCGAAGCGTCTGCTCTTTCGTATCCCAAAGTGCGAGAGCAAAGATGCCGTTCAAGCGTGCGAATGCCTTCTCTCTCCAGACATTGTAAGCCGCCAAAATCACCTCGGTATCGCTGGCGCTCTTGAAGAAATAATGCGGCTCAAGTTCTCTTCGGAGTTCGCGATAGTTATAAATCTCGCCGTTAAAGACGAGAACAAAACGCCCGTCCGTACTCTTCATCGGTTGCGCACCGGCGGCCGAGAGGTCAATGATAGAGAGGCGATTGTGGCCGAGCGAGATGCCGCTCGCGACAAAAATCCCCGTACCGTCGGGGCCGCGATGTGCGGTCACAGCGTTCATAAGGCGCACGAGCGCCTCGTCAGACCACGAGAATCCATTGATAGCGCACATTATTTCTTGACGATAAAATTATAAGCGAGCGGGAACTGCGCTCGAAAGTCCCTCTGCGGCTTCACGAGCGCGAGAAGCGCGTCCAGCAACCAGACAACGGGGAGAAAGAAGAGGTGAAGATGTCTCCAGATAAGCATATCTAACTGCTCGTAGCCGGCAAGAAACGGCCCTCGCCCAATCGGGGCAATCATCTCAACCTTAAATCCGTTGCGCGTAAAGAGCGCCGCGAGCGCCTCATTGGTAAAACGGGTAAAGTCGTGCGGGTCGGGATGCACATTGACAAGAAACGGAACGGTGCCGAGAAGTGTCCCGCCGTCTTTCAGAAGTCGGTGCGCCTCGCGAAGCGCCGCATTAGGCGAGGTTAGGTGTTCCAGAATATTGAAGAGAAAGATGTGGTCTTGCGAACTATCGGGGAGCGGCACGCGCTCTTTCGTGATATCGAGCACGAAGTCGGTGCCGGGTCTCTCTACCACATCAACGGTCTGCACGCGGGCGACTTTTGTCAAAGGCAAGAAACGATAATGGCTCCACCGCCTGCCTCCTCCTCCGATATCTAGAATGTTGCCTATGAGTGTTTTTTCGCCACACCAGAAGAGATTGGTCATTGTGCGTCCGACTGATTTACCGCGCAGTGCCTCGGCGAGTACGCGCCCGAGCGAAGGGTTATATAAGTTCTTTTTTTGCATAGAAAGAGAGTATCTTCGCAATGAGACGCGGAAGCGAGTGATGCTTTTGCACAAACGCCCTCCCCTCTTCTCCTATAACCAACTTGCCCTCTTGAAAAGCACGACCAATCTTCTCGGCTAAATCAGATGGGTCGCCCTGCTGAAACTTGAAGATGTCCGGCATCCCTTCGTGAAATGCCTCGCTAGAGGTGAAGACGGGGAGTCCCGCCGCGAGCGCCTCAAGCACGGCTTTGTCTAAACTGCCCGTCTGGCTCGCGTGCACGAATGCGGTATAGGGGTGAGAAGCGAAGACGGTTCCATAGGGAAAACTGGTGAAGTGCAGACGCGGAGTCATTTGTATCAACTTGTCCTGATAGGCACGGTCGGCGGCGGTGATGGGTTGCCCAACGATGGAAAACTCCGCATCGGGAAATCTCTTCTGTAGTTCCAAAAAGCCGAGAACGAGCGTGCGCAGATCTTTGACGGGAGCAATCCGTCCGACGGTGACGAGACGCAGGCCGCCTGGGAGCGTGGCGGACGGCTTGAAGAGCGCGGTATCAATGCCGTGCCCCACCACCAGAACTTTTTTGCTCGGGAGGCGAAAACTTTCGGACGAAGTGGTAAAGATTTTATCCACCAATTTTTCGGCGAGCCGAAGCCGAACGCTTACTTCTTTATGCACATACCAGAGTGCCGTCTTCACCCGAAAGAGCATCGGTAAGAAATGCGCCGCGAGAACATATTCGGGACACATATGAAAGAAGACGCCGTCTGTATGAGGAAGATTTTTCAAGAGCAGATATTGATACCGAAAGAACCGTGTGATTCGCGGGCCAGTTCGCCATTCAATGACCGTTACTTCGGCGTGCTTCGCAAACTCTTCAATCCACCGCACGAAAAAGCCGAGATTGCGGTCGTGTGGGTTCACTTTTTGTGTTACAATGAGCAGACGCATACAGTGAGATTACGGGTGCTTTGTCCGAAAGATAAAGTCCCGCGAGACAAAGAAGGTCGCACAGGCCAAGAGGCCCGAGGCGGTAAACTGCGCCGCCATATACCAGAGACGAAAGACATCAACAAAAAGATACATAAGCGCCGTGTTGAGCAGAAGACTCGCGACCGCGACCGCGAGATAGACCGCCACTTGCGAATGAACCTTCTCCACTGAATCGTCCTGAAAAGTCCAGAACTTCTGGAGAAAGAAACTCACGAAGAACGCAGCGATAAAGGCGAGAACCGAAGACCACAGGTAATGAAGATGAGCCATATCGGTGAAAAAATATAAAAAGATAAAATCAACGAGAGCCGCTGTCCCTCCGGCAGCAAGGTAACGAAAAAACCGCGCGCGTCTGCGCAGTTCGGGCGCATAACGAGGCACCAGTCGGTCGGCGGCCGAGAAGCACCACTCTTCACAAGCGCGTAGTGAACGAATCATAATTTATTTTCGCCGTAGACGCCGCTAAGCAACGCAAGGTCCTTCCCGCTCTCTTCAAGAAGCGCGTTATTTTTCTTCTCCAACGCATCAAGAACGCCGACCCCGAGCGCGCCCCCAATATTTTTTTCATAGAGTAACCGAAATGCGCGAAAATCCTTGATAAAGCAGAGTCCGCCCGCGCCGCGCCCGCCTTCGTGGATGGGGTTCATATGACTCGTCCCAATTCGCGGGTCGGCGACCATCGCATCGCGCACAACGGCAAAGTCCGCGCCGAGTTTTTGTACGAGGTCATAGAGCAGATTCATATAGACCACCTTGAAATAAAGAAAGCAGTTGCCGCCGTACTTCACCAGTTCTGCTTCGCGCGCGCCCATTATTCTTTGATAGGGCGCGCGGGGGAGAACTTTCATTACCTCACTCGCTTTTCGACGAAACGCGGATGTTTGTTGCGAAATGCCAATGATGTTGCGCAGGGGATGCGCCGCGTCATGTGTGGCAGTTGCCGCAATCAGAAATTCGGGCGAATGCATCACAAAAAGGTCGGGGTACTTCTCTTGCAATTTCTCAGTCGTACCGGGAAGGAGCGTGGATTTGATGACCGCAATCTTCCCCTTTCCTACGAGCGGAAGCACTTTCTCAACAATAGAGCAATCAAAGCCCTTAGGGGTCGTCGGTGTCGGCACAGCGATGAAAACCATATCGCATTTTTTTACCTTCTCTTTATTCTTCTCGTACCCGTTTTCAAGGGAGTAGCGCACCACCGTGAATCCACGCTGTTCAAAATTATCGGCATAACTCTTGCCGATGAATCCCTGCCCGATGAACCCGATGAGCGGTTTCTTTTTTTGTTCTTTTTTCAGCATAATGGCGTGTATTATACTTTCAACTCCTCCACGCCTCAACTTGTTTCTGTATCGCGGCACGCGGTGTCGGGAGTGAGAGAAAGGTGCGGTGCGCGGCTGTACCGAGGCGCGCACGCAGATCCGCGTCTTTAATAATTCGCCTCATCGCGGAAACAAGCGCATCTTCATCCCCAACCGGAATTACAATCCCGTTTTCTCCGTTTTCTATAAACTCTCCTGCCAGCCCAACATCCGTCATAATAATCGGCAGACCATAGGCCGCCGCCTCCGTAACGACAACTCCCCACCCTTCTGAATTGGAGGTGAGAAGAAATACATCTGCGTCTTGGTAATATCTCTCAAGATTCTCCTGTCTCCCCTCAAACCGTATCTTCTCTTCTACTTTTTCGCTTTTCGTTTTTCGCTTTAAGTTTTCATGCTCTGGGCCGTCGCCGACTATAACCAACCGCACATTTGGAAACTCTTTAACGACTCGCGCGAGGGCGCGAATCTGGAGTTGGATGTTCTTCACCGGCACGAGCCGTCCGACGGTAAGAAATACAAAATCCCCCCCTTCCCCCCCCCCTTTATAAAGGGGGGGCTGGGAGGGGATTTGCGTGTACACTGGCAACACATACGCACGCGTTGAAATCTCGCGTTTTAATCTTTCACTAACGACCCGAATCATATCGGCTCTTTTCAATAAAAACCTTGCGAGTAATTTGCGCAGACCATAAAACTTTTCCAACCCGTGTACCTGCACTTCAAGCGGTACGCGAAACTTGCGCGCAAGCAGATACGCGAGTAGCGCGAGATATGCGGTGTCTTGAACGGTGATAAGGTCGTATTTTTTCTCTTTCAGCGCGCTCTCTGCTCGCCGCCACAAATCAAAAAATTGCCGAACTTTGCCTCCGTTCCCGCTCGGAGCAAGAACCGCCATCTCCCCCACGGCGGCAGAGAGCGCGGCGAGACGCCGCGCGATGAGCGAAGTCGGGTTAGAGACCATTTCATCCAAACTTAGATTAAGCACACGCATAGATTTCTAAAATCTCGTCTGCAATCTGCTGATAACTGTGCGTAAAGGAAAAGGCGCGGACTTTTGCCTGCTGTGCGGCATAATTCTTCTCATCTGCGAGCCATTCTATCTTCTCGGCAATATCCTCCACACTCTCGGGATTCACCCACACGCCAATGTCTTTCAGTTTTTCATAGAGACCCGTCTCGCTAGTCAAGATAAACGGTTTTCCATACTGAATCGCTTCCAGAATCGTGTTGGGCGAGATGTCGCCTAACGAGGCGAGAATCACGGCGTAATTGGACTGAATGTCTTGCAGAAACTTCCCGCGACTCCCCGTCTCCCACTGGAGTCGTACCGGCAATCCTTTTGCCCGCACCCGTTCAAACGCCTCCTTGAGGCGCGGCATATTCTTCCACTTTAATTCCCGCGTCCCACCCACAAACACTTTTTCTATTCTAGTATTCTCAAGAATTTGAGAACAGTTCTTGTCGTGCTTGCCGTAGTAGTTTTCAACAATAAAGCATTTCTTCAGGTTCAGCCGATAGGGCATTGCAAAGATGTCGCGCTGCCATGCGGTGCTAAAAATAATCGCGTCTGCATACCGAAACAAAGATTTAACCAGTCCCAAGATAATTCGCTCTTTCAGATTCAACCGATTCATTCGCGTCTCATAAAAATTACGCAGCAGAACCAAGTCCCCCGTTCGTTCCACGAATTGCTCCCACAAGAAGTCCCCTCCCGTGCGAACGACCATCTTCTTCCCACAAAGTTTCGCTGCGCAGAGCGCGGGCAGCGCGGCACTAAATGTGTCGGGTGAGAAAACAAAATCAGTTCCGCGAAGCGCGAAAAGCACCCTCAGAAAATAATACAGATGCCTGATACCGGTCGGGAGCTTCCGCTCAAATCTGAACGCGAGCACCTTCACCTGATGTCCTTTTTTCTTCCACGCCTCCTCCACTCCCCGCGCAAACTGCGCCGGTCCGCCAATGTCGGGTGGGTAAATGCCGGTTGCAATCAAGATATTCATACTCGTGTCTGAATAAACACCTCGCGCATCGCTTTTGCTATGCCGTCCCAGTTGTAGCGCGAGCGTACCATTGCGGAGGCATTTGCGACCAATATTTTCCTGAACTCGTCGTTGCCGAGGAGAAGTCGGACCTGCATCGCGATGCTCTGAGGATTACGCACTTCGCAGAAAAGCCCGGTCTTGCCGTTCTCAAGAAAGTCGGGGATGCCGCCAACAGGCGTCGCCACCACCGGCAGACCCGCCGCCATCGCCTCAAGAAACGAATTGCCGAGGCCCTCCGAGAGCGAGGGACGCACAAAGATATTTGCACTCTGAAGATATGCGGGAACTTCAGAATGCGGTACAAAGCCCGCGAAGGTTACCTGTCCTTCAAGTCCTAATTCCTTCGTCTCTTGTCTTAACTTCTTTTCCAATTCCCCCGTACCCACAATCACCAACTTAACCTCTTCGGGCAGATAGGCGAGGGACCGAATCAAATCGCTGACACCATTCTTTTCTACGAGCCGCGAAGTGGTGATAATAATCTTGGCTTCTTTCCCAAATCCAAAATCCTTCTTCTCTCTTTTCTCTGCAAACGCTTCCGCATTGACGCCATTCGGTATGATATAAATCGGTGCGCGGGCGCACATTTTTTGCGCCCACTCGGCAAGATAACGCGAGATGGCGGTAATCACATCTGCGCGCGTAAAGATGCGCGTAAAGAGCGGCCAGATGAAGAATGCGCGACGGTAGATATGCGCGAGAGAGTCGCCTTCTTGGAGCGTCAAGACAAACGGGACTTTGGGGAAATGATGCTTAAAGAAGAGCCCGGCAAGGCCGCCATACGAAGCCATAATTGACCAGACGGCATCGTACGGCGCGGCGCGGTGTAGTTTTCGCGCGCGAACGAACGCGAGAAACGGGAACCACCACTTCGGGCAGGAGAGCCGCATGACGCACACATTTCCTATCTGCTCTTCTCTTTTTTGTTTTCCATCAAGATTTAGAGTGAACAAATCAAAAGCAAAATCCGATGGCGAGAGCCGGTCGGTTATTTCTTTAATGGCAACTTCCGCGCCGCCGACAAACGGCAGATACGCAGTCGAGAAAATAAGGATGCGCATAGATTATTCGGTGATGTCATAGCCCGCCGCTTCGGAAAGAGTGGGTTTCTGCCGCGCACGAAAGAGATACCCGCCTGCGCCAATCACCGCAAGACCGACTGCCAAACCTGCCCAGAGAAAAGTGTTTCCTCCGGTGCTTTCTCCTCCTGCGGCAACCGATGCAACGAGTTCGGTTGTTGAAGATGTTTGTTCCGACAAGATGGGAGGTTTGGCTTTTGGTGTCGGTTGAAGCTCGCGGCGAGGTTCAACTTTGGTATCCTCTGGCTCTGTTGCGGTCATCTGAACCGCAGGCGCGGGCAAAGCAACATAGTGCACCACCTCGGTACCATTGGGATACAGAAGCGCGGCGTCATCGCTCGCAACTACCAATTTCGTGACGACCGACGCGAACGGGACGGCGTTTCCCTTTTTTAGAATGGTTCCATTGGGGAAAGAAAAGAACGCGGAGCCGCTTCGCAAAAACCAGCGCGAGAGGTCAAGGTCGTCGTTCCCATTGTTCTTCACCTCAATAAATCCATTGGTGCCCTCCGCGACGCGCGAGAGGGTAATCTGCGGCGTCACGATGGTGATGTCGGTGCGGTCGGTCGCGCTCCACTCCCCCGACGACGCCTCCACTAAAACCGCGTAGGACGCGGGTAAGTGATAGGCGTGCAGAACCTTCTTGCCCTCGGCAGTTGCGCCGTCGCCGAAACTCCAGATGAAACGCGCGGTTGGGAGCGGTTCTTTTTTGAGACCAACCGCCGCCGCCTCAAAGGCGATATCGGCGCCGGCAACGGCGCGCGACGGCATCTTCATACCGACGAAGATATGCTGCTCAAGCGGCAGAACCGCGGCGCCGCCAGAAGAAGATGCGGGAGGAGGTGCGGTCGTTTGACTGGTCGCCTCTGCCGCTGCGGGGGTATCGGATGACGACGAAGCAGGCGGAGTTGTGGTGCCCGCGGGCGGAGTGCCAGCGCTGCCGGTGATTGAAATATCTTGCGTGATGCTCCACGACTGTCCCGAAGTCCTTCCGGTTGCCTTCACCGTGAGCGTGTCGTTGCCCGCGGATTGGTTGCGATAATAAAAGGTCCTGTTTTTTGTCCCCTTGTTCATCACCGTGCTGACAGGCGTGCCAGATGCATTTAAGAACTCGCCGGTGGGAGAAGTTCCGAGAAACGCGAGGTCAATGGTCTCAACGGTGGTGGTGGCTTTTCCCTCTGCATCTTGTGACTGAACGGTGATGCTTTGCGAGAGTTCGCCTTGAGCGAGTGTTTGCGGGTCGGTGGTAAAGATAAATTTGACCGTCGCCGCAGAGACAAAAAGCGGAGCTATCCCGAACATAAGAACAAAAAAGAAAGAGTGGATTGCCGTACGCATAGACAATATCAGGATTTATCGGGCGGCGGCTGCTTGACATCAAGCAGCCGCCGCAGGTCTGCTTCAGAGATTTCTGGTCGTTCGTCTTCTCTGACAGGCGTTCGTGCCGGCTCGGCTTTTGCCGTGGGGGACGCCACATGTGCGAGCGCGTCAGAGAGCGCCTTGCGCAACGGTGAGTCGGGAGCAGCGGTCGTCTTTGACGAATGTGGCGGAGCAGAAAAAGAAGGGGGGCTCTTGCGCAACTGCGCGAGCGGCACGGGCTTTACCGAAGCAGCAGGTGGCGGCGAGGCGGTAACGCGCGGAGCGGATGGTGTCGGTGGGGGTGATGGCGGCGAGACAACGGGCGGACGATCTTCGCGTCGCGCAGGTTGGGCCGCCGCCGCCCGCGGCGCGGGCGGCGCGGGCGGCGACGAAGTCATTGGCTCATGCCACTTCCGAATCTCCTCTTCAACCACACTGCGCGGCCGCGCGAAGGCGCGGCGCGACGAGCCGAGAATTTGCTCGCGGAACGAGACGGGCTCGCGCGCGATGGGCGGCAGGGTAACGGCAGAGAAAGGCGCCGAGGTTACCCCGTCTATCATCAGTTTCAGATAGACCTGAAAGATGCCCAAACTCACTAAATCCTCCGCCGTAATCGCCGGCGCGAACTCTTTCTCAAGAAACTCGGCGTCATAGGCACCGACCCGAAAGATGGCGAGCGTACCGACATTGCCGAAGACGGCGGCGCGCACCTCCTCCTCCATCTGCTCGATATATTGGTGCGCGAGCGTGAGGTTCAGTTTGTACTTGCGCGCCTCGGAGAGTATGTCGGCAAAACTTTTATTCGCAAACGACTGAAACTCATCCACGAAGAGATAGAAGTCGGGGAGTTTTTGGAGTTCGGCTTCGCTCACATCCGCGCGGCTCATCGCCGCGAGATATATCTTCGTGATAAGCATACTGCCGAGCAGGTTCGCATTGCCCTCGCCCACCTTGCCCTTAGAAAGATTCACAATCACAATCTTGCGTTCGTCCATCATTCTGCGGAGGTCAAATGAGGACTTGGGCTGACCGACAATGTTGCGAATCAGCGGGTTCGCCGTGAACTGCCCGATTTTGTTCTGAATCGCCGGCGTCGCTTCCTGCGTGTAGCGGTCGGTATATTTCGCAAACTCATCCACCCAAAAAGACCGCACCGACGGGTCAGAGATATTCGCCACCACCGCCCTGCGATATTCTTTATCAACGAGCATTCGGTTGACTCCGAGGAGCGTTGAGCCGGGGTATTCCAAGAGCGCGAGAAGCGTATTCTGCAATATGTACGCCATTCGCGCACTCCACGCATCCACCCAAATCTTCTCAAAGGTCGCCATCAGTCCGTTGACGACAAGATGCCGTTTGTCGGGTCCCACATCCTCCATAATATTGAACGAAATCGGGTAGTCCATATCAAACGGCGCGAAATAGACCACATCACTGATGCGATGTTCGGGCACATAGTCCAAGAGGAGGTCGGCGGTCTTACCGTGCGGGTCTATGAAGCAGGTGCCGTTGCCGTTCTTGATATCCTGAATCGCCATATTCTCAAGCATCGTGCTCTTCCCCATACCGGTCTTGCCGATGACATACATATGGCGCGAGCGGTCGGGTGCCTTGATACCAAACGGGGTGCGCTTGCCGCGCGAATCAGTCGCCCCGAAGTAGGTAATGGAGGATGAGGATGTGCCTAACATACTCTCATTATATCCTCCATCCAGAGATAACAAAAGCCCCGCAGAACAACACGGGGCTCCTCTCATCATGCGATGAGGTTGATGGCTACCACTACTGGTTGAGTACCGGCCGACCCATTTTGATGTCCCGCTTCATCTCGGCAGTGAGCTTCGGGATTAGCGTTATCGCTACCTGCGACAACGCCGAACGCCGACGCGCATCTGCTTGATGCACTCTCTCTTTTGTACTCATTGGGGTGAAGGCGATATGAGCGGGTAGGTCGTTCGGACGATCGGACTTAGCCATATGATTTAGGTTTTGTTTTGACCGTGCGCCAACACGGAAAGCTTGAAACCAATCGGTCTCAATAATATGAACTTGACGCATTAGAGCAGGTCTGAAGATATATGATAGACCAAAGGTCTTATTCTGACAAGAGGGCACCGCGTGTATAGACATTTGAGGGCGCCCAGAGCATCCAACTCGTCAGTCCTGCGTCATAGACCGCCTGCATCTGCGCCTTCACCTCGGGTATGTCATAGTTGCCTCCATAATCAAAGTCCTGTAGCCACGGGCGCAACTTCTGAATCGGAAAGGTCTCTTTTCTATAGAGAAACGGCTTGGTGGTGGTAGAGAGCGGCTCCTCCCCTGTTAGGGCGGCCTTGGTGGTAGTGGCGAGGAAGCGCTTGACCGCCGAATCCATGGAAAACTTCACGACATCATAGACATGCTCGTTTGGGTTTGCCCAGCCGTTGAAACGGGGCGGGTAGTGCGAGGGGTACACCATGGGTGAAATATAGTCAAAATGCGGCGCCGCTTTCTCCAGCACTTGTCCGATGTTGAGGTCGTCATAGTTGGTTGTCGTCATCCCGAAGAGGTCGGCAGAGATAGTCGCGCCCGTTGGTTTTAATTGCATCGCAAGATAGATGAAGAAGTCCTCAAGAACTTCTGACTTTTCCCTCCCCTCGCTCCACGAAAAAGCGATATCGCTCATCGGCCCGTCGGAGGGAAAACGGATATAGTCAAAGTTCAGTTCGTCAAAACCGATGGCGTATGATTCTTGGGCGATTGCGATGATATAATCCCACACTTCTTTTGACCCTGGGTCGGTAAATGAGAGACCTTTGTAGTCCTTCCACATCGTCCCGTCGCTCTTCTTCTTCACGGCAAGGTCGGGGCGCTTTTTCGTCAGCACGGGGTCTTGAAAGACGGTGATGCGTCCGATGACATAGATGTTGTTCTTATGAAGATGCGCGAGAAATTCTTTCATATCTTTTGCGGTGCAGTTGGAAGAGGCGAGATGCTTGAGAATAGGATTCTCCGGCACAAACGAGAGGTAACCGCTGTAGTCCTTGATATCAATCACCACGCTGTTGAGTTCCGTCTCGCCAATGAGTTTGACCAGTTGCGCCCGTCGCGCGGGCGAAGCGGCAACGCAGGCGGTCATATAGATTGCCTTGACGGGCGAGGGAGTCGCTTGATGTACAACTGGCGGCACGAGCGCCGCGAGCGCGGGAGCGCTCGCGGCGGAATAAGTCGTCCTCCCAAACGCCGAGAAGCCGAGATACCCAAGCGCACAGAGCGCCAGTAATCCACCGATAACAAGAGAAAGACGCCGCATAGGCGCCATTATAGTATGTCTGCCCGCTTTATGCTAAACTGCCCTCCAGAAAGGAGGTGCGTTATGCACGGATATTACTGGGACCAAAAAAGATTAGAAGCCAGAATGAGAGAATTCGTCGGTGGGCAATGTAGAGTTCAGACCAAAGAAAGAGAACTCTCGCAGGGTGAGATAAAGGCATTCCGCATATACGGAGACAACCCGAGACGAATTAGAATATACTTCGCGTGGCTCTGTAGCGAGCGGAGAGCGTTTGATAAACTATCCAAACCCTGGAAGACAAAACTGAAGTGGCTGCCGACTCAATGCTCGCTTGGTCCACCCTTTTTAGACCTATCCTTCAGAACTTACTACTATCAGCCGGACGAGGAGAGGATAAAGATGTGGGGTGGAGGGGGGAGCGAGGTCTACCGTTTTTACAAACCAGACGACCACCTGCGATTGGTGCCAGACGGGGGCAACTACATACCCTATCATGAACTCTATGCGCATAAACTTAAACTGGCGCTCTGGGTCGCTCTTGTTAGCTCAAAATAACATCCGCATTTCAGCAGAAATGCGGATTCGTTTTTTAAGAGACAACCACCACAAATTCGCCGCGGACTTTTTCGGGATCTTCTTTGAAAAACGCCAGAAGGTCGGCGGGGGCACCCGAGACAACTTCTTCGTGAATCTTGGTCAGCTCGCGGCAGATAGTGACTTTTTTGTTTAGCGCAAATTTCTGGAGCGATTCCAAGGTTTTCAGAATCCGGTGCGGTGATTCATAGAAAATCACCGCGCGTTCCAAGGCGGCAATCTCCTTGAAGAGCGTCTCCCTTCCCTTCTTGTGCGGCAAAAACCCAAGAAAAACAAAATCGTGTACCGGCACGCCGGCGATAGAAAGTGCGGCCGTCAGCGCGCTCGGTCCCGGCACCGATTCTATCTTTATCTCAACATCGGATGTTGAGGATTTGATGTGTGTTCTAATTCTTTGAACGAGCACCGCGCCAGGGTCGGAAATCCCCGGCGTTCCGGCATCCGAGACCAGCGCGAGATTCTTGCCTTCTTGTAAGAATGCGACAATCTTTTCTATCGTAATCCCGCTTTGTTGTTCGTTGTAGGTTGTCAGTTGTTTGTCAGCGATTGCGTATTTCTGGAGCAATCGCTGTGTCACCCGTATATCCTCGCACAAAATCACATCAACCTCCTTCAAAATCCGTAATGTTCGTAATGTTACATCTTCCAGATTCCCTATGGGTGTTCCGACAACGTATAGTGTCGCCATATCTTTTCTCGGCTTTTTACTTTCTACTTTGCACTTTTTACTAACAAGTCCGCGACCCGATTAGTTTCTCCCGCACCGAGCGTGAGAATAAGGTCCCCTGCCCCGCACAGCTTTTGTGCGAGCGCGGCAGCTTCGGAAAAAGTCGACGCGAGGCGCGCGTCTTTGTTGCGCTTCTTGATTTCCTCAACCACCATCTGCGAACTGATATCACCCGGGTCCTTCTCCCGCGCGGGGTAAATCGGAAGCAAGATAACCGAACTTGCTTCTTTGAATGCGGCACCGAAGCCCTGTAAGTGATGCTTGGTTCGGGAGTAGAGGTGTGGTTGGAACACAACGATTATCTTTTGCGTCGGGAACAGTTCGCGCGTCCCTGCAAGGGTTGCTTTTATCTCTGTCGGATGATGCCCGTAATCATCGTAGACGAGCGCGCCGTTTTTCGCTTTGCCGCGGTATTCAAATCGGCGCCATGTGCCGGAAAATTCGGAGAGTGATTTCAGCGCTTTTGTGTCGGGAATTTTAAGCGCGCGAGCGACCGCGAGCGCGGCTTTGGCGTTTTCAAGATTGTGTCTCCCTGGAATCTTGAGTTTAAATCCTGCGGGCAAATAAATTCCGGGAAAGTCATTTATCAACACCCCGTCTTTCGGCAATTTTGCCGCCAGTTCCGCAAATGCGTCTTTGATATCATTTAAGTCCTTGTAATAATCCAGATGGTCGGCGTCAATGTTGGTAATCACCAAAATCTTTGGCGACAAATTCAAAAATGAACGGCGGTATTCACAACCTTCCACAACAAGATATTTACTTTTCCCTGCCACGAAGTTCGTATGTTTCCCGTCTTTATCAAAAAGGAACGAACCGACGATGACCGTCGGGTCCAGCCCCGCGTCCATCATAATCTTCGCAATCATCGCCGTCGTTGTCGTCTTGCCGTGCGTACCGGAAATCGCAATCGTGTATTTGTCTTTGGAGATAAGACCAAGCGCTTCGGGATATGAGAGTACTGGAATCCCCCGTTTTTTTGCTTCTTCCAATTCGGCATGTTCTTGGGGAATTGCGATAGTGTAAATTACCAATTCACAATCGGCCGGAATGTTTTTTGCACCCTCGCTAATCGAAATAGTCGCCCCCGCTTCCCGAAGTGCTTCCGTCACTTCACTCTCCGCCACATCCGACCCGCTCACCTTTACTTCAGCAACCCCTCGACCAAGCTCGGGGCAAAGAAACATCCGCGCGATGGCCGACATACCTATCCCGCCGATGCCGATAAAGTGAACGGTTTTTAGTTTTGAGAAATCAACCTGCATATCATTACATGCTACAAAAAATACTCATTCCCGACCGTGCTGTTATTTTTCTGCTTGGGATGGACCCATAGTCGGAGCTTGCTCGCATCAAACTCTGGCGGACCAAGTTTCTCCAATGCAGTAAACTTCGCGGTATCGGTGTACCCTTCTTTCACACAATCGGGATAGACGGGGCGAACAGAGTGGTCAATACGAACGATTGGGTCAACCACCTGTGGTTTGTCTTCTTCAAGCCGCACCAATCTTGCACGATTGCGCGCAAGCAAGATGACATTCTCAAAGTTGCTTCCGGTTCGGAGCCAGTGGACATCTGTAACGGTACCATCTGTTCTGCCGATTGCCATTTCCAATTCGTGCCCTAACGCCTGACCTAGAATGAACTCGTTACTCATAAGTAACCCGTTCCTTTCTTTTGTTGTGAACTCGTCCGCCAAAAAAGCGAACCTGTTCGTGTTAAAAGTCATTATACATAACTACTTTATTTTGTCAACTATTTTCACAAACTGCTCTCCCCTATCATACTCGTTCTTGAACCATCTTCCGAACGAGGCGAGGGCGGGAGAAAAGAGAATAATGTCGCCTTTTTTTGCAGTCCTCATTGCTTCTTCAACGCATTCTTTCAATGTCTCCTTTTCTATTCCCCTTACACTCCCTTTTATTTTCTCTGTTCCGCTTTCTTTTAGCATCACAACTGCTTTACAATGCTTCGGAATCTCCGCAACCAACTTGCTTATATCCAGTCCCTTATCGGTGCCGCCAATGATCAAGACAACCCGAGGTTTTTGTAGGAGCCAGACTCCTACAGCCGCTGTAGGAGTCTGGCTCCTACAGATCCCGCTAAGCGCTTTGAGCGCAGCGATAGTCGCATCAGGTGTCGTCGCATTATTGTCGTTATAAATCTTTATGCCCCGAATAGTGCGCAGATACTCCAAACGACCTGAGACACTCTTGAAACGCTCAACAACCTCTTTAATCACCAAATCAGAAACGCCGAGCGCGCGAGCCGCGGCGAGCGCGCAGGCGATATTTTGCCGGTTGTGCTCGCCAAGCAATCTGACCTTCCATTCTTTCGGAATATCGGTGGAACGGGCAACGACTGAGTTTGGAGAAGAAACAAATGGTGAGGCCTGCTCTCCCGCTATCAAAACATCACTTTTCTTCTGATATCTAAAGATTGCGGTTTTATCTTCTAAATATCTTTTCTTGTCGCCTTTGTAATAAACAAGGTGGTCATCTAAAAATGTCGTGAAGACCGCAATCTGCGGAGATATTTTTGCGTCGTGAAAACCCTGCAACTGCCACGAATCAAGTTCAAGAACCACAATATCTCCCGTGCGGACTTTTGTAAGAAGCGGAAGTGTCGCTGTATGCACGACTCCGCTTAGAAATACGCGTCGTTTTGCCGCCGTGAGTATTCCGTAGATAAGTTCTGCGGTTGTTGATTTTCCGCGCGTGCCAGTGACCCCTATTACGGTTGCGCCTTCTGGCATAAGTTTGACAAATAAAGATGCGTCCATTTCCACGGGAATCCCGCGCTTCCGCGCTTCCGCGATGTAGGGTGAATCAAGCGGTACTCCAGCGGCTTTGAGGATACAATCCCTGTTTCGGAAATCTTCAAGATTGTGTTGTCCGAGTGTGTAGCGGATATTGTTATACTTCTTGAGCTTGGCTAAAGAAGGTGCGAGTGTTTTTTCATCACGAATGTCGGTAACGATAAGTTCCGCCCCGTGCTCGGCAAGAAAAATGGCATCGCCAAGACCGCGGCCAAGAAGCCCGAGCCCCATCACGGTTACTTTCTTACCCTTGAAATAATCTCTGTAATCCAAATGGGCAGGGAGGGATTTGAACCCTCAACCCTTGCGGGATACGGTTCTGAGCCGTACGCGTATGCCAGTTCCGCCACCTGCCCGTTGTATTTTCTTGACGAGTGCGCGCGGATGGAATCGGACCATCGACCTCTGTCTTATCAGGACAGCGTTCTACCACTGAACTACACGCGCCCTACTTCGCCGCAGGCTACGAAGGGCAGAGGGACTATAGCAAAGTATGTCGGCAGAATCAAACAAAAAAGTCAGGCGTTGAGTGACCGTAGTCGCTCAACGCCTGTGGGGGGAAGTCGCATTAACTAAAGATTAACGCGAGGTAAAAGAGAAGGGCGAGAAGGAGGCAACCGAGAATGGTCTGCCACCATGATTCCGCCTTTTTCGTATCAATCATAGGTATCCTTTCTGAGAGAATCCTATCACACCCTCCACAGAAAGTCAACTTCTTTGCAGCAGCAAAAAACCGCCTGAAATAGGCGGCTTTTTGCGCTTGTCCGCCAATGAGGCGGGTACTCTGCTCTGTTTTGTTCCGTTCCCGCCTCTTCGGCGGGTCGCCGATGAGGCGACTTGCCGGTCTTTCCCGGCGGTCAGATTGACTTTAGGATATCCAATCACTATCCAATCGCCGTTGAGGCGAATATCGACTAATTACTTTCCGAAATGAATCGGAGAGAATCTTTTTGAATTCTTCCACGAGCAGCTTCCGCTACCCGTGCCTTGTTACGACTTGGTTCTTGTCACCGAATTTACCTTATGCCCACGCGAGGTGAGATTTCGGGTATCCCCGGCTCCCCTAACCTGACGGGCGGTGAGTACAAGACTTGAGAACGTATTCACCGCGGTTTGCTGACCCGCGATTACTAGCGATTCCAACTTCATGAGGTCGAGTTGCAGACCTCAATCCGAACTGGGGCTCCTTTTATAACGATTGGCTCAGGGTTACCCCGTCGCGACGCGTTGTAGGAGCCATTGTATTACGTGTGTTGCCCAGGGTATCAGAGGGCCATGCTGATCTGGCGTCATCCTCGCCTTCCTCCCCGCATTTTGTTTTCAATCTTTCTAAAAACAAAGTGCGGGGCGGTCTCGCCTGACAAATATAACAGGCAACGAGGGTTGCGTTCGTTACCCCACTTAAGGGAACAATTCAAATCACGAACTGACGACGACCATGCAGCACCTGTCTAGGAGTCCTTGTGAGACGACCAATGTTTCTACTGGTCTTCACCTAGATTTCTAACCCTGGTAAGGTTCTTCGCTTACCATCGAATTGAACCACACAATCCACCGCTTGTGCAAGTCCCCGTCTATTCCTTTGAGTTTTAACCTTGCGGTCGTACTACCCAGGCGGTTCATTTAACGCGTTAGCTACGCCACTCAGAGGGTCGATACTCCGAATAGCAAATGAACATCGTTTAGGGCGTGGACTACTGGGGTATCTAATCCCATTCGCTACCCACGCTTTCGTGTTTCAGCGTCAGGAGTGCGCCAGTGAGCTGCCTTCGCTTTCGGTGTTCCCCATGATATCAACGGATTTCACCCCTACACCATGAGTTCCGCTCACCTCTCGCACCCTCAAGTTCTGCCGTTTCCTCGGCGCGCCTTCGGTTGAGCCGAAGAATTTGACCGAGGACTAACAAAACCGCCTACACACCCTTTACGCCCAGTAATTCCGGATAACGCTTGAGGCACTCGTATTACCGCTACTGCTGGCACGAGTTTAGTAACCTCTTATTCTTGGGATGATCAATAAACTTTCTATCCCACAAAAGGAGTTTACGCACCGAAGTGCTTCATCCTCCACGCGGCGTCGCTCGATCAGGCTTTCGCCCATTGTCGAATATTCTCGGCTGCAGCCACCCGTAGGTGTATGGACCGTCTCTCAGTTCCATCGGTGGGGGTCACCCTCTCAGGTCCCCTAGGCGTCATCGCCTTGGTAGGCCGTTACCCTACCAACTAGCTGATACCGAACAGGCCATTCACAAAGCGTCTTGCGACTTTACCCCGAAGGGACTATCAGGAATTACCCCCGCTTTCGCGGGGCTATGCCTGACTCTGTGGGATGTACCTGTTTCTTACTACCTCGTCTGCCGGTGGTCCGACTTGCGTCGGACCCCCTTGACTTGCATGCCTTATCCACGCCGCCAGCGTTCATCCTGAGCTAGGATCAAACTCTAATTATGAAATCCGCCGCGCAAAAGCGCAGACGAACTGCGAACGGAACAAAACAGAATAGAGTATATTTCTTGCTCGCGGAATTACTTTTACTTTTAATAGACGAGAACTTGCGTTCTCTTTCTTCAAGAATTCAATTGTCAAAGACCGCGCTCTCTCTTTTTAGAGTGCGTGGTTCATTATACCCACCCCCTTCGGGATGTCAACCAACCATTACACCTTTGACTCTACAAGAGAAAGCCGCCGTTCAAGCGCGATAAACTCGTCGTAATCAACTTTCTTCTTCATACCCCCCTTAAGAAACTCAACATTGGATTTGATTATCTGGACATCCTCTTGTATGCTCCCGACAGATTGCGTGAGTTGATCAATCTGATCAAATTTAGGCATAACAATCTCCAATGCGCCTGAAAGGCGAGACTGAAAATCCTCGCTTAAAGCCGACATATGCCGTTTTACCTCTTGGGTATAAGGCTTGAGGATAGTTTCAACTTCTTTTGAGGGCTTGCTCATCTTCTTCATACGAAAATTATACACTCCTTTTTCGGTTCTGCCACTTCTCCACCGTCACCAAGAGCGGCGAGCCGATGAAGATTGAGGAGTAGGTTCCGGCAATGATGCCGACCAAGAGAGCAAGAGAGAAATGTTTAGTTACTTCGGGACCGATGAAATAGAGAACGAGAAGCGCGAGCACGGTCGTGAGTGAGGTGTTTATTGAACGAACGAAGGTCTGGTTGATGCTCTCGCCGACAATTGTGGCAAAGTCCTTGCGATTGTGTGTCTCGCGCGCGACGCGCAGATTCTCGCGCACGCGGTCAAAGACCACAATCGTGTCGTGCACCGAAAAGCCAAGCACCACGAGGAGCGCCGTCACAAACAGCGTGTCCACCTCAAAGCCGGCGTAATGCCCCAGCACTGCAAACGCGCCCGTCGGGACGAGTACATCATGAAGGAGCGCCACAATCGTAATGATGCCATACTTCCATGATGAGACGGGCTCCGAGACCTTGCGAAAAGCAAACGAGACGAAGAGAACGATACAGAGAATGACGAATATAATTGCCACAAACGACTTCCCCAACGCTTCGCGGCCAAGAAGCGGCAAGACCGAATCAAAACGCTCCTCAACTATTTTCTTCGTTTCTTTGAATGAAACTGCCTTTCGTACAACATCCTGCTCTTTTTCGCTGAGGTCTTTCATACGAATGATATATCCCGCCTTTTCGGTCGGACGCACTGACGCGTCTACCGCAAGAGGCGCGAGGGCTTCTTCAACCTGTGCCTTCTCCGGCCGCCCGTCGGGATAGGTTATCTCAAGAAGAGAGCCGCCGGTAAAATCAATTCCCGGTTTAAGTCCCCACAGTGCGAGCGCGGCGATAGAGACCGCAATGATGAGGCCGGAAAGGATATAGAAAAGTTTTCGGTGGGTGACGATAAACATAAGATTATGAACTAACGCCGGAACCGAATAAAAATCTCGCAAACTTACTCTCTCCTTTCGCGCCCACTGCTTTGAGGAGCGTTCGTGATGCCGTGATTGCCGTGAACATACTCGTTATGACGCCAATGAAGAAGACAAGCGCGAAGCCCTTGATGACCGGCGTTGAGGCGAAGTAGTAGAGGATTATCGCAGTGATGATGCTTGAAGTATTGGAATCGCGGATTGAAGTCCAAGCGCGAACGAAGCCCTCGCGAATCGCGTCGGGGAGCATACGCCCCTTGCGGAGCTCTTCCTTCATACGCTCAAAAATGAGAATGTTCGCATCCACGGCCATGCCGAGCGAGAGAATAAATCCGGCAATACCGGCGGCAGTGAGCGTGACGGGAAGAAGTTTGAAGATTGCAAGATTAAGCGCTATATAAATGGCGAGCGCGAGTGTTGCAAGGAGTCCGGGCAAGCGATACCAAAGCGCAAGAAATAACGCAATGATGCCAAACGACCAGAGTCCCGCGCGTACGCCGGCCGAAGTCGCTTCCTCTCCAAGTGAAGCTCCAACTGTCTCTGTTTTCTCAAGCGAAATTGGGACAGGCAATGCTCCGTAGTTTAAGTTACGCACAAGGTCGCGCGCTTCGGCCGGCGTGAAGCCGCCGCTAATCTGCGCGTTTCCTCCCGTAATCTCCTGCTTAATAACCGGCGTAGAGATGGGAGCGCCGTCAAGAAAGATGGCGAGGACGCGGCCGATATTCTCCTTGGTAATCTTGGCGAAGAGTTTGCCGCCTTCGGTGTTGAAGTTGAGCGACACGACGGGCTCGCCGGTATTCTGATTGAACTGCAATTGTGATGTATCCAAAAATCGTCCGGTGAGTTGCGTCGCCACAAAGACCTCGCCGAGGGTCTTTTTGTTTAACTCTTCTTTAGAAAGCTTCTCCACTTCAGGTCGCACCAGTTTGAACTCAAGGAGCGGGGTTGCGCCAATAAGTGAGATGGCTTTCTTGAGGTCTGTCACGCCGGGAAGTTCAACAATGAGACGATTCTCTCCCCCGCCGAGGAGACCACCGCGTTCCACCTGCACAATCGGTTCCGAGACACCGAAGAGATTGGTGCGCCGTTCAATAACCTCGCGCAGCGTCGCCATCGCGCCGCTGATGTCGCTCGCAGCGAGCGTTGCCGTGTCGGCTTTATAGACCAAGTGCGACCCGCTCTTCAAGTCAAGTCCCAACTTAAAAGCGTAGTCGGACTTTCCGACTTCGGTCGTATAGACAAAGTAGCCGACCAGCGCGGCAACCGCAATCAAAACCAACGCCCCGATTCGGTATTTCCACATAGGGAGGGAGTATAATGCAATCTCCTCAATTCGGCAATTATATCCGAGATTTATTCTTGAGAAGAATACTGATGAATTAGAGAACTGATAAAGGTCTGATACGGGAGACCTTTTCGCGCGGCAACTGCCCTAATTTTACCCAAGGTCTTTTGTGAGATGCGAATATTGATATTGCGAGATTTACTTAAGGTAAATTTTGCGTATTCTTTATACCGTTCCGCTTCTTTTTGCACGCTCTTAACATGCTTGAGCTTTCCCGACTCAAATCTCGTAAGGATGCTCTTTTCGTCTTTAGTTAATTTGATTTTGTTCATACGCTTTTTTGAATATATTTCTTCGTCGCTTTTCGGCTCGGGATAATTGTCTTTAAGAAAATCTTTTCCTCATCTTCCACAAAAGAGGAAAAGGAAAAGGGGTCAGCCACCTTTTTTCGGTCTACCCCTTGGCGTTAAGGTTGACTCTAAACCGAGCTGTTTGGCAACTTGTTTTACCCAAGATTCTCTTCCAAATGGCCGCTCACGCTTGATTGATTCTTCAATTGAATCTTCTTCATCTTTATTCTGGGATTCATTCAACCAAGCTATGTAATTATCCGGCATCTCCACCGGCCACTCTGAAAGCACACGTTTTTCTTCGGCTGTTCCATGTTCCCTCCTCCACAAACTGGACCATCGCCATTGCTCAGATTTCCCAACAAGTTTGGCTCGGTAAGCGTTCCGTTCAACATATCTTACTAGGATCAAAAAACACGCGTCTTTCTCGACAACAAAAGATTTGTATCTTCCTTGGTACAAATGACCCTGTCCGGTTGTATCATTACGCATATGCCATCGCCTTGTGTGAGTGTTGGAAATCCAACCCATAAACTCGGGCAACTCGCCATCATGCTTCGGATACAACACTAGATGCCAGTGATTTGGCATCAAGCAATAGGAAAGAATTCGCATACCAATCTTTTCCACTCCTTCGGTAAGAATTGATTCAAATAACTGATAGTCGCTGTTTGTTTCAAAAATCGGCGACCTCGCGTTCGCCCGGTTCAAACAGTGATATACCATGTCTCCGACTGAAACTCGCAAGGCTCGTGGCATAGAATAAAGTATATCATAAATAAAGGTGGCTGACCCCTTTTCCGCTTTTCCGATAGATTTTTCTCTCACCCACTTTACCTTGATCGAATTTCGATATATAATCGCATAATGGTTTATATTCTTGGTTTCGTTGGTGCAATTTCAGGAGTTTGTTTTTTATATTGGTATTCCCCTCAATCATCAGCAATACTATTTAGCAAAGAACAAGTAGGCCAAAAACACTTTTCTAAAATTAAAACCAAATTTCTTAGCTTGCTGTTCTTAGCTATTTCTATTACAAGTTTAATGTTCGCTGTCTACGGGAAAGCGGTCTTCGATATATCGAATATAATTTCCTATTCTTTAGGTGGCATCTTATTTTTTGTCTTTATGTGTATAGCTTTAGCTTTAGACAATAAGACACAATAACTTTCTAAGTCTTAAACAGTAAAAGTAATTGGGTCAAAAGTAATGGGGTCAGCCACGTTTAATTTCAATCCCTGTAATCTTTAATTTCAAGGAGTCCTTAAATCTTGTAGATTTTCTTTAGTTCGGCAATGCCGTCTTCCAGAGAGACCTGGGGAGACCAGCCGAGGAGTCTCCTCGCGAGCGAGTTGTCGGCGAGGGTGTCGTGCGGTTCAATGCGTGGTGGTTCGTGCACGACGGGTCCGCCGATAAGTTTTGCCAATTGATTGACCGAAAAGTTCCTGCCGGCGCCGATGTTTATGACCTCTCCTTTCCCCATCTTTTTGCTCTCGGCGGAAAGCAGATTCGCGCGAACAACATCGGAGATATGAGTAAAGTCGCGGGTCTGCGTCCCGTCGCCCCAGATGGTGAGCGACTTCCCTTCTTTCTTCTGCTTCAAGAACTTCCCAATCGCGAGCGCGTAGGCGCCGTCGGGATTCATTCGCGGCCCATAGACATTGAAGTAGCGAAGTGAGACGGTCTCCACGCCATAGACCTCGCTCCACACTTTGCAGTACATCTCACCGATATATTTTTGCAAGCCATAGGGACTCTTCGGAGAAGGAGTCATCGTCTCGACGAGTGGTAGAACTTTCTGGTCGCCATATGCGGAACTTGAAGCAGAATAGACGACTCTCTTTACTCTACTTTCTTTCGCAGCGATAAGAACATTCACCGTGCCCGTCACATTGACCTCGTTCGTCTCGGCAGGATGCTCTATTGAATACTGAACGCGTGGAAGCGCCGCGAGATGAAAGACAAACTTCGCGTCTTTAATAATCGGTTTAATCTGCTCAATACTTCTGATGTCTGCGTTATGAAAGACCGCCCGCGGATTCAGATTTTCTTTTTTGCCGCCCGAGAGATTGTCTATACTATGCACTTCATACCCCTTTTCAACCAGCGCGTCAGCCACATGCGAGCCGATGAAGCCCGCGCCACCTACGACCACCACTTTTTCTTTCTTCTTTTTCATAATTTACACGCCCGAACGCGACAAGAGCACCTTAATTGTCTTGAGCGCAATGGTGACATCAAGAAAGAGTGAACGGTTCTTGAGGTAGTAGAGGTCGTACGAGAGTTTGTTACGCGTCTTCACGACATCCGTTCCGTGATGCGGATGCTCGCCATAGAGCTGTGCCCAGCCCGAGAGCCCTGGCTTCATCAAGTGGCGAACAGGGTAGAACGGCACCTCGCGAGTATAGTGCGCGACCGCCTCGGTGAACTCGGGTCGGGGTCCAATGAGCGAGAGGTCTCCTTTGAGCACATTCCAGAGCGCGGGGAATTCATCCAACCGGGTCTGGCGCAGGATTCTGCCGACCCGCGTTACCCCATTTCCATTACCAGTCCCCGTTCCCTCTTCCCACTTGCCTCCGTCATTGAAACGCATCGTCCGAAACTTCAGAATCTCAATCGGGCGGCCGTCCTTGCCGACACGCGTTTGGCGGATAAAGAGCGGTCCCTTATCTTCATACCACATCGCGCATTTGATAAACGGTAGCGCGAAGAACGGCACGAGAAGCAACGGGAGCGTGCAGAGAATATCCATCACGCGCTTCAGCGCGTCATAGCCATTCCGCCCCGAGACCGAGACCCGTTTGAGAAACCATTTATGTTCCAGAAGCGAGAGGGGGATGCGTCCGAAGATTTCTTCATAAAACTCGTGGAAAGAGACAAAACGAATGTGCGAAAGGAGTAATGTGTAGAGAAAGGCAAAGAGCGGCGCCACGGCGGCGTTCTCAAGGTCAACGACCACAATGCCGGCGGCGTGTAGGGCGACTGCCTCTCTTATCTTCTCTTCACTTGCTGCCGGCGGTACCCGCGCCAGATCGCAGGAGACAACGAACTCAAGGTTGTAGCGCGGATTGCCGTTGACTTCCTGGAGAAGTTCTTGAAACTCCTCGCCGCTACCGACCACAATACCGCGCTCGCGCGCCGCTCCCTTCGCCGTACCAGCGCCGTACCAGCGCCAGAGAAAGATGAGGGTGAACGAAACAAAAAGGTAAATAAAGAGGTTAGCTCGGGGAGTGATGAGGAAACTCGGCACAAAGTAAAAGAGCAGGACGGCGAGAATGCTGTTGACGATGAGGGTCTTCAAGAGAAGTACCGGCAGCCGTTTCTGAAAGAAGAGCGTGTGCCGTTCATAGAGACCAGCGATAAAGAAGACAATAATTGAGCAGAGAAAAAGCAGAGAAAAAGGGAGAAGATGTAGCGAGACGAGGCGCCATTTCAGGTCGGCGCCATAGCGGATAAAGAGGGTGAAAAAAAGCGCGACATACAGGAGAATAATGTCACCAATGAAAAGAAATGCGGCTTCGGCTTTGCGTGATATCATAACGGGTATAATACAATAACGAATGACAATTCTCTACATCATCACCAAAGGCAACTGGGGCGGCGCGCAGCGGTATGTCTTTGACCTTGCAACCTGTCTGCCGACGGGCAAGACCTCTTCTGCTAACGCAGCGCACGAGGTCAGTGTCGCGGTTGGAGAAGGCCAAGAACTGAAAGAGCGACTACGGAATGCGGAAGTTCGGGTTATTTCACTCCCTGGCGTCGGGCGCGATATATCGCTCTGGGACGACTTTATAACCCTTTGGGGACTCGTCAGGTTATTGCGGAAAGAGCGACCAGCCGTGGTGCACCTGAATAGCGCGAAGATAGGCGGGTTGGGCGCGCTCGCCGCACGGCTCGCGCGCGTCCCACGCATCATCTTCACCGCGCACGGTTTTGCCTCCAACGAAGACCGCTCACTCATACAAAAAACTCTCATACGACTTTTTGAGTGGCTCACCATACTGCTCGCACATCGAACAATCTGCGTCTCAAAATCAGACGCCGCAAGCGCAGCGCGGCTGCCATTCTGCAAGAATAGAGTGCAGTACATTCCGCTCGGCATTACACCAATTTCTTTTCTTTCTAAAGAAGCTGCGCGAGAAGCACTCGGCCTCTCGGGTGATGAACCAGTTATCGGCACCATCGCCGAACTGACGAAGAACAAAGGCATCGCGTATGCGGTTGAGGCGATGCGCTCGCTCCCGAATGTCCGCTATCTCATTATCGGCGAAGGCGAAGAGCGGCGCGCGCTCGCGGAGGCGGCGCGCGCCGCAAACTCCCAAGACCGCGTCTTCTTCGCAGATCATATTCCCGACGCCGCGCGGTTCCTTAAGGCATTCGACACCTTTCTCCTTCCCTCGCTCAAAGAAGGTCTGCCATATGTGCTTCTTGAAGCAGGTCTTGCCGGTCTCCCCGTCGTTGCGAGCCGCGTAGGGGGAGTCCTTGACCTCATCAAAGACGGCGAGACCGGACTCCTTGTCTCTCCCAAAAATCCAACCCAGATTGCCGAGAAACTTAAAGAACTTCTCGCAGACCCTCACAAGCAAGCCGTGTATGCTGTCGGATTGAATAAAAAAGTCGCAACGCATTATCACAGAGAACAGATGCAGGAAGCAACCTTCGCGCTCTATGACTCAAAGTGAGGAATGGGAAGCGAGACCTCGTTCTGAAGAAGTTCGCGGTGTGCGTCGCGTTGGTAGCGGCGCATTCCCATCAAGATGCCGAGCCCGAGAAAGAGCGTTGCGAGGTTCGTTCCGCCATAACTCATAAACGGCAGGGTGATGCCCGTTACCGGCAAGAGCCCGATATTCATTCCGGCGTGAATGAGCACCTGACTCACAATAAAACTCGCGAGCCCGAGCGCGTAGAGCGATTCAAAGTTTGACCGTCCCGCGAGCGCGCACTGGAGTACGCGCCAGATCACCATCCCAAAACAAAGCAGGAGGAGCAGAACGCCCACAAACCCCCACTCTTCGGCAAATGCCGCGAAGATAAAGTCGGTCTCGTATTCAGGCAGAAAATTCAGCCGTGACTGACTGCCGAGTCCGACGCCTTTGCCGAGGAGACCCCCGGAACCAACGGCAATCATTGATTGAAAGGCGTTGTACCCCGACCCGTGGATATCGGCAAAGGGATGCACAAAAGAGATGAGCCGTGCTTTTTGATAATCCTTAAAGACAAACGACCAGAGACACGCGATAGAAATAAGACCAATACAAAAAACCGCCGCGAGGTGCCTCTTGGAGATGCCCGAGACCAACACCATCCCAAGCCAGATGCAGAAGACCACCATAGCGCCCCCGAAGTCGGGCTGCAAGAGTACCAGAACAAAGAGAAGAAGGGCATATGCGCCCGAAACAAAGAGATGCCGCAGATGCGCAATCTCAATATGCCGCCGCGAGAAGTACTTCGCTAGGACGAGGATTAAGATGAGTTTGACGGGTTCCACGGGTTGAAACGAGAAGGCGCCGAAATCAAACCAACTCTGCGCCCCCTTCACGACGCGGCCCGCGACAAAAAGAAAGAGCAGAAGCGCCGTCGCGGCAATAAAGAGTCCAAAGATAATGTCGCTGCGGCGCAGAAATCGCCAGTCAATCAAACTCGCGCCAAAGAAAAAGACGAGTGAGACCGCGATCCAGACGAGTTGCTTTGAAAAAAGCGTATTGGCTTCGGTGAACGAGTGCATCGTCAGGAGCCCCGCGCAAAGAATCGGGAGCAGGGCGGCAAAGAGGAGCCAGTCAATACGGGAAGAAGTTCTCATTTGGTCTGTACGCGAGAGAGCAACTCAATGCGTGCGGGCGCGGGGAGGGCGCGGGGCCACGAAAATGAAAGTGAGGCGCTCCCGAGTCCCGAAAGTGACGGAACGGCCGTCTCGGACGCGGCGAAGACATTACCGTCCGCGCCAAAGAGAAGTGCGGTGACGCTGATATTCGCGAGCGCAGCGAGCGAAGGGTTCGCAAGCACCGCGTCAAGCCGCGAGACGGCACTTGATTCAAAATGCTGACTGCTGATGCGAAGCGCGGGTGCTGGCGTGACGCGCTCAAAGACCAAAGGCGCCGTGAACTCAAATGTCGCCCGCGACGGCACGCGGTCGCCAGTCATAAGCGCTCCCTCAAAGAGGGCGAACGCCGTCTCGCCCGGCACCGAGACGACGCCGTGCCGTTCGGCGACCAAGAGATTCTGCGCATCATAGAGTTTGATGACATAAGGCGCGCGAGCGACGCCCGCGCCTTTCGTCCGATTTTCCAGATACGCAACGGCGCCCCAGACGCCCTTCTCGGTCTCTACGGCGCGAGTGAAATGCACGAGCGGCGGGAGCGCCTCTCCCTCACACAAACGAGAGCAGGCACCGCCGCAGTCCACCCCACGCTCGGCATTATTCTGTACGCCGTCGCTACAGGTCGCGCGCGCATAAAACAAAATCCGCCACGAAGAGATAAGAAAGACAAAAAGACCCGCGATAAAGATCGCGAAGAGAGCTGCCCGCCGCTTCTCTGCCCACGAATACATTGCTCTATCATAACAAAAATCAACCGAGCATGCCTACCGACAGGCAGGATTGAACACTTTGTTCTGGCGACTAGCTACTCTCCCCCAAGGTTAATCGGGGTACCATCGCCTCAACAGGGCTTAACTTCCGAGTTCGGAATGAGATCGGGTGTGACCCCTGCGACAAATCACCAGAACAAAATCTTCAACCAAAACATCCGCTCAACTTGTCTGCCGATGAGGCAGGGCGGATTCCAGGGAGCAGAACTAAAGTAGCGTGGTACACAAGTTTCCCGACAGGATGCGACCGATTAGTACGTCTCGGCTAAACACCTTGCGGTGCGTACACCTAACGCCTATCAACGTGATAATCTCTCACGGGTCTTAACGATTCCTCATCTTGGGGACGGTTTCCCGCTTAGATGCTTTCAGCGGTTATCCGTTCCGAACATAGCTACCCTGCGGTGCCCTTGGCAGGACAGCAGGTAGACCAGAGGTTCGTTCCTTTAGGTCCTCTCGTACTATAAAGAAATCCCCTCAAGAATCAACGCCTGCAGCAGATAGGAGACCAACCTGTTTTACAACGGTCTGAACCCAGCTCACGTAACACTTTAATTGGCGAACAGCCAAACCCTTGGGAGCTTCTCCACCCCCGGGATGTGTTGAGCCGACATCGAGGTGCCGAACTCCGCCGTCGATATGGACTCTTAGGCGGAACTAGCCTGTTCAATTTATCTTTCGATAATTTAGACTATATCTTCATTCCCCGCTTTCAGAAAAGTTGGGGAGGCGGCGTATTATAGCGGTGTTATCCGAACGTCGAGCGCTCGGGCAACCACTATCTTCATCTCATCCGTTTGCACGGAATCGAATCCAGTCGTTACGGGGTCAAAGAGTTATGATGAAGTTTATAGGCAAACAGTGGCAAGATAAATGGAGAAACAATCTTGTGTAATTTCTCCGTTTGTTTCGGAGAAAAATACAGAGCGAAACCTTTTCTTTTCTTATCTGCAATAGTAGGAGACAAATCAAAGTTCTTCTTGAGCACCGCTTGCGCTCTTTTTGCTTCGATGTGCGAAGTCCTGCCGAGATACAGATAACTGGAATTTTCCTTCGGGTAATAATACCCGTCATCCATATACCACACGGCAAGAGCGACCGGTTCGGTCAACACTCGTGCCAGTGTCTTAGGGATGATTTTAATTCCGTTGGGGTAAAAGAACTTCCGCTGAATAACGGCTGTAATTCTTTTACTTTCCAGAAAAGATACGATTTTTGTTTTCCTCCATGCTCATATCGCAGGCGTGCGTTTTTCTGTCCTGTCGCTTGCACGTACGCATCGCCTAAAATTGAGCCTACAATAATTGCATTTTGTCGTTTGCTTAACTTCATGTCCTCTCGACTTCCCACGGTATTACAAAGAAACGAGAACCCTTCCGGGAAAGACCGTTCCTTGCTCCACCGTTATAAGCCGCATATTAATTCTATCATTGCTGATAGAAGGGACAACAAGACGCTTATTTCAGCGTCCATCCCCGGAGTAGCTTTTAGCAGATAATCTTCCACCGCATCTAATGCGTATGGTCGGTTCACTATGCCCCGCTTTCGCGTCTGCTCGACTCTTACGTCTTACAGTGAGGCCGGCTTATGCCATTGCACTATCGGCACGGTTTCCATTCGCGCCTAGCCGACCTTGATGGACCCCTTCGTTACTCTTTAGAAGGGTAGCGCCCCACTAAAACTGCCCGCCAGATACTGTCTCGTGCCGTTTTTGCCGGCACGGTTAGCATATATATTCTTAAAGAAGGGTATTTCACTGTCGGATCCATCCCGCCCAAAAGCGGGACTTCAAATCCTCCCCTCTACGCTACGCATCAAGAACATACAGGCAATATCAAGTTGCAGTAAAGCTTCCGGGGTCTTTTCGTCTAGCTGCAGGTAACCGGCATCTTCACCGGTATTGTATTTTCACCGAACGAGTCTCCGAGACAGTTGCCCAGACATTGCACTATTCAACGCGTCGGAACTTACCCGACAAGGAATTGCGCTACCTTAGGACGATTATAGTTATCGCCGACATTCACCAGGGCTTATATCAGTCAGCTGCTCCCTGCCTTGCGGCAAGGAGCAACCGCCGATATTTGACCTTCTGGCATTGGTCAAGTGTCACCCCCTATACATCCTCTTACGAGTTCGCAGGGAGCTGTGTTTTTGTTAAACAGTTGCCAGGCAGACTTTCGCTGCGGTCCCGACAATCAAGTCGGGACAAGCCTTATTCCGAAGTTACGGCTGCTTTTTTGCCGAGTTCCTTGGAGACCTCTCATTCGTTCGCCTTACTCTACTCGAGCAGACCACCTGTGTCGGTTTGCGGTACGGTCACCACGCATCTAATCATAGAAGTTTTTCTTGGAAGTTCGCTTTCTCTCATCTGTCCCGATTTGCACCAGAACATCTTCGCGCGTTCTCTGACTCGCCCTTAAAGGCAGACCTGCGGATTTGCCTGCAGGCCGTCGTTCACGCACAAACATAAATCCAATAATACGCGAGAGATACTGACCTTCGTCGCTCCATAGAAATGCGTCGTGGTCACGGAATATTAACCGTGTGTCCATCAGGTACGGCTTTCGCCATCCCCTTAGGCCCGACTAACCCTCCTCTGACAATCATCGAGGAGGAAACCTTGGTCTTTCGGCGTCCCGATTTCTCATCGGGATTGTGGTTACTTGTGCC
>Ga0209515_10000230_pt1 | contig 106337 bp, 67 predicted proteins | sample Subgroupgradi54m_FD_187454 | JGI IMG/M metagenome (GOLD analysis project Ga0209515, IMG submission 187454) | Subsurface groundwater microbial communities from S. Glens Falls, New York, USA - GMW60B uncontaminated upgradient, 5.4 m (SPAdes)... ... | reverse complement strand
CTCATAGTCGGTGCTCCCTCCATCGGATCGTCTCGGGGAGCGCAAGGCCATTATCTCACCGGTTTCTGGGGTCCCGAACGTTTGGCCCGTCCTGACGGCCCGTTGGGGACTTGACAGGGGTGAGGGAGAGAGGCTCCGAGGGGAGTGCTGACGTCGTCGCCTGGCTCAGCCAGGCTAGCACGCGCTTGCTCTCCAGCAAGGGTCGATCCAGGAGTGCTGCCCATCCCTGACAGCGACTAATAAGGCACCACTCTATTATTTATGGTAAATAGTAGTAAAATATCATATACATATGGCATTCGGGGCACTCATCGGATTTATACTGTATCTATTGCTTTCTTTCTACGTTCTCGTGACAGGTTCATCCACTCTGTATGAGCTTGTCCTGGGAAAGTACCCGCCTGGATTTCCCTCCACTGGCGTCTCGGGGCCATTCTTCGGGGGACCGGCACTGCTGATCATTGTCGGTGCAGGAATGGGTCTCGGATGGCTCGTGGGCAAGCTCCGGAGTGCTGGGAAACAAAAACACAGCCCCAGATGACCTGAGGCTGTGCCGATGGTCGGAGAGCTGATGGGGTTAACTCTTTTTGTCGCGGTTGGTGACGATGGTCTTCGCGACTGCGCCGGCTGCCTCCGCACGATTACTGGCCTGCTCATTCGCACGCCCCGCATCGTGGCGTTCCTTGGCGCTGCGCAGACGCTCGTACTCTGCGCGCTCGCCCCAGCGGGTCTCGCGGGTCTCGGCTCTCGTTGGAGGTCGGCAGAATGGGTTACTGCAAAACCACCGTGTTCCGCCCGATCCGTATGGCCCTTGCGAGCCTGCGTCCATGACACCGCCACAATGCCTGCACGTTCGCGGGCCCCTGCCATTCACCAGGGTCGTGGGCGACGTGGTTAAGCAGGCTGATAGGAACGGACTTACTCCCACGAACATCGCCTATGCTCGTAGCCTCACTGAGCTAATTCATACCGGTGAGGATGGATCAGCCACCCACCCCTGCTCCTGCACCGCCGACGACCCAACCTAAGGTCCCCCAGGTATCCGTCGATGGCGACACAAACGTGTTCCTCGCTGACCTGCGGGACTACCAAAACATGGGCAACCAGCTCAGAGCGACCTTGGTTCTTACCAACAACCAGCACCTCATCTGGTACATCGTGACTGTCACCCCCACTGGCCGTACCTACACGACCGAACCCCTGCCCACCACCATAGTCCTCCCTGCTTGTAGCACCGCAGAGGTCATCCGCTTCACCTGCACAGATGTATCTGTCGCTACCCTCCCGGTCGTGCCGAACAACGCCTTGACGTTATTTGCTGATGGTGTTGGCCAGACCGACCAGACACAAAACGAGCTTCTGCTTCTTTACGCGGGTGAGGTAGTTTGGCGCGCAGCGTTTGGGGCGCCGCTACGCCCTGATGTAGGGCAGGGTTTGGGAGACCTTGCGCTCAATGTGGCCTCATGGGAGGAGAGCAAACTGGGTTCCACACCAGTCGTGGGTGCCTTCTGGAAGATCGGTAAGGCCGTTCAGAACAAAGATCCTGTAGGCATTGCAGGAGCGGTGAACCAGGCACTCACCGACCCTGTCGTGCAACAGTGGCTTGCGGAGCATGGCGTTGACATTGAAGCGCAGCCGGTTATTAAGGTCGGAGTAAGGGTGGAGCAAGTAGTGGCATTAGATATTGGTCTATTGGTTGATAAATGGTTCAACCCTGATAATGCAACTGGGATGCTGAATATACGCATCACGGAGTAGGTTTCTTTGGCCATGACCGGAATAGTGGCGATCAAAGGTATGCCAGACCAGCAAAGATCGCCACGGCTATGCCGGAAATTATGCAGAATGCACCGCAGATGATTGCTTCTCTGCCACTGATGGTGCCACCTTCGGGAAATCTGAAGCTTCGTGTGCGAATAGTATAAATGCCGTATATAATCATAAGTAAAGATACTAACAACGCTATTGGCCTACTTATGGTAAATATGTAGTCTGTGTGCATTCTATGGTAATCAATTGTACATGATCTATCATGTTAATGACAATACCTATTCCTGTATCCAAACGTCGCATTTTTTTCTTATGCGGCGCAGGTCGTGCGGGTCACAGCATAGACTGTTTAAGGACTGGATAAAACCACCGCAGCCATTGTCGATCGCATGGTAGTATTATTGGTTCATGCGAAATGGTCCAAAAAACTGCGTGCTGTAACAATCTTTGTCGACTTGTACCCAAAAAACGTTCAATACTGAGTCGATTTTCAGCGACCTACCCGAACACGCACTTCCGTGTTGTACATCCACTCTATCCAGCTGCTGATACGGGAAGAAAGGAGACTGAATAGAGCACCCTTCCAAACCATGGCATTGAAAGAGAACAGGTGCAAACTGACTAGTTTTCAAGTCTCTCGCAAAAGACGTTTTATCAATTATTAAAGGAAGTTGCTTAGCAATGCTGTAAGAAATAGCTAACCTAAAACGCCCTATCATACTGGAAATGATCACGAATAGTAAGATAAATATAGACGCTACAAAAATCAGAACTAAAAGATATAAATATTTTTGCACTCGTGTATATGATAGATAACTAAATAGCGACCGTCAAGTACTAGAGTCTTGGCTATTGTGCAATCCGTAGTACTGCTTCTACGACCGCAGACGCGTATCGCTGAGATCCCTGGTCGTTCGGATGAATGCAGTCGCCGGTCCACTTATCAAAACCTGTTACACGAAGTAGGTGAGCGGCATTCTTATATTTTTACTCTTTGGATTTGCTTTTGTATGTGTTCCATGGATTCCTCTTGGGTTTGAGTCTCAAAAAGTTATAGTTGCGGAAACTTTAATCCTTTTTGTTTCGTATTTTCAACTTTCTAAACTTAAACTTTCCCAATTTCATCGACCTCAACTTGTTGAATATTAGCTTCAAAATAAGGATTTTCGGGCTTGACAGCCTCTTTTTTGTATGTTAACATACTTCTACAATGCCTGAAAGATGGCAGCCTGGGTGAACTATATTTATGAAGATTTCAGCAAAAGAAGATTTAATCGCTTGCTCTCTTTTTCTGTCTTCTTAAATTGGTTCCTCACAGTTCTTTAATTCCTTTTGAGTTTTATACGATTTGACGGTTGGACCCAGCCCTTTGTAGTATTTCTGCGAGGGCCGGTAGCTTAGTTGGTAGAGCGTCGCGTTTGCATCGCGAAGGTCGAGAGTTCGAATCTCTTCCGGTCCACCAACTAGCTATGAGCGATTAGCCATTGGCTTTTAGATTCATAAAAGTTAAATAGCTAACGACTAGCAGCTAACCGCCAATTGATTCACCCGTTGGAGCAAGCCTTCCAGTTTAGAGAGGGTTTTCTCTAACGAATATGAGTGAATAGGCTCTTTGACAAGTGAAGAGAAAGCGTCTTTATAGAAAGATTCTACTCATAATGCCGATAATGGATGCCTAGGAGGCTTTGGCCGAGAAAGGACGCATATGGCGGCGATACTCGTCGGGTAGGTGCCATAAACCTATGATCCGGCGGTTTCCGAATGGGGCAACCCAGCCATCGCAAGATGGCTAACCCTGAGTAAAAACAGCTCACATTGTGTTCGTAATCACGCAACATAACACAGTTTTATTTGTTGCGATGGAATAAACAAATGTCAAATTTCCAATTTCAAATATTTGGAATTGGTATTTATTTGATATTGGTAGTATTGGATATTCCCAGAGCGTAAGCTTTGAGTTTATGGACAGAATGTGAGTTGTATAGCTCTGGGTGGGGTACGGCGTGAACTGAAACATCTTAGTAACGCCAGGAAAAGAAATCATATGAGATTCCGTCAGTAGCGGCGAGCGAAAGCGGAACAGCCTAAACCCACCTCAGCGGTGGGTGTTGCAGGGCAGACGATATTCGAGAGTGTTTTGTAGCAGAAGGATTTGGAATAGTACACCATAGAACGTGAAAGTCGTGTACGCGAAATGAAACACTCCGATAGTTTGTTCCTAAGTACCACGGGACACGTGAAATCCTGTGGGAATCTGGGGCGACCACGTTCCAAGGCTAAATACCAAAGTCTACCGATAGTGAACTAGTACCGTGAGGGAAAGGTGAAAAGCACCCCGGAAGGGGAATGAAATAGAACTGAAATTGTCGGCTAACAAGCAGAGAGAGCTTGTGCATGGCACAAGAATAAACAAATAATCCAATAAACAAATAACCCAATCAATGCAGAATAATAAAATGCAAAATAATTGGTAGTATTTGCATATTGGTAGTATTGGTTGTTCTCGTGCTGTGCACGAGTAATCTCGTGCCTATTGAAGAATGAACCGGTGAGTTATTGATTGCAGCGTTAGTTTAAGCAAGTGTACCTTGCGTAGACACAGTGAAAGCAAGCCCTAACTGGGCTATTTAAGTTGCAATTATTAGACCCGAAACCGGGTGAGCTAACCTTGGGCAGGGTGAACCCCACTTAACAGTGGGGGGAGGCCCGCACTCGTGGCCGTAGCAATGGCCTGAGATGACCTGAGGTTAGGGGCAATATGCCAAACGAACCCGGAGATAGCTGGTTCTCCCCGAAATATATTTTGGTATAGCGGGATGTAAAAATCACATGGGGTAGAGCACTGAATGGTTACTGGCGGCGCAAGCTGTCGGAACCAATCAAACTCCGAATACATAGTGATGTTTCATCCTAGTCAGACATGTCGGGCTAAGCTGATGTGTCGAGAGGGAAACAACCCAGACTCCCATCTAAGGCCTCTAAATCAATGCTAAGTTTTAAAAGAAGTCACGCTCCATAGACACCCAGGAGGTTGGCTTAGAAGCAGCCATCCTTTAAAGAAAGCGTAACAGCTCACTGGCGGATGGTGTGTGGCGCTGAAAATTTACCGAGGATAAGCATTGTGCCGAAGTTGGAGATGCTTGTGCTTTGCACAAGAATAAACAAATAACCCAATAAGCAAATAAACAAATCAATAAAAAATTCCCAATGCAAAATAATTATGCATGAGAATATTGATTGGTAGTATTTGTATATTGGTAGTATTGGTTATTCTCGCGCAAGGCGCGAGCTTGGTAGGGGAGCGTCTTATTTGCAGTGAAGCCGTATTGTAAAGTATGGTGAAGCGAATAGGAGTGAGAATGCCGGTATGAGTAGCGATAGTCCCGTGAGAAGCGGGACCGCCGAAAGCCCAAGGTTTCCTCCGCAATGTAAGTCAGCGGAGGGTTAGTCGGTCCTAAGGGTGTTCCTCACGTAAAGGGGGAGTAACTCGATGGATAAGTCGTTGAAATTCGACTACAGGATATATGTATGTAAGGGGGTGACGAAATGGGAAGCATCAAGCTGCATTTATGCAGTCTAAATAGTAAGGTAGGATTAATTGGAAAATCCGTTAGTCTGTTTAACCAAGCTATGATAGAAAGTTTCTTAGCAATAAGGAACGATTTGATCTCTTTCAGTTTCCGGGAAAAACCTCATTATGCTCGCAAGAGTAAAACATATATTTTACCGTACCGCATACCGACACAGGTGGGCTGGTCGAGAAGACTAAGGCGATCGGGAGAAAGATGGTCAAGGAACTCGGCAATAAAGCTGGGCGTAACCTATGGGAGATGCCCTCCCTACGCAAGTAGGGCACAGCAAAAGATTACTTAGCGACTGTTTATCTAAAACACAGGTCCCTGCAAAACCGAAAGGTAAAGTATAGGGGCTGACACCTGCCCAGTGCTGGTAAGTTAAAGATCGTGGGTGATTTTCGCAAGAAATGAGCTTGTGATCTAAGCTCCAGTAAACGGCAGCAGTAACTATAACTGTAGATCATAGTGCAGTTATTAAATTTAGCTATATGCTGGAATAACTCTGTATCCGACAGTACCAAGCTAAGCTTGGTAAAAATCTGATCGGTGGAGTCAATCAGCAGGAAAGACCTCGCTCAGCGGGGAATCCTCAGAGACTATACGCTAAATCCGTGAGCTAACGGAATAATATAGTCCGATCTCTATGGCGACATAGAGGATCTCTACAATACAGTAGAGTGATAACGTAATGTCTATGGTAGCGAAGTTCCTCCGACAGGGGACCATATCGAGTAATCGGTATGAGCACACTTGGCTATATGCTGGAACATCTGGATGAATATGCGAATACTATGATATAACTAACATATACTTAGTATGTCAAGTAACAATTTAGCATCGGACGTCTATACCTTTGACGTACCAGACAATCAGCAGGAAACGTCTCAGTTTTGCAAGTTCTATTACACAGGGTTTTGTGTTGGCGAAATGTCATGCTCGGTAATACGAGCAAGTCATAGACATGGTGTATACTATACGCCTGATTTTACTGTGGCCAATGCAGATCTCAATATTTTAAAAGAATTTAATAGGGTGATTGGTTCAAATTTGGGAATCATTAGTCCTATTAAAGGCGGTTATAATCTGAAGTTTCGAGGAAAACGAGAGGTAGAAATTATCTTTCAATTCTTCCAAGAATATCCAGTTATAACCGGAGATATAGCAAAGAAGAAACTAGAACTTTTAAAAAGTATTTTACCAGCAATTGGTAAATACTCTCAAATAGTCTCTAGGTTAGCGTTAATAGAACAATGCCGGAAAGATTTAGCAGATCTAAAACATCATGGACTTGCTACAGAAAAAAATGATGACAAGCATTTTATAGATGATTGCATTGGTTATTTCTTGGCAGGAATTTTAGATGCAGAAGGATCATGCGGCTTAAAAAGATCAGGTTTACGCCAACAACCATATTTTGCAGTGGCAATGAAAGATCGAAAGATCATTTATCTACTGAAAGAATTTTTGAGTTGTGGCAACATTCACATTCGAAGTGACGATGGATTGTTCCATTGGGAAACTAATAAAAGATCTGATATTTTGAAGTTAATAGAAATCTTTACCGACAAATACCCTTCAAAATTAGAAAAGATGAAGGCAAGAATGCAAAATCTGAAACGGTTCCTCAACGACTACACGCCAAGATCCTAAATCCGTCAGTTGACGGAAAGGAATATGATATAGTCTGAACTCGATAGCGATATCGAGAGTTGAGCAGAGATGCCTCAATCTCTCCACGTATGGAGAAGTAACAATATTGTGTCGGGCGAGTTCCGACCCGCACGAAAGGTAGAACGACTGAGTAACTGTCTTGATCATCTACCCGGCGAAATTGAGATGGCTGTGAAGACGCGGCCTAGTTGTCCATGGACAAAAAGACCCCGGGAGCTTTACTGTAGCTTGGCATTTGAGGGTTCATTTTACATGTTTAGAATAGGAGGGAGCTTCGGCACCAGTGAAATACCTCTCTTTGAAATGAGCAATCATTACCTTTTCGCCACATAAAAATCTGGCAAAGGAACAGTGTCTGGCGGGCAGTTTAACTGGGGAGGTTGACTCCTACAACGCAACGGAGTTGTACAAAGGTTGGCTAACTCTGGAAGGAAATCAGAGCGATAGTGCAAACGCATAAGCCAGCTTAACTGCGAGACCTACAAGTCGAGCAGAGACGAAAGTCGGTGTTAGTGATCCTCCGATGCATAGTGGTATGCACGGAGCTTAACGGATATAAGCTACCCCGGGGATAACAGGCTGATCGCATCCAAGCGTCCCGCCAATAGGCGGCAGGCGCCTCCCGATAGTAATATCGGGATGAACGAATCAACTAATATCGGTGAAGTCCTAACATATTGTATGATAGGATAATACCGAGGGAAGATAATTTGTTGTGGATACAAGACTAGCTAGAGAAGCGAGGCAACTAAGTTTTTCCAATAAACAACTGATGTTTATCATCGGTACGTTGTTGGGTGATGGATATTTAGATAAGACTACCAGAGGATATTCTTTGCGCATTCATCATGGAATATTCCAGAAAGAATACGTAGATTTTAAATATTTTCTAATAAGTAGTTTTGTTAATTCCAAACCCAAACCAAGTGGAAAAGCTTATTATTTTAGAACTGTTTCTCATCCGCTATTAATTGAATTGCGTAACGTATTTTACGTTCAGCAAAAGAAAGTACTTCCAAAAAAACTTTTGGAAGAAAACTTTGATTCTTTTGCCTTAGCAATTTGGATTATAGATGATGGAGCAAAAGATAAAAATCAATTGCGTATTAATACGCAATGTTTTAGCCTCGAAGAAAATCTCTGGTTAATTGAGTTTCTACATGCTAAATTTGGAATAAAAACAACAATGAATGTTGATGAAGGAAAATATAGACTTCGAATAGCTGGTTCAAGTATGAATCATCTAAAAGAGCTTATATTGCCATTTATTATTCCAAGTATGCTCTACAAATTGTCCCCGTAACGACTGATTCTATTCCGGCTTTGCCGGATGAGAAGAGATAGCTCAAGGGAAACTAAAATATACGAGTTATCACATGTTGGTATCCTGAAAAGGATAAAGATATAGTCTAATTCCATAAGTAATTGTGGGTTAATTGCCACAGCGACGATGCGGTTTGGCACCTTATGTAATTTACATCGGGGCGCCTACAGAGTAATCTGTAAGCCTGGTACTTTGTTTTGTATTTGGACCATACAAAAAAAGTAAAAATTTACTAGCTCAAATCGGTGAATACCTTATTGTTTATAAGGTTAATACCGAGGTTCTGCAATGCAGAACTGTATCGACTGATCCCACCTCATCGGTGGGTGAGATAGGAATTCTTGTACCTACGTACAAAATCTATAATTTCTATCACACGGCTAGCGCCTCATTATGAGGATGAAGGTATAGTCAGCACTTTTGGTAACGAAAGAATACGACAGCGATGTCGGCTCAAGGCATCCTGGGGGTGGAGAAGCTCCCAAGGGTCCGGCTGTTCGCCGGTTAAAGCCTTACGCGAGCTGGGTTCAGAACGTAGGATTACTGCGTTAAAGCACAGTAATGTGTTTTGAGTATCAACTATATCGGTGAAACCTAAAATCATTTCGAACTGAGATTAAGGTAATACCGAGGGAAGTCGGTTTCTGAGGACAGATGACAGAGAACGGAAGACGGATAGCGGAATGAACAGAAGTACAGAATATTTTCTGGTTTCTGTTTTATCTGCAATCTGTTTTCTGTATTCCGTCATCTGTTTTCTGAGCTTGACCCCGTAGAGACTACACGTTGACTCCCTCACAAGGGGATGAAGATATAGTCCATGCTCATCGAAAGATTGAGATTAACATGCGTAAGACAGTTCGGTCTCTATCCTGGACAACCGTTCGAGATTTGAAGGAATCCGTCCCTAGTACGAGAGGACTGGGATGGGGGGATCCCTGGTGTGTCAGTTGTTTCTTATAAGAGCATCGCTGAGTAACTAGATCCCCACCTGATAACCGCTGAAAGCATCTAAGTGGGAAGCAGCTCCTAAGATAAGATCTCGTGTTAGCGCAAGCTAACGTATACCCCTTGTAGACTACAAGGTTGATAGGCGGGCAGTAGAAGCACGGTAACGTGTTAAGCTTACCCGTACTAATGGTTAAAGAGCAGACTTTTTATAAATACACTTTTCTCTTCACTTTCAAGGAGCCTAGCGAAAGCTAGGCGACGCAGTCCCCGCAGGGGACAAAGAGCATGACGAATGTCATTTTGATCAATCTGATCAGGAAGACGTTCTGCAGAATGTCATTTTGTCCTGAAGTCTTTCGGTCTCTTGTGCGAAGTGGAACCACCTTTTTCCATTCCGAACAGAGTAGTGAAACACTTCAGCGTTGACGATACTTGGACTAGTTTCCAGGGACAATAGATCGAGGCCGGAGAACTTGAGGACAAAATGCAATTTCGCGGATGGCTTATGACCAATAGCGTATAGAAAATAAAAAATCCCGCAGAGATGCGGGTTTTTTTGTAGGAAGGCCAAATTAGCTATGAGGTATTCTTTTAAGATCTTATTTTTTTATGTTTAATAAGGTAATTTAAAAATCCTACACGTTTTTCCTCTGAGGTTAATTGGGTTGGTTGAGCAAGGACAAGTCTAGGTGGAGGAGCTGGTTTTTTTTTAGGTTCTCCATCATGAACCCTGTTATTATCAACTAACCACTTTCCAAATTGTGCTCTGTTACTATTTGGATTAAATCCTCCGCCTCTTTCGTTTCTTGGTCCCATGAGCTTATTATCTTCCTTTTTAGTGAATTGTCAAGGAGGAATTGTAAAAAATTGAAAGTTTTAATCAATTTATAGTAGTTTTAGGATTAGTAATAGAAATATTATCATCGTATTTGCGTTTCCTAGTACTTAAAGGACAAAATAAAGTATTTTATGGGTGGGCGCACTTTTATTGCACATTCTGCTCTTTAATGCTATACTTACAGCATTCTGATATGAAAGGTGGATTTATGGCACATGGCAAATTCTTCCTCAGGTAAGGCAACCACAATGGCAGACTTAATGAAGTCTGTCCAAACAAATCTGGTGACTTTTAAAAAAGGCGATATTGTCCAGGGTACTATTAATAAACTTACTCCCCAAGAAATTTTGGTCGATATTGACGCAAAAACCGAAGCAGTTGTGCTTGAAAAAGACAAAAAGATTTTACGCAATTTATTATCTACGCTTAAAGTAGGAGATAAAGTAACGGTATCAATACTCAATGCAGAATCAGATTTTGGCTATCCAGTAGTGTCTCTACGACGGTTTTTGGGAAATATGATGTGGGAAAAACTTACTGCTTCACAGAAAAACCACGACCAGCTTGAAGTAATGGTACAAGAATCAACAAAAGGCGGATTATTAGTCTCAACAAAAGACGGAACTTCTGGATTTTTGCCTAATTCCCATATCTTGCCGCATGGTTCTGGAGAATCAAGCCAGAATACTTCTGAATTAGTAGGCAAAACAGTCAAAGTGTATTTACTTGAATTAAACCGGCAAGCGCATAAAATTATCTTCTCCCAAAAACCAATTATGGGAACCAAAGAATTTGAAGAAGCAACTAAATCTCTTAAAAAAGACCAAAAAATCCATGTTACGATTACCAATATTACCACTTTTGGCATTTTTGCCTCAGTTCCAGTTTCGGGAGGGGCAGTGAATGCGGTTGATGGGTTAATCCATATCTCAGAACTTTCATGGGAAGACCAAGCCCAAGTGCCTGCGAGTTTTCAAGCTGGTCAATCAGTCGATGTGGTAGTAATAGGCATTGATAAGGATGCCAAACGCGTTGATTTGTCAATTAAACGGCTTTCTGCAGACCCGTTTGATGAAATTGAAAAGCATCTTAAGGTTGACCAAAAGGTGCAAGGGACAGTTAAAAAAGTTTCTTCAACCGGAGTAGTGTTAGAGTTGGATTCAATGAAAGGGTTAGCAGAAGATATTCAACCAATTGAAGGACTGATTCGAAAAGATAAAATTCCCCCAACAATCAGCTTTGAAGAAGGACAATCAGTAACAGCAACAGTGAACCAGATAGATAAGCGTAAGCATAGAATCTTGCTCGTTCCTGTGTTGCAGGCAAAGCCGCTCGGCTATCGATAAAAAAGACGATAGATGATGGAAAATAGAAGATAGATTTTAGAAGTTAGAAAGTAGAAAATAGATCTATCATCCATCTTCTAGCCTCAAAAAACTATCTTCTACTCTCTATTTTCTATTGTCATTATGGCCAAATCAACAATCTCTTTCGTCTGTCAAGAATGCGGCTATGATTCACCGGCATATTTGGGGAAATGTCCGGAATGCGGTACGTGGAATAGCCTCAAAGAGTTTAGAGTCCAGGCACCAGCTGCGGGTGGAGCTAGCTCCAAATTAAGCATTCAAGAAAAGATAGGTGGGCAAGAAGATGTTCAACCCAAAATGCTTTCTCAAATTGGGTCCCAGCAAAAACAGCGTATTTCAACAGGGTTTTCTGAGATGGATGTCGTGCTCGGTGGTGGAATTGTAAAGGGTTCAGTAGTTCTTTTAGCAGGAGATCCAGGAGTAGGGAAGTCAACGATTTTGTTGCAAGCAGCGCTGAATATTGCAGGGGCAAAGGGGACAAAGGGAATAAGGAATGGTTCTCTCTCTGTCCCCTTAGTTTTATATATCAGTGGAGAGGAATCTTCAGAACAGATAAAATTGCGGGCGGATCGGATTTTGGGGGAGAAAAATCAATCAAAAGATACCCCAAATTTTCTGCTTTTGTCTGTTACGAACGTTGATATTATTCTTCAAACCATAGAACACATAAAGCCATCACTTTTGATCATTGACTCAATCCAGACAATGGAATCAAAAGAAGCTGGAGGGCTGGCTGGGTCAGTTGCTCAGATACGATATGCAACTGCGCTGTTTATTCGGATGGCAAAGCAAAACAATATCCCAACGATTATGGTAGGACACGTAACTAAGCAAGGAGATGTTGCGGGGCCTATGGTACTCTCACATATGGTTGATGTTGTACTCTTTTTTGAAGGAGATAAGGAAAATAACACCCGAATTTTGCGCAGTTTTAAAAATCGGTTTGGTCCGGTTGATGAAGTTGGCATTTTTCAAATGGAAGAAAGTGGTATGCAAGAACTGAAAAATCCCGAACAACTTTTTTTATCAGATAAGGCAAAAGGTGTTCCCGGGTCTGTCTTAGCATGTACGCTTGAAGGAACCCGCGCGTTTCTCGTAGAGATCCAAGCATTGGTTGTTTCAACAAAATTTCCCATGCCGCGACGAGTAGCATCAGGAATTGACGTGAAGCGGTTGGAATTATTGTTAGCGGTTTTACAAAAGCATGTCAACTTACGCGTTGAGACAATGGATGTGTTTGTCAATGTTGCCGGCGGATTACGGCTTACCGATAGAGCTGTTGATTTGGCTGTATGTTTGGCTATTTATTCAAGTTTGAAAAATCAAAACCTTACCCAAACAGTTGCTGTTTCTGAAGTTGGGTTGCTTGGCGAACTCCGCATGGTTCCATTTTTGGACAAACGTATCCGCGAAGCACAAAAATTAGGGTTCAGCCGGGTAATCTCAGCAAAAGATAACAAATCTTTAAATGACGTGATAAAAGGGTTATAATAGGAAACCAAAGAAGTTCAAAGTTCAAAGTGAAAAGTTTCCCACAGCAGTGGGATCAATGACAAAATTATATAAAGAATAATCTATAAATGAAAATACCTTCACTTTTAATTTTTCACTTTGAACTTTGAACTAGAATCTATGGCATCCAAACCATCAAAAACAGAAGAAAAGAAAGAAACACCTGAAGCTAAGGAAACTCAACCAGTCCGTGGCTATCCCCGGCGTTTTATTAGTGCTTTGGCAGATGAAGTGGCGAGTATTGTGGTGACGCGGCTTCCATCTATGATTGCCCGGACAACCAGGCGTCGGCCAAAGACAAATGGGTCAAAAAAAATTGAAAAAGCCTACTTTTTAGATACTTCAGCAATTATTGATGGTCGGATTTTTGAAGTAATCAATTTAGGGCTTATGATGGAAACATTGGTTGTTCCTGAGGGGATTTTGCTTGAGTTAAAGCACATTGCCGATTCCCAAGATGCGGTCAAGCGCGAGCGTGGGAGAAAAGGGCTTGAGATGCTCGATCAACTTAAAAAAAACCGGGACGTAAAAGTATTGGTCTTGCCTCGTGTGCCAGAAAAATCAAACAAGCAGGGGAGTTTTTTGGAAGTTGATGAGGAATTAATTCGCTTAACCAAAACCCACAAAGGGCGGATTATTACGTGTGATTATAATTTAGAAAAAAAAGCAAGTATCCAAGGGGTTCGAGTAGTAAATGTAAATGCGCTTGCTCAGTCGTTAAAAGTGACTGCGGTTCCCGGTGAGTCATTGCATATTAAAGTGTTGCATCAAGGCAAAGAAGTTGGGCAAGGAGTAGGGTATGTAGACGATGGCACGATGATAGTCATAGAGCAAGGAATGGATGACATTGGTAAGACAGTCGATGTGGTGGTTTCCCGGGTCATACAAACCGCTGTAGGACGTATTTTGTTTGCTAAGAAGATAAGCTAGATGTTCGGTTTTCAGTTTTCGGATACAAGTTAGTCAGTTTTCAGTCTGTCAGTTTTAAACTGGTAAACCGAAAACCGATAAACTAAAGTCTGATAACTGAAAACTGATAACTGAATTCCCCCACCAAAAAGGCCAACTCTCTATTCTTATGCTCGAACGAGATAAGAGTGCCTGCCCAACACTCTTATCTCATCTGAAGATACGAATAAAAAATTGGCCTCAGAAAATTCCTGTGAAAAGTCTTAAGTTGTCAAGATAAAGTGCCAGTTTTAGCCTCGTCAGTTTTCCTTGACAGAATTTATCGCGATGTGATATCAAAGACAAAGGCATTTAGTTTTTATTCCTGCCAAAAGGACTAATGCCACTTTTTCTAAGAGCATTGCTTATCGTACGGAACTAAAAGGCCAATGTAACGAAAGCGATGCTCTTTTTTTGGTGATATTAGTCTCAGAGCAGAACTACTGGAACTTGTAAACCCTTCTTTAAAAGTGCTCGAAATTGTTCCCTCGCGTGCTTAATCAATATTTCTTCTTTCGCGTATGAAGCTGATACTGTTTTTGATTTTTTCTTCATCTTAAATAGTAATTGAAATAGCTTCATACTCAGCAAATAGTAACATAACCCAAATTATTTGTCAACCTATAGAAAGTAATACAAAATATATCAACAAAAAATCTCCAAAATATGCTAGGCCTAGAGTTTATTTGTCTCAAAATAGATTGCTATTGCAAGGGGAAGTTTATAAAAATAAAATTGTGGATAACTTAATACCTAATTTGTGGATAACTTTAGGATAAGTATAGAATGAATTATTTTCCCTATTCGTCCTATGTAAATATTGCCATCTCGATCCTGAGCTTGCCGAAGGAGAGAGATCCCAAGAGAAATTTCTAATTTCAAATATCCAATACTAAAGGCATTTTTAATTTGACATTTGAAATTCTTGCTGGGATTTCTCCTTGCGTCGAAATGACAAATAAACCGGACTCATCAGTTCTGGCTTAACCAGAAGTAGGGTACAGGCTGTAAGCCGCGTTTTGGCGCGGACAGATGGGAGCTTGATACATTCCGGTTCCGCCAAGCAAAAGGCGGATTCAAAATGAGTCTTACTCACATTCACAGTTCTAACAGAGTTCTCCTTGCGGAGGTGAGGCAGCTGAGCTGCCCCATCTCCTGAGAGAGCGAAGGCGAGCTAGGTCGTCATCTGGGGTCTTCGGGTAGGTCGGGTCGGCTTTAGATGTCTCATCGTCCTTATGGCGTACTTTTGCTTCTTCATTTCTGGAAGCCTGAATTGCTTCAGGATTCTGCGAAAGGTCGTCCGCTTGCTTTTGGGATGGGACAGGTCGCTCGTCCTTCTGGTTAGCCACCGCGCGCGGCTGCGAGCTTTTTCGTGCTGGTCCATGGGTCTCAGTCCTTTCTGAGTCAAAACCACTGAAACAGGATCGGGAGCACACACGCGCACATCACGATGATGAGCGCCACAATCCAGAAGGGGGTTGAGGCACTGTTAGACTGGCTGTTAGATTGGGTGATCTCAGAGTTGGGCGCTTGATGTCTGCCGGACGGACGAATGGGTCGTTGGTAGTAAGAAGCCTTTCTTCCGCTCAGTTGAACGAATGGATGTTCCATACGTCTACGCTTACAATTGGGTTCCACGATTCATCTCCTTATCTATAGATGTGTCTAATTGCCATAGTAGAGAGCTATAGCTTGAGTAAAGCCGTAGCACCCCACCAACATGATAATTAGACAGACGATGGTAAAGCCTTTCCCATCAGGAAGAGTCATTCGCACATAACACGTTGCCATGATCGTCGTACCTGCAATTGTGCACAGTAGGACGATCTCATTTGTTGTGTCGTAGACGAATACTCCCGTTAGGAACGCAGTTACAGGAACCAAAACGAATCGGCCGCTATCAGAAATCTGCGTGTTGTGCATACGGTTGAGTAGCCACGCAGCGACTGCCCATGTGAGAAAAGCAGCCAGATAGAGATGGTGAGTGACTGCTAATGAAAGGCAGCCACTGACAAAGGCTATTAGACCCATTCCTGCACAAAATGCAGCAACATAGCGGGTTTTATATACCCTGGAGCGTTTTTTCACTGGTCTGTCGAATAGCGAGTGCGGTTCCACAGATCTTTTCTCCACCTTTCTTATTGATGCCGGGAGACCAGCTTAGGTCTGCCCTCCTAAGCTGGGTTCCCAGCACCAAGGTAACCCTCACCTGACCCTCTCCTAAAAGGGTGAGGGAAGATAAGGGATCTGTTAGAATATAGTATGAGTTATGGGGTGAGCCAACTCATAACTATCCTGTATACCTTGTTAAAGAACTCGCCTCGATTTGAGGCTAATTGTGCTTATTACCATACAAAAGGGTAAGGCACAATCACCCTTTGCCAAAGGCTTCGGGCTGACTTAAAAAGAAAATCCCCAATCTGAATCGAGTTTGACACGATCTAGGTTGAGGAGAATAGCTTCGTCGTTACTTCGTGGAGATAGAACAGGCAGCTATTCTCTCCAATCGCCACGCACAGCGTGACTCTGTAAACAGGGCGATTGTACCAAATATTATAGGATATGTCAATCGGGGGAGAGGGAAGGAGCAAGGGGTTTTTTCAGTTCTCGGTTCTCGGTTTTCAGATTTCAGATTTAAGTTTGTCAGTTGTCAGTTTTTCGGTTTTAAACTGGTAAACTGAAAACTGATAGACTCAATTCCAACAACTGAAAACTGATAACTGAGAACTGAATTATCTCTATGCTTGCTTCAATTGAGGAAAAAGCAGGGTAGTAAATGACGGTCGGTACTCGTGTTCGGCAATGGATTTAAGGAGCACTTTGCCAAATTCGAGCACTTTATTAAAACGGCTGAGTTTGGAATACGCTGTTTTTTCTATTTTTCGATGGTAATACAATGCCTGCTCCACATTCGCAAATTGGCCATACGGGAAAAGCCTCATAAATACTGCACTATAGGTGTATGGATATGAGTTGCCGGTGAATTTTAAAATGTCTTTGGGGAGCATGGTTCGGTTAATGAGGACTGATTCAAATTGTAGAGAACTTCCCTGTACCATTGTGTGATAGATTGTATCATTATCTATCGGAAAAGTACTAATGCCGAGTTTTTTGTGGGATTCGTTCAAATAGCGGACTTGTGTGCCGACTGCTACATATTTTGGATTCTTCTGTAAAAAGCTTACTTGCTTGGCAATGCGATTTTTTAAGCTTACGTCATAGTTGTTGGTAAACGTAATAAACGTCCCTTTTGCCCGCCTTACGCCACGGTTGAGGCAAATTGCGAGTCCATAGCGTTTTTTATTGCGGTAAACCCGAAGCTGTTTATGGTATTTTTTAAACTTTGAGAGAATTTTAAATGACCCATCGCTTGATTTATCATCGATTGCGATGATTTCAATGTTTTTGTACGATTGGGTTAACAAACTGATTAAGGTTTGGCCAAGATACCTTTCGGCATTATACACCGGTACAATTATGGATACGGTTGCGTGTTTCATATACAGAGCAGAGAGGCAATGACAGTAGGCAGAAAATGCTTACGAGCAGAAGAGTAATGAGTTGCTCAAAAGATTACCATAGATTAAAAAATATGTCAAGCTGAGCAGTAAGCGAGAATTTCAAATAAATACCAATTTCAAATATCAGATAAAGCACCTTATTCATTTGAAATTCTTTATGAAAGAGGAGAGGGGGCGGGCCGTGAGCGGCCCGCGGACTGGTCACGCGCAATGTTTGCGACCAATCTCTGGACCACGGCGAATGCCGGGTTAGGGCGGTTGCCCCCTCTCTCTTTAGTCCCGCGAAATGACTATATCTGGTATACAGATTTCTTCTAACAAGTAACAAGTTGATCAGGGCGTGCCGGGCGGCGGCGGGCCAGCCGGAGGCGTGGGTTGGGCGGGCGTTGCCGGCGCCTGGGTTCCAACCAGGGGAGCCCGAGTTGGGGTCGGCGGTATGTCAGTGGCGGGTTGAGCCGCTGTGAGTAGTTTGTATTGCCTTATCCCAACGACCACCGCCACGAAAGCGAACCCAGCCAGGGCGGCCACCATTGCAGAACCTATGAACGCGGCCACGATCGATCTGGTTTGCCAGAGGATCAAAACCGCGATAAGCGCCAAGACCAGCGCAAGAATGCCGATTTCGCCGATCCTTTTCGGTATCCCGACGTAACCCGCCGGAGTGGTGGGCTGGACTTTGACCTGGGCCTGAGCGCTAATGTCGCGCACGGCGATGTGGGACTGGAGTTCGGCGATGGTTGCCTCGTGTTTCTTGACCTTGTCTGCCAGTGCCTGGAGCTGCGTGTCGCGCTCCATTAGGCGATGGTTGAGCTTCTCCGCGTCTGTGCGGAGCTGCTCGAGCAGGGCCTCGTGCTCATCCCTGAGCTGGTCGATCGCGTCTGCGATCAACGGAAGCGACGCCTCGTCCAGAGGGTGATCGACGGTATTTCCCGCCTGGTTCTTGATGGGAATGGTGATGGTGCCCTGTGCGTCACGGACGAACTGGGGCTGCCAGCCGGTAGTCGGCGTCTGTGCCTGAGCCTGCGGTGGAGGGGTCATCATTGCGATCCTCCTTGCTGGTGTCGCGGCCGGTATGTGCTGGGGACAGGTCGCTTGGCGAGTGTGCTCGCATCGGGTTGTGTCGGCTGCTGCCCACGTTGTGAGGCGGGTTGCGTGCCAGAGTCGGCGTCGGGCGGGGGAGGAAGCGGAGAGCCTTGTGTGACGGGTTTAGCCGACTGTTGGGCTAACTCCAGTGCTCTGTTGAGCCTGTCGATCTGGACCTTCTGTTGGTCAATCAGAGCTCCGCGCTCCCTTATGGTAGCGCGGAGCTCTGCGATAGTTTGCTCGTAGCCTTCCATTCGGTGGCGGAAGAGCTGGACGAGCTGAGTGAGCTGTACGCCTAGGTCCAGCTTTCGCTCAAGCTCGGCAACCCGACCCTGAAGTGCCTCGAATTGCTCACCAGTTTTGACTTGATCGGCGGGTGGGCTGGCAGTCTGGCCGGCGTCCTGAGCTCCTTTCGGAGCATTCTTGCCAGCCTTAATGGCATCATCTCCTTTTGTGATCAAATGTGCCCACCTTTTCTCTTCCTGTGTCTGCTCAGCCATTGCCGTTCCTTTCTCGCCCGATCCTGGATCATAAGAGAGAAACAGTCTCCCTTATGGTTTAGCCTTCTCAGAGGCCAGACTCTATCCAAAGTACCGGAAACAAAATAGCGAGAATTTCAAATACTACCAATTTCAAATATCAAATATCCAATGAATAAGGTACTTTAATTTTATTTGAAATTTGAAATTTATCTTCTCGCTATCTTGTTTCCGGCACTTTGATGCCTGAATTTTAATTTCTGTTAGAAAATAGTGATGAGTTACAGGGTACTCCTCAACTCATACGTATCTGTGTACCTTGTTAATGTGCTTTTTGGCCTCAAAAACCTATGCTATTAGGTAGGGAGGGCACGGCGAAAAACACTCAATATAAATAGTGCTTTTGCAGGCCGGATTATACACCATTTTAAGAGGGAATGCAAAAACTATGGGACATTACCCAAGTTCAAAATTCAAAGTGCAAAGTTCAAAGTTACCGTTCAAAGTTCAAAATTTTATAAATAAAAGTACCTTCACTTTGAATTTTGAATTTTGCACTTTTAACTATTCTATGGTTTGTGTTTGGGGATCAAAAATAGGCTCATGAACGTTGCAATCACGAGGAAAAAGCCGGCGAATTCGAGGTATTGGGGAAGGTAGATGAAGACAAGGGTAGAGGGTACAGGGTTCAGGGTAGAGGGATCCAGTGTCCAGCCGTTTTCCCAGTTATTTACTTTTACATGGTCTTTGAGTTCTGTTCCAAACCAAAAAGGAAATGCTCTTTGCAGCAAATTTTGAACTTTTAACTTTGAACGTTGAACTACGTACGCTTTCCAGCCTGGTTCAAAAGAGTTTCCTAAGGCTAAGGTTTCGTTCTGCTTTGCAGAACTTTGATCTAACGATGTTGTGTAGACATGGGGGAGGGGGTGGTCAAAATCAGCGTTAGAGACTATTGAGCGCTTGGTTGTATTGTTTGCTGGAAATTCTATACGAGATAGAAAATTATAGGGTATGGGGATAAATTGGATTGAGGCAAGGTCATTTACCGCAGGAGTTCGGCGGATTCCCAGGTTGCTGATGTTTACATCATAGCCTTGCTGGGTTGCTGGTTCGGTTCCGTGGCTCATTTGAGGAATTAAAAAGAGTTCAGTCGTAAAGGTTTTAGACTTTGGCAAGCGGGCGTAAATATCACAGCGTTTTGAGGCGTGGTTGGTAACACAAATGGTTAAGGGAAGCCCCTCAAGATTTCGGGCTGAAACCATTAAAATATAGGCTTGGTTATGGCTTAAGTTTGGATATGAGAAATGGTCGCACAATCCACCTTGCTCTGAGGTGTAGTGGACAAACTGCCCATCGTGGTTTATTTCTTTTTGAATAGTAATGGGTTGTCCAATCGGGTAGGTTTGACAATAGCCAGTTGTTTTTGGAAGCGTAGTTACCGTTGTGCTTAAGTCCTGTTTTCCAGAAAACGGCGCGACAAACGTAAATGGGGATTGGGTGATCCGCGGCTGTGAGTCAGTGATAGATTTTTGGATAATGTCTTTTGAGAATTCAGTCACAAAAATGGGAATATTGAGGGACAGCGAAATATTCGTATAAGCCACACTGGCAACGCTTTTCTTATTAGTAGTATCAAAAAATATTCTGAGTCCTACGTCATGCACGTTTTTCGATTCAAAACTCATATACGAAGAGACATGGTTAGAAAATGAGCCGCTTTTTGACCCATAATCAATACACGAACCAGTCTTGAGGTTTGCCAAGCACAGGTTTGAGGTGTTTTGAGCTTGATTGTTTTCATAGTCGTAGCTTACATGCAACAACGTTAATGAAGACTTTAATTGCCCAGCAATTTTTTTCAGCGGAACCATCATACAAATCGGCGTATTTTTGCCGCTTATGCGAAATCCCTTTGTTGCAGGGTTAATATCCACGCCAAACACCTGGTCTTTTTCTTCTCCTTCACACGGCCGGAGTGAATAATCGAGGTTTGAAAAATCGATTGGAAGCGGTTGTTCGGCCTTTTGCTCAAAAACTCCCAGTGAATTTGGCGATTGGGTGTTCAAAAATACTTTTCCAATGGCATATAAGGTGTTTTCGGGAATAACCCCAAAATCATAGGTGTATTGTTGGTTAATAGTAACACTGAATTCTTTTTGGGTTTGGGTAAGCGGAACTTGCGCGGTAATAGGGTTAGCGTTCGTAGTTGGGTACGGAAGGATGGGGAAAAACTGGACCTGCAGCTGGCGGTTGCCTTTTTTTACATACACAGAAGCCGGAATAACCGGTTCTGAGGTAAGATACAAGTTGTTGGCAAATAATTGGTTGCTTGCGTTTTGCACAGAAAATTCAATGCCGTTTTGCGTAACCTGCAAAGTGTTTGGTGCTATATGACTTTGGTTGTCAGTAAGGGTTAGGAACGGAAAAGAAAAGCTCGGTTCAAGGATTGAGGTAGTATAGTCTCCGTGTTTTTCAAACGCAGTATCTTGGTAATACGGCTTGCCTTCTGACCGAACTGCTGCTGCTTGTTGCAAGCGAAAGACATCAGTTTTTACCTCAGCAGGATTCACCTTATAGACAAACAAATGAGTGCCAAACGGGATGGGTTTTTCTAAGTACGATTGACTGGACAACATCTTTTTAATTTGCGGGTAAAAAAGTGTTATCTGGTCGATTTCTGGCGCAATAATGCTGGTGTCTAACAAGAGGTAGGAAATATGGTATTTTGCAATTACTTGCTTAAGCAAAGGCGCATTTTGGGAATAAATCGCGTGCGACATTTCGCGGTAATATTGTTCATTGAGCCCATTCCATCGGTCAAAATCCCGATGGAGCAACGGAAGTTTAATCCCAAACCACAAAAACCCAGCTCCCTGGAAACTCGGCTTAGCTCCGTTATACCAATCATAATATTCCCATCCCCAAAAAGACTGGATAGGCAAATTGGCAACGCGTCCCTGTGTTGGTTGCTTGTTTAGGTATTCAAACAAGGAAAAGTATTCCTTTGGAATTTGAATGCGCAGGTACGGGCTGATGAGTTGGCCCTGGAAGGCTGGAAGCATAGAAAGGAGAAGTAAAACTGTGATTGTTGCTGTATACAAAGTGAGTCGAGTGGTAAGGAGAGTGAACTTTGAATTTGAATTTTGAATTTCTGGATCTGCTGTAGAATCAAACATCAAGGTTTTATCGTTAGGATTAAAGGCAGTATTAAGTTTTTTCAAAATGACATACTGTCCCAAACTAAAGAAAATAGCATATACAAACTGGTACATAATGTATATTTTTGCATGCGGGAATCTGAGCGCTTCTTTGAAAAGAGGGACGTTTTTTTGCATAAAGGTAAACAGCCATGCGGTTGGGAAATTATCATTGATTAAAAAGAATAAGCAGATTATAAGAATTCCCAAAAATGTCCGGCTGGTATGGTGTTTGCGGCTGAGTCCGTACCAGATGCCAACCAGCATACTTACGGCAATCCCAATTTCAATTGCAAGTATGATGGGGTGGTTAACATAAGGTATCCAGGGGTGCAACAGGCTTTCAAAGGAGTTATTCTGGCCATAGACATTCCAGTCAAATAAATAACTTCTCAACAGCAAAATGTCAGGGATGGTCCCAAATTCTTTGTTATAGAGCAAGGCTTCGGTTGAGAAGAGTTTATTGATGAGCGCGCCTTCTACTTCTGTTCCGTGGTTTGTCACAAAATACAGATTTGGAAGCAACCAGAAGGAATTCAGCAAAAAGGTTATTGCAAGGAGGACAATAGCTTTTTTCGCAAGCAATGTATTTGTTTTTAACAAAGAGGGAAGGGTGATAAAAAAGAGATATAAGCCAAAGAGTAATACGTAGACATACCACAAGGTTGCAGCGTATGCCATGGGGGTAGCTAACAAGGTGACGATGCTGAAAAGTATTAAGAATTTTTTGTTGTGAGGTTTGGTGGCGTAGAGAAATTTGGTAGCAAAGAAAAAGAGCCACGGCAAGAATGCGTATTGGGTATTGAACATTTCAAAGGGCACTATAAATTGTTGCAGAGTGCCGAGGTTGAGGAGGTAGAGGAGAGCGCCGAGGAAGGCAGCAAGTTGAGAAATCGGTTTCTCAGGTATCGGTTTTCGGTCCATCAGTTTGAAACTGAAAAACTGAAAACTGATAACCGATTTTTCGGTATCTACAATGCCGCCTCTGAGGTGATCTGAGCGAAACACCACAGCTCTTAAAAAATAATACATTCCGAGCGGTCCAATGATCAGGGTTAAAAAAATGTATAGATAGCGTAGAAGTTCAGTTGGGAAGATGAATGAGAAAACAAAGAGAAGGAAAATTCTGGGTAAGTCGCTCATGTGGGCGTGGCCGGCGACAGCTCCCAGGCCTTGTTCTAAGCGAAATACGCCAAAGATTACTCGTTGGATATTGAGGGGGAAATTGAATTCAGGATGCAGCGCATCCCAGCCTGAGAGAATTGTTCCTGGGGTGTAATTAGTCACGCACAAGATCAGAGAGATCAAAATTAAAGTAATAATTGGCCAGTGTTTTTTGAGCATAAGTATAGATATTTTTTGTTCAATTGCTGAATTGTTAGTTCTTCCCTCTCAATTATATCCCATGGCTTAGTAGATTTTATAGAGGTTTACTTGATTGGTGTCTGGAAGCACGTAGGTTTTTATCAATTTTATAGAGAGAGCGCTTTCTTGGGGCGAATTGATTTGGATAAACGAACATCCCCATTGGCAGTATACTTTGGAAAATTCTGGAATCGTCTTAAATCCTTTTTCCGCTGGCGAGTTATTAATTGAGACATCGCTGGTGGTATAGAGTGTTTCGCCGATTTTCACAATACAGGTGGTTTTAGGAGGCGAGACCCATTTGAGAAAATCGTCACAGGGTAAAAATGTGTCGTTGAAGACATAAAACTGTAATTGTTCGAGCGCTTTTTTGTTGCGAAGATACCGAGGACCTAAAGCGTTTGGCGACGTAAGGATATACTGCGATTGCTCCAGATAATTTTTAACCTCCGTATTTGATGGAAAGCCAGCCATGCCATAATTTAATATGAGAAAGGCAATGTGAGGACTAGTTAAGGTCAGAGAGGTATCATGTTGTTGTTTGGTTTTTAAATATGTTTGCAGGGTGCTGGGATTAAAGTGTTCATATTCAACTCCCACAATAGCTGAGGTTGAATCATGATGCGAGAGTGTGGCAATGTCATCCAAAATGTCGTTGACTGGCCACTGGTTGGTATCGTATTTTTTTACCAGCGAATTCGTAACATTGATAAATTCAATTCTGCCAATCAGGGGGAATTTCAAAAAGACTTGTGTGCCTTCAAATAAAGCCGGGCGAACCGTAAGTACCACAAAATACAAAGCTAACATCAGTACTAAACCCGTACTTACTGCGGTTCCAACTCGGTGATATTTCTTCCTCAAATGGTCAAGGCTTAAGGCAATCACCAATGCAACATAAGGAAGCATTGGTAAGGTGTACCGCGGGTCTTTATTTCCAATAAACGTAAAGATCACATAATTCACCCCGATAATTCCTAACAAATAGACAGCGTGTTTTATACGCCTGTACAACAGATATCCGCTGGCAATAAAAAAAACTCCAGCAATCAAAGGCGTTACTTGCGTATTCACAAAATATTGCAGGTATCTAAAGATATTTTCTAAACTCAGCAAATTATTCGGGTCTTCTCCCATCTCACCAGTGCTGTTTATTTTGAGAAAAAATAACAAGCTCTGGAGATTCGTAAGGTACCACGGCAAAACGATAAGGGCAAAAATACCTAAGCCAAGTCCGATGTGGTGAAAGGTACTTTTTGTATGTTTTTTGCTATAGAACAGTTTAATACCATGAAACAGCAACGGCGCGAGAATATACAAAATTCCCGTCACTTTAGTCATCATCAGTAACCCTGCAGTGGTAAAAAACAACAAGGTATTTTTTTTGTGAGTTAAATGGTGGGATTTTTCCAAAAAATACGAACTCACCAGCAATAAAGCAACCGATGGAATATCCAACATAAGCCAGCGGGATTGGTTGTACGCGATTGGAAAAAAGGAAAATAATGCAGCAGCAAAAAAACCTATCCATTTGTTATTATAAAGAGCTTTTGCATACAAATAGAGTGCAATGAGAGTAGCGGCAAAAAACAGCGTATCAATGGTTTGAATAACCTTCAAATGAGAACCAATGAATGCTAAGACCAAGCCAGCAATCGTGTGGACCACAATGGGGTAATAGTTTGAAACCGTAATAATTCCCAACAAATCAAATTGGGAGATTTTCTGGGCAATATTCATTGAGATATGCGTGTGGTTTGCCGGGTCCCAGGGAAGTGGAGCATTGTTGGTGCTTATCCACCAAATGTTAGCAATGACATGAATGAGGATGACTACAACAAGGAGGTATTCCCAGAAGGTGAGGTGTTTGAGGAGGTAGGATAGGTTTTTCATGATCTTAAGGTTCGAACTTTTAACTTTTATCGCTATGGCTATTTTCTCCAATTGCTGAGTATTAGTCAAGAATAGGTCGGAAGGGAAGGGTATTTTATTTTAGTTTAGTTTCCTCTCCTTTTAGGAGAGGGCTCGGGTGAGGTTTAGTGAGGGTAAAAACGTTATGCAAGAAAAATCCACAAAATAGAGCTCAGTTTCCATCATGAGTATGAACGATAAACATTGAGCTGTATTTATATCAGCGAGCTGGAATTGCTCCTATTCGACGTTTAGGTTGAGGCGGATCACCTGGTTTCCAGATAGTTACCTCAGCACATCCGTTTATACAACCGGTATCCAACATATTTCACCCCCTTTCATCGTAGAAATAAGAATCCTCTTTGTTAAAGGGGCAAGAAGAGGCAGCGTAGTAATAAAGAGGGTGAGTATCATATAACACAGCATTATCTTTGCTCACAAGGATACAAAAAATGCGCTTTTGAAGCACAGCAAAACAATAGCGGAATTACTTTAAGGAAGTGTAAGGAATGGGATAGAAGAGGGTAAGAATAAGAGAAAATTAAGGTTTCCTAGTAGGTGTGGGGATTACTTTCATTTTACTTGGGTCAAAGATGTCTCCTTTTTTAACATTCACATCACTTACTATACCTGTCTGAATTTCAAAGTAATGAACTTCATCACAGCCACCTGCGGTTTTGCCTAAGCAACCTTCATTAAGTTGACGTTGGATGTATCGATTGCGTTGTTCTATGGTAGGCTTTTTATCTAATACGTGCACTTCGCCGCCATACGAACCTTCTACAATTCCAATTGCAGCATTCGTATAAAATGATCTTCCTGTTTTAGCTTTCCCGTCTAAAGAAGGTAATCCATCTGCAACAAGGTCGCCGGTATAAAATGAGTACGCAACTGAAGTATACTTTTCATTTGGACCGAGTTTACGATTGTCTATTTCTCGTGCAGAAACAGGATCAGTATCAGGTCCTGGAGTGGCGCTGGGTCCAGGTGTCCTGGTTGGAGTAGAAGTTTCTATTCCTGCTGTTCTACTTGGCTCAGGTGTCGGTGTGCCTTGAGTGCTCATAGCTGTTGGTGAAGTTCTAGTTCCAGTCGCTGTTGCGCCAGGGGCAGCTGTTCCCCTATCTCGAGTAGAAGTTGCTATTACTGTTGTGATAGGTCGGACATCTGATGTTCGGGTAGGTAATATACCAGTAGCTTCTGCAAGTGGTCTGAGTAGAGCTTCTGCTGAACATCCTACAGCACCACCTATAAATGCTGCAACAATTCCAGTTCCAACACCTACTCTCAATGATTGGAAGGTATTTCTAGTTTGTCTTTCGGGATTTGGCATAATTTTATCTCATCCTATAGCTGATCAGGTAGTATACCATGACTCCTATAGTGATTCAAGTAATAAGTTTATTTCAATACTCGTTTGAGATAACTTATATTATTTATTCAGCTTCTTATTTGTCAATTTTCTTAAGAATAATCCAGCAGCGCCGGCTGGAAATAATGCGGCAAGGCTTAAGAGTTCTGGTCCGGTTGCAGGCGTACTTGTTACAGGTTGTGGATTATATACCGGTTGTCCACCTTTGGTAGTTTGAGCAGTAGCTCCGCCACCATTCGCATTATTTGCGCTGATACAAAACTGAACACTATCTTGTCCCGTATTATCTCCCGCAGTTCCCACCACTTGGTCAACTACACATACACTTCCTTGCTGAATTTCTGGTGCAGGGGCAATTTTAGCCTGGATGGTGTCAGTTTTTGACTTGTTTGGATCGAGTTTATCTATAGTATAGGTAAGGGTTCGGGTATTGGCATTGTAGTTGCCTTGGCCGGCAAATTTTACAAACTCAGGGAAAATATTTTGTACCTGAATCCCCGTTAATGGTTTGTTTTGGGTGTTGGTAACTGTGATTTTAAAATTCACAGCTTGGTCTGGGGCGAATTTAGGGCCGTTTGCTTCCAGTTTATCTTCAAACTTGTTTTTTTGGTCCGGGCGTTCTACTTTAATATCCACGCCAATTTTTCCGCCTTGCGGACAAGTAATACCGCCACCATAAATAGGCTGGCAGTTAGAACCTGCGGCAAAAGCAGAATGGGGAGTCAAAATGAGCGTTATGAGTGCTAGGCTGATAACTAATAGTTTTTTCATAAATTAATTTATATGTCATCTCGAAGGGGATTTCTCGCTGTTCCTCCTCGAAATGACAAAGACAGATTCTTTGAGAGAATACTCTTGTCGTCGCGCATTATAGCAAAAATTATAGGATATTGCAATACCCCTGCTGTAAGAGATGTGTAAGGATGTGATTTAGCTAGCCTTGGGATTATTATCGGGTATAAAGAGGAGTGGGTTATGAGAGATCGAGTAATTTCTTATAGGATGATTTTTTGATGAGATAGTGTATAATGCGGCACACTATGACTGAGCGAGATCCGTCAAATCCGGAAGGAAACCCACCTGAACCGTCAGACTACTATTATGTAAGGAAAGATGTTTTGGTTGGGTTAGGACTTGCTGCTCTTGGAGCCGCAGGCGTAGGAATATATCTCGCAGGAAGAGATAGACCACCTCAGCAGCCTCGGACAGTTGAAGTTCCCGAGCCTTTACAGCCACTTCCTCGCAATTTACAGCCTGAACAAGTCAGAACCTCAGAAATGCCACCTTTCACTATGCAATTGTATCGGGAACGAGACCTTATCCCCTTAGACCAGTTTGGCCTTGGTTGGGTACCAGATACGCATACTTCTATCGTTCCAAATGGGCAAGATATTGACGTGTTTGTGGTGGCTGGAAAGTCAACATACTTATTGCGAGGCCCTGATTTACAACACCTCAAGCCTCATCAGGGTGAAAATAGACGGGCAAAGCCAGTGTTAGGCCCTGAGCCTCGAGATAGCTTTGGCCGTGACTATCGCGGTTTTGGAGCTGTGCTTGCAGATCCAAAAGATCCACAAAAGCGCATTGGTATTTTTCATGGAGAAGACCATCCTCCCAGCGGAAAAGGTTATTATGCCAGTGTTGGAGTTACTCTCTCACGCGATAAAGGCGCTACATGGGGAAAAGCCAGTAAGGTAATTGGGGGATGGTATGAATCTAAGCCCAAAGATGTTCCTCCTCGCAATAATGAAGTAACTGGCGCTGGACAACCAAGCGCAGTTATAAAAGGAGATGACATCTATTTGTACTATGCGGATTGGTCAAGGTCGGCTGAAATTCATTTGGCAAAAGTGCCGTTTGCCAAAGCCGATGACCCCAACGCCTGGGAAAAACATACAAAAAATGGGTTTGTAAAAGCAGATATATATGGTTCAAGCAATGCGGTTGTTGAAACGCCAACTCCTCAACGAGAAACCCGATACGCTGCCTTACCAAGCGTAAGCATTGATAAAGCAACTGGGTCATTTCTTATGGTATTTGAATCTGATAATGCGTTTTACCTAACTTCATCACAAAACGGAATAACGTGGGCTAAGCAACCGATACAAATTCTCAAATTTCCAGAATCAACTCAAGTAGCAAGACAAGAAGGTAGATTATGGTATAGTTATCCAACGCTTTTCAGCCCGCAAGAGAAAACTGACCAAACCACATCTCAGACAGGCTATCTTATTGCCTCAAAGAGCGAACGCGGAGAAGCGCACCACATGGTAGGATTTCCGTTTGAGATAAAGAAAGCGTGAAAGAAGAGTTGTTCAGGATTTCATAGAACAATGTCATTTCGACGCAAGGAGAAATCCCATCCGTTTTTGTTCTAACAAGGGGATCTCTCAGTCGTTCCTCCTTCGAGATGACAACTGTTTGATAGTCATGAGTGGCACCTGGTTGCCTCTTGACAACAAAAAAGGAATATGGTGTAATACAGAGGATCCAATTTGTTATCTACAAAGAAGTAAGCCACCCGTATACATGCCTAATTCCTGAACACGATTAATTTCAAATTTCCAATATCAAATTTGTAATTTCAAATAACTAACATATTTTATTCTATTGAGCATTTGATATTTGAAATTCTATAGCTATGCCAGTACGAAAAACTACAACAACAAAAACCCCTCGAACCCGGTCTACTGCACCCAGCCGAACTCGAAAAATCCATGCATCTGAAGAGGTGACTGAAAGTTTTTCAACAGTTGATGATTTTGTTGGACAGCCACAGGGGGAAATCAAGCAAGCAGAACCAGTAGGCACGCCAGTGTCATCTGATGTGTTTGAAGCTCATGCTGTGCAGCAAAACGAGCCAGTCCAGTCGCAAGCTCCTCAGCCAATTGCTCCAGTAGAACAGCCGCGTCCAGCCTTTTCCCAGCCTCAGCCTTCAGGCTATAACCGACCAGATGATAATTATAACCGAGGCCCACGGCGGGATTTTCGAAACGACCGTTCACATGACCAATCTATGTATATCAATGGGGGCTTGGAACAACAAATGCCGGGGACCGAGACTGTTTCTGGTATTTTAGATATCCAACCAGAAGGCCATGGATTTTTACGGCCCCGGTTTATTCCATCTTCCCGAGACATTTATATTTCCCAATCCCAAATCCGCCGGTTTTTGCTTCGACCTGGAGATATGGTCGCAGGCTTGGCCAGGCCTCCCAAAGATACCGAACGGTATTTTGGGTTGCTTAAGGTTGAAAAAGTAAATGACGTCCCTGCGGATGAATCAGTCAAACGGCCTCATTTTGATGAACTTACGGCAGTGTACCCGAAAAAACAAATCACCATGGCAACGGGTAAACAGCCAATTTCAACTCGAATCATTGATTTAGTTTCACCAATTGGGTTTGGCCAGCGAGGGATGGTTGTGTCTCCGCCAAAAGCTGGAAAAACCACCATCATGAAGGAAATTGCAGCCGGCATTACGGCAAATTTCCCAGAAGCGCACCTGATGGCAGCTTTAATTGGCGAGCGGCCAGAGGAAGTTACCGATATTTCTATGTCAGTCAGGGGAGACGTTGTTGCGTCTAATTTTGACGAGCCGCCAGAAAACCAAACAAGAGTCGCAGAAATTACCTTAGACCGGGCAAAACGCCTGGTTGAAATGGGCAGAGACGTTATTATTTTGCTTGACTCAATTACCCGACTCGCTCGTGCCTATAATTTATCTGTTGCGCCTTCGGGACGCACGCTTTCGGGAGGATTTGACCCAGCAGCACTGTGGCCAGCAAAACGGTTCTTTGGCGCAGCGCGTAATTGCCGAGAGGGTGGTTCACTCACGATTATTGGAACAGCACTCGTCGAAACCGGCTCACGTATGGATGACCTTATCTATGAAGAGTTTAAAGGAACTGGTAATATGGAACTTCATTTAGTTCGAAAGCTAGCAGATAAACGGATTTTCCCAGCCATAGATATTGTGGGGTCAGGCACTCGCCAGGAAGAACTGCTTATGGACCCTGAAAAACTGAAAAAAATTGTCACCATGCGCAGAATGCTCAGCATGCTTACCGATGAAGAACGCACAGAAGTATTAATTGACCGTTTGGCAAAAACAGAAAGTAACGACGAATTCCTGGAAACGTTAGGGAAGGGAGCATAGGTGAGTTTTTAGTTATCGGTTCTCAGTTTTCAGATCTAAGTTTGCCGGTTGTCTGTTTTTCAGTTTCAAACTGGTAAACCGAGAACTGATAACCGAAATCTCTCCCTCGTTTGCTAAAGCTCATCTATGACCGCTAGCACAGCTGGGCAAAATTTGACAATCCCTCTGAAATTTGTTACTCTTCTAAATTAGACATGGTTTCACTGAACTCAAAAGTCAGAATCCCATTTAAGTCTAGTTTTGCCCTATTTTCTTCCTTTTTCCAATTTTTGTTTGTGTACTTCAAACGGAAAGTCTTTGCTTGGTCGCGATTCTTTGAAAAAAACAAAAATTTGTTGGTTAAATTCTTCCTCATGAAACGCGGTCGGTATAACAGGCCATTTTTACATCTCACCGCAATGTGTGTGATGGGAATCGGGGTCATTATTGCGCCGTTCCTAACCAATACCTTTCCTGTTTTTTCCTCAGAAAATACTTCCTTAGAACTCAATTTTCCCAAAGCCGAACAACAATCAATTACTGCTTCTGAAGATGTATTTCACACCAATATTTCGGGGACAATTCGGGATAAAGTTGTCATGTATAGTGTCCAAAAAGGAGATACTATTTCAACCATTGCCCAAAAATACGGTATTTCTGAAGATACCATCCGCTGGGCAAATTACTTAAATTCTGATGATATATCAGTTGGTGACGAATTGAAGATTCTTCCGGTTACCGGCATTACCCACAAAGTAGTACGGGGAGATACCGTATATACTATTGCCAAAAAATACAATGCTGAATCGCAGGCAATCGCTGACTTTCCTTTGAATGATTTTGCCAACCCTGAAACATTTTCATTGGTTGAGGGACAAATTATCACAATCCCTGATGGAATTAAACCATCAGAACAATCCTCAGCGCCGAAGCGCCAAGTCTACATTGCTCAAGGACCTATTCCAGTGTCTCCTGGAGGATTTACGTGGCCGTTACACGGAGAAGTCAGCCAGTTTGCTTCCTGGTATCATATGGCTTTAGATATCACCTCACCCGTAGGAACCCCATTAGTTGCGGCGCACAACGGAACTGTCACCAAAGTCAGTGTGGGGACCTGGGATGGTGGATACGGAACCAGTGTTGCGGTAGACAACGGAGCAGGTATTGAATCTCATTATGCCCATTTGAATGGAGTAAATGTATCAGTTGGTCAATCAGTAACCGGTGGGAAGACCGTAGTTGGATGGATTGGTATGACGGGAAGAACCACCGGCCCCCACGTCCACTTTGAAATCCGCAAAAACGGTGCCCTCATGAACCCCATGGCATTCTTGCCATAATATTACCAATAACCCAATCAATGCAGAATGTAGAATCGATTTTGTATTGGGTTATTTATTGGTAGTATTTGTAATATTGGTAGTATTTGTAGTATTATTCAACGTACTGGGCCCGTAGCGTAACGGCTATCGCGTTTCCATGGCATGGAAAAGACTAGGGGTTCGAATCCCCTCGGGTCCACCAACAAATAAGGTATCACGGGTATCAAAAGTACCGCAGGTATCACGAGCTGAACAAGGAACTTTATTTTGTATATTCCAATTCCCGTGATACTTTTTCTCTTTCCGGGCCTGTAGCACAGTTGGTAATGCGCCGCATTCGCATTGCGGAGATCAGCGGTTCGAATCCGCTCAGGTCCACTAGAATCCTATAGTCGAATTCTCCCTCTGATCTTGTTATAATTCTTCATTAATTATAGCAGATGAATTTGTCCATGTAGCTGGTTATCATCCGGTCACACTGAGTTCAGTCCCGTTAGATCAATCTAGGCGAACAATAGGTCCTCTTAAAAAATAACAAGCTCCTTCCTTTTATATACCGCTCCGCTTTAAAATTGCAAGGAATCAGGGCACTGTTCAAAGCTCCGGTAGGCATATACCAGATCCTTGCAAAATGATTGCGGAGTGGTATACATTTTTTGTAAACCTGAGTATAAGGAGTATACAAATTCCAAATCAGAAGTTAAGACAAAATGATCTTTTACTTTATATTAAAATATATTGATATATCTTTAAAGATATTTAATAATACATTTTTACTCATTGATATTATTCGGGAATTATTTTAGATCAGTTTCAAACAAAGCAAAATAGGATAAAAATTGAGAGGATGATATATTGTAGGATTAATATCCTAATAACCTGTCGGATAGTTGTTCCGTTTATTGGATCAACAAGAGATTGCGTGTTACTAAAAATAGTGCCTAGTTTTCACTAACTCAAGTCAACGCATACAGAGGATTCAAGCATAGAAAAATTAAAGTGAACTTCAGGAATATTATTGAGGAAGCATGAGGGGAGTTTTAAATTTACACTCGCGTGTAATATACAGATCTCCCTTTGCCATGGGAAAACAGAAGGCCGACTGATGTCAGTTTTGCAAGATCACGTGAGGCAGTAATTTGAGAGATTTTACAAACCCGTTGCGCCTTTTTATTTGTGATTTTGGCTCCTGGTTGCTCAAGCATTGCCAGAATTTCTTTCTGGCGCTCGTTAAGTTCCCAAATAGAATTAGCAAGATCTGTTTTAAATAATCCAGAAAACATATCATTAACCGCCTTTTCAACTTGTATAGCAATCCCTTTTGTAAAAAACTCTAACCATAGCGTTATGTTTCCTCTCTGAGAAGTGCTTTCTAACATGAAATTAAACTCTTCTTTATTACGTTGCAAATATTCTTCCAATACTAAAAGATCTCGAAAATTATATCCGTATTTATATAAAAATAAATAGCTTACCAGACAAGCAGTCTGTACATTGCCTTGAGCAAAAGGAGCTAGATTGAGTAAAAAAAAGTATGCGATTGCTGCTTGAATGATCGGGTTTTCCAGAGTTTTTTGAAGATAATCCAAAATTTCTTCTATTGCTTTTTCCGTTGATCGTACTCTGCCTGAATAGGCAATATTATGTAAAAGTATAATATGTTTAGAGGTTACTGGTTTTTGATTTGCAAGCCATTCTTGAGAAATATAGGTGAGTGCCTTTTTATATTTAACTATTTCTTGTTTATATCTAGATAATCTTTTTTTCTGCTCCTTTGTTAAAACGTTAATCATTTCTTTTTTACTGAGAGGATTTTCAGTAGTTTGTAGTGACCAGTAAATTCTTTCAAGAGATGCTTCCCACCGCAATCGCAGTTCTGTTTTCGGGCTAAGAGGTTTTAACAAAATTCTGCCTCGTAATAATTCTATTTTTTGTAAAGTTTGTTTTAGATTGGGAGATACATTATAGTTACTAATACTGCTATTTCTGTCACCGCTAGCAATTGTCCTACTTGTTTGACAACTTCTGGTGGACAAACAGTTTCTATATCTGGTGGCAATGGCACAACAGGGGATACATTTAACGTCACCAATTCAAATTCAGGAGCAAGTGCTGCTACTACAAATGGTTTAGTGTTAGGTTTAATAGGAACTGGTACATCAGGTGGTGCAAACACAAATAATGCCTTAAACTTTGCAGCAGTAACAGCAGCTACAAATAACACCTTTAATGGTTTATTTTTCCCAGCCTCAAATAACTATACAAACTATATTTCTACGCCAACCATTGCTATTACCGGAGGAGGCGCTATCACCGGCGCAACTGGACTTACCTCTTCGGGTGCAATAACCCTCTCTGGTCTGAGTACTGATAAAGGAATTGTGTATGCCAATGGAACAGGAGGTCTTCTTGCGCAAACAAGTCAAGGCGCGGCAAATACTGTGCTTCATGGGAATGGTTCAAGCGCTCCTTCCTTTTCAGCGGTTGCATTAGGTACCGATGTTTCAGGGCAACTACCTCTTGCAAATGGAGGAACAAATGCCAATCTTACTGCAGTTGCTGGGGGAATAGTCTACTCTGGTTCATCTGCATTGGCATTCTCTTCAGCAGGTACCTCTGGTCAGTGTTTGGTATCAGGTGGAACAGGAACACCAACCTGGGGAACTTGTGGCGGGTCATCTTCTTGGTCTGCGCTGACTGATCCATCTACTAACTTGAGTCTAAATATGGGGGCAAATACATCAACTTTTACATGGAATGCAGCTACTGGATCAAACACGCTCTTGAAATTAACAGACACTGCGAGTAACACTGGCAATGGTTACCTGTTGTCTGCTGAAACGGCAACATCTTCAAACGAAAAGCCCATTAAAGTAGTCTCACGCGGAAACGCGATCATTGACACCACCGCAGCAGGCGGTTTAGTTTTGGGCAACACAACAGCTGCCCAGGATATTACGATTGATTCTGGCACGGGGACATTAAATCTTGGTTCTGGTACCGGAGCAAAGACGATTAATATTGGCACTGGTATTTCAGGCAATATTATTAATATAGGAACCAATAATACCAATGCAGATACCATCAATATTGGTTCAGCGCTTGATACGATCAAAATTGGGAAATTCTCAACAGCCAATGGTCTCGTGTATATCTCAGCGACCGACGGTACTGTTGCACAAACCGCGGCCTCAACAGGAATTCAGTGTCTGCAAACGAGCTCAGCAGGAAGCGCTCCAACGTGGGGAGCATGCGGAAGTGGAGTGACATGGAATAGTATTGGTAATCCAAGTGGTAATCTCGGACTTTCGATGGGTGCAAATACAACGACCTTTACCTTTAACAGCGCAACAGGCAACAATAATCTGTTCACCTTTATTGATACAGCAAACAATAGCGGAACAGGATACATAATTGATTTGGAGACTGCTTCAGGATCAACTGCCAAACCATTAAAAGTAGTTGCTCGGGGCAGTAATACGATTATAGATACCACTGCTGTTGGGGATCTGACCTTAGGAACCTCTGGACAAACTGTCACGATAGCTAGCCCATTGACGTTAAATGGCGATACCACGATTGCGGCCAACAAAAGCTTGACGCTTACATCAGGAACAGGGATCATTACCCAAACTTTTTCCAACTCTTCTGCTTCATCTGCTAACGTAAAAAACATTACGAATGCCAATACCGGTTTGACCGCTACGACAGTGAACGGATTGAGCTTAAGTCTGACAAACTCGACCAACACCAACAGTACAAATACGTTAAATGGCATTAACTTTAACGCAGCCTCCAACAACAACGCAAATGTTATTAACGGCATTAATTTTGCATCAACAACCGGATTTAGCAACTTCCTAAACACACCAAGTCTCACAATTTCATCAGCCGGCGCCATAGCTGGGGCGACCGGGCTTTCATCTTCCGGTACCGTTACCTTTTCAGGACTGAATACAGCAGGGGCAGTAGTCTATACCGATGGATCAGGAGTTTTGGGTAAAACAACACAGGGGACAACGAATCAGTGTTTGTTATCAGGAGGTTCCGGCGTTCCGACGTGGGGTTCATGCGCGTCGGGAAGTAGCAGTGCTGTTTGGTCTTCCCTGACTGCCCCAACCGCGAATCTCACTCTTAACCATGGAACGAATACCACAGCCTTCAACTGGTCAACATCAGCAGGATCAGCCGCATTTGATGGTTTGACTCTGGCTGTTAATAATAATGGGGTGAGCAGCGGAAGTCAGAGAGGATTAGTAGTCCGGAACAATAATATCGCAAGCGGAGGAACAACCAACAGTCTTTTGCTTATCGATAACGCCAGCACTGCTCAAACGCTTACCAAAGGACTTCAGATTACCAGCTCAGGTGGAGGAAGTATCACAGATGCGATAGATGTCTCAGGAAGTAATATCACTAACGCTGTAAATCTGGGAGCAAATCAGATTGTGGGAACAACTGCCGGGATTAACTTTAGCAGCTATTTCCAGCTCACGAACAATCCGACGCCTTTTATGAAATTTACCGGCGATGCGACATACACTGGAAGCGCGAAAATTACGTTGTCTTCCGGTGGAAGCAGTAACCTCGTGCTTAAATCCGCCAATGCGACAGGATTGACAATTGACTCAACAAATACCACGCTAAATGCCACTGGGTTAAATACATTGATAAGCGCAACTTCATTATCCTTAAACCCAACAACAGGGTCGAGTTACACGTTAGATACTTCTGCTACGACCTTGACTGCTTTTGGTACACCGACCACGTTGACCTTTGGTGGTGCCGCTACGACAGTCTCAATTGGCGCATCAACAGGAACAGCGACGATTAATAATGCTACAACTCAACTTGCAGGCAACCTTACGTTTACCGGTTCTTCTGCACGTACCATCACCGGACCGAATACCGGAGCAACGGGAGCACTTACCGTGACAACTGCAGGGAATGTTTCCGGACTGAATTTAAATACAGCCAATGGTTCATCAGGCAACTCAGGCGCGATTTCACTTGCCACCGGAACAGTAACGACATCCGGAACGAGTGGAGCAGTGACGATTAATTCTGGCGCTTCAAATACCTCAGCTCTTAACACGGGAGCGATTACGGTGCAGTCCGGTAATATCACGACATCCGGTACTTCAGGTGATGTCACTGTCGATGTCGGTACTGGTGGGACAGCCGGAGCGTTAAACTTAGGTACTTCAGCCATTGCCAAGACGGTTAATATTGGCGCCACTTCGGGGACTACAGCGCAGACAATCAAGATTGGCGAGGGGGCTGCCGGCTCGGCCAATGCTATTACGATTGGCAATACCCAAAATGCCGGCTCAGTGGCAGTTGGCACAGCCATGACAACCGGGACGGTCACGATTGGTGGTACTTCTGAGACAGGCGCGGTCACCGTGAACACAGGGAATCAAACAGGAGCTGGTGGAGGGATTGTTCTTTCGGCAACGAGTGTTTCAACAGGTGTTGGGTTACAAATTAGCGGTGGGTCTTCTTTAGGTAATGGGGGTAAGTTGGTCAATATTTCAGGGGCAAGTTACAACTTATCAGGATCAGGGGATTCAGGATCAGTAAGTAATTTGTCTTTCAGTAATGTTTCATCCAATAGTTCAGGACCGACGACTGTATCGGGTTTAACGATCACCCCTACGTATAATGTTTCAGGTGCTGGAACGCATACAGTGGCTGATATTAATTTAGCTGGGGTTGTCACCAACACCTGTGGTGCCGGAACCTGTAACAAGTATGGATTGTATTTTTCAGGAACTGGCTACTCTCAAGAGCTCTTCCTGCAAAATGGAGAAACCATTGATAACGCAACGAATGGAACAGTGAACTTAGCTGCAAACTCTGGCGCGTTAACGCTCAACTTAACCGGTACGGCTGCCAACATTACCAACTCTGCCGGCGCTTTGGGTATAACCGGGACCACGGCGCTTAACTTAACTGCCACCAATGGAAACTCTACTTGGAAGACAACAGCCGGAACATTGACGATTCAATCAGGCGATACGAGCGCTTCAGCGTTGAGTATGAACACAGCCGCTAATGGTTCTGGAGCAACAGGTAAGATCGCTATCAATACTGGCAATGCCACGTCTGGCAATTCAGGGGCTATTGATGTGATTACCGGAACAACCACGACTTCCGGAACAACTGGCGCTTTGACATTACAATCTGGCGCACCGGTGACGGCGAGTTTGAATTCTGGTAATGTCACTCTTTCTTCCGGAAATGTCGGCTCCTCAGGAACATCAGGAATAGTCTCAGTGGATGTGGGTACTGGCGGAACAGCGGGAGCGTTAAATATCGGCACATCAGCAGTTGCGAAGACCATTACTATTGGTACGACCGGCGCCGTCGCGGATGTCATTAATATGTTGAATACAACAACTGCCGGAACGGTGGATATTGGTAAAGGCGTTGCGAACCACACGATTAGACTGGGCAATAATCAAACCGGTGGGACAATAAGCGTTGGCACAGCCATGACAACCGGGACGGTCACGATTGGTGGTACTTCTGAGACAGGCGCGGTCACCGTGAACACAGGGAATCAAACAGGAGCTGGTGGAGGGATTGTTCTTTCGGCAACGAGTGTTTCAACAGGTGTTGGGTTACAAATTAGCGGTGGGTCTTCTTTAGGTAATGGGGGTAAGTTGGTCAATATTTCAGGGGCAAGTTACAACTTATCAGGATCAGGGGATTCAGGATCAGTAAGTAATTTGTCTTTCAGTAATGTTTCATCCAATAGTTCAGGACCGACGACTGTATCGGGTTTAACGATCACCCCTACGTATAATGTTTCAGGTGCTGGAACGCATACAGTGGCTGATATTAATTTAGCTGGGGTTGTCACCAACACCTGTGGTGCCGGAACCTGTAACAAGTATGGATTGTATTTTTCAGGAACTGGCTACTCTCAAGAGCTCTTCCTGCAAAATGGAGAAACCATTGACAACGCAACGAATGGCAGCGTTAACCTCTCGACTGACACCGGCGCATTGACACTTGAGTTGACTGCGGGAGCAAGCACATCAACAACTATTCATACCAATCAAACAACGGCGAATCTGTTGAATACGACGACCACCTCAATTAATTTTGGCGGTGCTGCTACTGCCATGGGACTTGGCGCATCAGGAGGTTTAACTATTACTCCGGGAGGTAATTTGACTTTCACTGAATCTGCCACTAAAGCCATCACCATCTCATCTACCTTAGGAGCTGCCAGAAGCGCTGATGTTTTGACTATCTCTCAACCAAATGATGCCGCTGCTAGCAATGATTCAACCGGAGCGCTGATGGTGTTGAATAATGCTGACACCGGCTCTTCAGGAACAACATTAAAAATAGTTGAGGCAGGTTCTGGTAATGCTTTGACAGTTTCTGACGGTACTAATGTCAATACCACCTTAACCAAATCTGGCGTGTTAACTTTGGGTAAAGCATCAACTACCACAGGGCAACTAACCTTTACCAGCTCGGCAAATTCAGGGACGACTACTTTCCAAGCTGGTAATCAAGCGGGAGTAAGTCAAACCTATACCTGGCCAACCACCGGTCTGACTTCATCAGCAGTATTTTTAAGAAATAACAATGGAACTTTGGTCTGGGATACCTCCACTGCTACTTTAGGTACGTTAGCTGCAGCATCCCAAGCAAATACCATCAATAACAGTGACTTTGCCCAAGTCTGGAATTGGGCCCTGACTAATAACAATAAATCAGCATTCATCTTTGGTGAGAACACCGCTGCCATAAATGGTACAGCTGGAAATCAATATATCCTCAAAGTTTCAACACTTGCCTCCTCAACAGCTGCACCCCTTACTGTTATTGCCCAAGGGAATACGATTATTGATACCACTAATACCGGCGGTATAACAATTGGTAATGCAACCGCTGCCCAGCCTATTACTATTGATGCCGGGACCGCAAATCTTAATATCGGTAACAGTGCGAATGCAAGAACTATAAACCTTGGTACTGGAGGGGCAGTGCAAACAATACATATCGGTGACAGTACACAAGCCAATGTATTGACGATCGGCTCGACGACTGGTGCAGCAACCGATAATCTAAACTTTGGCACAGGTGGCCTTAATATCACCAATGGAGCTGCGACAACAGGTACACCCACCGGGTTGGTATTTACCAGAGCAGCGCACAACGGGATCTCTAATGCTGAGGCGACAGATATCAACTTAGACCTGGGCACAAATACGGTGACCTTTACCGGCGGTGCTTCCACATCGTTTGCGACTCAACGGGCTATGCGCTTACAGGCGCCGACTTATGCTGCTACGACAGCCACACTAACAATTACTAATGCCTCGACAATGAATATTTCCGGAGCGCCAATTATAGGAACAAATGTAGCGATGACAAACGCCTACGGATTAAAAATTGATTCAAATGCGGTTGGGACCGCGACAAACGCCTATGGTCTGCATGCTACCGCGCCAACTGGCGCTACCAATAAATATGCTATTTGGTCGGCTGGTATTTTTGGGGGTCAGTTAGGTATCTGTAAAAGAACTTCTGACGCCGACGTCACTAATACCAACTGGACAGCTCTTACTTCAGGCAACTGCAATAATACTTTTACCAATGCCGGCGCGGGTGCCACCCAAAACATGGCTTTTGATGTTGAGTTTGACAATAGCGGCGGCGGAGCTGCTTCTGCCAAACAACTAGAAGTCAACATTAATACTTCGGCTGCAGAAGCTGGAGGCGTTTCCAATGTTAATGATGGAACTTTGTTTTACTACACCACCAAAGCTGTTCGATCTGCTACCACAGGTGATACCACAGTGAAGATCAACGCGCCGGATAATACCAATAATATCGTCACAACAGTTACAACAGCCACCAATACTACTATCTATAAATCAGGTGTCGCGATGCGCGTAGCTGGCACATGGAGAAATATTACCGGTCAATCAACTAATGCTAATGGCGGCGCCGACTTAGCTGAGTGGGTTAAATTCAGCGGTCAAAAGCCAGTAGCTGGTGAACTATTGAGCGCTGCTCCTGGACCCCAAACTGTGAAACGTTCAACCTTGGCCTACGACAGGGGATTGGTTGGTATAATGACAACTGCTCCTCATACTTTGATGGGTCAACAAAATGAAGATGCAACTCCTATGGCTTTGGCAGGTCGAGTACCAGTGATTGTGACTTCCTTTAATGGTAACCTCAAAAATGGTGACCCGATTACGTCTTCTTGGTTTGATGGGGTTGGTATGCGGGCAAACAAGAGCGGCATTATGGTTGGTAAAGCAGTCGAATCAACCTCCGATTGGAATGACAACAAATGTTCCTCAGTCGAATCTTATGACAAAATTGTCTGGCCGGCAGATGATGGGACTAATCCAGCTAAGCCTTGCTTTAAAGTTCCAACAGCCAATGGTCATTCAATGTATGTTGGTAAGATCGTCACCATGGTTGGCTATAGCTATACCGAAGGCGATATGGATGTACTGACCGGCGGAATTACTGCAGATCAGCAATCGATAGCTTTTGATGCCAGCGAAGTTATGCTTTCAAAGTTGATGGAAACGAATAAAGTCCTTTCAGACAACGGCATTAAAGAGAGCAAAATGTCACTATCGCAATTCTTCAACGACAGGATTGCAGCCGGGCTTGAGATCATTACTCCAAAAGTAACTACACAAAAATTGCTTGTTGATACGATACAACCTGCAACAGGAAAGGACGTTGCATTGCAATTATCACCAGATGGGAAGTTTGTGGTTAAAGATGAAAATGCTAATCAGGTAATTGCCTTTGATAGCCGCGGCAATGCAACGTTCAAAGGCACGGTGACTGCAGATAAGATTAAAGCAAATCAGATTGAAGGATTGGAGTATCTCGTAGCGAAGGCTACGGAAGCAGCTACGGCAAGTGTTTCGGCAATACCTACCGCTGTTATTCCTTCATCTGTTCCTCAAAATGATAGTAACGCGGTTGATGTTAACAAGCTTCTTGCAAAATCAGACCCAGCGCTGGTACAAAAGTTAGAAAGTAATGGTAGCACCAATAGTCAGCCTGCAGTCCTTGGTGCACAGACACAACAAAATACAGACCTCGCCGCGTTTACAAAAGCAACGTCTGACGGCTCGCTCTCCATTGATCGACCTGTTGATTTTAAAAACAAGAGTCTTTTTTCAGCAATCGTTGAATTCCTCTCAAATGTTATCTTCCACGGAGATGTGACGTTCTTAGGCAGACCAACATTTAATAGCGATACAGCCGGTATCGCAGTTGTCAAGAAGGGCAGCAGGGAAGTGGAAGTAGTGTTTGATAAAGAATACACAGAAAAACCAATTGTGACAGCAAGCATTTCACTTGACAATGCGGATAAAACCTTGGATGAAGCAGTATTGGCCGGGGACATTAAGTACATCCTTACCAAACGAAGTACCAAAGGATTTGTTATTAAACTGGCAAAAGAGGCAGGTGTGGATATGCCTTTCTCTTGGACAGCACTGGCAGTGAGTGGGGCGAAAACAGTAGAAAGTGTCACCGGTACCCCCACGTCAAACGCATCTGGTGCAAATATCACGGGAAGCAATACTCCGACTCCGTCGGTAACTGAAAAGCCAAAATCTGAAGATCAACAGAAAGCTGCTAACAGCATTAGCCCAACTTTATCACCAACAGTCACTGTAAATGCGCCAGCAACTGCATCAAATAGTGCGATATCTACTCCCACACAAACACAAACTTCTCAATAGGTAAGGAGTATAGGTAACTGTCAATAAATAATTGTCAATATTTGTGTTGACTTCCTTGTCCCAATAGGTTACTATAAAAAATAGGTCTATGTTGAAATTATTTCGTCTCCCGGTGATTTTGACCTTTTTGTTAATAGTAGTAGCTGGGGCAGGAGTATATGCATATACTCTTTATCAGCAGTCGCAGAGTCAATTAAAACTTCTCAAAAACCCTCAAGAAGCTGCAAAGTTTGAGACTCAGCAAGTAATCGATGCTGTGGGGAAACTCATCAGTCTGCCATCTAATGAAACGCCAACCATTGCAACAGTGACAGATGCCAAAAAGCTCAAAAATCAGCCTTTTTTTGCAAAAGCAAGCAATGGAGACAAGGTATTGATTTATACTACTGCAAAAAAAGCAATTCTTTACAACCCATCGCAGAATAAAATAGTTGATGTAGCACCGGTAAATATTGATACATCAAAGGGGGGTGTTGCAGGAGCTCATACTCAACTAGTTAAAGTAGCCATTTATAATGGTACCACTAAAGTAGGTTTAACCAACAGCTTGGAAGACCAATTGAAGAAACAAGTCACCAATATTGATGTTGTGAAGAAAGATAATGCTAAAAAAAGTGACTATAGTAAGACACTCATTGTTGATCTGACAGGTAAACAAAAAGACGCAGTAGACCAATTGGCGAAATTGCTCAATGGTCAAGTTGCAAACTTACCGGATGGCGAGGCCAAGCCGGATGCCGATCTCCTCATCATTGTTGGGAAGTAATTTACTACTTGAGACTAAAAACCTCTAAGAGAATGTTCCCTTTTTTGTATTTTTGATAGATAAACAAATTGTATGGCTTTATAGAATCATGTTATAGAGATGTGTTGTTATATTCTAACAAGTTGAATGAATCAAGAGTGGGTTACTGAGGTTAAAGCGTAAGCGCAATTAACCCTATAAAGGTAAATAAAATGCGCTTATGCCAAAGAGAGAATGGAGGTAATCAAAAGTGCAGATATATGAAATACTCCGCCTTGCAGCAAGTACTGCAATTAATGCTTGTTGGAAAGTAAGGTCGGTTGATTGAAATCCTACCAGGGCTTTTAAGGCGGTTTTTGTATCACTTTCTTCGAGATAGACAATATTGATGTTGCTCATAAATATGGTTCGCAAAAAATCTTTTCCAAGCGATGGGCTAATGTCTTTGTAGATTTGGTTATAGGTAGTAAGAACAGTTCCTATATCAGTAAAGAGGCGGTATTCTTCTTGGGCAAAATACCGAAAATAAGCGGCTGCTTGTTCGTGCTTAGGGTGAGCGCGGTCAATAAAGCCTAAGAACAGGCTGCTGGCAATAAATACTTTTTTAGTTTGTGTTGCCATAGATTTTATAGCGCAAAAAGAATAAGTTTAATTATATTTATTGGCGCTGCGCGCTTATTATGACGACAGCGTAATCTTTGCCCCTCGGCCTTTTAGGCGTAAAAAGGGATCTTCATTGGTAAATGCCTTGGTGGTATCAGTTGTTTTTCGAAACGGCGACTTTAGTCGTTTTTCTTCCGGGTTGAACTCCTTATTGAATTCTTGCAGCTTTGATTCTTGGATGCGAATGTTTCCACCGGCTTTTATTGCTTTTAACCGTCCTTCTTTAATATACCGCCGGACCGTAAGAGGGTGGACTTTTAAAATAAATGCGGCTTGTTTGACATTAAATAAGTTGTCCATATCTCATTATAACTATATCAAAGTATCAGCACTTTGTCATGATTTAGCCCTTTTTTGCTTATTCCCGCCTTTGTTTTTAACCATGAAAGAGGCGAAAAATCGGGTCAATTTGCATATCTAATTTTATATAATAATATGCAATTTTATGCAAATTTTGTGAAAACTTGACCTCGGCTGTGAAATGGTTTTAAATAGAATGTAGGCAGTACTGCTCATATGTCCAACTATCTGTCTCAATTGTATACATTTTCTCAAGCCATCCGCAAGAGCATCGTTCATTCTTCATACTCTTATTCTCAGCTTCTGTGGGTTTGTTATTTTCCGAAATCACGAGAAGTTGCTAAAAGGTATCGAATACCTTCCCAAAAGACGCATGCGTGTAGAGTTTTGGATTCTCATACAGAATGGCAGTAAATGGTCAGACCACTGAATGGTCATAGGAGAATCAACAAAATACACGTGTGGATAGCCTTCAACGCATATGTTCAGGCAATTCGTTGTAGGTATCTTACCACTGCAGTTAGCGGGGAGAAAGGAGGGTTACCTATGAAAGCACTCATGGCTAAAGTTAAAAAAATATTGCAAGCTGTTGTCTTGGTTTACCGAGTTCAACTATCATAGTGCTGCTACTAATGTAGCAGCACGGTTAACTACGTTTTTCACCATATCCACAGAGAGCAAGTTATATTATTTTGTGTGTCCCTTCTTCCCTTCTTATGTTCCTTATTCTTTCTCAGGTTTCTCTTCAATTGTAGCCTCCGTAAGACACAGAAAAAGATATAAACGAGCATAAAAGTCGCCAAATTCCTTGATAAAGGATCTCAATATATTTTTATGTGTTAATTTCCAGATCAAGCATGTGTTTCTGTTATGTAAAAATTGTAACTAATTAGTATTCACTTATGGTATTTAACGCCCTTATTAAAGGATAAGAGCGTATTACAGGAGATTCATCGATCTATGAAAACAATGCTTTATTCGACAATTGATCAAACATATGATATAATAGTTCTGATTCTGTAAAGAATCATATTCAAGGAAGGTCTTCTAAGGAGAACACGTTTTAGGTATCTCATACCTCGTTAGTCACTTAGGACCCAAAAAATCATGTCAGAAAAGGAGGTGAATCCTAAGTGGCTTTTCAAGATCAAACATTAACCTGCGTTGACTGCGGTAAAGAATTTACTTTTACTGCATCTGAGCAAGAGTTCTATCAGCAAAAAGGCTTCGCAAACGCTCCAAAGCGCTGTCCAGAAGACAGACAACGGAGAAAAGAAGAGAAACGGCGCGATACACGTGGCGGTTCTCGTGAATCGTTCAAGATCACGTGCGCTAATTGCGGTAGAGAAGATACTGTTCCATTTCAACCGAAAGGTGATAGACCAGTATTATGTCGCGATTGCTTTAGACAATCACGTCAAGCAGCGTAACATTCCAATAAATACCACAGGTCTCAACAATTGTCATACAATCGAGAGCTTGTGGTATTTTTGTGAGAAAGAGTGCATGAGCGATCAAGCTCACACTTTTATAGTTGTTGTCGTGGGTTTGCTCTCCTGCCTGGGGTTGGAGTTGCTGATTGGCCAGATTCACTCGCTGTTGGAGGTGGAGGGATTTTAATTTCTTCTTTTTGTTGTGGTAACTTAGCTTCAGGCGTGTTAATTCCCAATGGAGGCTGATTTTGTAATGAATTCTGTTGCGTTTGTGCTCCTGCTACTTGTTGCTGTTTTCCAAGTTTATCTTGCACTGCGGCAATTTCTTGGTCAATCTTTTTTACGCTCTCTGATTCATTTGCAACTAATGATCGTACTATTTGGTATTGGGCAATCGCATTTTTAAAATCTCCTTGCATCTCTAAGGCATGGCCTAAGTTGTAGTGGGCATTGCCAAAGTCGGGCTTTAGGTTTACTGCCAGCTGGAATTGTCTTTGAGCTTCAGCCCATTGTTGCATTTGGTAATATACTCCTCCTAGATTCAAAAAAGCTTGCGGATTGCTTGGGTCTAAGGCAATTGCTTGTTGGTCAGTAAGGATTGCAAAATCTGCGGCGTTTTGGCCAAATCCAATCAAACTTCGATAAATCGATGACAAATTTTGCCAATTAATACTATTCATGGGAGACATAATGGTTGCTGTCCGGCCGGCATTAATGGATTGTTGGATCAACTGTAAAATAATCTGTTGGGTTTGGGCGCTTGGTGATGAACCCTGCGGGATTGAACCTGCCAATGAATTCGCAAGCGCTAAATTGGTTTGTGAATAGATTCGATGGTACGCATCTCTCCATGGAAACATTTGGATTGAGCTGATCTGGCCGTTATAGGTATCCAAGCCTTTATTATTCGAAGCTGCAACCAGTGAGTTTTGGAATAATATATCTGAAGCAACATATTTATACGTGAAGAACCCCGCTGCCCCAACAAAGATAGCTGTAAATGCAAAAAGTGAAACTGGCAAGAATTTGCTCAATGAATGTTGACGATGACGAACTGGTTCTTCTGCAGGAGTTGCTGCCAGTAATCCTTTTTGTAAGGCTACAAAATAGATTTCAATTTCTGAATAATCATGATGGTTCCGAATTCCTTGGATTGCCGCAAACAAAGCTAAGAGGAAAAACATCATCGTTTGTATAGTGAATGAAAACGGTAATAAAAATGACAACGCAAAGAGGAGTAACAAGGCCAAAAAGACCGGATTTCGATGAGTACTTTTATTCGTTATACTTCCTCTGATAGCTTTTACCACCAAAAAGAGGAATGTTGCCACGCCTAAAAATCCAGTGGTTGCCAACAATTCTAAAATAAAGCTTGATGATCGGAAGAAGGTAAACTGCCATAAGCTGTCATTCAAATTAAAGGTCGCTTGCTTAAATCTGGTAAAGTCAGTGATATAGGTTCCATAGCCACTTCCAAATAAGAATCCTACGAGCACACGACCGGCATCTTGGGAAATGGCTGCAAATGCGGTTTGGAATCCAGTTTCATAGGTAAGCAATAATGGTTTTTGTGAAGTGAAGAGTTGGAAAATGCTCAATACTAACCCAAACAAGGTGATAATTGACGCGGCCACAAACCCGATTTCAATATTGGACATACTGTCAGCTTTTTTAATGCGCGGGAACGCAAAATGGAATCCGACAATAACCGCTAAAGCAAGATACATGGCTTGGTCAAGGGTTGCACCAAAGGTATTAAATGTCTCGACTCTGGTAAATGGAAATGGAAGAATATATACTTTGAAAAAAGAAAGAACCGCAACTAAGGCAACAAGCGCAGCTCCGCCTAAAAATGCAGAAAGCAAAAAGAGCGCGGCAGGTTCAGATCTCACTACTTGTACTATTATATAGAAGGATAAAATGCCGAATAAAAAAGGCATATACGAAATCAGCGCATCAAAGCGATTGACTGAGAGAAATGTTGAAATAAGCGTTACGAGTCCGAACAAAAAGAGCGGTAAGTCAAAAGGAGTTCGGCGAATGCGGACTGTTCCTTCGATAATCATTTTCGCGCTCCACAAAAGCATAAGCACTAATACAGTTACGGCGAGGATAATTTGTTTTGGTAAGGAGAACGCATCGGTTGTAATACTAGTGAAGATAAGAGGAAATCCAAGAAACAATATTCCCAATAAAACGAGTGAGATATTTTCTAAATACGTACTAATTTCGTTTCGTTGTTCCATCGTAGAGATTGTTTGAGCTATATCATCCTAGCAACCCAAAAGTATAATGTCAAGGATAACAATGTAAGAAAAAATCGGTTATCAGTTTTCGGTTTTGAGAATTAAGTTAACCAGTTATCAGTTTTTCAGTCTGATAAACTGACAACCGACAAACCAAATTCTGACAACTGATAACCGATTAATTAACTATCCACCAATTTACTTTAATATCTGAATACAATCGTTGAGGAATTTCAATCGTGAATGATCCTCGGTCGCCGGTTAAAACTTGTTTGCCATTTTCCTCTTTGGTTTGGCTTGTTTGGCGAGAGATATACGGTGTTGTTCCTTGCGTTGCTGAAGCGGGAGTTAAGTAAATCAAGGATTTTTCAGTAACGTACGGACTGACTATAGTTCGTTGCGTTTCTCCGGCAACAATAGTTGCAGTTCCAGCCGAAGCTGTTGCAACAGTTTCAGTGATGGAGGTATCTGCTTGCGCACCGTGAACAATACTAAATGCTTTGGCAAAAATATCTGAGAATGTTCCAGAACCTGATGCAGTAATTGATCCTGATTGGTCAATCTTCAAAACAGAGCTGCCTGATGCATTTTTGATTACCAAGTTGGCGCCTTTGTCATTTCGACCATCATGAGAAATCCCATGGGGACTTCTCACGTCGTTGGAGATCACCGGTAGTTGGATTACCATATCAGAACCAGGAATCGGGCTCAAAATATTGGCGGCGAGCACGCCCTTGACTATTACGTCTTTTTCAAATTGCGCGTTCCCTGCGGATTTCAAATTTCCGTCGGTATCTAAGGTTAACAGCCCTCCCATGAAAGAAAGATTTCCTTGGCGAAGTGGTTGGATTTCGAGTGTTGCTCCTAATACATTGATTGAATTATCAGTAATAATAAAGTTGCCGCCAATTGCAAGCTGGCCAGCGATTGAAACATCACCCAAGCTCGTTGGTCCGAGTGAAACCAATCCTTGATTGAATTGGCCAAAGCTAATATTGAGGCTCTCGACTGTGTTTAAAATTGGCGCATAGCCGAGTAAGTTTACTGGTTGCGCATTGTTGAGAGTGCCGCTTGATGACGCAGAAGTTCGATTCGCTAATAATGCTGAAGGAGAACTTATTTGATCAGAAGATCGGTTTGCGCTTGGAGTGCTCTGGTAGACATTTGTTATATTCGTAATATAGGTAGCAGATGTTGAAGCTTGGTTCGTTTGTAATTTAGCCAGTGCCTCGCCAGATAATTGAACTTCATCTGCAACAATTTTTTTCGCTCGCAAAGTTCCAGAAATACTCGCGTCTTCAGCTTGTAACGTTCCTTTGAATTGCGCGTTGCCTTGGTTATCAATTGATGCTACAGCCGAACCTGAAGCATTTTGAATTTCAAGCCTTGACTCAGCTGAACTCGACGCGAGTTTAACTACTAATTTATCTGACGCGAGGGGAGAGATAAAATTCGCTCGAAGTTCATTGACATCTCCAATTGGTGAAATCACCGCTTGGGATTTTTGAATGAGAGGAAGAGTTCCCACCACAGTCAAAATGTATTCTTTGAGACTGGTGCCCGCAATGGTGAAGTTTGAACTTACCACCGAAAGTGAGTCAGTAGTTACTTCTTTTGCATGTACGGTTCCAGCTGTAATATTTCCAATCACCGCTTCAGCGTAAGCTGCGATTTGGGTAATGTTTTGGTTTTCGCTCTTATTATATATAGTATAGGTGGGCAAGTTTGTTTGGGTGATAATTTCTAAGTCGCCGGTTGAGGTAATGCTGGTATTCGGGTCGTACCAAGTTCCATTAATCGCAATAAGAATCCTATCTTTTGGCGCTTTCGGGTCAAATGATTCAAGGGCTTGGCCGATTACTTGTCCCGCATTACTGGCTTTGGATGCTCGGCCTGGCATGGTTGAAGCGGTTATTGGATCTCCCGGCTGGATTGCTTTGGAATTAGGGTTCATTTTTATTTTCAGCTGCCCGATAAGTCCTACCAAAACCTTATTGGGTCCATCTACTCCGCCAACAAATCCGGCATTGTCTGAAATCACGCCGAGTATATTCTTATTTTGGCTATCACATTTTGTTACGCCGCCTTGAGGAGCAAGACAAATCAGAGTTCCATCAGGCAATTCTTCATTGTTATTGGCTTTTTCGAAAAGCTCAGCAAAGTCTGAACCGTTGGGCTTAAAGGTAACTGAATTATTTCCATTGGCGTGAATTTTTCCAATTTTGACACCATTACCGTTTAAGAAAGTTAAGAATTCATTACAAGAGCTGCCGCTGTTACAATTGGCGGCAGAGCTTAAGGTAGTTCCGCCGAGTTTAATGGCCAAGCCATCAGCATCTGTTCCTGTATTTAGATTCTCAATCATTGCAGCGCCGGTTGCTGATTGTGTATCTTGGACATGGAGACGGAGGGAAGGGGTAGTGGTTCCAAGACCGAGATTACCACTAGTTCCATCAATTCTCATTCGTTCTGTTGCGACTCCGGCTGGAGATGTCCCGAATATAATAGGATGATCTATTCCACTCGCGCTTCCAGATAATAAAGCCACCTTGTTTACCAATGAAGATAACTCGAGAGCTACTGCTGTTGTTGTTGTTCCAGCCTGGAATTGTATTGAGCGGGTGGATGTGAGCCCAGAAGTGAGATCAGCCACTGTCAGGAACACACCGTTGTCTAGACTTCTTCGGTATGTTTGAAGGGTAGTGAATTCAGTAAATGTCTGAGTTAAATCTCCTTTCAGTTCAAGTGAGCTTACTGGTGTAGTGGTATTAATACCTACATTTCCGGTTCCGTTTAGGGGCTGTAAGGCAATATTTCCGGTAGTGTTGCCGCCGATTGTTAAGGTTCCATTTCTGAGTGATTGAATGGTTCCATCGCCGCCGACTGAGATGCCAGGTCGATTTGTCGCTCCAGTTGCAGAGACAGAAGCAACAGGGGTACCAGAGTTCATGTTTAGTACGGCAAATTTTGCAGAAAGCGTAGAAGTGCCGCCGATTAATAAGTCATGCACTGTGGCAATTTTTGGATAGACAGCTCCATTTGCCCGATCCCAGTAATTGGTTCCAACTGTTGAGGCATCAACCCATGAGGGATTAGCGCTTGCTCCATTGGTTTGTAAGACAAAACCTGAAGTACCTGGGGCAAGGGCAGCCATAGTTCCGGTTCCATTAAAGTAAGGAAGACTTCCTTGGGCAGTAGAGCCGAAGTTTTGGCCAGTACCTCCATAGGTAGTGCCGACTAAAGTTCCTTGCCAAGTGCCTGAGGCGATGGTTCCAACGGTGGTGAGTGAGGAAGAAGTAACACCGGAGCCTAAGGTAGTAGCGGATAAGACATCAGTGGCATTAATTTGGTAAGTTTTACCGGAGGATAAGTTAAAGGTACCCGTGTTGGTAGTAATTCCACTTCCGTTCAAGGGAGAAATAGTGATGTTTCCTGTTGTATTTCCGCCGATGGTTAAGGTATTGTTTGCGGTTGATTGAATTGATCGTGATGATCCCGACAAGGTAAGATTTCCAGAAACTGTAGCATTACCGGCAACGTGAAGGAGTTCAAGGGGAGTAGTGGTTCCAATACCGAAATTACCACCATTCAGATAAGAGACAGTAGAAGCATCTGCTCCAAACTGAAATCGTGTTGTTGAGCCATCAATACCAATCATAATATATGCTGGACCATTTTTTCTGAAGTAGATATTTTCTCCATTACCAGAGGTATAGATGACATTTGGTGAGACAGTACTAGCTCCACCGGAGGTGCTTGAGAATTGCATAGCAGTTTGGAAGTCTACATTGTTAATTTTGAGGCCGGCGCCACCGGTAATTTCGACTTTTGCGGTTGGGTTTAGAGTACCGATTCCGACATTGCCACCTTGCAAGTAGAGAGTAGGAGTTGAGACATTATTTGGTTTAAAGGCAATATCTCCGGTAGTTGAACCACCTAGAGTCAAGGTATTATTTCTGACTGATTGAATGCTTCCATCACCTGCTAAGACTAATGCTTGAGCAGCCGCATTTTGAGCAGAAACAGAAGCGGTGGGGGTTCCAGCTGCGATATTAATTACTGCAAACTTTGCAGAAGATGTTGATCCACTTCCTAATAGTAAGTCATGGATTGATGCGATTTTAGGGAATACCGCTCCATTTGCTCTATCCCAGTAATTGGTTCCAACTGTAGAGGCATCAACCCATGAGGGATTAGCGCTTGCTCCATTGGTTTGTAAGACAAAACCTGAAGTACCTGGAGCTAAGGCAGCGATAGTTCCGGTTCCATTAAAGTAGGGAAGACTTCCTTGAGCAGTAGAGCCGAAGTTTTGGCCAGTACCTCCATAGGTAGTGCCGACGACAGTTGCTTGCCATGTTCCAGAGGCAATGGTTCCAACGGTTGTTAATGAGGAGCTGGTAACTCCAGATCCTAAGGTTGTAGTAGAAAGTACATCAACACCGCCGATTTGATAGGTTTTTCCGGAAGAGAGATTAAAGGTACCAGTGTTAGTTGTTGTTCCTGATCCATTCAATGGGGAAATGGTGATGTTGCCGGTTGTGTTACCGCCAATAGTGAGCAATTGGTTTTTGGTAGTTTGAATCACTCCTGCAGAATCCAGGGCAATGTTTCCGGAGATGGTAGCAGTTGGGGTTCCAGCCGAGACATTGATGAATCCAAACTTAGCAGAAGCAGTAGAGGTTCCTCCAACTAATAAGTCATGGATTGATGCGATTTTAGGGAATACCGCTCCATTTGCTCTATCCCAGTAATTGGTTCCAACGGTAGAGGAATCAATCCATGAGGGGTTAGCGCTTGCTCCATTGGTTTGCAGGACAAATCCTGAAGTACCTGGAGCTAAGGCAGCCATAGTTCCGGTTCCGTTGAAGTAGGGAAGACTTCCTTGGGCAGTAGAGCCGAAGTTTTGGCCAGTGCCGCCATACTGGGTTCCAATGACTGTGCCATTCCAGACACCTGAGACAATGGTTCCAACGGTAGTCAGAGAGGAGGAGGTAACACCGGAGCCTAAGGTAGTAGCGGATAAGACATCAGCACCATTAATTTGGTAAGTTTTACCGGAGGATAAGTTAAAGGTACCGGTGTTGGTAGTAATTCCGCTTCCGTTCAAGGGAGAGATAGTGATGTTTCCTGTTGTATTGCCCCCGATGGTTAAGGTGTTGTTTCTGACTGATTGAATGCTTCCATCTCCTCCCAGAGAAATTCCAGTTCCTTGTGTGGTTGCAGAGATTGAGGCAGTTGGAGTCCCTGAATTCATGTTGAAAACGGCAAACTTTGCAGAAAGCGTTGCAGTACCTCCTACCAACATATCTAAAGTGGTATTAATCGGATAAAGAGCCCCATTGCTTGCGGTCCAGTAATTCGTACCCAATGCACAAGTTCCCCAGCTAGGAGCAGTTGACGCACCGGAGAGAAGACACTGTCCAGATACTCCTTGAGATGTTGCAGCCAGAAGACCTGAGCTATTACTAATGTATGTGAGCGTACCAGGACTGGTAAAATCTGCAAGACTTACACTAGAGTTTCCACTATCAATTACGATGCTCCCAGTAGTATTCCCTCCAATCGTTAAAGTATTATTCGCTGTTGTTTGAATGGAGCGTGCTGCACCTGAGAGGGTGAGATTACCAGATGCAGTTGCATTGCCGGCAACATGGAGAACTTCAACCGGAGATGTCGTACCAATACCAACATTTCCACTTGAACCAAGAAAGAGGCTTTGAGAAGAATTACCTGGTTTGAAATTGATATTCCCGGTCGTATTGCCGCCAACAGTCAAGGTATTATTTCTCAATGCCTGAATGCTCCCGTCTCCACCGAATGCTAGTCCAGTTCCAGTTGACGTTGCGGAAATTGAGGCAGTTGGGGTTCCGCTTGCCATGTTGAGGACTGCGAATTTGGCAGAAGCAGTGGCATTAGATCCCAGTAGAAAATCCACTGAACTTGCCAACGGCGAGAGTGCGCCGTTTACCTGCTGCCAATAATTAGTTCCAACCCCAAGCCAGCTGCTTCCGTTGTTGAAAAACATCTGTTGGCTGGTTGTATCATAGTATAACGAACCAGCACCTACTGTAACAGGAGCAGAGGAGAAGTTTCCAAGTCTGACCTGTCCTTGGTTTGCATAGATACTCCCTAAGACTTCTAATTTGTTGATCGCGCTTGGACTTGCCCCAATTCCTACACTTCCCGCAAAGTAGCCTGATCCATTGTTCCCTACGGTGAACTTCTCAACTCCCGAAGCAGATGCGCTTAAAATTGGACCGCCTCCGTCCTGGTTGATGGTCAATGCTGATTGCCCGCTCGAAGTTGCCAAGATTGCGAATAAATCATCAACTTCAACAGCGCCGACAGCCGTAGAGATATTGTTGTTGTTGGTAGTGTTCAGCAGGGGTTTTTGCAAATCAATACCACCTAAGCCATCGGGAGCGATTTGGACGTTTCCATTTGAACCTGCATTGGTCGTCAGTAAGAGTGGTTTGCCGGAAATCTTAAATTGTCCACCTGTCGCGTCAAAGGTGGTCCCATCAGATCCTCCAATATGCAAATTCCCGCCTGAGTCCATAGCGAGTACCACATTTTTAGTTCCTACTCCGGATTGGGTAATCGGCGGAAGGCCTTGTAAGGTTTCGGCATTGGTTGCGTATGCGACTGTCGCAAGTTGTTGACGTGGGGTGAGTTCGCTGTCATTTTTTACGGTAATTCCCAGCCATAGGGACGCATTTTGGGCAAAGAGAGTTTGGGAAATAGTTGTTCCTTTTCCTAACAGTAGCGAAAAGATTCCGTCTGAATCAGGAGTTACCCGATTTACCTCTTCCCAGAGTAATGCCGAGCCTGTGGAAGTTTCGTTATTATAAATGGCAAACCGCAGGTCTGTTGCTGCGGTAATCGGGGTGTCGGTAATGTCGGTCAACCGTCCTTGAAAAGAAAGTACCCGCGGAGGAGCTGTGGGAAGCGCAGCAAAAGTAGGTTGTTTGCCAGCAGGTTCAAAAAAACTGCGATAGATGCCAAACCCCAAACCGGACATAAAGATAATAAGCACTGCAAAGTGGAAATAATGGACCAATGCATATGAATGATATCTTCTGTACCATTCTGGTCGGTTATGACGCATATGGTACCAGATTTTTCGATACCAAGGAAAATATTTAGTAGAAATGGCAAGCGGTGCAAAGAACTCTTTTTTAAAATTCCCTATTGGGAAGATATTGTTCTTTTTTGGCGCTTGTTCTAAAAGCTTGCGTTTTTTCTCATTGACATCTATTTCAGGACTCTTGGTGACTGTTAATTCATCTACTATGTTTTCCGCCAATTTGGCAGTCCCGAAGAGTTGCTTGCCAAATATCATCCATTTAAGGTATTCAAGTTTTGCAACGACTTCAGCAATCGGCACCACTAAACTGCTATCAAATACTAGACTTGCTATTCTTGCTGTCTTTTGCATAAGCCTGAGAGGAGGGAATGGCGAATAGACGAGTTCTTCCTCTTCATCTTGGCTAATCGTTTCTACAACGGGTTCAGTTGATAAATATAATTGTGCACTTTGATTACTATTGATACCATTTTCTATATTTTGATATCTATTCTGACGTGCTCCTTCTACCTGAGGCAGAGGTAGAACAGCTTCTTTTGGTGTAGCAAAGAGTTGAGCACTCGCTGCCATTGATAAAGATTGAAAGGATGGTTTTTCCTTTAAAAATCCTTCTTCAGATGCCCATTTAAAATATTTCCTTAAAGAAGAAAGTTTCCGGTTAATTGAAGTTGGGGAAAATGAAACCTCCGTGAGAAGCCTCCCTTTATATTCTTCGAGAAGCTTGTTGTTGATTTTATCAAAGATATTTTTTTCTTTCAGCTCCCATGCTTGTTTCACTCCACTGACTTGTTCTGCCCAGGTAAGGAATTGCCGCACGTCAATGATGTAGTTTTTTATAGTAATAGTCGATAAATTATAGACATAAAGATGATCTTTAAATTGTTTAAGATGCCAGCTGTCTTGGTGAGGTTTCGCATGAGGATGTTCCACAGCTTGAATAGGATTTTGGGCAGCTAGACCTTCTATCTTAAGAAAGTAAAAAAACTTTCGCAGAGAAGACAAATGTCTATCTAAACTTCTATGTGATAGTCCTTGCTTAGCACTGGTGCCTGAAATCTTTATATTTTTATACAGATTGATATGGTTAATGGTTACTTGAGGAGGGTTAAATGGAATGGAAAATTCAAACTCAAACCAACTGATAAACTGTTTGATATCAGCCTTGTAATTCTTGATCGTAGCCTGAGAGGGCGGGTTCTTTTGATTAGCCAAAAAGGAAATAAATTCCTCTAATAAATTCATGAGCAGAAACTATTTGTGTAAAGTTAAAAATAGCTGAGTGACAATAAAGCTCGATATTATCCAAAGAGATATCCAAAATAGCTTTGGGAAACAATAGTATAAGAGGGACAGGATAGGTTCTTTTTTACTGATTTTTGACAGCGCTTTTTTCACAGACCAATAGAATCCTCTATAAAAAACATTTCTATCAATTACCGAAAGAATTGAACTGAAAGGGGTATTAGCTTCAAGATTATACAGATTATACCGTTTATTTTGGTAATTTAATATCTTATGCATACTATAAGAATAAAGAATCTAAGCACCGTATGTCAATAACCTAGAGTAATAGTAGATGATATCTTTAGATGCCTTTAGATAGTCTTGGTAGAGGATATGGTAAAATGTGAAAAAAATAAGAACCCAGCCTGCATTATTATTTTCACAGAACAATATGCACCTCAGCGTTCGAGTTTTTTATTGGATAGAATATATCATTCTATATAATAGGACATCGAGTCTTATAGAACAAATTTAAGCAATATGTTGCTATGAAAATTAGCCTCAGGATTTCGAGACCGTACGATACGATATAAGGGGCTTTTATTTATAAACCAATCATATTATGAAGCTATAACGTAAGGATAATTTAAATGTGAGATTAACTATAGAGATGATTGATTCAATCGATATCTGGTGAAAATACATTTAGGCCTAAAATTAGGCATAGTTTTTCACTCGGGATATGGTCGGTTAATATTAATGGCTATTTTTGATTTCCACAATTTATTTTCACAGATAACAAATCTTCAATTTCAGTCTGTTTATTTGACCGGTATTCTTCTGAGGTCTTTTAGCATTGATAGATAACGTTTGCCACGGCCTGAGAATCGATACTTTGGACTATCATGACAACCTAAACTAAAAAATAATTCCTGAGGTGTGGAAATTTGTTTTCATGATTTCATATCAGAATGAGCCCAATAACAAATCCATTTCTTGTTTGAATTCTAGGCTGCGGTTAGAGCCTAGTTCATTTTCTAATGATATGATCTAAACTTATTTATATCAAATTTGCTTTTTTATACTAACCAATAATTACATATAAACAATCATAAATAAAAATAAACTGACCTCAAATCGAATTCTAGAGCCTTATATTTTGAGGCTAGATTTAACAAATTTATTTTTGAGGCTAAGAATTAGTTATATAAGCATAAATAGCTTCAAATTTAGCTTCATTTTTTATATATAAATTAAGCTATGATCTTTATTGTCGATTAGATTGTTATGGTAGTCCATAATCATGAATTAGATTCGATTCAATGCTTCGCATTATCTCATTTGCTTTGCTAAATTGAGATCTACACTCTGTTGATATATTTTGATGCAGTTATTAATTCCCAATGTATGTCAAAATACACGAATAATAGCTGCTTTTATATACTATAAAGCATGTGAAAATAATAAGGATGAGCTAGCAGATTAAATGATTAATTGATAATATTTTAAAATAAGAAATATTAATTGTTGATTCTTAGTAAATAAAAAAATAATGCCTTTTAAAGCGAGGGATTTCTAAAAATAACAAATTATGTTTTTTTAATCAAGATTTCACTTTTATCAGGTCGGAGAAACGCATAGCTTATAATAAAATTGCTTTTCCTATAATTATTTAAGCCCCGTCTTCTAGTAATCAGATGAGTGAGTAATAATGAAGCTAATATTTATATAGGCTTACATTTTCTGTTGTAAACACGTTCCTTGACATCTCATTATCATTACTGTTAACATTTTTTTATTGGGCAATAATTCTAATCATTTTTCTGAGCTTTTTTTAGTTCTAAATTATGCAATAAGTTCTACATGAGGTTGTTTTATGTATAAATCTCTTTCGTCTGCTGAAAAAATAAGCTTAATTAATCGCGTGTTACAAGGAGAAAGTGTTTCTAAAGTCTGTAGAGAGGCGGGCATTTCTCGTACCATATTTTACCGATGGCTTGCAGAATACAAAAAAACAAAACTGAGTCAAAGCCTCTTAGAGCATAGACGGCCTCGAGGGCAATCTCATTGGAGACATGTCTCTGGACTTGAAGAATTAGTACTCCAAATTGTTATGGAGTATCCTCATTTTTCGGCCCAACGGATCACCGATGAGATCAATAAAATGTCACCAAAAACTGAGGTTAGCACTTATACCACTTATATGCTATTAAAGCGTTTTGACCTCACCACACCACAAAAAAGAATAAAACATGTAGCTTCAAAAAAAGAGCCTCAGGCAGTTACAAAAAAGATTTCTCAGAACTTAGACGACCTTATGCGGGTATCTAAGCATAGTTCTGCCCGTGCAATGGGAGCAATTTTGCCTCAAGTAGTTGGTTCTTGTATAACTTTAGCCGTTTTTTTCCTTATTGCATATCATTCATCCAACAAATTTGGGATTCCTTGGTGGTTTAATAACTCTCCACTAGATCAGATTTCGCAGAAAAATGATAAGATTGCTAAGGATACTAAAGTAGTTCCACAAAATCCTCCTCAGGCAGACTTTTTGCAAGAAGCTAATTTTAAATGGGGTGTTTTGGCTGTAAATACGAATAAGTCGCGCTATTTGCCTCATGAAAAAGTAAAAGTTTCTTTTGGGGTTTTAGATAATGTCGGTGGAACTATCTGTAACGCAAATTTGATATTAAAAATTATTCGGCCGACTGGAAAAGACGATTTACTCTCAGTTAAAAATGGCAGCATTACTTTGCTTCCAGATTGTTGGGGGAATAAAGGAACCACACACTCTGACTATATTACCTCATATGAAGCAAGAGAAATTGGCAGATACGAGATGGAACTGATAGCTGAAACCGAAAATGGCAGCTATGCAGGGAAGCGATCATTTTTAGTTTTAGATTCATTGCCGTTTTCTATTCAACGGACTGGACCCAGTCGTATTTATCCTCCAACGCTATATCCGATGGTATATCGCGTAAGATCGTACCGTGATTTTGAGGGAACCATAAGTCAAATGATTCCTGATGATTTTCAAATTTCCCGCCTCCCAACAGTGTTGGGATATAGAGCTATTCAATCAATGGGTGAATCCAAAATGGTGAGCTGGCATGTATCTTTAAAAAAAGGAGAGGAAGTCGCCCTTGGATATGAATTTAAAGCTCCTTATACGTCCCCACAGCTTTATACCCTTGGACCATTACAATTTCGAGAACCCCAATTTGCCTTTGTGGATGAATCAGGATGGCAGATTGCATCTGACGCCATCATGACACATAACTTTAGCAATGTCGCAAGTGCTTCTGCTAAGTAATGTTGTAATACAATTTAAATAGACGATAGATGATTGAAGATAGAAGGTAGAGGATAGAATTTTTCATTTTCCATCTTCCATCTTCAAAAATCTATCTTCTTGTGTATCTGTTTGCTATCCGTGTCCAAAATCTATACTATTGAGGTATGGAAGTAAAACCGCGTTTCTTCTTCATTGCCATTGCTTTCCTCTTTATTGAATTCTTTCCGTTATTTCAACCTTTACTGACTTACGCTGCTCCCTATACCTTAGATAATAAAACCGATGTCTCGGCCAGTGTAGGGGATTTTTACCTGAATATTTCTGGGTTTATTTCTCCGCGGGCCAGTATTGTATTAAATTCAACAGGAGTTTTTTTAGGCTCAACTGTTGCCGACGCGAATGGCAATTTTGTTTTTAATAATATTTTAATTCGTAAAGGATTTTCTGGCTTCTGTTTAACCGCAGTAGATTTCAAACGTTTGGGAGAGTCAACTACTTGTTTCACTTTTCCGCCTGCCTTAGGAAGCATTCGTATGGATGGATTATTTTTACCTCCAACCCTTGGCTTGAGCAGGACTGAAATCAATGAAGGAGCAACCGTATACGCCTTTGGCTATACCATGCCAAATGCAAGCGTAGTCTTAAATTACGGAACTGGTAAATTGTTGCGTACTAATGCCGATGCGCGAGGCTATTATGAATTCGCAATCAAAGGTTTAAAAGCAGGGACATATAAGGTATATAGCCAAGCGCAATACCAGGGAAAGCAATCACTTGCACCCACAAAGGTATTGAGTTTAAGAGCGCTTACTTTGTTGGAACAATCGATCAAACTCTCTGAAAGCTTCTGGAATAAGTTTATCAAATTATTTACCTCAATTGGATTTGCGACCTTGTTACTGATCATTCCGCTTATGCTTGCGATATTATTTTTAATTCTAAAAATATGGCCAGAGCGATTTCGGATTATCACTGAGAGCAAGTATCTGAAGTACTGGTTTTATTCTAAGGATAAGATACGAAGGCCGCTGCACCATGCGTGGTTTGTGGGATTTTAGGCTAGGGTACACGGTCAGGGTACAGGCGGGGAATAGGCTTTGACATTCCATTTTTGAACCTAAAATGGTGGCTTTTGGTTATGGCTTAGGTATTTTGAGTGCTCATTTCTGATGGTTTTTGACCTCCCATATTTTTCATTTTGACCGTAATCGCAAGTATCAAGAAAATAATTCCTAAACAGATTGTCAGAATAGCTTGCCAAGGAATAACCCAAACCAGCAAAGATGCCTCTAAGTGCCGTATGTTGTAGATTCCATAGTTGAGCGATACGGTTGCCCAATAAGGTCCGGGAAATAGATCTTTGCCAATACCTATCTCATAACTCCGATTTCTTTCTGGAAAAATGTTGAACGCCTCAAGTTCAGTTATGGCAATCTTTTTACCTAAGAGATTATGGAGACTGACTACTCCTTTTGGTTGGATATGGATGTTGCCGAGGTTTTTTATGAGGAGGGAAATTTGGATAGGCCCATGGTCAAGAACTTGTGGGGCTGAGAAACGTTCAATGGTTGCATACTCATTTACCGCGCCTTTGATGGTGAGATATAGTAATGACCCAATTTGGCTTTGCACGGTGGTGTGTGAGTTTGGATTTCTATCAGAAGGAATCGGATGCACCATGATAACGCTGTAGAATCCTCCAGGACGGGCGCTTTCGGGCGTTTGGATGTAGTATATTATTTCTTCGCTCTGATGTGGTTGTAGGGAAATTGTAGCAGGCGAGAGGCCTATCCAAGATGTCGCGCTTAAGGCATTTTGTAACTTGTGGTCGACAGCAATTACCGGATGGCCGGTTTTGTTTTCAACATCAACATCTTCAACCCGTGCAGAAAATGATTGCTCCTGATTGCTATTGTTTGTCACCCGAAGAATTCCCTCAGATTTTCCTCCAGGGTCAAGAGAGACTTGGATTGTGGGAGGAGAGATCGTGAAAGAAAGATCCTCAGCCTGAATAGGCTGAGGAAATAACCCAATAAACAAATAAGCCAATAACCCGATCAATGCAGAATCAACCAATAAATGATTATTCATTTTGAATTGGGTTATTGATTGGTGGTAGTATTGGTTTATTGGGTTATTGGTAGTATTTTTCATATCAGAAGGTCGGCAATATGGTATATGTCACACTGGTATTATAGTTTCCTCCTGCTACATTTTGGTCAATTCCGGCTGCAAATTCTATAGTTGTTTTGCCATTTCCTTTTACAATATCTTCTCCGATCGGTCCACTTGGATCTGATGCTAAGGTCAATTGATTTTTTGTTGTGGGCCAGCCGTATCTGCAGATGCCTGATCCAGAACCAGTAATGTAGGTGTTGCATACTTGCGTGAGTCCGCCTGTCCAGATAGATGCTGAAACATCTTTTCCGCATGCATGCATACCAAACCAGGGCTTTCCTTTTTCGAAGGGTCCAGGGACCAAACTATCTGGCATGGTGAATCCGGTCGCCCGATTCTGCAAATGTCCGCTTGAGGTAGCAAAAAGTACATAGCCGGTGCGCGCATTTGTTGTAATAGAAAGCAGTTGAGCCGCTATATTGCTGACTGACGTTTTTGGAGTACTGGGGGTATTTTCTAATTTTCCAAGATCAATACTGGTGGAAGTGGCAGTTGTTTCGGGGTGGGTTTTTTCTGTGACATTACAGCCATTGGTGTTTCCCGTGTTGACGGGTAAGTTTTTCCCCACCGGAATAAGGCTAAAACTGAGAGTTGGGTCAATAAATGCTTTTACTTGGACTGATTGAATGGTTCCGATTCTGAGCCTGCTGCTTTCAATTTCCGTGCCATCAGGGTTTAATGCTCGGAGTGATATATTCCAGATATCAGCAGTTGCTTTGCTTTTGGCAGTTGTCGGGTTGAGGAGTTTTGCGGTAGGTGATGTGCAAACTCCAGCTATTTGTTTGGCGCATCCCACAAATATGGTAACGGTTGTGTTTGCTGGAATAGCAATTTGAACACCGCAGATAATACGGGGAGCAATTACTGAAAAACCACATGTTGCGTTATTAGATTGGATATCGAGATCAGATAAATTGTTAAAAGCAAATGTCGTTGCTGACGGAATATCAGATGGGTCTCCAAGTCCCGGAAAGGTAATGACAATTTTTCCGTTTGAGCGAATTTGAGCGCCTGTGGTAAAAGAGATAGTATGCATTGCAGGTATTCGAACTGCCACCATATCTCCAGCAGCATGAGAATAAGGAATAGGATTTGAGCTATACATCATTCGCTTTCCGCTTGTGGGAATATTTGATGCAGAAGCACTTGCAATGGTAAAAGTACCCGTGCGTTCACCAGGAGAAGCTAAGATACTGGCTGTGTCTCCCTGAAAGAACACTGAGCCGTTATCAATTATGGCAATAGACTTTGCATTGTTGAGGTGGGTGTTTGAGAGAGTAGTTAGCGATGAAGGTCGTGAGGTGCTAATGGCATCTGAAGCCCTCAATAAACTTGCCCCACTGACATGCTCAATTCGAAAGCTTGCAATAGTACAAATACATACCAATACAACAAATAATCTAAATTCATAAGGCAATTTTGTTTTGAGTCGCATAAGCATATTCCCATTATACAAATATTTTATTTGAGTCTCTTGCTCACTCTTTTTCTCACTAACAATACAATTGCGATCATTACCCCGATTACTACAAATCCTTGTAAGGGGAAGGCAAAGAAGTGGATGGTTCGTTCGTAGCTTGGGCCTTTTTCTGAGGCATTTACTATGACTGTTGCAGAATATGGCCCGATGAGAAACTCTTCAGGCCAAATCGCTTTTACCAAGTTCTGAGTTTTGAGTTCTGTATTCTGCAAAGCAGAATTGTTGTTTTTCTGAAGTTGGTTGATGGTTTCGACTTGCTTTTTATCGGGAATCAGCCGTATTGTTCCGGCTAAGATATTGACCGGGAGCAGGTCTATTTTCCCAATTGGTTGGTTGAATAAGTTGCGGACAATAATGGTTCCTTCGGGTGCTATCACTCGCTCGCCGTTATTGCGAACTCTCACGGTAAATGGAACTGGTCCTTTCTGGACAAACCACGGACTTGAGAATTCTTGGATAAGGGCGCTGACTTTTCCTTTTGCTCCGACTGAGAGCAAGACGTTCGTAGCAATCCCGCCAGGAACCCGAGAGAGGTTTGATTCTTCGCCTAAGGAAGTTGATTGGTCTGGCGTGGCTGCATCTGAGGCAAAAATAATGGAGAAGTAATAATCTCCTGCCAAGTCATTCCTGTCGAGCTCAACCGAGAGCACGAGTTTCCGTTTTTGCCCAGGGCCTAAACTGATGCTCCGGATATCTTGGGACCCATTAAAAATATGGACTTTTTGGAAAATTGCCGGGTCGTTACGTTGTTTTGGATAATATTTGATCTGGCCGTTTTCACTATCTGCGGCAGTAAATGACCTGAGGAAAATCTGCAGGTTCACTGTTTTGTCTCCGGTATTTTGAATGGTAATCGGAGCTTTAACACTGTCAGGAGGAGTGATTTCAATTTCAGTGATTGGTGGGGAAAGGGCGAGAGAGAAATCGTCGGCGTTGGCAACGCCGAAGTGCAAAGTGTAAAATGCAAAGTGCAAAATTACCGTTAAAAGTGCAAAATGAAAAAAAACTTTTAATTTTGAATTATAATTTTGAATTTTGCACTTTGAATTTTGAACTATCATGGATAATTAAAAATGTTTTTTAAAAAGTCGGGGTGGCAATATATGTAATCACATTGCTGTAAAGTCCCGAAGCCTGGGTTCCCGAAATATTAACCTTATAGGTTATCTGGCTTGTTTTATTGGTTGAGACCTTTGTTCCATGCATGACTTGTTGAGGAACCTCCCCGTGAGACTCATCGCTAAATTGGCGGTAAAAATTCGGATTGGCAAAAATAGGGTTACAATCCGTGCCCAAGATATTGTCGCAGCGATAGCCAAATCCATAGGTTAAGGTAGTTGCCCAGGCGCTGGGATTTTTTTCGTTGCAAGTTCCATCATCGCAGGTTGTGTCTGGAATAAACGCGAGGGGCGCAACTGTTTGGAGCGGGTGGTTTTCAAATGCTTCGACTGAATAGCCAAAGGCTGATCCATTTGCCACGGTCAGCGTATTCGTCCGAATCACTGGGTTTGTCGGAGTTAAAACTCCAAAATCAATGAGCGTTTGTGAGATTGAAAAGCTAAAGGGAAGTGGCGTGCGAATATACTCAAAGCCAGATTTGACTTTATAATTTGGCCCGCTAAACTGGCCAGGCGCTGTTTCGCCTGCGCTAAATCCAAGCTTGTAATTTGTCCCACTCAAACTTCCGCCAGCCATGTCTAAAGTACTCATTTGTATCATAAAGTTATCGTTTGACATAGTAAGCGCACTCGCCGAAGGCGGGGCGAATAAGCCAATAAACAAATAACCCAATAACCCAATCAATGCAGAATAACCCAATATACAATTCTTTATTTTGAATTGGGTTATTGATTGGTAGTATTGGTTTATTGGGTTATTGCTAGTATTTATCACAGTTTCTCCAGCTCCTCGGCCTCTTTGATTACATCTTTGAGTTCGTCTTCTTCTTCGATCTTAAGCTTGCCTTTTTCTTTTTCGAAAACATCTTTTGCTTCAGACTCAATGTGTTGAGCTGTTTTTTTTGTCTGTTCGTTTTGTTCTTGTTTTGCTTTTTCCTCGAATTCGCGCAGCCTATATTCACGGCCAAAAAAGTAGGCAAGTGGTGAAATCAGCAGCAATGATCCAATTCTGAGCATGTTGCTAAATACATCATCTCGAATGGCATCAGGCAAAAAAAGGCCCACTACGCCTAACGCAAATACAAATACGGTCAGTGGGTGAAAGACAAACGCGATTCCAAACGCCAAAAAGTAGATTAAAAAGAAAAAAGATGAATTGAATCCGCCGGTTGAAAAAATAAGCAGGATCACAACCAAGTTTAATACAATAATGCTCAGTGATTGCTTCTTTTCCGCGTAGCTAAAATTGATGCCATGTTTGGAAATTGAGCTTATCAAATAAACCAGGACTAAAAACCCGATTGCCTGGATAGTATACTCAGCTAACGGAGAACTCTGCCAGGCAAACGCGAGGATAAAGGAAAAAGCCAATAGAATTGATTGCCAAAGAAGCATACCTTATGATAGTAATCAATCTCGACTAAAAAGGCAAACTAACTTCTTGTTAGGAAGACAGGTGTGATATACTTTAGATAGGGCAAAGATTAAAGGGCAAAGTGTAAACCCCAGCTCAAAGTTCAAATCTATATCTAAGAGATTCTGGGCAAGCCAAGTCAGACTTGGGCAAGCAAGAATGAGGTTGAGACTTTTAGTTTTGAACTTCCTTTTGATTTTTGGCCCCTTATATATGAGAACAGAAAAAATAGCAAAAGAAGTAAAACCTTCACAAAAAGATTCATTCGATCCTTCAATCATCGAGCCAAAGTGGCAGAAGAAGTGGTTGGAATCTCAGGTGTATTCCCCAGATATGGATAAGGCTAAAAACCCATTTTATAACCTCATGATGTTTCCGTATCCATCAGCTGAAGGCTTGCATGTAGGAAGTTTTTTCACCTATGGCGGCATTGATGCGTATGGACGATTCAAGCGCATGCAAGGATATGATGTCTTTGAACCAATTGGGTTGGATGGATTTGGCATCCACTCAGAAAACTACGCCATAAAAGTAGGCCGCACTCCTCATGAGCACGCGAGAATTTCAGAAGAGAATTTTTATCGGCAACTGCATATGTTGGGAAATGCGTTTGACTGGACCCGAAAGCTGGAAACCTATGACCCTGCTTATTATAAATGGACGCAGTGGTTATTCACCGAATTATTTAAAGCTGGCTTGGCATATAAGGCAAAAGCAACCGTAAACTTTTGCCCATCGTGCAAGACTGTGTTGTCTGATGAGCAAGTTATTGATGGGAAATGCGAGCGGTGCAGTTCAGTCGTTGAAAAAAGGGAGCTTGAACAGTGGTTTTTCCGCATTACTGAGTATGCCGAGCGCTTACTGCAAAATACAGAAAAATTAGACTGGACGGAAAAGGTTAAAATTGCGCAGAAGAATTGGATAGGACGATCAGAGGGCGCTCTGATCGAGTTCAAAGTTCAAAGTTCAAAGTTCAAAGTTGAGGTATTCACCACCCGGCCGGACACTTTGTTTGGGGCGACCTTCTTAGTATTGTCTCCAGAACATCCATTGGTGCCTGAAATTATCAGTAAAAAAATCCAAGTGCCAGACGAGAACCGGAAAGAAATTGTTGGCTATTTGGAAAAAGTGAAGCTGGTAAATAAGGAAGATATTGCCAAAGAAAAGAGCGGAATTTTCAGTGGTTTGTATGCCATTAACCCAGTGAACAATCAGCAGATTCCTATTTGGATTGCTGATTATGTGTTGATGGAATATGGGACTGGGGCGATTATGGCAGTCCCAGCCCATGATGAGCGGGATTTTGAATTTGCGAAGAAGTATGAGTTGCCAGTTATTCAAGTGGTGAGAAAAAAAGAAGCGCCGATTAAAAGCTATTTAATGGGCGCTGACTCAATTTCTAATGAAGACCTTACTCAGCTTGGGATTAAAATTGTTGAGGTGACTTCTAAAGGTTATAGAAAAATTATCATTGCTGAGGAGAGCTTGGCATCTTATGAAAAACTCATTGAAGATAAACTAACTCCCGGGTTTTGGAATGAGTATGTCGGAAAGCAGATTGTGTTTCTTTTCAAACTCAAAGACAAGAGTTTTAAACGAATTATCTTAAGTCCCGAGACGGAAGAACAAATTGAACGGTTAGGTTCAGAGCTGAATGAAGAAGAATATACCAGAAATATGGTATGGAAGTGGCTGGCAGAAAATGATTGGTATCATGATCTTATAATTCATTCGCAATACGGAATTTTGAATAATTATTCAGGAGAATTTGAAGGACTTACCTCGGAAGAAGCAAAAAAGAATATTGTTGAAAAGCTTCAGAAAGAAAAAGTTGCAGAGCCAAAGGTGCATTATCATTTAAGGGATTGGTTAATTTCCAGGCAGAGATATTGGGGACCGCCCATTCCGATGATATTTTGTCAGAATTGTGCTGATCAGAATAAATCATGGTTTACCTCCTCAGAAGCAAAAGAGACGGGAATGGGAATTTCAAATGACAAATATCAAATGACAAATGTGAAATCAAATTCGAAGATTGGAAATTTGAAAATTGAAATTTGGAATTCCGCGCAACTGCGGGGTTGGTATCCTGTACCAGAAGAGCAACTTCCGGTTTTGTTGCCGATTGTCAAAGATTATAAGCCCCTTGGGACTGGCAAAGCGCCGTTGGCCAATTATCCTGATTTTTATGAGACCAGCTGTCCGGGATGTGGGGCAAAAGCTGTTCGGGAAACAGATGTTTCTGATACCTTTTTAGATAGTTCGTGGTATTTTTTCCGCTACATTTCAACAGAATTTAAAGATAAGCCCTTCGACAAGCTTAGGGCAAAAAAATGGTTGCCGGTTTCATCGTATATTGGCGGAGCAGAGCATGCAGTGCTACACTTATTGTACTCGCGTTTCATAACCATGGTTTTGCATGATTTGGGCTATATTGGCTTTGAGGAACCCTATGCAAAATTTCGGGCAAATGGACTCATTATTAAAGAAGGCGCAAAAATGAGCAAAAGCAAAGGCAATGTGATAAACCCTGATGAATATGTAAAAAAATTCGGGGCAGATACCGTACGAACCTATTTGGGTTTTATTGGTCCTTTTACGCAGGGAGGAGATTTTCAAGACTCAGGAATTGAAGGGATGTATAGATTCTTAAAACGAGTTTGGGTCTTACTAACAACCAAATCAATCACTAGCGAACAAGGCGCTGAAAGCACTACCGCTGCTGTGCATAAGGCAGTTAAACAAATCAGTGATGACATGGAGCACTTGCGTTATAACACTGCTATCGCTCAACTCATGACTTTGTATAATGTGTTATCAAAAGAGGATGTTTTGAACCAAGAACAGGTTGAGACATTCTTGAAGCTATTAGCTCCATTTGCGCCCCATATGACTGAGGAGTTATGGTCTCAGTTGTCAGTTCTCGGTTTTCAGTTTTCGGATAAAAGTGAATCAGTTAATCAGTTTACCAGTAAAGTGAAAACTGGGAAACCGGAATCTGAAAACCGAAAACCGAAAACTGAGAACTGGTCAATTCATACTCAGCCGTGGCCTACATATGATGAGGAATGGTTGGTTCAGGATGAGGTAACACTTGTGGTACAGGTTAACGGGAAAGTTCGGGATTTTCTCAGGGTACATGGTACAGGGTCTAAAGTACAGGCCGAAGTAGAAAAACAAGCCAGAGAGAGCTCAAAAGTTAAGAGATATTTGATGCGCAAAGAAATTAAAAAAGTTATTTTTGTGCCGGGAAAGATAATTAATTTTGTAGTAAATGAATAAATCTAGTTTCTAATGAGTAATTAATTCATCTCATCTCGGGGAAGAATGACGAGAGATCCCGCAGGAATGTCAAATAAGTACCAATTTCAAATTCATCGAGGGATTTCTCAGCCACTTCGAGGCATCGAAATGACATTAATTCTTATTCTGAATCGTTTATCAATTAAAATCCTCAGCTTACCCCACTAGGCGAGAGACGATATATGAGTCCTATGGATTCCACTGCTTTTACTGAATCTCGGTTTGGTCGAATCAAAAAATATCTGATTCCGCTTGGATTGGGAGTGGCTGGGTTCGTGTTTATTGCTTACGGATTACTCAGTACTTTTCTATCAAAACCTTCACCTCAGGTAAAATTTCAACCATCTGAACAGATCGAAAAACGTTCTCCAATTGCTTCAAATGATTCCTCAGTTTCAGTTGATGTCGAAGGCGCGGTTCAAAATCCAGGAGTATATCCGGTTTCATCTAGTGGACGAATCAAGGATGCACTCGTTGTTGCCGGCGGACTTTCCGAAGAAGCTGATAAAAACTGGGTTTCAAAAAATATAAATTTAGCCATTAAAGTTAGGGATGGCATGAAAATTTACATTCCAAAACAGGGAGAGCAAGTCAGTGGACTTTCAGTATCAACTGATACAAGTGCAGCCGGCACGTCAATGATAGGCATTAATTCAGCTTCAGAATCACAGCTTGATACTTTGTCAGGAGTCGGGCTGGTTACTGCCCAAAAAATTATTGCCAACCGGCCTTACCAAAGTATAGATGAATTGCTTTTGAAAAAAGTGGTGAGTAAGAGTGTGTTTGAGAAGATAAGGGAGAAGATCACGACTGATTAAAGTGCAAAGATCAAAGTGTCTCATAGCCACGGGATCAATGGCAATTTAAAATTTTCAATCAATGCATACATTCAAACTTATCCACGAGCTGTCATTGCGAGGAACGAAGCAATCTCATATCGAGAATTAAACCAACTAGATTGCTTCGTCGTTCCTCCTCGCAATGACAATTCCCATGTGGGGGAAAAAATTTAATCACTATGAACACTTTCAAATTATGGATACTAATGGCTGGATTCTTAGTTTTCCTTTTCATCCGTTTATTTATTTTCTATTCAACGCGTCCAGTTTACACAGATGGTCAGCAACTGAGTTTCCAATCTGCCCTTCAATCCCAGCCAACATCTTCTGGAAATAGCCTCAGAATTACGCTTAATACACCCGATAATCAGAAGGTCTTTGTTACTGCTAGCTCAGCTTTAGATATTTCATATGGTGATACTGTGCGGGTGAGTGGTGTTCTCAAAAAGAAATTGCTGAATGGTGAAAATGCTATTTTGACGATGTCTTTTCCAAAAATTGAAAAAATTGCTAGTGAGAAAAATATGTTTTCAAGTTCAGTTTTTAAGCTTCGGAGTTCACTTATTGAGCTTTTTGAAAAAGCCCTTCCGCAAACTTCTGCGAGTTTACTGTTGGGAATTGTATTTGGTATCAAAGAAGATATGCCAAAAACATTTAAAGATGATTTGCGAATTTCTGGGGTATATCATGTCATTGCGGCATCAGGTATGAACATTACGATGGTTGCTGCTTTTTTATGTGGAATTTTGAGCGTTTTTCTCAAGAGACAGCAAGCACTTATTGCAAGTATTTTTGGGATTTTGTTGTACGCTTCACTCACCGGATTTGAAGCGCCTATTTTGCGTGCGTCCCTTATGGGAATTTTGGCATTCAGCGGCCAAATTTTGGGACGGCAAACAACTGCGTCGTATAGTTTGTTTTTAGCTGCATGGATAATGCTTATGGTTTCCCCGGAATTACTTGAACAAGTTTCATTTCAACTCTCATTTGTCTCAACCATCGGGTTAGTATACTTGCGACCGCTGCTCATAGGAGGGGAGCGTTTCAAAAAAATGATTGACCGGTCAGTTTTGGGAGAAGACGCCGTTACCACAATTGCCGCGCAACTGGCAACCTTGCCAATTTTATTATTGTATTTTGGAACGTATTCGTTATGGTCAATTTTGGTAAACTTATTAGTGCTCTGGACCGTGCCATTACTGATGGTCTTAGGAGGAATTGCGGCAATTGTGGGAATGATTTTTCAACCACTAGCATATGTTTTTTTATACCTGTGCCTGCCATTGCTGGTCTACTTTCAAATGATAGCCTCATTTTTTAGCCATTTAAAAGGAACGCTTCAGGTTGACTCATTGCCGCTCTCATTTATAATTGGTTACTATTTCATCCTTATTTCTCTGATAGTATTCTGGAAACGAAACCTGGCGGCCCAACAACTACAGGATATAAATGAATAACTCTTATAAGACGTTCAGCTCTGGACTATATCAAACCACCTTATTTTTATAAGGTTACACCTTGGTTAAGGTGTAACCTTAACAAGAGTATCATGGGAAAATATCTTGTTATCGGTTTATTAGTTATCTTGGCATTTTCGGTTCTTTGGGCATTTCAGTATGTTCAGTTTTCTGATAAAAAGTTCCACATTGTTTTTTGTGATGTTGGTCAGGGCGACGCTATTTATCTCAGGACTCCGGAAGGTTCAGATATTCTCCTTGACGGCGGGCCGAATGACTCTGTGCTTTCCTGCTTGTCCAACCACATGCCATTTTGGGATCGGGATATTGAGCTTATGATCCTCACCCATCCGCATTCAGATCATTTGAAAGGGTTTCTCTCAGTAATTCCACGGTATACAGTCAAGCAGTTTTATACTGAAGATTTAAAAAATGCTAATGCTGCAGATTACAAAAAACTCATGAAGCTGGTTCAAGAAAATAATATCTCAGTTCATTTCACCTCAACGGGAGATACATTTACAACCCCAGACGCAGTTACCTTACGCATTGTAACGCCTACTAAAGCGTTTCTCGACCTCACAAGCCCGCAAGGAGGTATAGGGGAGAGCAAGGAGTTTGGCTCGCTTTCGACTTTGGTTTCGTATGGGGAGTTTGATGTTTTGCTCACGGGCGATAGTCAATCTCCACAGCTCAACGAAGCTGTAGATACCCAGCATTTAGGTTCACTTGAGGTTTTACAGTCGCCCCATCATGGTTCGCGGACTGGCCTTGATGACCACCTTTTACAAAAAATCCACCCCAAATACGCAGCCATTTCAACCGGCCATCACAACCGATACGGCCATCCCCATGCACAAACATTACAACTCCTTAAGGCGCACGAGATCGAAATTTTAAGAACTGACCAGTTGGGAGATGTTGAGTTTGTAAGTGATGGGAAGGAGTGGAAGCTTAAATAAAGGGGACCGCGTCAAACGCGGGTTAGCTGAGGGATGCTCGAAAAACTCCTCCTTGGGGCGTATTCCCCGTGTCTGGAGATTTGAGATTATAGAAAAAAAGATTTAATTTGGCAAGGTGGCGTTTCCAGCAATAGGGGCAGGGTGGTCTGGAGTATGTTCAGGAACCGGAGTTGCCGCTTGTTCTGCATGTTGCTGAGTCTGACGGTTCATTGGTATTGGTCCCTGAGGAATATGTGTTGCCGGAGTTGTGGCTAATTCTTCGCTGGCAAAGGGAATTATAACAGAAAATGTTGTTCCTTTCCCTTCTCCTTCAGATGACGCGGTAATTGTGCCATTGTGGGCCTTTACAATGCCGTCTACGATAAATAAGCCAAGACCAGTGCCCTTATGTTGGGTTCCCGAGCCGGTGACTTGTGAATACTTCTTAAACAGCTGTCCAATTTTGTCTTTGGGAATGCCGTTTCCGGTATCAGTTACGCTAATGGTTACTTGTTTATCGTCATGGCTTGTTGAGAGGGTAATTGATCCTCCTTCAGGAGTAAATTTCATGGCATTGGTTATTAAGTTATTGACTACCTGGCCCAAACGCTTGGGGTCAAACATAAATGGCGGCAAATGAGGTTCGACTTTATCTACTAAGGTAAGGTTTTTTGTCTTTGCGTCAAGCGTGAAGAAGGCAATGCGTTCGGACAAAACTGACGTGAGGTCGCCCATGGTCTTTTCAATCGTAAACCGCCCTGCCTCAAGTTTTGCAGCATCCAAAATTGAGCCCACTTCATCAAGCATTTTTACCGCTTGTTCTTTCATAATGGCGAGTAACTTCTTCGTTTCTTCTTCTGTCAATTTCCTATTGCTCAACATAAGTTCAGATGAGCCTTTAATTACCGTAAGTGGAGCTCGCAACTCATGCACCATCATATGCGTAAAGTCTTCTTTCATTTGGGCCATGGATTTTTCAAGCGTAATATCGTGCAAGAGGACTGAGGCGCCAATCACTTTTGGCCCTTCGGTTTGAGTGGCGGTTTTGTAATCGTGGACCGGCGTAAAAAATACTTGCAGGTATTTTTCGCCAATTTGGAGTTCTTCACCTTGGGTGGGTTTGCCTTCGGCAATGGTTTGTTCCATTTTAGCTTTCAAATTGTAATTAAAAGGGAGCGCGGCAAAAATATCAAAGACAGTCGGATCTTTCTTTTCAATATTTAACAGCTTTAAAGCCGCGTCATTAATCATAGTGAGTTCTGCTTGGTTCTCAATCATGAACACACCGTCAGCCAAACTGACTATTAAGGAGGTAAGTTTGCTCTTTTCTGTTATTAAAATGTTTTCAATTCTCGAAAGCGTTTTACTGGCTTGTAATGTTGTTTGATAGAGTAAGACTATCTGTTTTTCATGGAAGGCATGAGGGTTGAGAGAGCTTACTGAAATAACGCCTACGGGTTTTCCGTTTATCCACATAGGAATATGAACGAGGCTTGCAGGTAAATCAACACTTCTTTCATCCAATACCACGCCGGTAGTAAGTTCATCGATTCGTACAGGAATCGCTGCTTCGTTCAGCCCGTTGAGTGAGGCAATCATGCTTGTTTTCAAATGCTCAATGTAGGGTTTACCAACGCGCTCATGGACAAATGCCTTAAATAACAATTTATCTTGTTGTATCACTAATGAACCTGCGACCGTATATTCACACAAGTCCTGCAAGCTGCCAATAAGGACGTTACTGATGTTTTCTACTTGCGGGTCATAGCTAATTTTTTCATCAATTGCGCCGAGAATTGAATTTTTAAACGAATTGCGTTTAATCTCGCCTTCTTGGCTGAAGTATAACTTTTTGGTGTTGCGTTCCTTAAACAGTAGAATCATCGCGCCAAAGCCAAAAATAGTATTCGTAATAATTAAAATTGCGCTCAAAATATCCATATGACTAATTTTTAATAGTTTAGACTATAGAAGATAGAAAATTGATGTTCCATTTTCCATCATCTAGCTTCTACTCTCTACCGTCTAAAATATTAGCAATCATTGTGAGTAACGCGAAGAGCGAAAAAGCGCGCCGCGCAGAAATACATACAAGAGTTCAATATGAATGCTGATGTTCAGTTAATTACTGTGACTATCATCACCTTGTAGTATTCCGTTTATTTCAAAATGTCCATTGGCTTTTGCTTGGGTTAAATCTACTGTTTTTATTGGTTCGTGTTGTTCTGGGAGTGAATCAAGGTTCTTTCCCAATTCTCCTGATTGTTTTATTCCGAGAAGCGGAGCCATAGTTTTTTTGACTATGGGTTCTGAGAGTTCGCTAAATTCGGTGATCAGGTTGTCAATAATTTGTTCAGGACTTCCGGTAATCTGAGTAACAGTTCCATCGTCATGTATCGTTAGCCCAGAAACTTTTCGTGCTTTTAACAAGGTAATCGTAGGTCCTAAGATGACGAGTTGTTTTTTCAGGACTTGCGAGATGAGTTCTTTATAGTCAATATGCGCTGCTGGTTCCATAGGCAGAGGATAGATCATTAGAAATCTTTTACATCTGGCTCGATTGAGCCGCTTCCGTTGATAATTGTCTTACTTTTATGACTAAATCCTTCGGTTCAACTTGGTATTTTAAAATGTAATCGACCGCGCCTAAACTCATGGCTTCTTGGATGAGTTCATTTTGGCCAAAGTTTGAAAGGAGCGCAATTGGAATGGCTTTGGTATCTGGGTCTGACTTGACGGTTTTTAATACGTCATTTCCTTTTATATCGGGGAGAATTTGGTCAAGTAAAATGAAATCTGGTTTTTCTTGTTTTGCTTTTTCTATGCCGGATTTTCCGTCGTACGCGGTAATCACTTCAAATCCTTCAGTCCGAAAGGTGGTACCAAACAATATTGCAAGAGCCTGATCATCATCGATGAGTAGTATTTTCATATAAGCTTGTACAAACTTACTATAGCTCTTTTAGGCTATCAAGTAAAGGGTTGGGTGTCAAGGAGAAAAAGAGAAGGGTTGCTTTCTCGGTTGTCGGTTTTTCAGTCTATCAGTTTAGAACTGAAAAACCGAAAACTGACTACCGAGAACTGAAACTATTTTCCTTTGTCTCTTCCAATTATCTCAATTGCCTCTTTTACGGTTGTCATGAATTGGGCGGGGAAGATAATGGTTGAATTTTTCTCAACGCTTATTTCTGCCATGGTTTGGAGTGTCCGCAGTTGCAGGGCTACAGGATGTTTGCTGATCATATCTGCCGCTTCGCTTAATTTTGCCGCAGCTTGCATTTCTCCTTGTGCTGCAACTATTTTTGCCCGCCGTTCGCGTTCGGCTTCTGCTTCTTTTGCCATTGCACGTTGCATGTTTTCGGGAAGAACAATATCTTTTATTTCAACCGCGGTCACTTGGACTCCCCAGGGTTCGGTGTGGGTGTCAATAACGTCTTTAATTTTTGTATTAATATCAGCAGTTTTCGCGAGCAATTGGTCCAAACTAAATTGCCCCACCACATTTCTTACGGTTGTCTGGCTGATTTGGTTTACTGCATAGTAGACATCTTCAATTGAAATGACTGATTTTTTTGGGTCAATAATATGGTAATACGCAACCGCGGCAATATCGATTGATACGTTGTCTTTGGTAATAATTTTTTGGGAAGGAATATCCATCGTGACGGTCCGCAAACTTGTTTTTACCATGCGTTCAAAAAGGGGAATGAGAAGAATCATGCCAGGTCCCCGGACTCCAGTGCATCTTCCCAAAAAAAAGATAACGCCGCGCTCGTATTCCCGGAGGATTTTTAAGCTTAAGGAGACTAAAACAATGCCAATGACTCCAATTGGGATGATGAATTCCATAGTTCCTCGATTATTACACAAAGTTTTAAGAAGTCAAGAGAAAAGAATAGCTGCTCATTTTCAATGTAAATTGAAAATGAACCTTGTTCTTGTCTTCCCAGGTTATTTGGGCTAAGATACTCATGTATGAACTCAATAAAACAGAATCTCACACAAGCTCTTTCTGCTGTTTGGAAAACATATTCAGACAAAGATCTTGCGATAAAACTTCAAGTTCCAGAACATTCGTCGTTTGGTGATTATTCAACCAATATCGCAATGGTTGGATTTCCGCAGGTTACAGATAAATTTAAATCGCCGGCTGCCTTGGCAGAGCAGATAAAATTTGAGCTTGAAAAAAATCCACAACTCAAACAGCTTATTTCAGCAATAAAAATAGATGGTCCGGGCTTTCTTAATTTTTTTCTATCAGAAAAGTATCTCGCGCAAAATCTCCAGGAGTTTTTGCAAACAGATGCTGTTGGATTGCATACAGATGTTTCAGGCAAAAAAATTACTGTGGAATTTACCGATCCCAATCCATTTAAAGAGTTTCATATCGGGCATTTGTATAACAATATCGTTGGCGAGTCTATTTCTCGATTATTAGAAGCACAAGGCGCTCAGGTTCGTCGGGTGTGTTATCAAGGAGACGTGGGACTGCATGTTGCAAAATCCCTGTACGGGATTTTGCAACAACTCAAAACCAAGAACTTAGAACTCAGAACACTTGAGGAAAAATCATTGGAAGAACGGGTGAAATTTTTAGGAGAAGGATATGCTTTGGGAGCAAAAACATATGAGGAAGATTCTCAGGCGAAAGAAGAAATTAATGAGCTGAATAAAAAAGTATATGAGCATGATCCGTCGATCAATGAATTGTATCAAAAAGGCAGGAAGTGGAGTCTAGAATATTTTGAACGAATTTATAAGCGGCTTGGCACAAAATTTGAAGACTATTATTTTGAATCTGAAGTGGGAAATAAGGGCGTTGAATTGGTGAATGAACACTTGAAAGACGGTATTTTTGAAAAAAGCGAAGGAGCAGTTATTTTTCCAGGTAAAAAATATGGTTTGCATAATCGGGTATTTATGAATTCGCTCGGCTTACCTACGTACGAAGCCAAAGAATTAGGATTGGCTCCGCTCAAATATAAAGACTTTCCCTACGATCAATCAATCATTGTAACCGGCAACGAAATCAATGAATATTTTCGGGTCTTACTCAAAGCGCTTTCATTGATTAACCCAGACCTGGCAGAAAAAACTAACCATATCTCCCATGGAATGGTCCGGCTCAAAAGCGGCAAAATGTCTTCCCGAACCGGAAACCTCCTCACTGGAGAATGGTTATTAGATGAAGCTAAACGCGAACTTGTTGCCGCATATCCGGATATCTCAGATGAAGTTGCCGAGCAAGTGGCACTCGCCGCAGTAAAATATGCCATGCTTCGAGGAAGCATTGGAAAAGACGTGCTCTTTGATTTTAAAGAGTCGATTAACTTACAAGGGAATTCAGGGCCGTACTTACAATACACATATGCGCGGACGAGAAGCGTCCTGCATAAGGCAGGAATGTCAAATTTTCCCGCCGCAGCGGGATCCAGCGGGAGTCGTGACAAATTTCAAATTTCAAATGTCAAATTAAAAGTAGAAGATGAAGAACTTACTCTTCTTCGATCGCTCATCCATTTCCCAGAAATAGTCGAAGATGCCGGAACTCAATATGCTCCTCATCTGCTCGGGGCGTATCTTTTTAACCTGGCCCATGGGTTTAATGAGTTTTACCAAAAGAACCCGATTTTGAATCAAGAAGAATCAGTCACTCAATTCCGCTTAGCGCTCACCCAAGCCGTAGGAAAAGTTATCAAACAAGGTCTCTATCTGCTAGGAATTCCTGCTCCGGAGAAGATGTAAAGGACGAGGCATAATTTCTAATTAAATAGAAGATAGAATTTCTCTTTTTCCATCTTCCATCCTCAAAAATCTATCTTCAATCATCTATCGTCTATAGTCTCTTTCTCTTCACCTTCAAAAGTGATATAATGAAGCTCTGGTATGAATTATCAACGAACAGTATTATCCAATGGTCTTCGGGTTCTCACTGTTCCTATGCCTTCATTTGAAAGCGCAACCGTACTGGTTATGGTAGGCGCTGGATCCCGCTACGAAAACAAAAAAAACAATGGCATTTCCCACTTTTTAGAACATATGGCTTTTAAAGGCACTAAAAAACGTCCCTCAGCCTTGCATATCTCGTCCCTTATAGATGGAATCGGTGGCGAGTTCAATGCGTTCACCGGCAAAGAAACAACCGGATACTACATCAAATCATCTGCAAACCATATCAGTTTGTCCCTTGATGTCTTATCTGACATGCTTCGAAACTCATTGCTCGACCCCAAAGAAATAGATAAAGAACGCGGGGTTATTTTGGAAGAAATTAACCTGTACGAAGACACACCCATGCGTAAAATCGGCGACGTGTATGAACAGCTTTTATATGGAGATACGCCGCTTGGATGGGATATTGCCGGTGAAAAAGAAAATATCTTAAGTATTAAGCGGGAAGATTTTGTGGATTACATGGCAAGCTTATATAGCGCCGATAATATTACGGTTGTTATCGCGGGTGGGATTCAAACAGACAAGTCAGTAAAAATGATTGATAAGTACATGGGAAATATGAAAAAGTTTAAAACAAAAGCCTATGAAAAAATCCGGGAGAACCAAACAAAGTCGGCAGTGCTCCTGAAACATAAAAAAACTGAACAAGCACAACTAGCGCTTGGAGTTCGGACAGTCCCAAATGATTCGCCAGAGCGGTATCCATTACTTATTCTTTCGGCAATCTTGGGCGGCGGCATGAGCAGTAGATTATTTCACGAAGTTCGCGAAAAACGGGGATTGGCATATTATGTGCGTAGTAACTCTGATCATTACCAAGACAGCGGGAGTTTCGCCAGTATGGCAGGGGTAGATCCAAAACGAATTACCGAGGCAGTAGAAGTAATGGTTGATGTGTCTCGAAAGATTGCCCAACCAACCACGGCAAATAAGGCAGAGATAAGCCCTGATGAGCTCAAAAAAGCCAAAGAGTTTGTAAAAGGCCACACCGTGTTAGAACTCGAAGATAGCCGAGCAGTCGCTGGATTTTATGCTTCCCAGGAGCTTTTGGAAAAACAGATTGATAACCCAGAGCAAGTACTCAAAGACATTGACGCAGTCACCAAAGAACAAGTGTTAGACGTGGCCAAAAGATACTTAATCAAGCAACCATACAACCTAGCCGTAATTGGAGATTTTAAAGATAGACAAATGTTTGAAAAATTGATAAAGTAGAGGTTGCCATAGGGTACAGGGTAGAGTAATAAGGTACTTTATTTTTTATTCTCCCTCGCCTCAAGCCTATAGCCTAAATATGGAACGTACAGTTGTTTTAATTAAGCCAGATGGAGTACAGCGGGGACTTATTGGAGAAGTTACCCATCGTTTTGAGCGAAAGGGGCTCAAACTGATTGGCCTCAAAATGATTTCCCTCAGCGACGCGCTTTTGGATGAATGGTACGCGCATCACAAAGACAAGCCGTTTTTCCCAGCCTTAAAATCGTATATGAAATCAGTTCCTGTGGTTGCCATGGTGTGGGAAGGGAAAGATGTGGTTGCGACAGTCAGAAGAATGATTGGCATTACGAAAGCTCGGGAAGCAGACCCAGGAACAGTCCGCGGAGACTTTGCGATGAGTCAACAATATAATTTAATCCACGCCTCAGAGAATGCAGATATTGCCAAAGGGGAAGAAAAATTAATGTTTGCCAAAGAAGAAATCTTCAGTTGGGAAAAGAGTGATCTGGATCATGTCTACTTACCCGAAGAAAGGGAGTAGCTACAGAGTAGGGTACAGTAATAAGGTACTTTATTTTTTATTCTCCCTGACCTGAACCCTATACCCTTGACCTTGTACTCTAGGTTAACCTCTACTTTATCAATTTTTCACAGTTCTCTTTCTTACATAACTCAAAACTGAATTTCTACATTTTTGTGATAAGTAGTTAAAAAATAATTTATTTCAGGCTTCTGTATCAGTCTAATCATTCATTTTTATATAGTATACTTTTTGTGCCCAAAGTGGCTTTTTTGGGTCGGTGAGACAGCTTTGGAAGGTGGACAAAGAGGAGCTGTGAAAAGGTATAACACTATAGATGCTGATGATTGGTGGCACTTGCTACTCGCGCCGTCTGTCTGCTAATTCTCAGATAGGGTGAAGGTTAAAGATAGGGTATAGGGTCAAGGGTACAGTAATAAGGTACTTTATTTTATATTCTCCCCGCCTGAACCCTATACCCCTTTACCTTGTACCCTGTTCAGGCGAAGATGAAGAAGAGGATGATTCCAAGTAAGGTTAAAGTCATGCCTGCAGCTGCAACGACCATTGTGCTGTTGAAGTCGCCTGTTGCTGGCATGGTTGGCCGTGGGGTTACATACACAACTTGTGGTGGTTGCTGGACGATTGTTACCGGAGGCCGCTGAACAATCACGCGCGGCGGCTGAACTACCGTTATAGGTGGTTGCTGGACAACGGTTATTGGTGGTCGCTGAACAACAGTAATTGGTGGTTGGGTAACCACTGTTACGGGGGGCGGAGGAGGTGTGGGTGTATTGTATACCACTAAGGTTGGAGTAGGTGGAGGAGTTGACGTTGGTGGTACTGGTGTTCCTGTCGGAGGAGGAGGCGTCGGTGAGGGCGTACTACTTGGATTAGGAGTAGGAGTTGGCGTCTTGCTCGGTATGGGACTTGGAGTCGGTGTTGGTATTGTCCCAGGACATTCAGTTGGCGGGCTCTTTACATCTGGGCCATTGCCGCATTTATTTCTGGGACTTACTGAACACGAATACGACTTTCCAGCTTCGGCTGGGAATGAATATTCTGTTGCAGGAGCAAGAACATCCTTCGTAGCGATAACTTTTTGTGTTCCTTCTTCGCGTATTACTACGTGGTAAGTAGCCGCATTATCAGCCGCGTCCCATTTACAAACAGCATACTTCACGGTATCAGCCGGGCAAAATCCCGGAGTTGGTGAAGGAGTAGGAGTCAGTGCCGGGCAAGTTCCATTTTGGGTTGTGCTTTGTCCTTCAAAACAGGGGTTTTTCCCATTTACACTGCATTCATATGACTTGCCAGGTTGTGCAGGGAATGTGGTGCTGGTCTGAGGCGCATTTATGGTTTCTTCTTTGATAACTGTTCCTGTTTCTCCATCTTTTACCAGTACATGGTACTGGGTTGCTCCTTCTAATGCATCCCAAGAACATGAACCTTGTTTGATATCAATACAAATCGGCGGTTGAGGAGTACAGTTTCCCACTGCTTTATAGGTGAGGGTTCTGGTGTCTGAATCAACCCTTCCATCGCTCCAGGTAAGGAGTAAGGTTACGGTTCCATCTTTTATGGTTTGAAGGTGGGTGTCAATGCTTGCTTTTTTAGTTTCTCCGGCTTTGATGGTTCCCATCTCAACTGTTTGGCCGGTTTGTTCGTCTTTGGCAATGACGTTCATGGAGTTGAGCGGGTTATCAGGTTCTTTATTGGTAAAGCTGACTTCAATTTGAGCGCCAAATCCTTGTGCTGGACAACTTGCAGTGAGGCTTTGTTCAGTGTGCCATATCCCGCCTGTTGCGCGTTGCCGCAATTCCTGCTGCCTTTGGACTTCACGGATAGTAAATATGAGAACGACAATTAAGAGTATCAACCCTCCAAATATGAGTGTTCTTCGAGATGGTTTAGAAAAGTTTATTTTCATAATTTTGGCGTCGGTGTTGCCGGTGGGCAATACGGACATTCAACTCTGACATTATTTGCTGTTCCAGGCGTTGGGCATGGTGTTGATGACGGACTTGGCGTTGTTGATGGTTTTTGTGTTGGCGATGGTGTCATGGTTATGCTTACTGATGGCGTGGAAGTTGGCTCTTTTGTTGGCGAAGGACTTGCGCATGGACCTGCTGCTTGATATGAGGCGGTCCGTGAATCTTCTCCTGGATGTCCATCTGCCCAGGTAAGTTTGAAGGAAACATTCCCTGCCTGTACAGTTGCTCTGCCTGTGTTTATAACCCCATTTTTTGTTTGGCCGGGATTAATAGTACCCAAATCAGTTGTCCGAGTAGTTCGCTCGTCTGTTGCGGTTACTTTCATGGCATAGACATCTCCTGGGGGTTCAGTATTGCTAAAACTGACTTTAATCTGCACGCCTGAGTTGTCTGTCGGACAAGCTGTCTCAGCAGATTGGTCAGTAAGCCACTGCTGTCCGGTTGCCCGCTGGCGAATATCTTGCTGACGTTGCACCTGGGAAACAGTTACTCCAAGCGCAAATACAATCACGAGCAAGGATATGCCTCCTATTATTTTTGGTAATGATGGTGGTAATTTGAGATTCATAAATTTCGCTTCTCAGTTGTCGGTTTTCAGATATTAGTTTATCAGTTTTCAGTCGATCAGTTCTCAACTGGTAAACTGAAAACTGACTAACCAAATTCTGAAAACTGAGAACCGATAACTGATAACTGGTTATTTTTTTTCATTTTGGGCAATACGGACAGGTGACTTTTACATTTTTAACTGGACCAAGCGTTGGACACGGCGTTACGGTTGGCGTTAATTTTGTTGTTGGCGTTGGGCTTGGAACCTTGGTTGGAGTTGGCGACGGAGTCGGCGTTGGTTTTGGCGTACTCGTGGGAGTAGGAATCGGCGTCGGCGTGTTTGTTGGCGTGGGAGTAAGTGTCGGAGTAGGTGTTGGGGTGGGCGTATTGCTGGGTTTTGGAGTTGGGGTATGTGACGGGCTGGGAGTCGGCGCTTCGCAGTTGGTGACTTCGTTATAATTTGCTGTTCTGCTGTCTTCACCTGGAGAGCCATCTGCCCAGGTGAGTTTAAAGGTGACTGTCCCTGCGGCTAAGGTTGTTCTGCCGGTATCAATGTTACCTTGTTTTGTTTGTCCAGATGCAACTGTGCCTAAATCGAGTGTTTCGCCCGTTTGTTGGTCTGTTACAAAAACTTTCATCCCCTGAGACGGATCTGATTCAGTATTTGTAAAGCTTACCTGAATCCGTACATTTCCCCCAGGAGGAGGACAGGTAGTATCTGCAGATTGGTTGGATAACCACTGTTTTCCAGTCGCCCGTTGCCGTATGTCTTGTTGCCGTTGGACCTGTATGATAATAATCGGTAAAGAAATAACCGCAACAACTAATGTGGCGATTGCTAAAACTCGCGCGATTGGTTTTGGAATATTCATCGGGCAGTCATGCCTGCGTTATTTTGTTTTATAGCAAAGGTATAAGTTTGCCAAGTTCCCAGATATATTTTAATAAAAACGCATTTTCACAGGCACGAAAAATAAGCACCTCACGGATGCTATTCTCAGCATAAGGTAATTTTTGGTGTATTGTCAATGACGGAATTAAGGTACTGGGCATAAGGTATTCTCTTGTATTGTCTTTGTCTTGATATGTATTAGTATTATAAGTATGTATGAGTTTTTTTCTAAAAAGGTATTTGAGCTCTTTTCAATAGTCTTATTGCTGGTTGCGCTTCCGCTTACGGTGTATTTTTCCCAAAAATCACAAGACACCAGGCAGCGAGCGCAGGTTGAGACAAACGCTGCAAACAGGCCGATTCCTTCTCCTTTATATGGAGTAACCATTGATAGCATCAGTAATCTCTCAGCTATTGTGAATTCATTGCAAAGCCATTCTCGAATGCCAACAACCAGGATTGTATTTGATGAGAATATACCAGCAAGTAACTATACCAGCGCAGTAAACCAAATCTATCCCGTGAGCTATATTATGGGAGAGATTCTAGATTCATTTTATGTGAAAAATTACACGCTAGCCGCCTATAAAGCCCGAACTGCTGAATATTTAGATGCGTTTCAAGATAAAGTGGATATTTGGGAAGTAGGAAATGAAATTAATGGAGAATGGTTAGGAAATAACGCCGACCTAGTAGCCAAAATGACCGACGCCTACAATCAAGTAAAAGCCAGGAGAAAAATAGCAGAGTTAACCTTGTACTATAACCCGAATTGTTGGTCAAAACAATCAAATGAGATGTTTACCTGGGCGCAGAATAATATTCCGGCAGATATGAAACAAGGATTGGATTATGTGTTGATCTCTTACTATGAAGATGATTGCAATGGATATCATAGACTTCAACCTCTGGTTTCGCTTCATGCAAAACCCGCCCCCTGGGAAATTATGCTAACTATAGGTTACAGGGTAAAGCTAGGGTTCAGGGTAAAGGCGGGAGGAAAAAATATATAAATAAAGTTCCTTATTACTCTACCCTGCACCCTACCTAATCACTCACAATTGCCTCTTGCATTTGCTTTTTTTTATCTCCTATACTCAATATATGAGTATGGATAAACGCAATCAGACGATTTTATTCCTCATTATAATGCTTTTGGTTGTAATGGGTGGTGTTTCAATAAGCGGTTCTTATTTCCAGGCTCAACAACAACGCACATCCACGTCAGCTTCAAATCCATATGCGGAATCCAGCCAGCTTATTATTACTGAGCCTCCCGTAAGTGGACAACCCAATTTACAATTACGCACCTTTAAAGTAATTACGTATACTCCAGCACCTACTCAACCCTATGGGAGCCATCCTACTCCTAATCCTAATTCACCAAATCAACCTCAACCTACAAACGTACCACCTCCACCAGGTATTATTATCACCGGAGGTCCAGTAGGCCCGAATTCTCCATATTATTGTATTGATGATGTGAATGCTGATGGTTGTGATGACAAAACTTCTTTTTGGGTGCCAAAAGGAGCAGGCGGTAGAGCAGGACGGTGCGGTACAGTCATCTCATGGGCGCATAAAATTGTCGATTCACTTCCCAATGGGCAACAATACCTGAAAGCGCTGAGGGATAAATTAAACCCTTCAGTTACCAGTCCTTGTTATCCTCAAGGCACTGGCACGTATCCATATGGATACATATCGACCTTCTTTGTTATTGATGCATTTAATTTAGCCGGGTATCATCAGCTTTCCAAAACGAATCCGCAACACGTCCTGGGATCAGATTTACTTAGTTGGTGGGGCACAGCTATCGGGTATAAGTTTATACCGTATACTCCGACTGTACTAAAGGAGCATGCGTCGGGACAACAGGATTTAACCGGGTGTGTGATGTTTATAAATCTGTCATCGGGTGTTTTCCCGGGTATCGTAAACGTGCTTGAAGCAGACGCAAACGGAAACGGTGTAATTTCCATGCTCCAATCAGGAGTAAGTTTCTATGTAGATAGATTTGAAGTCGTTGGTTGGGATATCAAAAATACCGTTTTGCATTTACCGAACCAAGGTGAAAGCAAAAATATCCAAGGTGTTGCGGGTTTTGGATGTCTTGAATAAGGGTGATACTCTAATAAAAGAATATGGATCCTGTAAATTCGTCTACAAATAACAGTTCGGAATCCAGCAATGGAGTTAACTTACCAGAACTTCTCAAAAAGAAGTGGTCTCTTGCCCTAGTTGGCATTTTGATCTTATTTTTCTTGGGGATTGTTCTATTTTTGTTGAGCTCTTCAAAACCAAAACATATAGTTGTTTCACAACCAGTCCCAACTGCTTCGATCAGTCCTACCTTGTCTCCAGAAATCCAAAGAGCGCTCAATAAGGCAATAGAGAAGCAAAAAAAAGTAGATCAAGAATATGCTGGTTGGCAAACACAAGCGAGAACGGATTATCCGTGGAAAAAACATCTGCCATTACGCGCGGATAGATATTATGTATACTTTGATATGGATAAAAAAGCGTTCATTGGGCTGATTTACCCAAAAGCAAGCGATGATGTAGAGGAAATAAAATCATATGTTACTAGACTACTGGATGAAAAGCAAATTCCTTGGAAAAACTATAAAATCGAGTGGACTATAAAGTAAAAATAGTTTGCTGGGCGTATTCCCAGATTCATGTATGGCAAAGTTATCACACAAGAAAAAAAACACTCTTCCTCTGGCGATTGCACTGTATATAGCGCTGGTACTCGGTGGTGCTTCATTTTGGTTTCTCCAAATGAAAGATTCTTTCAGTACCCGAAAGATTCCTCCAACTCCATCAGTAGCTCAAACCGGTGAGTTGGATATTTCCGTATGTGACCCATCCAATGGACCTTTCTCAACCACCATCAATAATCCCTATCTTCCCTTACCGGTGGGGAGAGTCCGGGTATTAGGCAACGAAACCTCAAAATTCCAAATCAGTGTGCTTGATAAGACAGAAGTTGTGGCTGGTATACCAACGCGCGCAGTTGAAGAACGCGCATGGGAACAAAATCATCTGGTCGAGCTTGCGCGTAACTTTTTCGTTCAAGCTCCAGACAAGACTGTTTGTTATTATGGAGAAGAGGTAGATATCTATAAGAATGGGGTAGTCGTAAATCATGAAGGCACCTGGAGAGCTGGGGAAGGCGAGAATAAACCGGGAATCATGATGCCTGGACATCCAATGGTAGGGCAAACGTATCAGCAGGAAATAGCGCCAGGTATAGCCAATGATCGCGGCGAGCATATTTCTATCTATCCGTCGCAAACAACTCCAGCAGGCACATTCAGTGATATATTGCAGGTAAAGGAAACTCCACCAGGGGACAAACGCTACGCGCGAGGCGTTGGATTGATCTACGATGGTGGCATGGAACTTATCTCTTTGCACGATAAATAGGAAATAGCTTTCTTGCTTTCCTCCAATTATACCCTCTACAATAGCAGTGCATGGCAAAACATAGGCCACCAATTTCCAAACATTCCTCAGGGAAAACCTTTGTGTTTTTTGTGGTAATTGGTCTTGTTTTTATTGGTATTCGGCTTATCAATCTTCCCCAGGTTTTAGAATTCAGCAGCGATCAAGGCCGGGATTTTCTCAACGTGTGGCGAATCTATCATGAAAAAAAGGTCGCTGTCATAGGTCCACCCTCGCAATACTCTATTCAAGGCCGCCAGTTCTTTTTTGGTCCAGCTCCGTATTATGTGATTTTGCCTGCGTTGATAGCAGGGAAGTGGGATCCGTTGGTTGTTTCTTACTTCTTAATTCTTTTGAACGCTGGAGTCTTGTTCGTTTCACTCCTTATCTTCAGCAGCTATGTGAAAGACAAGACCATTTTGTACCTCTTTGCGTTGTTTTATACTTTCACACCAGCTTTGGTCCAGTACACGAGGTCGTATTGGAACCCTTATTTTATGTTGGCAACGGCAACATTTTTGCTTGCGCTCTTGTTTATGAGTAGGTATCGAAGCTCGGTGTTGTTCTTTGGGTTTTTGGGGGTTGTGTTTGGGCTTGGGTTGCAGTTTCATTTTTCATTTTTCTTTGCAATCGGATTGAGTATGGTGTGGCTTTTTCTGTATGGGAAACTAAACCTGGCTTCATTGATGTCTTTGTTTATGGGGTTCTGCATTGGTTTCTTGCCTCTTATCGTATACGACGTATTTAAAGATTTTTATAATCTTCGAACCTTGTTCATCGTGTTCACCAACGGCTCAGCAGCAAGCAGCACTTTTAAGCTTCATCCGTTTTATTTTATTTCGCTTGTTCCTTTTGGATTGATGTTTGTTTCCTTTTTACTCAGCCAACTCAGGAACAAGCAAAAATTGATTCTTTATGGTTTAGTAAGTACTATTATGATCTGGTCATTGGCGAGTATCCTTCCAGTTCAACCGTCTGCATTGAATTACCCATCTCTTCAAACCCTCTCAAAAGTGATTGAAATAGACCAGCCAGCTCAGTTCAACATCGTAGACCAGTTAACGCTCGATAACCGTGCAATGGCGCTTCGATATTTCCTCACCATTAATGGGTATGAGCCAATGGGCGTTACTGACTATCCTCAAGCCAGAACTTTGTATATATATACCAAAGAAAATATCAACACGATTTTAGCCCATCCAATATGGGAAATAGCTTCAGGCCAGCCATATATTGAAACAACACATGTGGCGACAGTCAACGGAATTGATTTGTATAAGCTGCAGAAGTAGACAAAAAAACTATTGGTTCAGGTAAACAATTTATGGGTAGAGTTATTAAGGATAACTGTGTCGGGGTGCTGGGAATTGAACCCAGTGCCTCAGCGTCCCGAACGCTGCAGTCTACCGATGACCTACACCCCGTAATTCTCCTCATTCTACACCTTTTAGCAAGCTTCTGCTACTATAAAAGCATGGAGTATAAAAATAAGAAGGGTCAGTATAAAGCCGGGTATGAATATTTACTTGCTTATAAAATATCTGTACCTACCATACCTGACTACCCTAACTTCCCAGATCTTCCGAATGACGTCATACATACGGTTAACCTCATGATTATTCTTGTTAATCAGGCTATTTACCTCCAAAAGCGGCTTCAACAATCACTTGAGCAAAAATTTATCAAAGAAGGTGGTTTTCGAGAAAATCTATTTAAGAAAAGACTCATACACAAAAGTACTGGATACCAGAAATGTTATAATAACGTACTTGTCCCTGTAGCTCAACGGATAGAGCAGCGCAGTCCTAACGCGCCGATGGAGGTTCAATTCCTCTCAGGGATACATATACCCTTTAGGAGTTCTTAATATTTTCCATGAGTACTTCTTTTCCTCCTTGACAATAATCAAGATTTCTCAGGCCAAATAAGCCAAACTACTTTTTTTTGCTATAATTATCTTGTGAATCTTCATCGATTCTTAATAGGGAAGAAAAATGTAATAGGTGCAATTTGTATCTGTTTTTGCATAGGAACGGGAGTATATATTAAGAGTGTCTATTTTAACACGGGTAACCCGTCTAAAAACCATACCTCTACCCATAAAGTTGGAAGCAAGCTTCGAGTTGTTTCTCAGTCTCCTGACATCTCTCCGACTCGGGCAGAGTATTTCGTTTCACCAACACTATCGCCAACACAGAAAATTATTCCAACCGTAACTATCACACCGACACCAGGCCAACAAGCTTATACTTTACCATTAATCGATAGCGCGTTTTTTGATCGAAAGGATCTTATATATGGTTCGGAAATAGGTTCATGGGTTTTGCAGGATAGTCGATACGATGGTCACTATATGCTTAATTATAAAGGGAGTTGTCCAACATGCCCGATTCTTTCAAAAGATGCGCCGGTCCCTGTTGTACGATGGGCAGTAGCAGACACATTTCCTGACCAAATTAATCCAAGCGGTAGCGCAGGAACGATGGTTAAAAGCCAATTCGATAATGTAATCAATGGAATCCGGACTACTCTGCAAGCACACCCGTTTATCAAGCTTCAACCAATAAAATTGAGTAGCTCAAATAATTTTTGTCCTGAGTCGTGGGGATCAGATAATTTACTTGCTATGGATAAGAATATCATTAAACAAGCAGGAAATAAGATTCAGCTCTATGAAATAGCAAATGAAATGGAAAATGTCTGCAATTATTCTGCAAGTAATACAGGTACAAAAGTTGGGCAGTTCTGGATACAAATTGCGCCAAAATTAAAAAAATATGCGCGATCGTTAGGGTTTGAGATTTATATTGGAGGTCCAGCAATTATGACTTCAAATATCAATGCTACCACCGATACAACAGATTTAAAAAAAACGTATGATTTCTTACAGACGATAAAGACTGAATATGATAGCCCTACAAGTTCATATTACCACGATCAAGATATTATTCCATCCTTCGTTTCATTTCATGCATATGGAATTGAATACGTAAATATCGTTGGCGGAAGTTCAACACCTCTTGATGCAATATCTCATTATGGTGACTTTATAGATAATATAAAACTACAGATCAATTCAATATGGGGAAGTGCGGACACAAATATAAAAGTAGTTTGTTCTGAGTGGAATGTAGGAGCGGAAACATACGCATTTCCCAGTCCAACATCAGAGAATTACTATACTCAGTTCTTGCAGATGCTCAAGGACCATCATGTAGGAATGGGTAATCAATTTCTAATGGCGAGCAATAACAATAAAATGGATATGATCACTGAAACTGGTTTGACTACTCCATACTATACAGCATTTAAAAATCAATTTTTAACCGATAGCCTCGCAAAGTCAAGCAGGAACGGAGTGTCCACAAAAGCCCCTACTCCTGGCGCCGGATATGCTTCTACTATTAAATCCGATACACCTCTTGCATACTGGAGACTTGGAGAAACTTCAGGGACTACGGCGAAAAACGATATGGGATCAAGTTATGCGGGAAGTTATACGAGCTCTCCTAGCTTAGGGCAGAATGGCGTTTTACTTGGTGATGGTAATAGTGCCGTTACTTTTGATGGGTCAAGTGCATATGTAAGTATACCGTATAATTCAGCCTTAAATCCCTCTGGAGCATTTTCCGTTGAGTTGTGGGCATACCCAACGAGTTTAAATTCACAGTACCAGGGAGTTGTAGCCTCAAGAGCATATCCAAATGGATGGGTGATATATAAAGATAATAATAATAATTGGTCATTTTGGATTAACTCTGGAGCAGGTATGCTCGCGGTAACGAGTCCAGATGCTATTTCAAATAGTACATGGTATCATTTAGTTGCTACCTTTGATGGGACAACAGCAAAATTATATGTAAACGGAATTCAGGTTGCTTCGGGTACTCCAAGTACGTTTACTGCTAACAGCTCGCAGACGCTGACAATTGGACAAGGCGAACCCGGTTCCACTTTCTTTTTCGCTGGAAGAGTCGACGAAGTATCATTCTATAATACTGCTCTCAGTAAAGCTCAAGTTACCAGTCATTTTCAAGCAGGAATTTATTGAGTGAATATGTATAAGAAATAAAAATATTGGAACCGATTTTCTGAAGTAAACCACTGCTCCCCTAGATACTTTTCCGTACTCGTAGTTTTCACTGGGGGAGCAACGTCCTATAATTGAATTTTGATTTTTTTACTGGTATAATCCCGTAAACTTATGCCAGCTCAAGAATCTAAAGAATTAGCTCTCTATAATAATGAAGGTTGGGACAAATATCGTATTAACTCAAATAGCTTAACTGACTTTCTTGTAGGTTCTGAACATCTACCGGGTAATCCAACAGACTTTGCGCCGCAATTAAATCTAGGTATTTTTACCCCTCCTCTAAAAGATTTATTTAATCAGACACAAGTAGGGTATGTATTTGATGAAGAAGTAAGGAGCCAAGCCACTTCTTCTCAAATTACATCCGAAGATCCAAAAAGCCAATCTATATGGTCAAATATACAAAACCAAAAGGAAGCATTTTATAATATGAGAGCAGTTGTCGAACGCGGCCGTACTATATATTACAATCCTGACCGTCAGTATATAGGAGCATCGGATATTACACACGGACAATTTGCTAAAGTAACAAGTAATATTATAGATATAATCGACGCGGGGAATATTCCCATATTAGATGCACATACACATCCAGAAAATTCGTTCTTTTCAATTAAAGACTTTGATGCTTTGTTAATAAATGCTTATGCAGGAAATAAAAGATTGGTAAATGGTGTTGTTGTTCTATGTCCAGATATTCAAGTACTAGCACTCGCTACAACCCAGACACCAGTTTTAGAACCGGAAGAATCGAGAGGTTTAATAAAAAAATGGGACCAACGTTGGCAAGATGAACATGAAGATAGACAAACGATTCTTTTTAATAGGAGTGAGAGAGTTGAAAATATAGCCTGGAACACTCAATTAACAGATTTTATTAAAGCTAAAGAATACTCATTAGAGATCATACAAAAAATCCAACGGGGTGAAATATCAGAACCAGAAGTGCAAAATCTAATAGATGATATAAAAACTAAATTTGAATTAAAAGCTGGACAAGATCTCGCCAAATTTAAAAGGGTATTTGGAAAAACACTCGCTCGATCACTGAGCTATTTTAGCAGGACAACGAATGGACTTGCAGTTGAATTCGCACGATCCAATAATATTAAATTATATGCTTCAACTGACATACAACATTTTAAAGAATTTACTGCCTAGAACAATAATAAGTTTGAATAGCGTCCATCCCTCGGAGCAAAAAGAATAATAAGTAGACTTCCGAAATAAGCTCTAATTCTTTTTAGCTTGTTCTAGCAGCCAAAACTAAATTTAGTGAAAAGCGTGAGTTTAGTCTGTTAAATTAAGCTAAACGATATTTTTTGTCTATTTATGCACATGTTTAGTAAACAAATGGGGTAATTAATCCGCGAGATTAAGTAACTCTTTTGTTGAAATGACAGAAGGAGTAAAATATCACTATGCGTAATGATCATAGTAAAGCTACAACAAACGCGGCAAGAATATTATTGGAATCTTATGGATATGATTCACTTTCATATTTTTCATTGCACGAAAAGAAAAAATTCTATTTCTCATCCACCGGAATGTCATTTCTTTCCTATATTGTTTTAGGTAAAGTCGCTTTGGTGAGTGGAGATCCGATTGGTCCAAAGGAAGATATTCCCATATTACTCAATGAATTCATGTATTTTATAAAAGGAGCTTCTCTAACTGGTTGTTTTGTAGGATTACATGAGAATACTCTTCCTTTTATTGATTCATTGAAATACAATAAAATTCATATCGGTGACGAAGCAATTCTTCAACTGTCATCGTTTCAAAAAGACTCTCTCAAAAAAAGGGTAAGAAGAGCAGAAAGACATATTGAAAACCTCAGAATAACCTGCAAGATATATAAACGAAAAGATTTACCGATTAAATATCTTCAACAAATAGAAACTATATCAAAGGACTGGTTACAAAATAAGGGAGGTAAAGAAAGAGGATTTTCTATGACGCTTGGACGTATTCCTAAATCCCCTGACATTGATTGCGAATTTGTTCTTGCAATAAAGGAAAGCAACATATTAGGATACCTTACATTGGTGCCTTCATATGCGTCCCAAAGCCTCTCTTTAGATGCCGTCCGAAAAAGGAGCGATACCCCTAATGGACTGAATGAATTTTTATTATTACAAGCGTTTGATTATTACAAGGAAAAAAATATTAAAACAATTAGTCTTAATTTTGCCGCTTTTTATAATGGGGGAAAACAACCAGGCAAAAAGCCGTTTCGCTATATAAAGGCTGGGATATATAAACTATTAAGTTATTATTATAAAACCAATAAATTATATAGCTTTAATGAGAAATTCAAACCCGATTGGCAAAGCAGGTATTTCGCTTTCGAAAAGAAACGATACTTTCCCCACTATCTCTTCGCAATAATGAAAACAGAATTGAATATATAAAATAAAGCAAAAACCGGTATGTACGCTTAAATATCCGACACTTCTTCTAAGAATTGGTGAGGTGTTTTCATTCCTAAACTCATATGTGGCACAAATATCGCAAATTGAACCTGCGAAACCTTATAAGTATTTAGATTTTACCTACCTGGATTATGAAGGACACTATGGTTTGACTGGTGTTGATGCCTATTCCCCGTATCTTACCAGAACTGCATATTGGGTAGATAAATATAAAGAACCTGTGTCTCCCACACTGACTATGACTCCGACGCCAACCCAGCCAAGTCCAACATTGTCGCATCTTCCAGAAGATATAGATAGAGATGAATGTGTGGGGATTTTGGATTTCAATGCCTGGTTTCAGGCAATGAGGGGAAATCCAAGACCTGGAACTTTTCCTGATATCAATGGAGATGGGTCAGTCGATATCGTAGACTTCAATCTCTGGTTTCGTGCTATGAAAAATCTGCCACCAGAGAAGCTATGTTAGGGTTTAGTAACTAAATTATCACAATGCCCATCTTGGTTCTTCTGGCGTTTTAACTAACCCAAGCGGCGCGGTAAAGGAGAAGACAACATATGAGCCGTATTGAGAAGTAAAAGCAGGGGAACAAAGAGTAAGTTCCACAGTCGGCTGTACGATTTACTAGTGGTGCTTAGTTTGTATTTCACCTCTCAACTCTATACAATTACACTGTGACACGGTCTGAGATTATTCGGTTTCTTATTATCCGAAGCATTGGAAACTTCTTGTTGTTGTTTGCTCTTTTTGGTGTAATTGCCACATTTGGCCCAACGCTTTATTACGAAGTCTCGTTCCGCTTATTGCAAGCGCGGGGAGCGCATTTTAAAGTTGAGCAACCAACTACTTCCCCTTTAGGCGAAGTAATGGCACGGGATAAACAATCCGAAACTACGCCTGGGTTTGCCGCCATACTTTCTAGTTCATCCGAACATGTCTTGATTCCCAAAGATACCAGTTTTAGTATTTTGCTTCCCAAAATTGGCGCAAGCGCGAAGGTGATTGCAAACACAGATCCATCAAACCCTAAAGAATTTCTCAAAGCTCTGCAGCAAGGGGTAGCACACGCCAAAGGAACCGTTTTTCCCGGTATGAAAGGCAATATCTATCTCTTTGCTCATTCAACAGATAATTGGTGGAATGTAGGCCGCTACAACGCCTTATTTTACTTGCTTAAAGATTTGAATTCCGGAGATGATGTGGTAGTTTTTTTTGAGAATGTCCGACACAACTATAAGGTGGTAAATTCACGGATTATAGATCCTTCAGACGTTTCATACATCACCGATAGCCACAAATCGGGAGAAGAAAGGCTAATCCTCCAAACCTGCTGGCCGCCAGGGACAACGTGGAAACGGCTGCTGGTGTTTGCGAAGAAATAGGGTACAGGCGAGTAAGAAAATAAAGTACCTTATTTCATGAGGTCACTCACACTCTTCGGGGTGCTGGTTCCGGGTACTTCGTTTCGTGTGTATCCGGTGATGATTTCTTTTACCATATCTATTATTTGTTTGGGGTTGTAGTTGCTTTTTACAATGTATTTGACTGCCCCAAGCTTAAGCGCCGTTTGGGAATCTTGGTCGCCAGAGAGATTCGTGAGCATAATAACCGGAATTTTTTGGGTGGTGGCTTCTGCTTTTAATTTCTCTAACGTCTGCACGCCATTCATTTTGGGCATCATGACGTCAAGCAGAATAATCGTGGGGAGAAAGCTTTTGGCTTTTTCAAACCCTTCTTCGCCATCATGGGCAACTTGTACTTCATAATTTTGAGAAGTAAACATCTCCTCATACAAACGGGAGATAAGCGGATCATCTTCAACTACCAATACTTTGGCCATACATTTAATTATAACTCCTCGGAAAATTTTGACAAGAGGAAAGATTTGGGTTTCTAAATTAAATAGACGATAGAGGATAGAATATTTGTTTTTCCATTTTCTATCTTCAAAAATCTATCTTCTATTTTTTATCATCTATCGTCTCTTGTCTCTTTTGATTCGTCATTCTCTTCTTACTTCATCTGGTATGTCAAATTCCGTGCTACCACGAAGGCTGGGATTACTGAGAATACCAGGAGGATTGCTGAGACGATGAAGGTGAATTCTACTGAACGCGCTGCTGTTTCTAAGAGTGTTCTTTGTTCTTTTCCCACAAAGAGCATACCAATTGTTTTGCCTTCTCTATCTTGAAGTGGAGTGAAGGCGGCTAAATAGGTAACGTTTAAGACTTTGAGCGGTCCTACAAAATGTTCTCCTTTGGTAAGTACTGTGTCGGTAATTTCTGGATGTTTTTCGCTAATGCCAATCGCGCGGGATTTTCCGTCTTCGGTTACAAAAGTGGTTGCTGACCTCGTGTCGCCAGCATAGACTGCGGCGTCAAGGCCAGTTGCGGCTTTTACGCCGTCAACAAAGGTATTATCAATTACAGAACTCACCACCGCTGTTCCAATAATGCCTTTTTCTGATTGTATGGGCGTTGCGCTTCGAATAATAACTTCAGGCGTTACTATGCCATTTTTCACAATCACTGATGAGACTGCTTGTCCCTGAAGCGCTTGTTTTACCAATACGTCTTCAGATAACGAATCGCCGATTCGTTCGGGGTCTTCAGCGCGGGCAAGCACCTGGCCTTCTTGCGAGAGAACCACTAATGAATTCTGTTTTTTCGCCAGGAGAATTGAGGTGGTAATTTCTGAAAGTTTTTTGCTGTCTTTTGCCTGCACAGCTTGTTGTATTTGGCTGTTTTGGGCCACAACCTCGGCATCAGCTAATAATTCTGCTTTTTTTGAATCAATAATGTATTGTAAAACTGCCACATCAGATTCTAAATGCTGCAAGGCATCTGAACTGAGATTCTGTAACAGCAAAGTAGTAAAAGTGACCGTCGTGATGAGGAATATCATCATAATGAATGTGGTGAATAACATAAATAATTGCGTTTGGATGCGGCGGATTAAATAATGGAATACCCATTTTCCAATAACCAAAAGCGCAATAAGGAGTGAGACGTGTTCTGCAATCCAGACTGGCCCAAAAGGAGCCGCAAGGTTAAAAAGTGAAACTTGCAAGGTATTTCTCAGAAGGCTCACCAGTGATAAGGCTTCAAAAAGCGACAAGACAAAAAAGCCAAAACTAATGGGTTTTAAGTGGCGTTCAAGTCCGCTTGTCGCGCGTCGCCAATAGAGTCCAGAAATAATAAGACTCAAAAACGGAACCATCAGTTGAGGAAGAAGGGGAAGGGTTTGAGGAAGAGTGAATGACAAGGTGATAAATTCGCTTTTGATCTTTGAATAATCAGGCTTTTTTTGCAACGGGTCTAAGATGAGGCCGACCATAATGAGCACGTATCCTACCAGCCGAAGGACTATTGCCAAAATCTCAACAAAAACGTGCCCAAATACTACTTGCGGCAGGAGCGACTGTTCAAGCGAGACAGCGGAGGCAATAAAAGAAATACTTACGGAAAAAAAACCAAATATTTTAATAAGGTCTTGGGTTGTTTTTTTAGTAAGCCAAGCATCAAAATGTAACCAGAACACCGCAAAAAACACAAAAGCCGCCAACACATGTAAGGTGAAGTGGATGTTTTGTAAGATGAATTGGAGATGAAACATAACCTATAAAAGTATCAAAAGCTTCTTCAGTTCTCGGTTTTCTGTTTTCAGTTCATCAGTCTGATAGACCGAAAACTGACTAACCAAATTCTGACAACCGGCAACTCAGAACTGATAACCGGAAATTGAATTATCCTTTGATACTTCCTATACTTTTATTATTGTCTATCTTTTTTCTCGCTGTCTAGTATGAACTTAACAAGTCCTTGACTTCTTGTTCGCTCACGAGTCCATGAACAATGTTTTTTATAACTCCTGTCTCGTCGAGAATAAAATGGATCGGAAGCGAGCTGAGTTGATAATCCCCGATGAGTTTTCCTGGAGTGTCCACGGCAAAGGGTGTTTTATAGCCGCCGCGTTTTTGGAAAATCTCGGCTTTCGCAAGTGGTTCTTCAACAAGCACAATTTGGCCGTGTATTTCCTGATTTTGGATAAGCTTGTCTAAAATAGTGATTTGTTGGGCTGAAGCCGGGTTCCAGGTACTCATAAATGAGATGATAGTTGGTGATCCGCGCAAATCTTGTAAGCGGACTTTTTTGTTATTAGTCGTAGGAAGCGTAAAGTCAGGGGCATGTTCATTGAGGAGTTGATCTCGCGAGCGTTGGTAGGATATTGTTTGGAGTTCTATGGGGTGGGATTTGGCTAAAAAGTCAGGGACAGGAATTTGGAATGGACCAATGCCAATTTGTTGAGTTGGTTGGAATTGCACCAGCGCATTGATAGGCATGGGTTTTTCTATGGTAAATATCTCACTCAAAAACGGCGGCAATCCGGCGGCTGTTACGCGGAGATAATAGGTCCCTGCCGGAACAAACAATTCATACCGTCCTTGTTCATCAGTTTGCTGCGGATTTTTTTGCCCGTATGCTTGGCTGTCCCATAAGGCCCACTGGGAAGTTTTTGGTTGTAAGATATAGAGTTCCACCGTTGCATTCAGAAGTGGCTTTTGCCCGGTGTCAAGAACTCTTCCAGCTTTAACAACCAAGACTTCAGAAACTGATTGATTCGCAATATTTCCAGCGCCGTCTTGAGCAATTGCATGAAGCTGATAAAACCCTTGTTTATCTAAGCGTACGGTTCCTGTCCATAAGCCGTTATCCGGGTTTTTGGCAAGGGCAATTTTTTCTGGCATCGCCGTATAGTCTCCATCTGTATACAGATACGGAATTATGGTTATTTCTTGCGGGCCGCCAATAGCCGAAAGGGTGATTTTTTCAGATAACCCTTCCAAAGCGGTATAAATGCCGTCCAGCCGTTTGGTTAGCACGTATGGGCCAACTGTGGTGATAACATCGCCAATTAAGGGAGGAAACTTGTCAATAATTAACGAATACGGCTCGCTCACGCCAACATTGTTGCTGGTATCCCGAGCCCTGAGGACAAGCGTATAATTCTCATCTTCTAAATCCGGAAGGTCAATGGTAAATGCGCCGGCATAACCTTGGATAAACAACCAATTCTTCCCCGCGTCAATTGAATATTCAATCGTTGAAATTCCCTTATTGTCATAAGCAACTCCGGTAAGCCGCGGAGTTTTTTTGAGCGGTTTGGACAAATCAGTGGTAATTGAGACAACCGGTGGGGTGGTATCAGCAGTCGAGACTCGAGTTATAGAAGGCGATTTGGGAGATGATGAGCTTGAAGAACTGGTTGAACTTGACGAACTTGATGAACTCGATGAGCTTGAAGAACTTGAGGAGGGAGAAGCGGTTTGAGGAGCTGGTGTTGAAGTAGGTTGGCCAGGAGCAGTAGTTATCGTTGGTGGAACTGGAGTTGCGGTAGGAGAACTGGTGCCAATTCCCACCGCGGTGTCCCCGGAACACGTAAATGCACTATCTCCTGATGAGGAATCAGACACTTGCACACTCCATGATGCTGGACTCGTTTGGTTCGAGTTGGTTAAGACCGTAAGCGAGAAGCTTTGGGATCCGTTTGATGCAATAGTGCCTCCGTTAAAGGTAATAGTGCGAGGCGCAACATCAGTTGGCCAACCTGAGGCATTGCCTGAGGTGATTTCAAAATTATTTGACGGCGCGGATATTTTTACCCAGTGGATTGCGCTTGAATCCGTATTATTCACCGTGAATGTAAGGTTGCCAGTTGAACTTGGACCGAGCGCTGAAGGACTTACTGAAGCATTACACGATAAAATAATCGCCTCGCTCGGTTTGGGAAAGCTTGCTTTGGCGATCAAAAAAATATTGACCAGGATAATGATTAATAAAAGATGAAGGCGCAGGTATTTCATGGTTAAATAGATGATAGAGGATAGAATTTCTCATTTTCCATCTTCTATCTTCAAAAATCTATCTTCTATTTTCTATCATCTAGCCTCCTTTCTTCTCATCCACTATCCACCAGTCAAAGGTAATGTCTTGGTTAAAGGCGTATTCGAGTTTTACTTTGAATCCTGAGCCTGAGGTCTTGGTTCCCACAGTAATACTTTGGCCGCCGGTTGGCGAAGTGGCAGTTACAAAAATCTTTGAACCTGCGGTAACTGCGTCAGTGGTAACGAGCGCTTCAAACGCGCCTGCTGGAATCTTTGAAGTTCCCAAACTCGCCCCAGCTACGTCCTTGGTATCAATTTGAATCTTTTTGGCAGTGATTGTTCCTTGGGTTGCGAGATTTCCCTTGGTGTCAATCGTGAGCAAGCCATTCATGATGTCAACGCCATTCAAGCCAGTGCTTTGGAGTTTGAGCGGGCCGGCGAGCGTGTTAATTTCACCTTCAAGGCCGTGGATAGAAATCATGCCGGCTCCAATATTTCCGGTTACTCCCAAATCGTTTAAGGTGGTTCTTCCTAAGACTTGGAGCGTTCCGGAAATGGTTGCGTTCTGGGTTTCAAATGCCTTGCCCAAGGCAGCGCTTGAGAGTTGTCCAGAGTTACTCGCAGTTGAGGCAGTCATTAAATTTGAAAGCAAGGCAGAGGTGCTTGCGAGTGAAATCACATTTGATTGTAAGGTGTCTGCCTTCAGTTGCAAGTCACTTACTTTGGTTGTTAAGTCTTTGAACAACGGGTCCTGGCCCAAATCAAATTGCGGTTTTGCAGAGGATGAGGCACTCGGGTTTTCAGCAACCGTTGCTGGCTGTCCAGAAGTTGGAGTAGTTTGTGAGCTCGAAAGATTGCCATCGGCAGTAATAAATACGGTTGGATCATACCAGCTTGGATGAAGCAAGAGCGTAATCCTTCCGGTTTGAGTTGTGTCCGAGTAGCTATCAATGGCTTTTCCTAATACAAATCCTGCTTTTGCAGCCTTGGCTGCGATGCCTGGTTGACTTGAGGCAGTAAGCATGTCTCCTCCCTTGATTGGTCCATTTACTGCAGATACTTTCACCTTTACTTGTCCGAGGATACCGACTAAGACATAACCTGAATCATTCTCATGGCCAGAGTTACCGATGAATCCAGGAGTATCTGAGATTACTCCGACTACATTTGAATTTGAACCATTACATTTAGTTATGCCATTTGTAGTCATACACACGATATCTCCGATATCAAAAGATGCACTGCTATCATTCTTTCTAAACCATTCTCCATAGTCTCCTCCAACAGTATCGTATGCAACTCCACCAGTACCATTTCCTTTTACTTTACCTACGATGGTTGAATCACCTCTCATAAAATTGATGAATCGGTCAGAACCACCAGGATTACCACTCGAGCCGACTACTCCTAAGCGGAGATCGAGAGCATTATGACATTGGGTTGTGTTACAAACACCATTAGCGTTGGCGCCTCCGAAATTCGGATGAATATTTTCAATAAATGCTGATGCTGAGGCAGCCTTTTGATCAGAAACAACAAATCTATACGCAGGAGTAAGAGCTCCTGAGGTAGTACCAACTCCTACATTACCTATGTTGGTAAGTACCATTTGTTGGGTACTTGAGCCTGCGTTTCGTGTCCAGAAGGAAAGATCTCCATCATTACCCCCGCTGTAGAGTTTGCTTTTAATCGCTCCGGTTGCAACTGCTGTGCCGCTAGAACGGAAATCAATGGTAGTCAGTTGATTTGCGGATGCTGAGGTATTTATAAATGAGGTGGCAATAAATTCTGAGGCGTTTGAGCCGGACACTTGGAGTGCTGTTGCCGGTGATGTAGTTCCTATTCCAACGTTGCCACTCTGCTTGATAACAAAACGATTCAAACCTGATGATGAAGCAGTAAAGATATCACCGAGACCCGAGTTATCAACAACCAATCCGGCGAAAGAGGTAGTTCCGGAGAAAGATGCAATGGGAGTTGTTCCTGATGATTTACGGATATCTAATGTTGCTAGCGCAGATTCACCAAGTGTTCCACCCATGAGAAGATTAATATTTTGAGTAGTCGACCATGTATTATTACAGTTTGGAGTCGACCAATTAGTACGGCCCAATCGTAATGTATTATCGGTTAGACTATTTGTTCCGGGTCCGATACCCCAACAAGTGTTAGTCCACTGAGCATTCCCAACATAATTAGCCATACCATTAGCACCAGTCGTAAAATCATCTGCGCTAAAAAAGCTGGTCGTGTTATTTGCATTGTTTCCAACTTGCAATTTAGCTCCGGGTGTCGTAGTTCCAATCCCAACATTTCCACTACTTCCTTCAATTCTCATTTGTTCTGTGGCGACTCCGGCTGGAGATGTTCCGAATATAATAGGATGATCTATTCCACTCGCGCTTCCAGATAATAAAGCCACCTTGTTTACCAATGAAGATAACTCGAGAGCTACTGCTGTTGTTGTTGTTCCAGCCTGGAATTGTATTGAGCGGGTGGATGTGAGCCCAGAAGTGAGATCAGCCACTGTCAGGAACACACCGTTGTCTAGACTTCTTCGGTATGTTTGAAGGGTAGTGAATTCAGTAAATGTCTGAGTTAAATCTCCTTTCAGTTCAAGTGAGCTTACTGGTGTAGTGGTATTAATACCTACATTTCCGGTTCCGTTTAGGGGCTGTAAGGCAATATTTCCGGTAGTGTTGCCGCCGATTGTTAAGGTTCCATTTCTGAGTGATTGAATGGTTCCATCGCCGCCGACTGAGATGCCAGGTCGATTTGTCGCTCCAGTTGCAGAAATAGAAGCAACAGGGGTACCAGAGTTCATGTTTAGTACGGCAAATTTTGCAGATCCAGTAGAGGTTCCGCCAGCTAAGATATCTTGGGTAGTAATGTTGGGATACAGGGTACCATTGGCTTGAGTCCATTTTGATAAGCCACTGGCTGTTTGACTGATTGTTATTGAGCCACTTCCATTGGCAATACTAATTCCTGATCCAGCTGTTATGGTAGCAAGAGTATAACCACTCGCACCGGTATTGCCGATGAGTAATTGGCCATCGGTTGGAGTAGAAGACAATCCAGTTCCGCCATTAGCAATTGAGAGTGTGGCTGCAGTAAGTCTGCCAGTTGCATCTGACTGTAAAGCGCCCGCGCCATAACCTGAGAAAATAATGGCATTGTTTGAGCCATTTCTTCCAGATAACGTGACATCGCCTGTAGTTAAACCACCGATGGTTAAGGTTTGTCTATTGGTAGTAGCAAGATTTCCAGTTCCAGTAAGAAACATGGCATTGTTGCCAGAACTTGCAGAAATAGAAGCAGTTGGGGTACCTCCAGCAACATTAATAAAGCCGAATTTAGCTGATGCGGTAGAAGTTCCGCCGATTAATAAGTCATGCACTGTGGCAATTTTTGGATAGAGAGCTCCATTTGCCCGATCCCAAGGGTTAGTGCCAACCGTAGAGGCATCAATCCAAGATGGGTTAGCGCCGGCTCCATTGGTGCTTAAGACAAATCCAGAGGTACCGGCAGCGAGCGCGGCCATAGTGCCAGTTCCATTAAAGTACGGGACACTTCCCTGAGCGGTAGAGCCAAAGTTTTGACCAGTGCCTCCATAGGTAGTGCCAACTAAAGTTCCTTGCCAAGTGCCTGAGGCGATGGTTCCAACGGTGGTGAGTGAGGAGGAGGTAACACCGGAGCCTAAGGTAGTAGCGGATAAGACATCAGTGGCATTAATTTGGTAAGTTTTACCGGAGGATAAGTTAAAAGTACCCGTGTTGGTAGTAGTTCCACTTCCGTTCAAGGGAGAGATAGTGATGTTTCCTGTTGTATTTCCGCCGATTGTTAAGGTATTGTTTGCGGTAGTTTGAATAGAACGGGCAGCGCCGGAGAGAGTAAGGTTTCCCGACGCGGTAGCATTACCGGCAACGTGGAGTTTTTCAAGAGGAGTAGAGGTAGCAATTCCTACATTGCCGGCACTGGTAATTCTCACTCGTTCGGTCGGGCCTGAATCGCCATTCGTTCGGGTATAAAGGTTAAGATATCCGCCATAGTCTCCGTCTGTTGCATTGTCTTTGCCTCCGAAAATCGCGGCCCAGCGGGTATCATTAGATCCACTATATTTACCACCCAAGCTGATTGTAGCTCCGGTATTTGCCGCGATTGAATCAGTTGACAAGAGATATATATGTCCATAATTTGAATTAGCTGTTGGGTCTGCGTTTGCTCGGGCAATTGTCATACCGCTCGTGTTATTACTGGAGGCGCTGTTAGCGCCGATCACAAGGTTGGAATACAAAGGTGAAGTAAATCCGAGTCCAATACCTACATTGCCAGTATTGGTTCCGAGATTTCCACTTGAATCAAGATACATTCTATATGCTCCTGCAGTCCCATCATATATAGCCCAGTATCCTGCTCCAGTACCGGCATTTGGGCCTGTGGAGATAAAGCTATAGCTACGGCCGTTTGATACCTGACGCGCATCAAGTGTTACCGCGGTTCCGATATCTCCGGAAGCAGTGTTTTGAAGCACCAATGGTCCGATTGCTGAAGAATTAGTATTACCCGTTATCGTAACTTTTCCTCCGGTAGCGCTATTCAAAGGAAGCAGTGAGATATTTCCGGTGCTATTTCCGCCGATGGTTAAAGTGTTGTTTCTTAAGGATTGGATAATTCCATCTCCACCGAGTGAGAGTCCGGTACCATTTGATACTGCCGAGACTGAAGCGGTTGGGGTTCCACCGGCAACATTCAAAACAGCAAACTTTGCAGAAAGAGTTGCAGTTCCGCCTACTAATATATCCAAGGTATTATTGATTGGATTCAAGACACCTGTTGAAGTATTTGCAGTCCACCAGTTGGTAGTAATAGAGCCGCTTCCACAGTTTCCTGTATTCAAACAGACAGTGCCGGTTGCATCCGGGAAGGTGTATGTTCGCGCTGCAGTTGCCGCGGAGGTTAAGGTATTGATAAAGCTGGTATTACCTGCAAAGCCAACATTTCCATTATTGGCAATCGTAAACTTCTGAGTTCCAGAAGCAGATGCGGTAAAGATGTCGTTTGTTGCTGCGCCGAGCTGGTCAACTACTAATGCGGCAGTTCCGCCTGCTTTTCCGCCGGCAATGTGAGTGAATCCAACTGGTGATGTCGTGCCGATCGCAGCGCCGTAATCCCAGCCGGTTCCCACCATTAATGCTGTTTCTGTGCCTGCTCCTGGGGTGATGCCAAGGATATTCAGGCCGTTCTCAGTTCCAGCTGCAATGCCTGCTCCTGCTAAGCGAATACCATTCATAGTATCGTTTGAGTCTCCTGAAGGAGTGATTGAAAGATTAATTCCAGAATTTGTTTCTCCAGAACCGCCTGATGCAGCGACAAAGTTCATGAATAAGCCGTCGACGCCGTCGGTAACTGTTCCAAATCCTGAGTTTGAAATAATAGTCATATCAACAGCCGGAGCAGCAATCGCATTGAATTGCGCATTGGTATTTGCAGCAATATTGACAATAAGTTTGCCAGTTCCATTGGGACTTATGGTGAGATCTTCATTTGGTCCGGTTGTGATATCAGTTGTTGTTCCAGAAAGAGTAAGGCCAGTTCCGGAGCCGTTTACATAAAGCAGGCTGGATGGAGTAAGTGTTCCAATTCCCACATTGCCACCTTGCAAGTAGAGAGTAGGAGTTGAGACATTATTTGGTTTAAACGCAATATCTCCGGTTGAAGAGCCACCAAGACTGAGGGTATTTCTTCTCAGAGACTGAATTGTTCCATCACCAGCGATTGAAACACCAGTTCCCGTATTTGTTGCAGAGACTGAGGCAACTGGAGTATTTGTTCCATTTATACCAGTTACTGCAAACTTTGCAGAAAGGGTAGCCGTCGCTCCGAGTAACAGGTCAACGGTTGAGTTCTTTGGATAGAGGGCGCCGTTTGCCTGATCCCAATAGTTTGTTGCAGCTGCCGGACAATTCGTGCCGCTTGAAAGACAGACAGAAGTGCCGCCGACTTTAATATCTGTGCCGGCATAGATATTGCGGAACGTTAAGTTGGTTTGGCCAAGGTCAACTTGATTGGTGACCGATGGAGCAACAAATGATCCGGCAATACCATTTAAGGGAGAGAGTGATATATTCCCGGTGGTATTTCCGCCGATTGTTAAGGTTTGGTTTTTTGTTGTTTGGAATGTTGCGACTGAATCCAGGACAATATTTCCGGAGATGGTAGCAGTAGGGGTTCCAGCCGAGACATTGATGAATCCGAATTTAGCAGAAGCGGTAGAGGTTCCTCCAATTAACAAGTCATGGACTGTTGCTATTTTTGGATAGACAGCTCCATTTGCCCGATCCCAGTAATTAGTTCCAACTGTTGAGGCATCAACCCATGAGGGATTAGCGCTTGCTCCATTGGTTTGCAGGACAAATCCTGAAGTACCTGGAGCTAAAGCAGCCATAGTTCCGGTTCCGTTGAAGTAAGGAAGACTTCCTTGAGCAGTAGAGCCGAAGTTTTGGCCAGTACCTCCATAGGTAGTGGCAA
>Ga0209515_10000229_pt1 | contig 107067 bp, 86 predicted proteins | sample Subgroupgradi54m_FD_187454 | JGI IMG/M metagenome (GOLD analysis project Ga0209515, IMG submission 187454) | Subsurface groundwater microbial communities from S. Glens Falls, New York, USA - GMW60B uncontaminated upgradient, 5.4 m (SPAdes)... ... | reverse complement strand
CGTGCGCCACGGCAATGGTGATCCCCCGCTCCCGCTCCTCCGGCGCGTTGTCAATGGTGTCGAACGAGCGGTACTGCACCTTGGGATTGTGCTTGGAGAGCACCTTGGTGATCGCCGCGGTCAGCGTCGTCTTGCCGTGGTCAATGTGACCGATCGTCCCAATGTTCACGTGCGGCTTGCTGCGTTCAAATTTTTCCTTGGCCATCGCTCCGTCTGCTCCTCAGCGTTTGCGTTCCCCGGAATCTCTCCCGGCGGTCTCACTTCACCGCGCGGCCGGTGGCGCGGGCGACCACTTCCTCGGCAATGGAAGCGGGCGCCTCCTCGTAATGCGAAAAATGCATGGTAAAGCTGGCGCGGCCCTGGGTGCGGCTGCGCAAATCGGTGGCATAGCCGAACATCTCGGCCAGCGGCACCTCAGTGCGGATGATCTGGCTGCCGGCGCGCGATTCCATGCCCTGGATGCGCCCGCGGCGGCCGTTGAGGTCGCCAATCACCTCGCCCATGTACTCCTCCGGGACCACCACCTCGATGCGCATGACCGGCTCAAGCAGCGTCGGCTGGGCCCGGTGGCAGGCTTCTTTGAAGGCCATCGAGCCGGCAATCTTGAACGCCATCTCCGAGCTATCCACCTCGTGGTAGCTGCCGTCCAGCAGCACCACGGCGATATCCACCATCTCGTATCCGGCCAGCACACCGGTCTCCATGGCTTCGCGGATGCCCGCGTCAATCGGCGGGATGAACTCCTTGGGGATGGCGCCGCCCACAACCTTGTCGATGAACAGCAGCCGGTGCTCCTTATCAAAGCGCCATTTGCCACCCGACCCGGCAATCTGCTTGGCCAGGACGTCGAGCTCGTCGGAAGACATCTCGTGCATATCTTCGTGGCTGGCGCTGGGCAGCGGATGGACTTCAATCTTGCAGTGGCCGTACTGGCCGCGCCCGCCGGTCTGCCGGATGTACTTCCCTTCGGCTTGCGCCCGGCGTCGGATGGTCTCGCGATAGGCCACCTGCGGCCGGCCCACGCTGGCCTGCACGCCGAATTCCCGCAGCATGCGGTCCACGATGATCTCCAGGTGCAGCTCACCCATGCCCGAGATGAGCGTCTGGCCGGTGTCGGGGTCGGTGTGCACGCGGAAAGTGGGGTCTTCCTGCGCGAGCTTGCCCAGCGCCGTGCCCAGCTTTTCCTGGTCGGCCTTGGTCCGGGGCTCGATGGCCACGGAGATGACCGGCGCGGGGAACTCGATGGACTCCAGCACGACGGGCTTGTCCTCGTCGCAGAGGGTGTCGCCGGTCGAAACGCTCTTCAGCCCGACGCACGCGGCGATGTCGCCGGCGTAGATGGCGTCAATCTCCTCGCGCTTGTTGGCGTGCATGCGCAGCAGGCGCCCGACGCGCTCGCGCGTGCGCCGGGTGGAGTTATAAACGTAGCTGCCCGCCTTGAGCACGCCGGAATAGACCCGGATGTAGGTCAGGTGGCCGACGAATGGGTCGGACATGATCTTGTACGCCAGCGCCGCAAAGGGCTGGTCGTCGCTGGCCCGGCGCAGAACCGGTTCGTCGCCGTCGAGCGATATGCCCTCCACCGGCGGCACGTCGAGTGGCGACGGCAGGAAGTCCACGATGGCGTCGAGCAGTGGCTGGATGCCCTTGTTCTTGAGCGACGAGCCCGCCAGCACGGGCACCAGCTTCAACGCGATGGTCGAGCGGCGGATCGAGGCGCGCAGCTCCTCGGGCTCAAGCGTACGCTCCTGCACGTACTTGTTGAGCACCACGTCGTCGTGCTCGGCGATGTATTCCACTACTTTCTCGCGGTGTTCGCGGTAAAACTCCGGGCTGATGGCCGAGGCCTTGAGCGCCGCGGCCACCTCCGGACGCGTCTTCAGGTAGGCGGCGTCCCAGAGTTTTTCGAGCTCGATGTGCTCGTACTTCGCGCCGAGGGTCTCTTCCCGCCAGACGATGGCCTTTTGCTCGATGAAATCAATGCAGCCGATGAAGGTATCTTCCTTGCCGAGGGGAAACTGCAGGGGAACGGGGTGGGCGCTGAGGCGCTGGCGCATCGAGCGGATACAATGGTCAAAATCGGCGCCCACGCGGTCCATCTTGTTGACGAAGGCGATGCGCGGCACGCGGTACTTGTCGGCCTGGCGCCAGACGGCTTCCGTTTGCGGTTGCACGCCGGCCACGGCGTCGAAAATGGCCACCGCGCCGTCCAGCACTCTCAGCGAGCGCTCCACCTCGACGGTGAAGTCCACGTGACCCGGGGTGTCTATGATGTTGACGCGGTACTCCCTGTCCAGCCGCTTCCAGAATGTGGTCGTGGCGGCGGAGGTGATGGTGATGCCGCGCTCGCGCTCCTGCTCCATCCAGTCCATCGTGGCCGTGCCTTCGTCCACCTCGCCGATCTTGTAGGTCACCCCGGTGTAAAACAGGATGCGCTCGGTCGTAGTGGTCTTCCCGGCGTCGATGTGGGCCATGATGCCGATGTTGCGCGTCTCCTCGAGTTGGGTCTGCCGTGCCATGGTCCTTACCAGCGGTAGTGGGCAAAGGCCTTGTTGGCCTCGGCCATGCGGTGCACGTCCTCCTTCTTCTTGATGGCTCCGCCGCGGCTATTCGCCGCGTCCATCAGCTCCTCGGCCAGCTTGTCGATCATGCGCTTGCCGGCGCGGCTGCGGGCGTAGAGCAGCAGCCAGCGGATGGCCAGCGACTGCCGGCGGAACTGATTGACCTCCACCGGCACCTGGTAGTTGGCGCCGCCCACGCGGCGCGTCTTGACCTCCAGCATTGGCTTGACGTTCTCCACCGCCTTCTTGAAAATCTTGACCGGGTCGTCGTTCGTCTTCTGACCGATCTGGTCCATCGCCGCGTAGAAGATGCGCTGCGCCGTCGACCGCTTGCCGTCCCACATCATCGCGCTGATGAATTTCTGCACGAGGTCGCTGCCGTACACCGAATCCGGCGGCACTTGGCGGCGAGCAACCCATCCCTTCCGCGGCATGGGCGATCTCTCCTATTTCTGTGCGGCCTTGGGCCGCTTGGCGCCGTATTTCGAGCGCCCCTGTTTGCGGTTGTCGACTCCCGCGGCGTCGAGCGTGCCGCGGATGATGTGGTAGCGCACGCCGGGGAGGTCCTTCACCCGGCCCCCGCGCACCAGCACGATGGAGTGCTCCTGCAAATTGTGGCCGATCCCGGGGATGTAGGTGGTCACCTCAATCCCGTTGGTCAGCCGGGCGCGCGCCACTTTGCGCAGCGCCGAGTTCGGTTTCTTCGGCGTCTGCGTATAAACGCGAATGCACACGCCGCGCTTTTCCGGACAACCTTGCAGCGCGGGCGACTTCGTTTTTGAGCGGATCTGCTCGCGCCCTTCGCGAACCAATTGCGCAAACGTAGGCACGCTTCTCCCTCGATCGAGCTAGAATTCGTTTCGCTGCCTGCGCCGGTGCAGAGACGCAGGGCGTCGTCGTGTCAGAACAGAAAGGGCCAGCAGCGACTTCGGAGGAACCGCCAAGAAAATCCGCACCGGTACCGGCTGGACAAGCACTGCAACCGGTTACAGCGGAGAGGCTTACTCGGCTTTGCGGGGCTGGCGCCCCATTCCGGCCGCTCTCCTGCCCCGTTCCGTCGTTCTATGTTCCGGGGCGGGAGACCTTCCCTTTCAACTACAGGGTCAACTTCCCCCTGACCAATCCGCAAGTATAGGGCAGAAGTCCTATGGTGTCAAACAAAAAGGAGCTTCCAGCGGTGGAAAAAGTTTCGCCGCAACTTCGCCCGGCTGCCTGCCAGATCTGGCCTCAAGTCCCTCGCCAACCAATCCCGCTCCAGCCGGGAGCGGCAGAGACCCTACCTTCACCCCTTAAGTCCTTCAAATTCAAAATGTTGGACGGGCACCCTTTCTGCCTTCCACATTCTCTAAATCTCCGTTAAACTTAATGCGGCCTGTTTACGGGGGCGTAATCATGTGGATCTCAAGGACGATTGTCGCAGTTGGAATGGTGGCTTTGATTGCTTCCGTCGCGCTCACCCAACAGCGCCCCCAGCCCGTCGCGGCGACTCCCGCCAGCACCAATCAAGAGAAGGCCGATTATTCTCAAGAGCCATTCGTGGTCGAGCAGTTCCTCTCCCGGGCGCGCTTTGAAGACGACGGCACCGGCGTCCGCGAGTTGCAGGTGCGCATCCGCGTGCAGAGCGAGGCCGGCGTGCAGCAGTTGGGCCAGCTCGCGTTCGGCTATAACGCGGCGAACGAGCGCATGGAGATTGACTCGGTCGAGGTGCGCAAGGCCGACGGCAGCGCCACCGCTGCCTCGACCAGCGCCGTGCAGGATATGACCGCGCCGGTGGCGCGCGACGCGCCTGTGTACACCGACACCCGGCAGAAGCACGTGACCGTTCCCGGACTCCGCCCCGGAGACACGCTTGCCTACCACATCACCACGCGCGTCCACACGCCCCTTGCTCCCGGGCAATTCTGGATGGAATACGATTTCATCAAAGAGGCCATCGTCCTCGACGAACAACTGGAGGTGGATGTCCCGCGCCAGCGCGCCGTCAAACTGAAGACGCAGCCGGGCTTGGATCCGGCTGTGACCCAGTCTGCCGACCGGCGCATCTATCGTTGGAAAGCCTCCAACCTGAAGCGCGAATCCGATGGGCATGCCCAGCCGAAGCAGAAGGCGGCGAAGAAATCGGAAGGGCCGGCGCTCCAGCTCACCACGTTTCAAAGCTGGGAGGAAGTTGGCCGCTGGTACGCGCCGCTCGAACGCCAGCGCGCCGTGCCCACCGCCTCGATCCGCGCCCGGGCCGAGGAGTTGGTGCGCGGCCGGGCCACCGACGCCGAGCGCGTTGAGGCGCTCTACGACTTCGTGGCCAAAAATTTTCGTTACGTCAGCCTGTCGTTCGGGGTCAGCCGCTACGAACCCCATGCCGCCGCCGAGGTGCTGGCCAACCAGTACGGCGACTGCAAAGACAAGCACACCTTGCTGGCCGCCCTTGCCGAGGCCATCGGTCTGCGCGCCTTCCCGGCGCTGATCTCCACGTCGCGCAAAATGGATGCCGACGTGCCTTCCCCCTCGCAATTCGACCACGTCATCACCGTCATCCCCGTGGGCCAAGAATGGTTCTGGATGGATTCGACCACGGGCGTGGCGCCGTTCCGGCTGCTCTCGGCCAACTTGCGCCATAAGAAGGCGCTGGTGATTCCCATCGCCATGCAAACCGACGATGCAGCGCGGTTGGTCGAAACGCCGGCCGACCCTCCGTTCACGTCCACGCAGCGCGTGGAGGTGGATGGCCAGGTGAGCGAACTGGGCAAGCTCACCGCGCGCGTCCGCTACACGCTCCGCGGCGACAACGAGCTCGATCTGCGCATCGTCTTTCGCCGGGCGGCGCAGAAGCAGTGGCAACAGCTCGGGCAATTGCTCGCGGCCGCGGATGGCCTCAGCGGCGAAGTGACGCAGGTGAAGGTGGGTGACCCTGCCGCCACCCGGGAACCCTTTCCGGTCGAATACCAGATCGCGCTGGCCAACTTCCTCGACTGGTCGAAAAATAAGTCGCAGCTCCCGCTCCCCCTGCCGTCCGTCGGCCTGCCCGAAGCGCCCGAGGCGGACGACGCCGCGGACGCCGACGCTGAGCCGGTCCAGTTGGGATCACCGCTCGACGTCACCACGCGCGTGCAGCTCGACCTCCCGGCCAAGTACACCCTGCGCGCGCCGGTAGCCGTCGCGATCATGCGCGATTACGCCGAGTACCGCTCGAGCTACACGGTCGAAGGCCACCGCATCACCGCCGAGCGCACTCTGCGCTTCCGCATGCGCGAGCTGCCCGCTCGCCGTGCACCCGACTACCGGGCCTTCGCCCGGGCTGTCCGCGCCGACGAAGGCCAACTGCTTGCCGTGGAGAGCACCGCTGCGGACACCCCGGCGATTCCTGCGTCCGCCCAGGCAGACGAGCTGTACGAATCGGCACTGGCGGCCTTCCGCAACGGAAACTTCCCCGCCGCAGTGGAGCTTCTCGAGCGCGTCGTGCACATGGAGCCCAAGCACAAACGCGCCTGGAACGATCTCGGGCGCGCCTATGCGGCGCAAACCCGGTGGGCCCAGGCGGTGGAGGCCTTCCGCAAGCAGCTCGAGGTGAACCCGGAAGACGAACAGGCCCACCTCCTGCTCGGACTGGCCTTCTGGCAGCAGCGAAATTACGAGGAGGCTGTCGCGGCGCTGCGCAAGCAGATCGAGTTGAACCCGCTCGACCGGCAGGCGCACGCGACGCTGGGGTTGGTCTACTTCGAATCGAGGAAGTACGCCGAGGCCGTGTCGGAACTCGAGAAGGCGGTTATCCTCGTGCCTCAAAACCCGGCACTTTATGTCGCGCTCGGACAGGCTTATTTGGGCCTGGGCAATGGCCAGGAGGCGCTGGCGGCGTTTGACAAAGCTGTCGAGCTGGCGCCCTCGCCAGAAGTATGGAACAACCTGGCCTACCAACTCTCGCTCCACAACGTGCACCTGGAGCGCGCCCAGCAGTACGCTGAATCGGCGGTGGCCGCAATCTCCGCCGAGCTGCGCAATGCCGCACTCGACCGGCTGACGGCCAACGACCTGCGACGCGTCTCGGGGTTGGCGGCCTCCTGGGACACGCTGGGCTGGGTGCACTTCCAAAAGGGCGAGCTCGATGCGGCGGAAAAATACATCCGCGCCGCGTGGCTGCTCGACCAGCACGGCGAGGTCGGCGACCACCTGGCGCAAATCTACGAGAAGCGCGAACAGAAGCAGGAGGCCATCCGCACTTACGCGCAGGCGCTGGCCGCCCTCCGGCCGGTTCGGGAGACCCGCGGGCGCCTGGCCAAACTCGCCGGCGGCGAGGACAAGATCGCGGAGCTTGTCTCCGCGGCGGAAGCCCAACTTTCCGCGGCGCGCACTGTGAAGCTCGGAAAGCTGCTCCCGGAAAACGTCAGCGCGGAGTTCTTTGTCCTGCTGGCGCCTGCAACCGGCGGAGACGCCAAGGTCGAAGAGGTGAAATTCATCAGCGGCAGTGAAAAGCTGCGGCCGCTTGCCGAGAAGCTCCGTTCCGCGAACATTCCTGCGGCCTTCCCCGACGACACGCCGACGAAACTGGTGCGCCGCGGGGTCTTCTCCTGCACCGCCGCCGGCGAATGCACCTTTGTGCTGATCACGCCCGAGAGGGTCACCGCGGTAAACTGAGGCTTCCGCGGCCGGCGGCGAGCAGCGGCCGGGGCGCGGCTACTTCCGCTCGAGGATTTCCTTTTCTTTGGCGGCGGAGAGGTCCTCGAGTTTCTTCGTTTCCTGGTGGGTGAGTTTGTCGAGTTCCTCGATTGCGCGCTGGCGTTCGTCCTCGCTGATCTTCTTTTCCTTCTCCAGCTTCTCCACTGCTTCCTTGATGTCTCGCCGGATATTGCGCACCGCGGTGCGGTGATTTTCCAGCACCTTGTGCAGGTGCTTGACCAGGTCTTTACGGCGCTCCTCGGTGAGCGCAGGGATGGGCACGCGGATCACTTTGCCGTCGCTGGCCGGGTTCAGGCCAAGGTCGGATATCCGGATGGCCTTGTCGATGGGCGTCACCGCGCCGGGGTCCCACGGCGCGATGATGATCAGCGTCGGCTCCGGCACCGAGAGCGTACCCAGTTGATTGATGGGCATGGGCGTGCCGTGGTAATCCACGCGGATGTGGTCAAGCAGCGCCACGTTAGCGCGGCCCGTGCGCAGCCCCGCTAGCTCCTTGCGAAAATCTTCCACCGCCTTTTCCATGCGCGCTTTGGCCTGCGCCGTGGCCTCTCGGGTGTTGGTGATCAGCGTCATACGGCAAAATCTCTCCGCGCAAACCGAAGGCCCCCGCCGCTGCGGGAGCGCCGAGGAAAACTTTACGTCGGGCAAATGGCCGAGCCGACCTTCTCGCCCAGCACGACCCGCTGGAGGTTCCCCGGCACGTTCATATTGAAGACGATGATGGGCAGCTTATTGTCCATGCACAGCGAGATCGCAGTCGAGTCCATCACCGTCAGCCCCTTCTGGATCACCTCCAGGTAGCTGATGCGCTCGAACATCCGCGCGTTCGGCACTTTCTCCGGATCGGCGTCGTAGATTCCGTCCACCCGCGTGGCCTTCAGGATCACCTGCGCTTTGATCTCCATGGCGCGCAGCGCCGCGGCCGTGTCCGTGGAAAAATAGGGGTTGCCGGTGCCCGCGGCGAAGATGACGATGCGCCCCTTTTCCAGATGGCGCGCCGCGCGCCGGGGGATGAACGGCTCGGCCACCTGGTGCATCTCGATGGCGCTCATCAGCCGGGTAAAGCAGCCCTGCTTTTCGAGCGCGTCCTGAAGCGCCAGGCCGTTGATCACCGTGGCCAGCATGCCCATGTAATCCCCGGTGGCGCGGTCAATCGCCAGCGACTTCTGGCGCGTCCCGCGAAAGATGTTTCCGCCGCCCACCATGATGGCCACCTGCACGCCCAGGTCGCTGACTTCCTTCAGCTCCTTGGCCATGCTCGCCACGGTCTCGGCATGGATGCCGAAGCCCTGCGGACCTTGCAGCGACTCGCCGGAGACCTTCAGCACAATGCGCTGATACACCGGCGTCCGCTTCGCCGCCCTCGATTTCGTCGTCACGTTCGCCGTGGTCATACTCTCCGCGCCTGTCCGCCTCCGTGGGACCGATGTCGGCGGGCATTCTAGCAGAGAATGCAGCCGGTGGCACATTCGCCCGCCGAAAAAAACACGAAACAGGCTGAAGAAAACGTCCGCGAGCGGTCGTGCGGGCCAGGTGGAGGCGCGCCGCTCGAGCAGGCGAGGGAATGGGGCTTTCGGGCGGGGGGATTTACTGCGCGGGCACGCCAGCGACGGCCGAGCTGCCCGCCTCGCCGACCTTGAGGCGGACGAACCGCCGCACGGCGATGTTTTCGCCGAGTTTGGCGATCATCTGACCGATGAGCTCGCGGATGGTCACCGACTCGTCCTTGATGAAGTGCTGCTCGTAGAGGCAGGTCTCTTCGTAAAACTTTTCCATCTTTCCGGCCACGATCTTTTCGATCACCGCTTCGGGCTTGCCTGTGGCGCGGGCCTGCTCGCGGTAGATTTCCTGCTCGCGTTCGAGGATTTCGGGCGTCACTTCTTCGCGGCGGACGAAGCGCGGGTCGAGCGCGGCAATGTGCATGGCGATGTCGTGGCAGAGCCGCCGGAAGTCCTCGGTGCGCGCCACAAAGTCCGATTCACAGTTGACCTCGACGATCACGCCAATCTTCCCGCCGGCATGGATGTAACTGCCCACCAGGCCTTCGGTGGCTTGGCGCTGCACCTTTTTCTGCGCCGCGGCCTGGCCCTTCTTGCGCAGCACGTCGATGGCCTGCTCGATGTTGCCATTCGCCTCGACCAGCGCGTTGCGGCAGTCGCTGAAACCCGCGCCGGTGCGCTCGCGCAGTTCCTTCACTTGCTGGGCGGAAATGTTCACTTGTTCCGGTTTTGTGGTCATCGGTTCGACAGCTTCCTTCGCCACCGCCTTGTGCTCGCCCGCATCGGAACGCTTGTTTCGCGGCGCCTTCCGTTCTCCGCGGGGACTCCGTGCAGGCTTGCCAGCCCCCGGTTTGGAACGCCGCTGGTGTTTGCGCGGAATCGTTCTCCTCGCCTTCGGCGGACGGCCAGCGCAGGGCCGTCAGTTATAAAAATAGCCCCAAGCATCCTAAACCAGTTCGGCCCAGGCGTGCCTAGGGCCAGTAAACCTCTACACGGGCTTTGGGCGCAAACCCGCAGCTCCCCGAAGCACTATCGCTTCCCCTCTTCCTCGGTGGGGACGGCCTGCTCGGACTCCGGCGCCGGCTCGGCCAGCGGCTCGGCCAGGGGCTCGGCTGAAGGTTCGACAAAATCGCCTTCCTGCTTTTCGTACGACTCGTAGGCGCTGGTGTCCACGTAGTCCACTCCTTCGCCGACTTCGGCGCCCTCCTCGGCCTTCTGCTCGGCGATTTGCGTCTGCTCAAACGCCTGGCGGCCTTCCACCACGGCGTCGGCGACCTTCGAGGTGAACAGGCGGATGGCGCGCAGCGCGTCGTCGTTACCGGGAATGACCAGGTCCACCAAGTCCGGGTCGCAGTTGGTGTCCACGATGGAGACCACCGGGACGCCCATGCGGCGCGCTTCGCGCACGGCAATCTCTTCGTTGTGGGAGTCAATCACGAACATGGCGTCGGGCAGCGCGGCCATGTTCTCCACGCCCTCCAGGTTGTGCTGCAGATGCTTCAGCTCGCGCTCCAGCCGCGCCGATTCCTTCTTGGAGAGCTGGGCCATGCGCCCGTCCTCGATCATGGCCTTGAGCGTCTTCAATCGCTTGATCGATTTCTGCAACGTGGCCCAGTTGGTGAGCGTGCCGCCCAGCCACCGGTGATTCACGTAAAACATCTCGCAGCGCCGCGCCTCCTCGGCGATCGCTTCTTGGGCCTGGCGCTTGGTGCCGACGAACAGGAGGGTTTTGCCCTGGCTGGCGAGTTCGCTGACGAACTTCCCCGCCTCGCGGAACAGCTTCAGGGTCTTCTGAAGGTCAATGATGTGGATCCCGTTGCGCTCGCCGAAGATGTATTCCTTCATCTTCGGGTTCCAGCGACGCGTCTGGTGGCCGAAGTGCACACCGGCCTCCAGCAGCTCTTTCATCGTGATTTCAACTGCCAACGTACCTCCTCTTAGATTGGGTGCTTGCAACCCGCCCAGCATGCCGCCGCGGCGGGCGAGCATCCTTCTTGCCGGCGCCTTGCCGGCCGTGAAATGGTCCCGGCGCTGCAGGCGAAGCCCCGTCGCGCCGGAACACTGCCTCTCGACTCGCGCCGTTCCAATTCCTCGGCGCTACTTCCCGCAATGCACGCGCCCGACCTGCGGTGGTCCCCAGCAGAGACCCATTCACTGGGGGACGCCGCTAGCGCTTGCTGTACTGGAATCGCTTGCGGGCGCCCTTTTGCCCGTACTTCTTGCGTTCCTTCATGCGCGAATCCCGCGTCAGGAACCCGTTTTTGCGCAGCCCCGCGCGCAGCTCGGCGTTGAAGAGCGCCAGCGCCCGGGAAAGCCCCATGCGCACCGCGCCCGACTGCCCGCCGACGCCGCCGCCCTTGACCGTGACGCTCACGTCCACCTGGCCCGCCGTCTCGGTGAACTTCAACGGCTGAATGGCGGCGTTCCGCCAGGCTACATTTTTGAAATAGTCGTCCACGGGCCGGCCGTTGACCTCGAATTTGCCGGACCCCAGCTTGAGGTACACCCGCGCCACCGCTTCCTTGCGGCGGCCGGTGCCGTAGAACTGCCTTTTGATGGCGTCCTCCACCGGTTGTGGGCTCAAACTCAACCTCCCTCCTCACACCGACTCTTCGCCTTCGCGGCTTGTCCTTCCGCGTCCGTCCCGCCCGGCCATGGCCGGACGCCCCGCACAAACCCTCTTCGCTTCAGCGCGCCTCGCGCCGACCCGTCCGCGCGGGCCCGCGCTCGGCACCACACGCGCAAACCAGTTTGGCGAAGCTAGAGCGGGAGCGGCTGCGGCTTCTGCCCGGCGTGGCGCGCTAGCCCGCCGGCATCCCGATAGACGCGCAGTTTGCGGGCGCGGCGCGCGCGCAGCTTGTTCTTGGGCAGCATGCCCAGGATGGCCTCGCGCACCATCACGTCGGCGCGATGTGGCCGAAGCCGCTTTGCCGGGATTTCCTTCAGGCCGCCGGGGTAGCCGCTGTGATGGCGGTACACCTTTTGCTCGAGCTTGTTGCCGGTCAGGCGGATCTTGTTGGCGTTGATCACCACAACGTGGTCGCCGGAATCCAGGAACGGCGTATAGGTCGGCTTGTCCTTGCCGATCAGCACCCGCGCCACCCGTGTGGCCAGCCGCCCCAGCACCTGCCCGGCGGCATCCACCACGTACCAGGTGTTACCCTGCTTGAGTTGTTCGGCCTCCGGGCCCCGCGGCACGTATGTCCGCATGCGCTCAGTCACACCTTTCCCTTCAAAGACAAACGTTAACAATAGAGGATGCCCTAGGATTTGTCAAACGCGCGTTCCCTGGGGGAGAGCCTACTCACATCGTATACACCTAGCGAAGCTGCTGCATACGAAGGAAAAGAGGCGCGCGGGAGAGCCAGCAGCAAACCAGCAAACGCTGGCCGGGCAGGGCCAGGGGCGACCTGGAGGTCGCCCCGGCGCGCAAATCGAAGCAGAGGGCTACGAGCTAGCTCGTCTTCGTCGTGGGCGTTGTGATGTGCGTGGTCGCGGAGGCGGCGCGAGCGTAGGAGGGCCGATCGGAGTCCGTGTTCTTCTCGCTCGTGCGATCGATTTCGATCGATCCTTTAAAGTAGGCGCCGTCCTCGATCATGATCCGCGCCGTGGTCAGGTCGCCGACCACCGAGCCATCTTTCTTGATCTCGATGCGGTCGCGGGCGCGGAGATTGCCCTTCACGCTGCCGTAGACCACCACCTCGCGCGCCACCACATCGGCGGTGAGCTTGGCGCTGGCCCCCACGGTCAGTTTGCGGTCTTCCAGCTGGACCAATCCCTCCACGCTGCCATCAATTTGCAGGTCTTCGTTCCCGGTAATTTCCCCCTTGATGTGCAGGCTTGCACCCAGGCGCGCCGAGGCGCGATCAGGGGTCGTGCTCAGCGGACGCATGGCGTCGGTGCTCATCGAAGTTCCCTCCAGTGAAGTCGAAACAGGCTTTGGCGGAGTCGTTCCCGGTGGATTGGGGACAGCCGTCTGCGGTGTTTCAGGTTTCTTACTCGCCCACATGGGCCCTCCTCGGTTCAGACACACCCGCCAGAGCAGCTCTGACGTTGGACTGGGGAGGCGACCAATCTAGCCCCGCGGCGCGATTCCAGCAAGCGAAAAATGACTCAGGGTATACGTTTAGGTACGCTGCAGAGACCGCAAAGCCCGCGGTCAGCTTGCCGTCGCCGGAACCGGAGAGCTCGATAAGTGGGTCCGCGCCGCACTCCGGTTTGCGGCTCGCGATGCCGGCCAGCTTGCGCCAGGCGCTTTTTTCTCGGAAACAGGAAGACTCAATACTTGCGCAGCACGCCGATCACCCGGCCCTGGACTTTCACCTCCGCGGCCGGCACGAGGATCGGCTGCATCTCCGCGTTGGCCGGCTGCAGGCGGATCTTCCCACCGGGCTCGCGGTAGAAACGCTTGAGCGTGGCTTCGCCTCCGACCAGCGCCACCACGATTTCGCCGGGGTTGGCCACCTGCGTTTGCTCCACCACGATGTAGTCGCCGTCCAGGATGTGGTCGTCTACCATCGAGTTGCCCTTCACTTGCAGGACGAAAGAGTTGCCCGAGCGCGCGAAATCGCCCAGCGAAATCGTTTCGCGCTCTTCCACGGCCTCCAGCGGCCGGCCCGCCGCGATGCGCCCGGCCAGCGGTAGCGCCACCACGTGCCGCTCGATCACCTGATCGCGCACCGGTTTGGGGAGCTGCATCACCTCAATCGACCGGCTCTGGTTGTAGCCGCGGCGGATGAACCCTTTGCGTTCCAGCGTGGTGACGTGCTTGTGCACCGTGGCCAGCGAGGTCAGCTTGAGCGAGCGCGCGATTTCCTCGAAGCTCGGCGAGTAGCCGTGCTTGTTCAGGAAGCCCACCAGGAAATCGAGGACTTCTTTTTGCCGTTTGGTGAGTGTCATGGCTCCCTCCTGCCGCGCCGCTTGTCCCCACAAGATTAGGCGAACCAAAAGCGAAAGTCAAGCGGCTCCCCTCGTCCCCGTTCCTTCCCGTCAATCCGCAACTCGTGCCTTTGCGCGGCGGCCGCAACGTTCCCCACAAACCGTCCCCTCCCTCGCCTGTGGAACTAGGGTTCGCCCTATTGAACACCAGCGCATCCGCGCTATTTCCACCCCCGGCGGATGTGGTATGCTCGGGATTTGCCGGCGTGTCTCCCCGCGTCGTGCTGATTCCGCTCCCTCGCGCCTATTGAGGGGGCCTCAGGGTGGGTGGATGTCGTCCTACTTCTCCTGGATGGTTGGCGGGCCGCAAGGTAGCGGCCTGAACGTCAGCGCGGAAATCCTCGCCAAGGCCCTTTCGCGGGCCGGCTATTACGTCTTCGGCCAGATCGAATACCACTCCAACATCAAGGGCAAGCATAGCGCTTACCGGCTGCGCGTCGCCGACGCGCCCACCCATTCCCACGTCGAAGTCGTGCACCTGCTTTCCGCCCTCGACGAGGAGACCTTGGTCGGCGACATGTACCATGAGTTCCCCGCGCACCGCGGCCACACCCACGAGATCGCCCCGGGCGGCGCCATCATCTACGACGCCGAGCAGCGCAAATTCATCGACTGGATCGAGCGCAAAGACATCCTTCTCTGGGAGATGCCCTACGCTGAGCTGCTCGACAAGGCCCTCACCGAGGCCGGCAAGCCGGGCCAGGCGCGCGTGTACCGCATCATGACCAACACGCTGGCCCTCGGCGCCTCCGTGGCCGTCTTGGGCTTCGAATTCGAGCCCGTGGCTGAGGCCATCCGGGAAAGCTTCGGGATGAAGGCGGGCAAGGTGGCGCAGCTCAACGTCAGCGCCGCAAAGCTTGCCTATGAATTTGCCCGCGAGAAGTTCGCCGGGGACATGAAGTACAAGCTGCCCCCCGCGCCCGCCAAGCGCGAGCAGATCCTGGTGAAGGGCACGCAGGCGGTGGGCTTGGCCAAGCTCAAGGCCGGCTGCGGGCTGCAGACCTATTACCCCATCAGCCCGGCGACCGACGAAAGCGTCTACCTCGAAAATTACCAGGGCGAGTACAACCTCGTGGTGCTGCAGACGGAGGACGAAGTCTCCGCCATTGACGCGGCAGTGATGGGCGCCCACGGCGGGGTGCGCGCCTCCACTTCCACTTCCGGCCCCGGCTTCGCGCTGATGCCTGAGGGCTTGGGCTTTGCCGCCATCACCGAGGCCCCCGGCCCGGTGGTTCTGCTCTACCAGCGCGGAGGGCCCTCCACCGGCCTGCCCACCCGGCAGGAACAGGGCGACCTGCTGTTTGCCCTACACGCCGGCCAGGGCGACATCCCGCGCATCGTCGTTGCGCCGGGCGACATCGAGGAGTCCTTCTACGACACTTTTGACGCCTTCAACTACGCCGACCGCTACCAGGTGCCCGTGATCGTTCTGGTGGACAAGCACCTGGCCAGTTGCTCCCAAACGCTGCCACCGTTCGACACTTCGAAACTCAAGATCGACCGCGGGCTGCTTTACCAGCCGGGAGCCAACGGCAACGGCGACTATCTCCGCCATGCCTTTACGCCGGACGGCATCAGCCCTCGCGCCGTCCCCGGCACGCCCGGCGGAATCTTTTGGACCACTTCCGACGAGCACGATCCCCGCGGGCACATCACCGAGGGCATCGCCAATCGCCTGCAAATGATGCAGAAGCGCATGAACAAGCTCCCGCTCGCCGCGCGCGAGATCTCCGACGAGAAGAAGTTCCGCCTGTTCGGCCCCGCGCCCGGGCAGAAGAAGACTCCGGTCCTGATTGTAGGCTGGGGCTCGACCAAGGGCGCCATCCTCGACGCGCTCCCGCGCCTGGACCCGCAGCGGCAGAACTACAGCTTCCTCCAGCTCCGCATGATGCGGCCTTTCCCCGCCCCGCAGGTCACCCGGATTCTGCAGGGCGCGGCCAAGGTGATTTCATTCGACTGTAACTACTCGGGGCAGATTGCCAGCGTCATCCGCGCCGAGACCGGTTTGAGCGTGCACCACCAGGTGGTGAAGTTCGACGGGCGGCCGTTCAGCGAGGATGAAGTCGTCGTGGCCGTCGAGCAGGCCGTGGCTGGCGGCGCCGAGCGCATGATTGTCTCCGAGGGCAAGGTTGTGCCTCCGGAGTACGGCCTCGAGCAGTTCAACCAGATGCTCGAGCTGCGCAGCAAGCGGCCGAAGATGTCCGCGCCGATGGTGCCGCTGCCGCCCGGCTACAACAAGTGATCCCGACACGGTCGGGATCATCCTGAGCCCGCCGCGGCGGGCGAAGGATCTCAGCCAGGGATACGAGTAGAGCCGCAAGGAAGGAAAGAGAGAGGGAACCGCGCATGTCCACCGTGGTCACGGAACTCAAACTCTTCAAGGCCTCCGACTACAAGGCCGAAATCCATAACGACTGGTGCCCCGGTTGCGGCGACTTCGGCATTCTGAGCGCCTTGCAGATGGCCCTGGCCAAGCTCCAGGTGCCGCCGCACCGCACAGCGGTGGTGAGCGGCATCGGCTGCGCCGGCAAAGCGGCCCATTACATGAACACCTATTCGTTCCACACCTTGCACGGGCGCGTGATGCCTTCGGTGACGGCCATGAAGCTCGCCAACCACGACCTCACGGTCATCGGCGTGGGCGGCGACGGCGACGCCTACGGCATCGGCGCGGGCCACTTCGTCAACGGCGGCCGGCGCAACCTGGACATCACCTACATCGTGTTCAACAACGACGTCTATGCGCTCACCAAGGGCCAGGCCTCGCCCACCATCGCCAAGGGGCAAAAGACCAAGTCCATGCCCGAGGAAGCCATCATGGACGCCATCAACCCCATCCTGCTGGGCCTGGCCTGCGGGTACACCTTCGTCGCCCGCGGCTACGCGCTGGACACCAAATACCTCTCCGAAATCATCGCCCAGGGCATCCAGCACCGCGGCAGCGCCCTGATCGATGTCTACCAGACCTGCCCTACGTACAACGACCTGCACACCAAGGGCTTCTACGCCGAATCGGTCGATGGCCAGCCCCGCCTCTACAAGCTCGAAGAGACCGACTACGACCCGGTTGTGCACAATCCCAACGACCCTGCGGAAATTGCCCAGAAAAAAGCCCAGGCGCTGCTGAAGTCGCAGGAGACCGGCGGCCGACTGGCGCTCGGCGTCCATTACAAACTCGATGTGCCCACTTACGAGGATTACCTGAAGGCCAAAATCCCCGGCCTGCGCGAAAAGCCGCTCGCTGAGCTCGACCTCTACCACCGCGACATCACGCCCAACCTCCAGGAATTGATGTAGCTGTCGCCCGCTGTCCGTGGCGCCGGCCTCCTGTCGGCTCCTCTTAGCCGCGTCGGCTCCGCCCGCGAATGCTCTCCCCCTCGCGGGGCGGCTGGCCCACGCTCTCTCCTTCGACCCGAAATAATCATGGCAGCTGAGATGGGAGACTGGATTATCGCGCGCTATTGGCTGGAGGAGGACCCGCCGCGCTCGGGCGGCTGCGCGGTGTCCTTCCTGGCGCTGGCTTCAAGGGCCTTCGGATCGGGCAGCAAGGGGAGCCAGCGCTGGCGCGCCGCGACGAACTCGCCCCAGTCACGCTTCGCGACACCCTGCGCCGGCGGGAGGGGCAGCCGCTCGAAATTACGATACACGCCGTGCTGCAGGATGCGGAAGTCCAGGTGCGGCCCGGTGGCCAGGCCCGTCATGCCCACCAGTCCGATGCGCTGGCCCTGCTCGACGCGCTGCCCGGAGCGAACCAGCAGGCGCGAGAGGTGCATATACATCGTCTCGTAGCCGTTGAAATGTTGCAGGTGGATCAGCATGCCGGCGCCGCCCTTGCGCCCGGCAAAGACCACGCGCCCGCTGCCGATGGCCTGCACCGGCGTGCCCACCGGCGCGCCGTAGTCAATCCCCAGGTGCGGCCGATGCGTCTTCAGGATGGGATGGAAGCGGCTCCGGCTGAAGCGCGAGGTGATGGGCGCGGCAAACTTCAGCGGCGAGCGCAGGAACGCCTTCTCGAGCGCCTTACCGCTGGGCGCATAATACGCTGCCTTGCCGGACGGGTCGTGAAACAGCACGGCCTGGTAAACGCGGCCGTGATTGTCGTATTCCGCGGCGAAGATCCGCCCATAGGCGGCCGTCTGCCCGTCGGGATACTTCTTCTTCTCCACCACGACGCGAAACGTGTCGCCGGCGCGTGGGTCGGTGTAAAAATCCAGGTCCCAGCCGAAGATTTCCGCCAGGCGCATGGCCAGTTCCGGGCTTTCGCCCGCGTCAGTCACGGCGTTGAACAGCGAATCGCCGATCTCGCCGGCCACGCCGGCCACCTCAGTCTTCGACGGGATGGATTTGATCTCCGCGCGGAATCCGCCGCCCTGCGCCAGCACCCACAGCATTCGATCGGCATCGATCTGATAGCGCACGGCGCGCAGCTCGCCGACCACCGACCGGCCCACGGCCATCCGGTTCCCCGCGCGGACGCGGCGCAGGTCGAAAACCGATTGCGCCGCGCCGGTGATTCCTGCGGCCGCCGCCGCGTCCAGGCCCATCCGGCGCAGCGCGTCCGCGAAATTCACTCCCGCCGCCACCTTGCCCTCGGTGTAGAGCACCACCTGCGCGCGGATGCGTTCGGCTTCCTGGCGGGCGAGTGCGGCTTCACGGGCGAACTCCTGTTCCGCCGCGTGGCGCATGGAGAAAACCACCGCGAGCACAGCGGTCCCCAGCAAGGACACGGACAACACAACGATGAGGAAGCGCCGATTCACCCATCCCCCTGCTATGTCACTGGCACCCGGAGCCCATGATGCCCCAACCCTCCGCCAGCCCGCGCGTGCGGGGGCGTCCCCGAGGGTGAGCAAGATAACTCAACTCCCTTTTTCGCCCAAGGACGACTCGGCTGTCAAAACATGATTTGGCGCGGCTTCCCTGGGGCGCAACCCGCGGCAAGCTCCGCGAGGCGGCGGTGCAGTGCGCAAAAAAGATTTAGGGAGATGCGCGGTCGGCGCGGCGAGTCCTCAGGGTCTCGAGCTGGCGTCGGAACGCGGGGAAGAATTCTCCGGCTGGGCCTGGACGAAGTAGTTGTGCTCGCGCAGGCTGCGGTAGATGCGGCCGGCGATTTCCGCGGCCGTGGGGCCCTTCACTCGCCGCGTATTTCCGCGCAGCAGCACCACCAGCACGATTCTCGGATGCAGTTGGTCGGCGTAGGAAACGTACCAGCCCAGGCGCGAGGTCTGGTCCGAGCAGGTGCCCGTCTTGCCCAGCGCCGGCTCGCCTGAGGGGTCGTAGCTCGAGCGCGCCGTGCCGTAGAGCACTGCTGCAAGCATTCCTTCGCGCAGCTCCGGCAGCAGCGGCTCGATGGAAAGCTTCCGCTTGATGCGCGGCGCGAAGCTCTGCCGCTCCTCTTCGCTGCGCGGGTACTGCAGGTAGAAAATCGTGCCGCCGTTGGCCAGCGTCGTGGCCAGCGCGCCGAGCTGCAACGGGGTGATCTGGATGCCTTCGCCGAAGCTGGACATCCGCGCCACGCCGCCGCGCGCCGGCGGCGCCAACGGGAATGCCCCGGGGTGTTCCTCGGGGATGTTGTAGCCGGCCAGCTCGCCCAGCCCCAGCAGGCGCGCATAGCGCGAGACCGTGTCGAAGCCCATGCGCCGCCCGAGCTCCTCGAAGAAGGCGTTGTTCGAGTGCGCCATCGCTTCGGTCAGGTTCATGTAGCGCCGCCGCGCCACGTGCACCATCGTGTCGCGAGTGATGACGTTTTCCTCCAGCGCCGCCAACGCAATTGCGGGCTTGATGGTCGAGCACGGAATGAACCCGGAAGAAAATGCCAGCTTCTGGTTGACGATCGAAAGCACGCGGCCCGAGTTGGGATCAATCGCCACCACCGAGCCGTTGTAGCGGCCCAGAGCCTCCACGGCGGCCTGGCGCACCACCGGGTCATCGAACTCGGCGATGTCTTCTCGCGTGGAATCGGCGTAGGTGGGAACGCCGAAACGATAGCGTGTCATGCTGTGTTTCCGACGGGCGCTGCCCGCCGGCGAGGCGCTCCGGCCGCTCCCCGCCGCCGTCGCGGGTAGGTCCCACGCCAGAAGGCAAGCCATCACACAGCAGAGCAATCGAAAATGGCCAAAGCGCTGTTTCATGTACCTATCTTGGACGCTGCCGCGCCCCTCTTCGTTTGCCCACCCGGGCTCAAGGGCGGTTGATTCTAGGGATTTACCCGGCTTGGCGCAATAGGAAAACCGGCTAAATGTTCTGCATGTTAGTGTCCTTTTGGAGGTTGGCCGTACTAGGTAGAAAACACACGGCCTGGCGGGACTGCCCGGTCGCAGGGATGCACCTTGCTGCAACTCCTGGGCCGGGCAGGTACACGCGCTCGGTGGGGATTCAGCGCGTCGGCTTGCCTTTGGCCGCTGAGGCGGCCGCGGCCTGCGCCAGGGGCTTCTCTGCCGCGGCAGGCCCGGGATTGCTGAGTCCGAGTTGCTTGCGCAGCGCCGTTTCAAGTTTCTCGCGGATGTCGGTGTTCTCCTTCAAGAAGGTGCGCGCGTTCTCGCGGCCCTGGCCGAGGCGCTCGCCGCCATAGCTGAGCCAGGTGCCCGACTTTTCCACCAGGCCTCGCTCCACGCCGATGTCGAGCAAATCACCCTCGCGTGAGACGCCTTCGCCGTAAAGGATGTCGAACTCCGCTTCGCGGAACGGCGCCGCGACTTTGTTCTTCACCACCTTGGCGCGCGTCCGCGAACCCACCACGCGGTCGCCGTCCTTGATGGACTGGATGCGGCGGATGTCCAGGCGAATCGAAGCGTAGAACTTCAGCGCTCGCCCGCCGGTGGTGGTCTCCGGATTCCCGAACAGCACGCCGATCTTCTCGCGAATCTGGTTGATGAACACCAGGCAGGTGCGCGACTTCGACACGATGGCGGTCAGCTTGCGCAGCGCCTGCGACATCAGCCGCGCCTGCAGGCCCATCTGCGGCTCGCCCATTTCGCCCTCGAGCTCGGCCCGGGGCACCAGCGCCGCCACCGAGTCCACCACCACCACGTCCACCCCGCCCGAGCGGATCAGCGTCTCCGCGATTTCCAGCGCCTGCTCGCCGTTGTCCGGCTGCGAGACCAGCAGGTTGTCCACGTCCACTCCCAGCTTGCGAGCGTAGCTCGGGTCCAGCGCGTGCTCGGCGTCAATGAACGCCGCCTGCCCGCCCGTCTTCTGCGCCTCGGCGATCACGTGCAACGCCAGCGTCGTCTTCCCGCCCGACTCCGGGCCGAAGACTTCCACCACGCGCCCGCGCGGGAAGCCGCCTACGCCCAGCGCGGCGTCAATGGAGACCGCGCCCGTCGAAATCACGCTCACCGGCACCAGCACGTCCCTGTTGCCCAGGCGCATGATGGAGCCCTTGCCGTACTGCTTCTCAATCTGCGCGATGGCCGACTCAAGCACTTTCATCTTTTCGTCCGACATGTCCCACCTCGAAGGGAGAGTCTCTGCTGGGGACGTCGACCCGCAGGGCCTAGTTTACCAGAGAGTGCCTGCCCCGGCGCGGGTGTTTAGCCTGCCGACACTATCACAAGGCGAAGAAAAAGCAAAGAAATATTTTGCCCTTCAGCGGCCGGCCCCTTCCTTCGACACGCCCCTCACGGGGGGGCGGCCCGGCCCCTGAAACCTGTAGCGCCGGCGCCTCGCCGGCTCCTCCGGCTCGGCATGGCATCCGGTACCAACTTCGCCAGCCGGCGCCGCAACTCCTTCTAAACATTGGAGTAAGTATAAAACCCCCGGCCCGACTTGCGGCCCAGCCAGCCCGCCGCGACCAGCTTGCGCAGCAGCGGGCATGCCCGAAACTTCGAATCCGCAAAGCCCGCGTAGAGCACCTCCATGATGTCCGCGCAGACGTCCAGTCCGATCAGGTCGGCCAGCTCTAGCGGCCCCATTGGGTGGTTCATCCCCAGCTTCATCACTGCGTCCACAGCCTCGGCCGTGGCTACGCCTTCCATCACGCAGTAGGCCGCTTCGTTGATCATGGGCATCAGGACGCGGTTGGACACAAACCCCGGCGCGTCGTTCACCGCTACGGGCTTCTTGTCGAGCTTTTCGCAGAGCGCCATCACCGTGGCGAACGTCGCGTCGCTGGTCTGCAGCGCGCGGATCACCTCCACCAGCGGCATCACCGGCACGGGATTCATGAAGTGCATCCCCAGGACTCGGTCGGCGCGGCCGGTGGCGGCGGCGAGGCCGGTGATGGAGATCGAAGAGGTGTTGCTCGCCAGGATGACCTCGGGCCGCAGCGCCTTGTCCGCTTCCTGCAGCACCGCCACTTTCAGTTCCCGCCCCTCCGGCACAGCCTCGACTAGAAAATCCGCCGCGGCCAGCGCCGCGAATTCGGTGGTCGTCTGGATGCGGCCGAGGATTCGGGGCTTCTCCGCCTCAGCCAGTTTTCCTTTTTTGACCTCGCGGTCGAGGTTTTTCGCAATGGTCTCCATCGCCCGCTCGGTGAAGCGCTTCTCCACGTCGCGCAGCAGGACCGCAAAGCCCGCCTTGGCGAATACGTGCGCGATGCCGTTGCCCATGGTCCCCGCGCCGAGCACAGCCACGGTTTTGATGTCCTCAGCTTTCATCCCTCCTCCGCGAAAAAGAAAGGAAGCACAGGAAGCAAAGGTAGGTCAAGCCTGTCTAGCAGTAGATTGACAAATTCCCTCAGCGGTCATTCTGAGGAGCCAAAGGCGACGAAGAATCCCTCTTTTCTTTGGCTTTCCGCGCCGAAGATGTATTCGGCTTTGCAGAGAGGGCAGAACATGCAGGGGTCGAACAGAAACTTGTGCGGGCACAGCACCCCGCGCCCGTGAAAACTCCGGGGACTCAGAGCGAGTCTATCGTTCGACGGCGAGCGCGACGGCGTTGCCGCCGCCCAGGCAGAGCGCGGCGATCCCGCGCTTCAGGTTGCGCCGCTCCAGCTCGTAAAGCAGCGTCACCAGGATACGCGCGCCCGAGGCGCCGATGGGATGCCCCAGCGCCACCGCGCCGCCATTCACGTTCACCTTGGCCGGGTCCAGGCGCAGCTCGCGCATCACCGCCAGCGCCTGCACCGAGAACGCCTCGTTCAGCTCCACCAGGTCCACGTCGCGGTCGCGGTCCCAGCCGGTTTTCTTCAGCAGCTTTTCCACCGCCTCCACCGGCGCCATCATCACCCACTTCGGCTCGACCCCGCTGACGGCCTGCGCCACAATCCGCGCCATCGGCGTTTTTCCCAGCCGCGCGGCGTTGCGTTCGCTCGTGACCACAACGGCCGCGGCGCCATCGTTCGTGCCCGGCGCATTCCCCGCGGTGACGGTGCCGTCCTTCTTGAACACCGGCCGCAGCTTCGCCAGCGCTTCCAGCGTGGTGTCTTCCCGCGGCGACTCATCGTACTTGATCACCAGCGGCTCGCCTTTTTTCTGCGCCACCTCGATGGGCAGGATCTGCGACTCGAAGAAGCACGACTTTCGCGCCTGCACGGCCTTCCGGTGGCTCTCCACGGCGAACTGGTCCTGCTCCTGCCGCGAGATCTTGTACTTTTCCGCCACCAGCTCGCCGGTCATGCCCATGTGAAAATCTTCAAAGGCGTCCCACAGGCCGTCTTTGATCATCGAATCCACGATTTCGCCGTTGCCCAGCCGGTACCCGGTGCGCGCCTGCGGCAGCATGTAGGGACAATTGGACATGGACTCCATGCCGCCGGCCACGGCGATTTCCGTTTCGCCGAGCTGCACGCCCTGCGCCGCCAGCGCCACGGCCTTTAGCCCCGACCCGCAGACTTTGTTCACCGTCATCGCTGCCACGCGAGGGTGCAAACCTCCGCGCAGCCCCGCCTGCCGCGCCGGGTTTTGACCCAGGCCCGCCGAGACCACGTTGCCCATGATCACTTCATCCACCTGCGCCGGCTCGATGCCGGAGCGCCGCACGGCTTCGGCCACAGCCTTCGCGCCGAGTTCGGTCGCCGCAAACGACGCCAACCCTCCCTGAAACTTTCCGATGGGTGTGCGCACGGCACTCAGGATAACAGGTTGTTCCATGGCCGCTTCTCCCTTCTTCGCTTTGCCTCCAGTATAGGCGCGGCCCCCGCCGCGGTCAATTCAAGGTGGGGGTAAGCAATAGCGCCCCCTGTTTCTACCACACCCCCGCGGGCTGCGGCCCACTGCCATAGAAGACGATCAAATCGCGTTTCTGTTTGGAAACCGAGCCGTGCTTTTCAAGCTAGGATGCCTGCACGTTGGTGTGGCATCGAGAGGTGCTGGAACTTGACAGGCTTGTTGCCAGGGGTGTACATCCTGGTGAGCCTTTCGCCTGGCACAGCCCAAGCAATTGACCAAGGGCAAACCAAGAGTTTCACCGGCACGGTCAGCAAGCACTCGGCGAACAAGGCCGTCCAGAGGGGGAGAAAAAGATTAAGGAGGTGATTTCAAAATGGCAAAGAAAAGCAGAGGCGGTAGAATGACTGCTGCTAAAAAGCGTGCCGCTAAGAGGGCTGGCGGACGCGGTCCTATTAGAAAACGTGCAGCAGGTCGAAACATTATGAAGACTTAAGAGCACATTGCAGTGAAATCATGCCTGGCGGCTGGGGTATTCGGTTCCGGCCCCCAGCAGCAAAACAGGACTCTCTAGCCCACATATAGTGATGGCCCAGCGATCGCCTACTAGGAACGCGCTGTGTCGGAAGCGCAATCGAAAACTGCCCTCCCCCAGAGTTTGTTTGGCGCAAGCCGCTGGCACCAAACTGTGCCACAGAACACAGAGGTTCCAGCACCAGAATTTTTACAACGCAGGGACAATTTCAGAACTCTAGACTCCGACACGCGAAATGAGAGACTCCTGCGCTCCTGGCTGGAAATTTCCTTTGACAGGTGCTAACCAACTCAGATAGAAGAATTTCTAAGATGGTGGGCGTTTTCCCCAGCGCATTCCGCCCTGGTCCGCTATCCGAAGGCCGGTGGGGGACGCTCGCGATGAAAATCCCCTCAACATCGTCGGAGCAGGCGATTTGGGCGTATACTGCTTGCCGTTTTCGAAGTCAAAAAGGAAATCTCGGTTACCATCAACCTGCGTACTCGTCAAACAGCACAGACCTTCTGGGGTTCGTCCGGCCGAGCTCAACGAGAGCCATTGAGCGGCGTTCCCATGCCATTTCTGATCTGCCTGCTTGCGATTGCGATGCTCCTTCCAGTCAGCTTGGCGGCTGCCCATTCGTCTGCCGACCTCGAATCCCGGCGCAAGGCGCTCAATGACCTGCTGCACGAGCAGTGGGAATACACCATGAAACACAACCCGGTCTATGCCTCCATCTTGGGCGACAAGCGTTATAACGATCAGCTGGACGACTTCTCCCAAAAAGCCATTGATGAGGATCTGGAGGAGACGCAGCGCTTCCTGACTCGCTTCCAAGCGATCGACACCACCGGTTTCCCCGAGCAGGAAGTACTCAACAAGCGGCTGATGGTTCGGGACCTCAAAATGAACCTGGAAGGCGCGCGCTTCAAGTCATGGGAAATGCCGGTCAATCAATTCAGAGGCATTCACATTGACCTTCCACAACTGGTGAGCGTCCTCTCGTTCGAGAGCGTGAAGGACTACGAGGATTACATCGCCCGTTTGAAGCAACTGCCTCGGCTCTTTGACCAGACCGTTGTGCAGATGCGCAAGGGAATGGCGGAGGGTCTGATGCCGCCACGCCTCCTGTTGGAAAAGGTTGGCGCGCAATCCAACAAGATCGCGACCACGACGCCGGAGCAGTCGCCGTTCGCGCATCCGTTTGAGAAGTTCCCCGACTCCGTTCCGGAGGCCGATCGCAATCGTCTGCGCCAAGCGGGTCTGGCCGCGATCAAGGATGCCGTGATCCCGGCCTATGTCACCTTCACGAAATTCGTTCGGGACGAATATGCCCCGAAAGGTCGCACCGAACCGGGCGTTTGGGCGCTGCCCGATGGTGCCCAGCGCTACGCGTTTGGCGTAAAAGAGAGCACCACGACCGACTTGACGCCGGAAGAAATTCACCAGATTGGGCTGGCGCAGGTGAAGGAAATTGAAGCTCGTATGCTGCAGGTCGCGAATCAACTGGGATACAAGGATCTGAAGAGTCTGAACGCCGCCATTCAGAATGATCCCAAGCTGCATGCGCACTCGCGCGAGGAGATTCTCGACCTCTACCGCAAGTACATCGGCCAGATGTACGCCCGGCTGCCGCAGATGTTCGGGCGGATGCCGAAGGCGAAGCTCGAAGTGATGCCCATCGAACAGTATCGCGAGAAAGAAGCCTCGGGCGCATCGTATGTAGGTGGCACGCCTGACGGCTCGCGTCCGGGGCACGTCATGGTCAACACCGGCGATTTCGCCAAGCGCAGCCTGCTTGACGTCGAGACGACCGCCTATCATGAAGGCGTGCCCGGACACCACATGCAGATCGCGATCGCGCAGGAGTTGCCCGAACTGCCGCCCTTCCGCCAGCAAGAGTACTACACCGCCTTCAGCGAGGGATGGGCGTTGTATTCGGAGCGGCTGGGCAAAGAGGCGGGTTTCTTTCAGGATCTCTACAGCTATTACGGACATCTGCAGGACGACATGCTGCGGGCGATCCGGTTGGTGGTGGACACCGGCTTTCACTACAAGCATTGGACGCGGCAGCAAGTGGTGGATTTCTTCCACGAGCATTCGGCGATTGACGAACCCTCAGTACAGAGCGAGACCGATCGCTACATGGCCTGGCCGGCTCAGGCTCTTGGCTATAAGATTGGACAGCTGGAGATCCTGAAGCTGCGGCAGTACGCAAAGGATCAGTTGGGAGACAAGTTTGATCTGCGCGCGTTCCACGATGAATTGCTCGCTGGAGGAGCACTGCCGCTCGACGTGCTTTCATCCCGGATCCACGATTGGGTAAGCCAGCAGAAAACGCAGCCGTCGGCGCCAGCCGGAAATCAACGATGAAGGAGAAGTCACCCACAGACTCCGAGAACGATGGAGCAGAAGCCGGAGAAAAGTCGCGTTTGGCAAGCGCTGCCAGCGATTACACTCGTCGCCCTGGTCGTGCGGCTTGTCGCCATCGGCTTCCTCTATAGGAACACCTGGAACGACTTCCAAAACCACTTGTTATTCGGCTTTGAAACGGGACGCATTGCGCGCTCCATCGCCGCAGGACATGGCTATGGAAATCCCATGTTCGTCGAAACCGGGCCGACAGCCTGGATGACGCCGGTATATCCCTGCCTGCTCGCGGGAGTCTTTAAGCTATTCGGCATTTACAGCAGGACCTCGGCGTTCGTGATCCTGGGTTTCAACTCTCTATTTTCAGCGCTCGTTTGCATCCCCGTGTTCCTCATTGCCCGGCGCGGCTTTGGCCCGAGCGTGGCGGTCGCAGCGTCCTGGACGTGGGCCCTGTGGCCTTACTCCATCTACATTGCGGGCGCCTTCGTTTGGGAAACGTGCCTAAGCGTCCTGCTGCTCGCGATTCTTTTCCTAGGGACGCTCAAGCTGAGGGCGCAGCCTGGCAGATGGGCCTGGCTTGGCTTCGGCATGCTATGGGGCTTCGCAGCGCTGACGAATGCAACGCTCCTCGCCCTTTTGCCATTTCTCACCGGCTGGGCGCTTTATCCCTTGTGGCGAAATCGGCAAAGCTGGCTGAAGGCCGCGGGGCTCGCGGCGTTTGGGCTTGTGATCGTCCTTCTACCCTGGCAGGTGCGCAACTATCGCACGTTCCACAGGCTCATCCCTCTGCGCGACAATTTCTGGCTCGAGGTTTGGCTGGGCAACGATGGTTACACCAAAAGCTGGATGGATCTCACCGCTCATCCTTCCACAAATGCGCAAGCACTGGCCGAGTTCGTGCGGCTCGGTGAAATTCCCTATATGCAGGAAAAGCGGCGCGAGGCGCTCGGCTTTCTCGCCCAGCATCCGGGACTGTTTTTTGTAATGTCCTCGCGAAGATTTGTTTACATGTGGACCGGGTTCTGGAATCTTGACCCGGGGAATCGGGTGGCGGAGTTCCATGACCCCGGGAATGTCTACATCGTTGTCAGCTTAACCGTCGCGATGCTGATTGGTCTCCGGGAAGCCCTTCGGAACGCTCGCGAGGCAGCGGTTCCGTATTTGCTGGTGCTGATATTCTACCCGTTGGTGTTCTACATTACGCATCCAGAGATTCGCTACCGGCACTTGATGGATCCGGAGATGATCATTCTGGCGGCGGTGGGAGTGCGATTTCTGGCTTTGGATTTAAGGAAGAATTTCCCTTCGCTGGAGATGCGGTTCCGCAGACTTGAGTGAGATTCCAGCCACTCTCCTGAATCGCTCGGATTTTCCAAACCGCTCAATTAGGCGACGATCGGCAAAAACTGGTACACCTCTCGTGTGTTTCGGGAGTACAGGAAGGATCTTTGGGATCAGGCTTGCAGCTTCAGGGACGAGGCGATGCGGTCGGCCGCCCAGCGGCAAGATCCAGGTCCGCAAGCAATAGCTCAGGCACAAGGGCCCGGCTCCAGTTCTGAAGCCGGGCCCCCCCTCGCCCCCGCGCAGCGCGCCTCCCCTCTGTCATCTCTGAAAGCGCGGCTCGGCCTTCAGGTCGCGGATGGGCGAACTCCAACTCGACCGTGACCCCTGTCGGACTGGCAGGAGCGCTCCGGCCGCCGGCGGCCTCGCAACAACTGCCTGTCCTACCGGGGAGGAAATCGGCTACGATGTCTCAAGCGTGGCCAAACTCCTCGAAATCCCGCGCCCGGCCGACCCCTTTGAACTGCTGAACCCGCAGCAGCGCGCTGCGGTGCGCCACGGCGAAGGGCCGCTGCTGGTCGTGGCCGGCGCGGGCACGGGCAAGACCCGCGTCATCACCGAGCGCATCCGCCATCTGCTCGAAGCCGACTCTGCGCTCCCCGGCCACGCCATCCTGGGGCTGACCTTCACCGACAAGGCTGCGGCGGAGATGAAGCACCGCGTGGTGCGCGCCGTGGGCGAGCGCGGCAAGGACGTCTGGCTCGGCACGTTTCACGCCTTTTGCCGCGCCCTGCTCACCGAAGCCAACCCCGCCCTGCAAGTCCTGGACGAAATTGACCACTGGATCCTGCTGCGGCGCAATCTGCCGCGGCTCGCGCTCGACCGCTACCGCCATCTGGCCGAGCCCGGCCAGTTCCTCGGCGACTTCGTCAAGTTCTTCTCCCGCTGCCAGGACGAGCTGGTCAGCCCGGACGACTACCAGCGCTACGCCGACGATTTGGCGGCGCGTTATGCGCGCGAGAAACGCTCCCTCGAGCCCGACGCCCAGCGCCTGCGCGAAGAAGAGATTGCCCGGCAGCAGGAGATCGCGCGCGTCTATCGCTCGAGCGACCTGCTGCTGCGCGAGCGCAACCTCGCCACGTTCGGCGGGCTGTTGCTCGGCGCCGTGCGCGAGCTCGAGGCCCACCCGGCGCGGCTCCGCGAGCTCCGCTACCGCTACATCCTGGTGGACGAGTTCCAGGACACCAACATCGCGCAGCTCGAGCTGCTCTGGCTGTTCGCCGCCGAGCACCGCAACATCCTCGCCGTGGGCGACGACGACCAGGCCATTTACCGCTTCCGCGGCGCGTCGTTCGGCAGCTTTACCATCTTCCTCGACAAATTCGCTGGCGCCAGGCTCGCCGCCAGCGGCGCCGCCGCGCCCATCCAGCCGCTCACCCACAACTACCGCTCCACCGGCCGCATCCTGCGCGTCGCCGCGCAGGTGATCGCGCAGAACGAACGCTCGCCGCTGCTCCCGGAAAAGCAGCTCACCCCGCAAAAGCCCGCGGGCGAAAAGATCCGCATCGTCGAGCTCGCGAGCGCCGGGGACGAAGCGCAATGGATCGCCGGGGAAATCGAGCGGCTGCACCGCGCCGGCGCGCCCTGGCGCGCCTTCGCCGCGCTCTACCGCATGCACACGCACCGCGAGCGGCTGGTGGAAACGCTCGCCGCGCGCCGCATTCCCTTCCAGATCAAGAACCTCTCCATCCTCGACAATACGCTGGTGCGCGACGTCATGGCCTACCTGCGCTTGATCGTCGCGCCGTCGGACAACGTGGCCTGCGCGCGCGTGCTCGCCGCCGCCGGTTGGGGGCTCGAGCCCGCCGACCTAGTGCGCCTGTGTGAGCGCGCCTCGGCGGCCAGGGGCCTCGCGCTCTGGGACGCGCTCGAAAGCGCGCAGGGCGAGCTGCCCTTCGCGAAGCGCGGTCCCCGCACGGCGGAGCTTGTTGCCTTGCTGGCGCGCCTGCGCAGGCGCGCGCAGCACGCCACCGCCGTGGAGCTGCTCGACGACCTTGCCGACGCGCTCGAGCTGGCCGTGCGCGTCTCGCCCGCCGACCGAAAGTACCTCGACCGCTTCGCGGAATTTGTGCGCCAATGGGAGCCCAAGAGCGCCACTCGCCGCCTCGCCGAATTTGTCGAGTACCTGGAATATTTCCGGCAGGCGGGCGGGCAGATCAATCTCGACGCCGAAGCCGCCGAGGACGCCGTGCAACTGATGACCGTCCATGCCGCCAAGGGCTTGGAGTTCGACCACGTCTTCGTGATGCGCCTGGTGCGCGGGGCCTTCCCCGCCAATCCGCGCCCGCGCGTGCTGGACTTCCCCGAAGAGTTGATGAAGGAAGAGAGGCCCCACGGCGACTTCCACATCCAGGAGGAGCGGCGGCTGTTTTATGTGGCTCTGACGCGGGCCCGCGAGCGGCTCACACTGACGACGGTGGTGCACAAGCGCTCGAAGCCCTCCGTATTCCTTGAAGACATCCAGATGGAGCCGCAGTTGTTCCGCAGCGACGTCCAGCAACTCGCGCCCAAGCTGCCCTCTCCGGGCGCTGCTGCCGCCGCGGAGCCGCGCCCGGAGGATGGCTCGCTGTTCGATCCTGCCGGCGAGCGCGCCCGCGTCTATTCGCGCATCGCGCGCTGGGCCGAGAGCTACCACCCGCCCGCCTTCGAGCCGCTCCAGTTGAGTGCCTCGGCGATTGATACCTACTTGTCCTGCCCGCAGAAATATCTCTTCCAACGCGTCTGGAGCATCCGCGAAGGCCCGCAGGCCGCCACCAGCTTCGGCAGCGTGATGCACAACACCATCCGGCAGTTCATCGCCGAGCTGCGCAAGAAGCGCCGCATGCCCTTCGCGGAAGTCGAGGACATCTTCCTCCGCGAGTGGAGCTCGGCGGGGTTCGAGGACGCCTATCAGGAACAGGCCTACAAAAAAGACGGCCTCGAGCAGTTGCGCGCCTTCCATGCAAGCTGCGTCGCGGCGCCGCCCGAGGTGATCGCTCAGGAGAAATCTTTCGCTCTGCCGCTGGACCACAACGTGATCGTCACCGGCCGCATGGACCAGGTGAACCGGCTGGGCCCGCAGGGCGAGGAGATCGTGGATTACAAGACGGGCAGACCGAAGCTCGAGGCCCAGGCCAGGAAGAGCCTGCAACTCAGCCTCTATGCGCTTGCCGCGCGGGAAGTGTTCGAATGGGACCCGGCGCGCCTGGTCTTCTACAATCTGCAAAACAACCAGGCCGTGGTCACCACGCGCGAAGACAAGGATTTAAGCCAGGCGCGGGAGACCGTGCAGGAGGTTGCCGCCGACATTCGCGCCGGCCAGTTCCCCGCCCGCCCCGGCTTCCTGTGCAAGAGCTGCGCCTTCCAGCCGCTTTGCCCGGCGCACGAACAGTTGTTCCCCATCCGCACCTCGGGAAACTAAGCAGCCAGCCGACTGGAAAGCCTCTCCCGCGCGGCCGCCTCTCGCGCTGCGCGGTCATCGTGGCCAGCTTCGCGACCCTAAAAACTGAAGCGGGGCGCCTCGGCAATGCCGGGGCGCCCCGCCGGGCACCTTCCCTTTTCCCCAGGGCTACTTGCCCTTTTTCTTGGTGACCTTCTTGGGTGGCTTCCTCATCGCGCCTTATCTCCTTGCCAGGTTCTCCCCTCTAAGATCGCCGCTCGCGCTGATAACCTCCGGCGCCGCGCTCGACTCGTTCCCTTCTATACGAAGCGGAAACAGCGATGTCAAGGAAAAACTGTGCTGCAAAAATTCCGCGGCTCACGGTTTCCCCGGCACGTAGTAGCCGTCGCGCGCCAGCAGACTCAGTCCGGTGCGTCGCACGCGCACTTCGATGGAGTGGTACTCCAGCGTGCGGTCGGTCTTCTCCGGCACGTAGGCCAGCGTGTACTGGTTTCGCGCCTGCTCGCTCACCGCCGAGTAGAGGTTTTCCAGTTCGGCGCGCTTGGCGGCATAGAAGACGTCGCCGCCGGTGGCCCGCGCGTATTTCGCCAGCACGCCGGTGCCGCGGTTGAAGATCGCTTCGCCCACGCCGATGGCATAGACGGAGATATCCGCGGAGAGCAGCAGCTTGACCGTGTCGTTGAAGCTGTAGGTATTGTTCCGCGAGTTGAGTCCGTCGGAGACGAGGTAGATGATCTTCCTCCGGCCGCGCTCCCGCGCGCGCAGCAACTGCCCCGCGGCATAGACAGCGTCGTCAATGTTCTTCGTCTCGCGGCTGCCCAGGCGTATCTGCGCTCGGCCTTGTGCGCCGGGCGAGCCGGCGCCGCCATTGATCCGCGGCCCGGAGGTCATCGGGCCGGAGCCCTGGCCGGGAAAGGTCTGGTCCAGGTCGAGCCGCTTGAGTTGCGTCAGCAGCTTTTCGTTGTCGGCGGTGAACTCGCCGGACGGCTCGAAAATCGTGTCGAACCGGCAGACGGCCACTTCGTCGGACTCGCTGAGGCCTCCGGCAATCGCCCGCAAGCTGGTCGCCACCTGCTCGCTCGTCTGCTTCTTCAAGGCGTTGTCGAGCAGCACCACCACCGAGAGCGGGAAGGGATCGGCCGAGAAAAGTGCAATCTTCTGCTCGACGTTGTCCTCGAAGACGCGGAACTCCTCCTGGCGGATGTCTTCCACCAGCCGGCCTTGCCCGTCCTTCGCCGTCACCGGCACGACCACCAGCTCGACGGTCGTCCGGATGCGCGCCCGCGGGTCTTCCTGCTGCTCGAGTGCCACTGCGGGCGCCGCGATCCATGTCGCCAGCGCCAAGGCCAGGATTTTTCGTGGACAATCCATGCGTGTGCCGTCAGTATCTCGTCTGCGGCGGAGGGGGTGGTTCGCCGCGCACATCTTTGCGCACCGCGCGCGCATCCAAACGATGCGAACCCAAGGCAGAGGGGATTATACAATGCGTCTTCGCGCACTCGGTTGGATGCTGTTCGTAATAGTAATGGCTGCCAGCTTGTCCCTGGCGCGATTTTCCGCCGCCGGGCCGGCGCCGCAGGGTGCGCCGCCGAAGGCCCCCGCCGCGACCCAGGAGCCGCAGCAGGCCATCCGCGTCCAGGTTCAGCTCGTGAACCTGTTCGTCACCGCGCGCGACAAAAAGCGGCGCATCATCCCCGACCTCACCCAGGACGAATTCCGCGTCTTCGAGGACGGCCAGGAGCAGAAGATCGCCTTCTTCTCCCGCGAGACTTCCCTGCCCATTACCCTGGGCTTGCTCATCGACACCAGCGGCAGCGAGGAGCGCATGCTGCCCGCCGAGCAGGAGGTGGCCTCGCGCTTCCTGAAGCGCTTCCTGCGGCCCAAGGATCTGACCATGGTCATCAGTTTCGACCTGGACGTGGATCTGCTCACCGATTTCACCGCCGATCAGGCTGCGCTCGAGCGCGCCATCCACCGCGCGCGCATCAACGCGCCGCGCACGCCGGTTTCCGTGCAAGGGCCGCTTCCCCAGCGGGGCTCGAAGGGCACCAATTTCTACGACGCCGTCTATCTCGCCTGCCGCGAAAAACTGGCCAGCGAGGCCGGGCGCAAGGCCCTGGTGATCCTCACCGACGCGGAAGACAACGGCAGCAAGGTGAGCATTCAGGAGGCGCTGGAGGCTGCGCAGCGCACGGACACGGTGATCCACATCCTGCTCGTGTATGACCCGGCCTACGGCCACAACGAGGCCGCCGCCAGAAAATTGACCGATGAGACGGGCGGGCGCACCATCGTTGTCCGCGGCGAAAAGAAGCTCGAAGAAGCCTTCGACCAAATCTCCGAAGAGCTGCGCAGCCAGTACACCATCGGCTACTACCCCACCAACGCCGCCCGCGACGGCCGCTTCCGCAAGATTAAAATCGAAACCAGCCGCAAGGACCTCCAGGTTCTCGCCCGCAGGGGCTACTACGCGCCAAAAAATTAGTCGTCCATATTCCGTCGTCCTCGGAATCTCCCCGGCGAATCCCTGCGCGGGAATTCTTCGGCCCCGCACGCGACGACCTTAACCAATTGTCCGTGGATACGTCAGTGGCCCGGTGGCCGGGGTGCGGGCGCCGTGTTTTCGGCGGACGCGCGTGGGGCGAAGTAGCCTTTTCGGGAGCGCACGATCAGTCCTTTGCGGTCCACGCGCACCTGGATCGTGCGGAATTTTCCGTCCGCGTTCTTATTGACCGGGATGTAGGCAAGGGAATACTGGCTGCGCAGTTCGTCGCCGATATCGAGAAACGACTGCGCCAGGTCGTCCACCCGATAGGGGAAGAAGGCGTGCCCGCCGGTTTCTTCGGCGAGCTGCACCAGGACTTTGTCGGCCGCATCCAGGTGGTACTTCCGTTGGCTGCGTTTTTCGGGGTCCTTTTCCTCGGTGGGCGAGACCCACTGCGTGTTGGTGCTGATGGCGTAGATCACCACTCCCGCACGCTGCGCCATCTCGATGGCTTGGCTTCGGGAGTGCGCGCTCAGGTTATCGTCGCCGTCGCTGATCACCACCAGCACACGCCGCACCTCGGGGGTGTCGCCCGAGGCCACCGGCGGATGGCTCAGGCGGTCGCGGCAGGCGGCGTAGACGGCGTCGTAGAGCGCCGTGCCGCCGCCGGCGCGCTGGCGGAGGATGACGTCGCGCAGAACGCCCAGGTCATCGGTGGAATCCTGGACGATGCTGGGTTCGTTGTCGAAGATCATCAAGAAGACCTGGTCCTTCTTGCGGCGGATGACGTTGTAGAGGAAGTCGATCGCCGCCTGCTGCTCGAACTTGATGCGGTCGCGGATGCTGTTCGAAGTGTCCAGCAGCATCCCCACGCGCAGCGGCAAGTCGGTCTGCCGGCTGAAGTAGCGGATCTCCTGCGGCTGGCCGTCCTCCAGCACCGAGAAGTCTTCCTTTTGCAGGTCAGTGATGAACTTCTGTCGGCGGTTCAGCACGGTCACCGCCAGGTCCACCAGTTTCACTTCTCTGCGGATGGTGGTCTGGTCGGAGGGCTGCTGCGGCGTCGCGGCCGCCGGGGCCTGTTGCGCGCGAGGCGCCGCCGCAGGCAGCATGAGTGCCTCGAACAGCAGCCCGCAGATGAGCGCGCGTCGCATGCGCAAGGATTATAGGTAGCCCCGCAGTGCATCGTCAATTGCGGCCGGCGCCAGCCCCAGCGCTTCGGCTAGCCGCTCAAGATAGCGCCGCAGTTCCGCCGGAAGAGCCGCGCGCACTTCCACGGGTTCGCCGTGGCGCGGATGCGGAAAAACAATGCGCGCCGCGTGCAGGAAGTTGCGTCCGATCGGCGGCAGCAGCTCGCGCCCGACGCGCGCCTGCCGCGGAGCGCCGTACAGTGTGTCGCCCACCACCGCGTGTCGCAGCGCGGAGAAGTGCACGCGGATCTGGTGCGTCCGCCCGGTGCGCAGTCCCACCTCCACCAATGTAAAACCGTCGAGCCGCGCCAGCACCCGCCAGTCGGTGCGCGATTCCCGGCCCTCGCGCCGCCGCGCGGTCATGCGCGTGCGCCGGCGAAGGTCGCGAGCGATGGGCAGCTCAATCGAGCCCGCGTCGCGCTCCATTCGCCCGTGCACCAGCGCGAGGTAGGTTTTCTGGATGCGCCGGGCGCGAAACTCCTCCGCGAGCTTCCGGTGCGCCGCATCGTTCCGCGCCACCAGCAACACGCCTGAGGTGCCGCGGTCGAGGCGGTGGACAATCCCCGGCCGCAGCGCGCCGCCCACGCTCGAAAGCTTCTTGGCGTGGTGTAGGAGCGCGTTGACCAGTGTGCCCCGGGCCGCGCCCGCGCCGGCGTGCACGGTCATCCCCGCCGGTTTGTTCACCGCCAGCAGGTCTTCGTCCTCGTAGAGCACCTCGATGGGAATGGCTTCGGGAAGGGCTTCGAGCGGCGGCCGCGGCACCACTTCAACTTCGATGGCTTCGCCGGGGGCGACGCGGTGCGACCGCCGGGCCTGGCCGCCGCCGGCGCTCACCCGCCCCTGGTCAATCAGCTCCTGGATGCGCGTGCGGCTGAGGTTGGGCAGATGCGCGGCGAGATAAAGATCCAGCCGCCGCCCTGCCTCCTCGCTGGCGACGACGAAGCGCTGCATCGTAGGCGTCTCGGATGGGCACATGGTCTGCCGGTAGCGCCGGCGGCTCGGGCGGTATCCGCCGGCCGGGGCCGGGCGCAGGACCCGCCTCTACGCCGACACTTGCTCGGAGGCCTTGCCTCTCAGCAGCAGCGTTGCGCCCAGAATGATCAGCGCAAGGCTCACCGCCTGCATCAGCGAAAAGGCTCCGCCGGCCAGCAGCGTGCGGTCCGGGTCGCCGCGGAAGAACTCGATGGCGCCGCGGGCCGTGCCGTACAGCAGTGCGTAGGCGCCGAATAATTGCCCGCTGAAGCGCTGCCGGCGCCCCAAAAATACCAGGACCCCAAAGATCAAGAAATTCGCGGCGGATTCGTAGAGTTGCGTGGGGTGCAGTGGGATCCTCAGTGGCGTGCCCACCAGCTCGCTGGCGTCGCTGCTGGTGAAAGTGACTCCCCAGGGGAGCGATGTCGGCCGGCCATAGCAGCAGCCTGCGGCAAAGCATCCCAGCCGGCCGACGGCGTGGCCCAGCGCCAGCGGCGCGGCATAGACATCCATCAGCGCGAGAAAACGCATACCGAACCGGCTGGCGTAGACCACCGCTACCGCAAGCGCCGCCAGCATGCCGCCGTAGAACACGCCGCCGGAAAGCAGCGTCCCGAAACTGAAGATGGCGCGGGGATGCGCGACGTAGTAGTCCCAGTCCGCCAGCAGCAGCCACACCTTCGCGCCGGCCAGCGCCGCCAGCACCATATAGATGCCCAGGTTCCAGACGCGCTCGGGTTCCAGCCCGGCGCGCGACGCCTGCCGCTGCGCCAGCCACAACCCCAGCAACACGCCCGTGGCCACCAGCAGCCCGTAGCTGTAAAGCGTGAATCGCCCGATGTGGATCAGCACCGGATGCATGAGGTTCTCTTCAAGACGACGAATCGGCGGGTTGCCGCCGCCTGGGGAGCAGCTCCAGGAGGACAAGCACCGCGCCGATGGTGATCGCCGAATCGGCGACGTTGAACGCCGGCCAGTGGAAGCTGCCCACCCCCACTTCCAGGAAATCCGCCACGCTGCCGTACGCCAGCCGGTCAATCAAATTGCCCACTGCTCCTCCCAGGATCAGCGCCAAGCCGGCCTGACTGCGGCGCGAGCCGCCGCGATTGGCGGCCAGCAGCCAGCAAAGCAAGGCGATCACCGCTGCCGAGCTGGCCACCAGCGCCGTCGCCAGCCACCTCCAGCTCAGATTGGCGAACAGGCCGAAGGCGATCCCCTGGTTATGGCTATGCACAAGATTGACCAGCCCGGGAACAATGACGCGGTGATAGTTTTCCGGCGTGTAGGTTTCCAGTGCAAACTTCGTCGCACGGTCAGCGGCGAAAATCCCCAGCGACAGCCAGAACCACCGCGCACTGCCCGCCGCGGCCATCAGGATCCCGCGGCGCTGCGCTCGATTTCTTCGAGCGCAGCCAGGCAGCGTTCGCAGACGGTCGGGTAGGCGGCGCTCTCTCCGACGTGCGTCGAGTAATTCCAGCAGCGCTCGCACTTGCTGCCTTCGGCCCGGACCACCAGAACTCCCGCAGGCGCGGCGTCAGGATTCCCGCCGGACGTACGGGCTACTACGTCCACCTGGGAGACGATGAACAACTCCCGCAAGCGGTTCTTATATTGCCTCAGCAGATCGTACAGTGGCGCATCGGCGTTCAGCACCACCTTGGCCTCCAGCGCGCTGGCAATCAGCTTCGCCTGGCGGGCCTCTTCCAGCGCCTTCAGCACATCGTCGCGCACGCGCAGCAGTTGCTCCCAACTGGCGCTGCTCGCGGCATCGAGGCCGGCGCTGAGCTCGTCCGCCGCGGGAAATACGGCCAGATGTATGCTCTCCAAGTCGCCCGCGCGGCGCGGCAGGCTCTTCCAGACCTCCTCAGCGGTGAACACCAGGATCGGCGCCACCAGCCGCACCAGCGCGCTCGCTATCCGGTAGATCGCCGTCTGCGCCGAGCGCCGGCCGGTGCTGCGCGCCGCCGAGGTGTACAGGCGGTCCTTGAGGATGTCGAAATAAAACGCGCTCAGCTCCACCGCCGCGAAATCGTGCACCGCGTGGAAGACGCGGTGGAACTCGAACGCGTCGTACCAGGCGCGGCACTGGCCGACCAGCCCAGCCGTGCGTGCGAGCATCCAGCGGTCCAGTTCGTCCATCTGCGCGTCGGGCAAGGCGTCGCGGCCGGGATCGAAGTCCGCCAGGTTGCCCAGCGCGAAGCGGAACGTGTTGCGGATTTTTCGGTAGGCCTCCGAGAGCTGGGCCATCACGGGCTCGGACATGCGCACGTCGGCGGTATAGTCCTGCGCGGCGACCCACAGCCGCAGCAGGTCGGCGCCCCACTTCTCACCGAGCTCCCGCGGCAACACCACGTTGCCCAGCGACTTGTGCATCGGCCGGCCCTCCGCGTCCAGCGTCCAGCCGTGCGTCAGTACGTGGCGATAGGGCGAAGCGTCGCGCGCGCCCAGCGCCACGAGCAGCGAGCTGTGGAACCAGCCGCGGTACTGGTCCGGCCCTTCCAGGTACAGGTCGGCCGGCCAGGGCGCCTCCGGCGTGCCCAGAACGGCCAGGTGCGAGGAGCCCGAATCAAACCAGACGTCCAGGATGTCGCTCTCCTTGCGCCAGCGCGAGCCGCCGCACTTGCAGCGCACCCCCGGCGGGAGCAGCTCGGCGGCCGAATGCTGGAACCAGGCGTCCGCGCCTTCCCGCTCGAACCAGCGCACCACGTTTCGCAGCGCCGCGAAATCTTCCAGCCGCTCATGACACTGCTCGCAGTAGAAAATCACCAGCGGCACGCCCCAGACGCGCTGGCGTGAGATGCACCAGTCCGGGCGCTCGGCGATCATCGCGTGGATGCGCTCCTGCCCCCAGGCGGGCGTCCAGCGCACTTTCTTGATCTCCTCGAGCGCGCGCTGGCGCAGCCGGGCGTGTTCCAGGTTGATGAACCATTGCTCGGTGGCGCGGAAGATCACCGGATTGTGGCACCGCCAGCAGTGTGGGTAGCTGTGCGTGAGTTTGTCTTCGCGCAGCAGCGCGCCGCGCTGGCGCAGCAACGCAACGATGTGAGGGTTGGCCTCGAACACCGTCTTGCCCTTGTACTCCGGCAGGCCCTCGAGGAAGTGCCCCTGGTCGTCGAGCGGCGCGTAAATCTCCAGTCCGTATTTCTGCCCGGTGTAGAAGTCCTCGGCGCCGTGCCCCGGAGCGGTGTGCACGATGCCGCTGCCCTGCTCGAGCGTCACATAGTCGCCCAGCACCGCCGGAACGCGTAGATTCAGAAACGGATGCCGGAACTCGATCCCTTCGAGCTCGCGACCCTTCCAGGGCCCGCGGGTGCGCGCCGCCTTCAGCCCCAGCTCCTGGGTGAGCGCCGCCAGGCGCTCGGCCGCGAGCAGCAGCGCGCCCTGCTGGGTCTCGGCGACCACGTAATCGTGATCGGGGTGAAACGCCAGGGCGCGGTTATGCGGCAGCGTCCACGGCGTGGTGGTCCAGATCACCGCCGCTACTCCCGGGCCGAGCAGCCGCGAGCCCCCGTCCTCGGCCACGGGGAACTTCACCCAGATGGACGGGCTGGTGTGGTCTTCGTACTCGACCTCGGCCTCGGCCAGCGCCGTGCTGTCGTAGATGCACCAGTACACCGGCTTCAGCCCGCGGTAGACGTAGCCCTTCTCCAGAAACGTGACGAAGGCGCCGGCGATGCACGCCTCGTACGCCTTGCTCATGGTCAGGTAGGGCTCCTCCCACTGTCCCAGGATGCCCAAGCGCCTGAAATCTCGCCGGTGCGCCTCCACGTAGCGCGTGGCGAACTCCCGGCACATCCGGCGAAACTCCGCCGCGCTCACCCTGCCCTTTTTCCCGCCCAGCTCCTTCTCCACCTGCACCTCGATGGGCAGGCCGTGGCAATCCCAGCCGGGGATGAACGGTGCGCGATAGCCCGCCATCGTCTTCGACTTCACCACCATGTCCTTCAGGATCTTGTTGAGCGCCTGGCCCAGGTGGATGTCGCCGGTGGGATAGGGCGGGCCGTCGTGCAGGACGTAGAGCGGCGCGCTGGCGCGCGCTTCCAACACGCGCTGGTAGAGCCGCTTCTCCTCCCATTCGGCCAATTGCCGCGGCTCGCTCTGCGGCAGATTGGCCTTCATCGGGAATGCCGTGCGCGGGAGATTGAGCGTGCTCTTCAGGTCGGCGGTTTTAGGCATGAGAGGCAGCCCACAGGACGGGGCTCGCAGCCTTCGCGCGATGTCGGCGGCAGCGGCGCACAACCGGAAACTTTCCGTCGCGAGAAAACGTCATATGCTACAATGAATTGCGTGCGCTGTCAGCCTCGGGAGGGCAGACATCCTTTTGGCCGCGCTAGAATCTAATCCCTATGATACCCGGCCAGCTCGGCAGTCTGATTGAACCTAGTGCTCGAAATACTGCCTAAGTCGAAAATGGACGCGGCGCCAACCGCCGCCGGCGCCCGGGTACAGCTCGCCCCGGGGACGCGCGTGCCCAGCCTGGTGGTCGAGCGGCCGTCCTGGTGGAAGAATTTCTTCTCCAGCGTGAAGGATTTCCTCGCCGAACGCCCGGTCAAGCTCCCGCGAAACGCCCCGCGCAGCGGCGCCTTCGCCGAGGAGCGGTTCGGCGGCGGCCTCGTCGAAAACCTGAGGGAGTGGCTGCGGCCGTTGCCGCCGGATGCCCGCGGGGCGGTGCATTCGCGCATGGAAATCGAATGGAAGCCCTGGTACCGCGCCTTCTGGGAGAACCTCCGCGACGCGATTGCGCCGCCCAAGTTGCCGCCGCTCAAGGTCACCAGCCAACCCGTCAAGGTGCGCGACATCTGGAGTCGCAACGACCAATTCCGCCGCGCCCAGGGGCTTTCCCTGGCCGTCCATGCCATGCTCGCGGCGCTCCTGATCGCGCCGCTGCTCCATCAGGTCATGCCCACCACGCAGGCCAATAACAAGCCCGAAGTCATCACCATTGACATCTCCCCCTACCTGCCCCAGTTGCCCCCCGGCAAGGACAAGGCCGGCGGCGGTGGCGGCGGAGGGGAGCGCATGCAGACTCCGCCGACCAAAGGCCGGCTGCCCAAGTGGCGCCTCGAGCAGCTCACACCGCCCATGGCCATCCCGCGCAATCCCAACCCCAAGCTGGCCGCTGAGCCGACTCTGCTCGGCCCGCCGGATTTGAGAGTGCCCAGCCCGGCGCTGCAAAACTACGGCGATCCGCTGGCCAAGCTCATCACTAACTCCGGCGGACCCGGTGGCGGCGGAGGCATCGGCACGGGTGAGGGCGGCGGCATCGGCAGCGGCTCTGGCGGAGGCCTCGGCCCCGGCTGGGGTGGCGGCACCGGCGGCGGCCCCTATCGCCCCGGCACCGGTGGCGTAGGTTTTCCGGAGTGCGCGTACTGCCCGCTGCCTCTTTACTCCGATGAGGCCCGCAAGGCGAAATATCAAGGCACGGTCGTGCTTCAAGTCGTGATCACTCCCGACGGCCGGGCCACCAACATCAACGTGGTCAAGGGTCCCGGTCTCGGCCTCGAAGAGAAGGCCATCGAAGCCGTGCGCGGCTGGCGATTCAAACCAGCGCCTGGGCCGGGCGGCAGACCCGTGGCCGTATCGGTGCTCGTCGAAGTCACCTTCCGCCTGCTCTGAGCTTTCTCTGCCCTGCAAATCTGCTACCATGGACTGCGTGAAACTCGTCCTCAGTACTCTCCTGGCCATCGTGCTGGCTGCGGCAGTGGTCCCCGCGCCAGCGGGGCCGCGGCAGGTTGCGGCGCAGCAGACCGGCTCCATCGAATTTGTCGCCCGGGTGACTCCCACCGATGGGCGAGCCGAACCAGTTCGCCAGATGATCTTCTATCTGCTGCGCAAAAGCTTCGCGGATATCCTGAAGGAAGAGGAACAGACCGAGGGAAAGCCCGACCTGGCCCGCTTCGTGGACAGCCTGGAGGTGTCCAAAGAGCTGAAGAGTTGGATGAAGAAGTTTCGCTGGGTCCAACTCGCCGGCCCGGAGTTCACCCGGCAGCTGAAGACCAATGATGTCCTCGATGTCCCAGAATTCTACGACGCCTATCTGAAGCGCAATGTCGGCGATCTCGCGATCGGATTCCCCACACCGCCGTACCGCGAACGCGACCGCCAGCAGAACCCGCAGAAATATGAGAAGCAGCGCGAGGAATACCGCGGAAACCTCCGGCGGTATCTAGCGAACAATCCGCAAAGCATCGAAGGCATCGATCTCTACCTCGACGCGATCAACCCCGGCGCCCGCTGGGTGCAGCAGGAAGCGGAGTTGCGCCTGAGCATCCACAGGCATGCGCTCCACCTGGCACAGACCCGCGAGCTGGTGGCTAAGACCGAGACCGATCTGGAGGGCCGCGGCGTGTTCGCCGGTGTCCTGCCCGGCCAGTATTGGCTCGGCACGCTCGAGACCCAGGCGGTGGCGGGCGATACGCACTTGCGCTGGGATACCCCGGTGGCCGTGCGTGCCGGCCAGGCCACGCAGCTCGAGCTTTCCAACCTGAACGCCGTCGAGGCGCCCCGCCCTGCGCCCACCCGGCCGTAGCCCGGGTCCCCACCGAAACTCCAACGGCAGGCTCCGCGGCGGCGAAGTCAGTTTCCGGCACTCCCGGCGAACCGCTGCTTTTTTTTCTCCTCTTGGGGCACTACACTGCGGGCGTGGGCACGCCCATGCTCTGGATCGGCTTCAACCTCTTCGTCGTGCTGATGCTGGCGCTCGACCTGGGCGTGTTCCACCGCCGCGCGCACGTCGTCTCGCTGGGCGAGGCGGCGGCCTGGAGCGTGGTTTGGGTGCTGGTTTCGCTCGCGTTCAACCTGGGCCTGCTGTTCTGGTATGGCCGCACTGCGGCACTGGAATTCTTCACCTGCTACCTGATCGAAAAATCGCTCAGCGTGGACAATCTTTTTGTCTTCGTCCTGCTGTTCAAGTACTTCGCGGTGGAAAAGCGCTACCAGCACCGCGTGCTGCTCTGGGGCATCCTGGGGGCGCTGTTGATGCGCGGCGCGATGATCGCCCTGGGCGTGGCCCTCATCCACCGCTTCGAGTGGGTGCTCTACCTGTTCGGCGCGTTCCTGGTCTTTGCCGGGGCCAAAATGATGTTTCGCTCCGACGAACACATCCACCCCGAGCGCAACCCGGTCTTCCGCTGGGCGCGGAAATTTCTCCCGCTCACCGAAGGCTACCAGGGACAGAATCTGTTCGTTCGCGTGGGCGGCCTCTGGCGCGCCACGCCGCTCTTTCTGGTGCTCATCGTCGTGGAGACCACCGACCTGGCCTTCGCCCTCGATTCCATCCCCGCGGTTTTCGCCATCACTCGCGACCCCTTCATTGTGTACACTTCCAACGTCTTTGCCGTGCTCGGCCTGCGCGCCTTTTATTTCCTGCTCGCTGGCGTGCTGCCGTATTTCCGCTACTTGGATATCGGGTTGTCGCTGGTGCTGATGTTCATCGGCGCAAAGATGCTGGGCGAGCACTGGGTGCGCATCCCCACGCACATCTCGCTCGCCGTCGTTGCCTCCGTGCTCGCGGTGGCCGTGCTTGCTTCCGTCATTGCCCGCCGGGCCGAAGCCCGCGGGAAGGGGTGACGTGACCCACCCCGACTTCCTGCCCGGCCTCATCGCTCGGCTCGCCAGTCCCGACCCTGCCGCGCGCCAGGCAGCCGCCCGGGAAATCTATGGCCTCGGCCGCGCGATGGGCGATGCAGTCGTCGACCGCTGGCGCGACTTCCCCGAATTTGCTGCCTTGCTGGCCGGGCCGCCGACCGTGGGCCTTGCCGTGCCGCCCGAGTCCTTTGAAGAAATCTGCGCCGTGAACGGATCGCCGCGCCTCGCGGATGTGCCGCCGGACCAGGACGCCCGGGAGTTCGAGCTGCACTTCGCAGGTGCGGTGAAACTCGACATCCTGACGACGAAGACACCGGGCGGAGGCGGCGCACTGGCGCGCTTCCTAGAGAAATTTGGCCCGGGGATCCAGCAGGTGGAATATGTGGCCGGCGACGTTGACCGCGCCACGGAAATTCTCCGCACGCGCTTCGGGGAGCGGCCGATTTACCCGCAGACGCGCTCCGGCGCCGACGGCACCCGTGTCAATTTCTTCCTGGCCGGCACACCGGAAGGCAAAAAGGTATTGATCGAGCTGGTGGAAATTCCCCCGCAATAAGCACGGCGCTCACCGCGTGCCCGAGCCGGCAAGGACTCCGGGGCCGCGTAGAGCCCCGGATCAACCACGCGGGGCTGCGCAGCGATGCCCGTACTGCTCGATGAGCTTGGCGACCACGCCGGTCCAGCCGGTTTGGTGGCTTGCGCCGAGGCCCGCGCCGTTGTCCCCGTGGAAATACTCGTGGAACAGCACGTAGTCGCGCCAGCGAGGGTCGCTCTGGAACTTTTCCCTGCCGCCGAAAACGGGTCGCCGGCCGCCGGAGTCCCGCAAGAAAATGCGGATCAAGCGGGAGGAGAGCTCGCTGGCCACTTCCCACAATGTGTGGAGTTGCCCGGAGCCGGTCGGGCACTCCACCTTCAAAGCGTCGCCATAGTAGTGATGGAATTTCTGGAGCGACTCGATGAGCAGGAAATTCACCGGGAACCACACCGGCCCGCGCCAGTTCGAGTTCCCGCCGAATAGCCCGGTGGTGGATTCGGCCGGCTCGTAGGCCACGCGGTGCTCGCTGCCGTTCACCGCAAACACGTATGGGTGCTCCCGGTGGTACCGGGAAAGGGCGCGGATGCCGCAGGGCGATAGGAATTCGGCCTCGTCCAGCATGTAGCGCAGCACACGCACGAGCTGCTTGCGGTTCACCAGGGACATCATCCGGCGTACGCCCTTGGCCGAGCGCTCGGACGTCTCCACGTGCTCGCGCGCGTCAGAATGGTTCTCCAGGAACCACTGCATGCGGCGCTGGAAGCCCGGGTAGCGCTCCACGAATTCTGGCTCGAGTGTTTCCACGGCGAGCAGGGGGAGGAGTCCCACGAGCGAGCGCACCTTCAAGTAGTGGTTCTCTCCGTTGGGCAGGTGCAGCACGTCGTAGTAGAAACCGTCTTCGTCATCCCAGAGCGCGGTGCCCTCGCCCCCACGGTCGTTCATGGCGTGCGCAATGGCCACGAAGTGTTCGAAGAACTTGCTGGCCACGTCCTCATACGCGGGGTCATCGCGCGCCAGCTCTCCCGCCATGGCCAGCATGTTCAGGCAATACATCCCCATCCAGCTCGTGCCGTCGGATTGTTCCAGGCGGCCGCCGGTAGGCAGCGGCGCGGAGCGGTCGAACACGCCGATATTGTCCAGCCCGAGAAAGCCGCCCTGAAAGATGTTCTTCCCCTCCGGGTCTTCGCGGTTCACCCACCAGGTGAAGTTCAGCAGCAGCTTGTGAAACACCTTTTCCAGGAATTCCCGGTCCGCCCGGCCGCGGAGGCGCTTTTCGATCTTGTAAACGCGCCAGGCGGCCCAGGCGTGCACGGACGGGTTCACGTCGCCGAAGGCCCATTCGTACGCCGGCAGTTGCCCGTTCGGGTGCATGTACCACTCGCGCAGCAGCAGGATGAGCTGCTCTTTGGCGAAGTCGGGGTCCACCTGCGCGAGTGGGATGCAGTGGAAGGCCAGGTCCCAGGCGGCGTACCAGGGATATTCCCACTTGTCCGGCATGGAGAGGACGTCGGCGTTGTACAGATGCGTCCAGTTTGAGTTCCGGCCGCGCTTGCGCTCGGGCGGAGGCGGCGGAAAGGCGGGGTCGCCCTCGAGCCACGTGCGCACGTCGTAGTGATAGAACTGCTTGCTCCACAGCATCCCGGCAAAGGACTGGCGCTGGACCATGCGGGCGTCTTCCCCGATGCCCTCGGTCGCGCGCTGGGCGTAGAACTCATCGGCCTCCGCCACCCGCGCCGCGAAAAGATCGTCGAAGGCGTTGCCGAACGGCTCTGCCCGCGCCGCGTCCATCATCGACCCCGCGGCAGACCGCCGCACCGGGCCATCGGGTAAGCCGGGAACGCGGCCGCGGGAGACTCCTTGCGCCTGATCGGTGAAGCGCAGGCGCAGCGTGGCGCTCGCGCCGGGGCCCAGCCGCAGGCCATAGTGCGCGGCGGACTTTGTGCCGGTCTGCGCGGGGTTCACCGCGCCGCGGGCGCCGTGGACGATGTAGTCGTGGATGCTGTCTTTCACAAACGGAGTGCGGTTTTCCGCGCCGAACAGCCGCTTGAAGTTTGTCTCATTTTCCGTGAACAGCAGTTCGGGCGCGCCCTCACACACCAGCCAGCGCTTGCCGTAGTACTTGTGCTCCGCCTCGACCACCACGACACCCGCTGCGTTTCCCGCCGGCAGGCGCCGCAGCGCCGGGCGATACGCGTCGCGGCCCCACGACCAGGTGTTGCGGAACCACAGCGTGGGCAGCAGGTGCAGCTCGGCCGCCTCGGGCCCGCGGTTGTGCGCGGTGATGCGCACCAGGATCTCTTCGGCGCTGGCCTTGGCGTATTCCACAAACACGTCGAAGTAGCGGTCGCCCTCGAACACGCCCGTATCCATCAGTTCGAACTCCGCAGCGCCGCGCCCGCGACGCCCGTTTTCTTCCACCAGCCGGACGTAGGGGAACTCCGCCTGGGGATACTTGTAGAGCGACTTCATGTACGAGTGCGTGGGCGTGCTGTCCAGATAGAAGTAATATTCCTTGACGTCTTCGCCGTGGTTGCCTTCCGTGCCGGTGAGCCCGAACAGCCGCTCCTTCAGGATGGGGTCGCGCCCGTTCCAGAGCGCCAGCGCGAAGCAGATGAGCTGGTGGCGGTCACAGATGCCGGCAATGCCGTCCTCGCCCCAGCGGTAGGCGCGCGAGCGGGCGTGGTCGTGCGGGAAGTACTCCCAGGCCGTGCCGCCGGGGCTGTAGTCCTCGCGCACCGTGCCCCACTGCCGCTCGCTCAGGTACGGCCCCCAGCGCTTCCAGTGCACCTGGCGCCGGCGCGACTCTTCGAGCCTCTGTTCCTCAGCGGTCATTGGTGCGCATTCTCCTGGTGAGTCCGGAGCTGTGGGGCGGCCCGATGGCTTCCGAACTCAACGCGCGAGGCGGCCCACCCAATCCTTAACCCTCACCCCTAGCAGCTTGTTGAAAAACTCCCCCGCCCGTCATTCCGAGGAGCCGCAGGCGACGAGGAATCTGCTGTTTTCTTGCATTCTCGTAAAAGGCAGATTCCTCGCTTCGCTCGGAATGACGACCAAAGACGCTTTTTCAACAGGCTGCTAGAAGGACATTGTATCGGACGCATGGAAATTTGCGCGCGGGCATTTGGCTTTGCGCCGCCGCGCTGCGGCGCGCACGGATCTTTCGCGGGCAGGCCCGGACTGGCCACAACGACTTTACGCTCGGTCCCAGCTCGCGGAAGAACAGTTCAGGGAAAAACGCTCCCCTAGCCGCGTTGGATTTCGAGTGGGAAGACCGTATCCATCAGTGAAGCCCCGCCATCCACGGCGATCACCTGGCCGGTGATCCAGCTCGACTCCTCCGAGCAAAGCAGCGCCACGGCGTTGCCGATGTCGGCGGGGGTCCCCAACCGCCCCGCCGGCGTCCATCCACTCTCGTGCCACGCTCGCGTGGCGTCCATCGCCTCTTTCGGCAAGGAATTTAAGACGCTATCTTCCGTGGGTCCGGGACTGATGGCATTCACCGTGATGCCGCGCCTGGCAAGGGCCACCGCGAAGTAGCGGCACAGCGATTCCAGCGCGGCTTTGGCGGCGCCCATGGCGATCCACGGCTGCCAGCTCCCCGTGCGGCCTCCGGGAGCGTAGGTGATTGCGATGATTCTTCCTCCCTGGCGCATCAGCCGGGCCGACTCGCGCGCGGCCACCAAAAACGCCTTGGCCGTGGAATCTACCGCCATGTCCCAGTTCGCCAGCGAAAGGTCCAACGGCTTGCTGTAGAACGTCGGCAGCTCGCTGCGCGCATTGCTCACGAAGATGTCCAGATTACCGAACTCCTCCTCAACCTTCTTGAACATGCGGAAGATGTCCTCGGTGCGCGAGACATCTGCCTGCACAAGGAAGCCGTCCGACCCCGCTTTCTTCACCCGCGCGAGCGTGTCCTTCGCCGCGGCCTCATTCTGGTAATAATGGACGGCTACGCGGACTCCTTTTTCCGCCAGTTTCAGTGCGATTCCCCGGCCGATGCCCCGCGAGCTTCCCGTCACCAGTGCGCGCTTGCTGTTCTCTGCCATGGCAGCCTCCCGGCTGTGCAAGCTAGAAGCGAGACTGAATTGCCCGGCATTCTAATGACGGTAGGAATCAAACCGCAAGAAAAGAAATACGTCGGCTGGGAGGCCTGGACTTGAACCAGGATAATCAGATCCAGAGTCTGATCTCCTACCGATTGAACGAACTCCCAGCCGAGCGAGGCGATTCTGTGACAGTATTTGGAACCCGTGGAGAACCGAAATGGTCGCTGCGACTACCTTCGTAAATCGCCGATTCCTTGGATCGCTATGCCGGACCTATCGCCGGGTCAGAACCACATCATTTCGGCACTGGACAGCTACGGCGGGAGGCCGATGCGGCGCAGCAGGGCTTGGAAGCGGGGGTCGGAGTGGAGGCTTTCTAGCTCTCTGTTACATTTGATGTAAGTGAGAGCGATCGCGCGCTCTTCATAGGCTTTCTCCAACCATGTGAATGCCTGATCCTTGTAGCCCACTTGGGCGTAGATACCTGCTACGCTCACCGGTGAAACTGGCTCCCGCTTCGATAGCTTCTTCAACTCATCAAGGAGCCTGGTGGGGTCACCTCTTTGTTTCCGCGCTGCATAGGCCGCATAGGCCCGCGGGAGAAAGGGCGAGCCTTTCGGTGTGCCCCCGGAGATGTCCATGGATTTTCGAAACTCCGCAACAGCTTCCGCATGCATTCCCTTGTCCCAATAAGCCTCGCCGAGCCCGAGATGCGCAAGCGCGCTGCTCGGGTTCAGTTCCAGCAAGTTGCGGAACTGCTCGATGGCCCGGTCGTACTGGCCGGCACAGGTGTAAAGTCCTCCTGCGTTCATTTTTTGCGGAAGAGTAAGCGGGTCCAACTCAATGGCTCGTTGGATTTCTGCGATGGCTTCCTCCAGCTTGCCCACCGCCGCCAGGTAGACGGCATATCCCTGATGGGCTTCCGCATAACTGGGATTGAGTTTTATGGCGCGTTTGTATTCTCGTTGCGCCCCTGACCAATTCCACTCAAAGCGGAACATCACATAGGCCAGTGCGGCATGAGCTTCGGCGAGCGTATCGTCAATTTGGAGTGCTTTTTCTGCCGCTGCTCGGGATTGTATCGCGTTGAGCGCCGGGTCGAGGACGCCAGCAAGCCAATGATACGACCTGGCCAGCCCCGAATAGGCCAGCGCATAGTTTGGATCAATCGCGCTCGCTTGCATGAAGTACTCGATGCCTTTCTGCAGCGACTCGGCTCTCTTTGGTGTGCGCAAGTAATCCCGACCTTCGTTGAAGAAGTAGAGGCCCTTCAGATAGGCTTCTTGGGCCTCGGCATTCACCTGGCGGCTGCTCCCGAGTTTTGCCCTCTCCTGCGGGGTTAACTTCACCTGAATTTCATCCGCGATTGTCTGCGCGACGCGGCTTTGCAATGCCAGCACGTCGTGCAGGTCGCGCTCGTAGCTCTTGGCCCAGAGATGCCGGTCGGTGGGGGCGTGGATCAACTGCACGCTGATGCGCACGCGGTCGCCCTCCCGCGCCACAGACCCCACCACCACCGCGTCCACGTGCAACTCGCGCGCAATTTCCGGCAAGGGTTTCTTCGCTCCTTTGTACTGCATGACGGAGGTTCGCGAAATCACGCGAAGGGCGCCGATCTGGGCTAAGTCCGTGATCAGCACCTCGGTCATGCCGTCGGCGAAGTAGTCTTGCCCGGGGTCGCGCGAGAGGTTTTCGAGTGGAAGCACGGCCAGCGATTCGATCCGCGGCGCGCCCGGTCGGCCCATGATACGCTCTCGCCAGCCGCCCACGTTCCAACCGACCAGCATGCCTGCGAGCGCCACAAGTGCGGCCACGGCCCAGCCCACGGGAGCTAGCGCCCTCCGCGTCTTCGTCTTCGCTGCCGTTGCCGCGGCGACCGCGGATCCCGGAGTCGCCAGCCTGCGCAAGTCCACAACGAGCTCTTTGGCCGACTGATAGCGGTTCTCGGCGTCCTTGTCCAGGCACTTCAGAATGATCCGCTCCATCTCCGGGGAGATGCGCCCGTTCAACGTCCGCGGCGGAACGGGCGGCTGATGCAAGATGGCATCGGTCAGCCGCGACGCCAGCCCTTCGCGGAACGCCCGCTGGCCCGTGGCCATTTCATAAAGCACAGTGCCGGTGGCATAGATGTCGGCACGCGCGTCGGCGGGCTCGCCGCGCAACTGTTCGGGCGACATGTACGGTAGCGTGCCGGCCACATCGGCCGTATCGCTGGCAGTGTCCGTCGTAGTGCTCGCCGTGGCCTGCTCGCTCTGCGGCCGCAGGAGCTTGGCTAGGCCGAAGTCGAGAACTTTTGCCTGGCCCTTCGGCCTCACCATGATGTTTCCTGGCTTCAGGTCGCGATGCACCACGCCGTGCTCGTGCGCCTCCTCGAGCGCCGCGGCGATCTGCGCGCCCAGCGCTAGCGTCTCCTTTTCCGAAAGCGCGCCGCCCCTCAACCGCTCCGCCAGTGTCGTCCCGGCGATGTATTCCATCACCAGAAAATCCACGCCATCCTGCGAATCGAAGTCGTGGATCACACCAGTGTTGGGGTGACTCAGCTTGGCCAGGGCCAGGGCTTCTTTGCGAAACCGCTTGCGCGCAGCTTCATCGCCCAGGGTGCCCGCAGGCAAGACTTTCAAGGCCACGTCGCGGTCCAGTCGCTCGTCATGCGCGCGATAGACGACGCCCATGCCGCCGGCACCGATTTTCTCAATAATGCGGTAATGCCCAAGCGTCTGGCCGATCATGGATAGCTCTTGGCCGGCATGTTAGGCCCTGGCGCAAATCGAGTCAACGCTCGCGGAATAGGTGGGGTTCGGTTCTGCCAAACTAATGCAACCCGGGTCGCGTCAAAACCCTTTCCTTTCGGCGTGAAACCTGGGGCAGCCGGGAACGAGGCTGAGGTGCTTGCGTCTTCGCGGGTGCCAAAACCCCGATCGGCGGCTACTGCGCAAATCTTAGCCGCTTGCAGGGATGGCCAGCGAACGGCTTTTTGGAATGTTGGCTGGGAGGCCTGGACTCGAACCAGGATAATCAGATCCAGAGTCTGATGTCCTACCGATTGAACGACCTCCCAGCCGAGGGAGGCGACGCATAAGAGTCGCTCGAGCGAGCAACTTCCTTACTTTAATCAGGAACTCAGAATCCGTCAACCGCGGCCGCTGCCCGCGCTGCGCAAGCTGCGCCACCACTCGCGCTCGCACAAGCTCCGCGGGTTTCTCGAACATGCCTTGCGAGAATAACTCTGGACCAGCCGCTCCGATCACTGTTCGGAGCCGAAAAGCTTCAGGGTAAGCTTTCTATGACTTTGCTCTCTGTTTTTTGCCCCGGCTGCCATTGTTCCCTGCCCAGCGCTGTTTGGCCCTTTTCCTGGCGTCAAGCTCCAATTGTCTCTCAATGCCACTAGCCTCTAGTTATCTGCCCATCGGGGTGGCAGACCCTTACCGCTGGGACTGGCCCAGTGTTTTTTTTCGCAGGGTCTGGGTCATGAGCGCGCCAAAATGGAGCGGGTCTCTGAGGTTCTGCAATTCTCGGTAAAAATAGAGCGGCGTGGGGCGTTTTCCCTTGAACCTCAGCTTCTTTAGAAACTCGATTTCTTCCTCGGTCGCATCACCGCTCAGGGAGGGGTCACGAAGGAATTCTTTAACCCCCGGCTCTTCCTCTGGTTGGCCAGGTTCCCTTTCCACAAACTCGAATTTCTTAGGGTCCCCTGGGGCGAGTCTCCGGTTTAACACGATTTCCATAGCAAACGTCACCAGGTCGATGTCCCAGGATTCGATCAACGGTTCCAGGAAGGAAACGCAGTTCTCCACCGACACGTTGAAGATATCCGTGTCCAGGAACTCGAGGATGGTGACTCGCATCTGTTCATAGCTTCGGCCGCTGAGTCGAGCCACCAGGTGCAGCCAGTTTTCACTTCCCAATTCTTCTTTGGCCACTCTCTTGACCACGTCCAAAAGCTTCTGGGTGACCAGGCGTTCGAGTTCGCCGAAGGGTTGCTGCTCAAAAATCGCCCGGATCTGTTTTTCCTTCTCGGGCGCGCACTTGCGGAGAATCAACTCGCGAACTTCTTTGAACAAGGGCGTGGGCGGCTCCCCCAAGCTTCTCTTCAACTCTTCCTTGCGCTGGTGGTCCGCCAGCTTCGAAAGCTTGCCGCTCGGAAGCTTCAAGAATCTCCCCATCTTGTCATAAATGTCTGTTCGGCCGGGCGCGGGGGGCAGTTTTTTCCGAGTCAGCAGTTGGGAAATGTAAGACTCCGTCACCTCGGCGGCATCCGCCAGCTCCCTCTGCTCCAGCCCCAATTCCTCCAGCCGCTGTTTGATCAACACAGAGACATCCATAGGGGACCTCCACTCCATTAACTGGCCTAAATTAACCCTAAAAATAATCTCAGATTGAGCTTGACACGTCAAGTTAATTCACCTATTGTAGTTAAGGACTGAGGGAGTCATAGGATAATCTAAACTAAGGTGGGTTATCTAGAATCGGCCCTTGGCCACGACAACCAAGGAGGTTGCCATGAACACCATCACACGCTGGGACCCGTCCCGCGGTTTGACATCTTTACAGGACCAAGTCAATCGTTTGTTCGAGGACAGCTTCACTCGCGACCGCTCGGGTCATGCCGACCTGGCAACCTGGGCGCCACCAGTGGACATATACGAAACCGAGAACGAATTGGTCGTAAAGGCCGACCTTCCGGATCTCCAAGACAAGGACATTGACGTACGCGTCGAAAACAATACGTTGACCATCCGCGGAGAGCGGAAGTTCGAGAAGGACGTCAACGAGGACAATTACCTCCGAGTTGAACGCGCCTATGGTTCGTTCATGCGGAGCTTCTCCCTGCCGAACACGGTCAGCTCCGAGAACATTCGGGCCGAGTATCGCAATGGGGTCTTGACCCTGCATATGGCGAAGCGTGAGGAGTCTAAGCCGAAGCAGATAAAGATCAGCGTCTCAGCAAACGGCAAGTAATCCACATCTCATATACGGAGGTCGGCGCTCCGGCCCCCGTACTGAGAACCAAGGAGGTTGGCATGTTTACACGCAGAGTGTCCATGCACCTCAAGAATTGGCAGCGGAGTTGGAGCCTCTGCCAGAAAACGAAGAGGATTCTTGGCAGGGCTCGGATACGCAAAACACGCATAGCGGATAGTAGCGTCTTGCGCTTCAGGGCGACGCGGGGCGTCCGTGTACCCTACTTCGTGTGTTGGTTTCAGCCTAGGCGCTTTGTACGGCTCTAATTCCTGCCCGCATTTATGAATGACGGCTTTGCCGCTGGCGAAGCTGGATGGCCGCCGGCTGAGTTTCGAGCACTGCGGCACCTTCGGCAAGCCTGGCGGACGTCTGGAATTCTCCATCCGCGTGGATGATCTTGGCGCGCCGCTCGCGTTCGCGATAGGTCGCTGCACCATCTCCGGAATGTCCACCTTGTTTGACTTCCACCTTTCGTTACCTTGATACCCCAGGGCTCGGTATGCCACAGGGTGCCTCCGCTACATTAACTGCATGAGATTAATCCTGTAAAATAATCCAGATTTCTCTTGACAAGGCCAGTTAATTCACTTATTATGGTTAAGGACTGAGGGAGTCATAGGATAATCTAAACTAAGGTGGGTTATCTAGAACCGGCCCTTGGCCACGGCAACCAAGGAGATTCACATGTATGCACGCAGAGTTTCCATGCACCTGAAACCCAATAGCGTTGCGGAATTCACCCAGAGAATCGAAAAGGACATTCTTCCCCTGCTCCGAAAACAGACCGGGTTCCAAGACGAAATCACGTTTGTCGCCCCGGGCGATACGAAAGCGTTCGGAATCAGTTTGTGGGAAAACAAAGAGAACGCGGAAACTTACAATCGCGGAACCTATCCCGAAGTGGCCAAGATCCTGGCCAGAGTCGTTGAGGGCACGCCTCAAGTGGAAACCTATGAGGTTTCCAACTCGACCTTCCACAAGATCGCCGCTGCAGTAGCAGCCTAGATCCGGTAGGTCTTTTCGTTCGGTGGGGGCGGGATATAAGTCCGCCCCCCTCACTTCTCCAGCGATGTGGAAACTGGAGAGACTAGCGAGGTTGGAGATGGTTACCAAAATCATGGAGTGGGTTTCCATTACCGCGTTGCTCCTGGTGGTGACCTGGCGCCCCTTCGCGAATTACCAAATACCGCTGGACTTTGTGGTTTGTGCGGGCGCCGTCCTGGCTACCCTGGCTTTGTTCTCCATCAAACGCGAAATCGAGACTCACTACGCCGCCGATAACCGATCCAACCCCGCGAGGCGAGTCACGGTAAAGCTGCGAGCGTGGCGGCCTTGAGCGCCACGGCAAATGCTGCGGAGACGCTGATGTCAGACACCATCAACGCGGGAACCATGCTGGTCGAGGAAGGCGCCTGTTTGCCGCAATCCTTGCAATTGAAAAGCGAGCCTTGGTTCTTTTTCTACATGGCTGGTGAAATGATTCGCGGATTGCGCAAGGCGCTGGAAAACGAAGCAAATACGGGAGCGAAGGCAACATCGGGCGATGGCCCAAAAGCTCCTGAACGGCCGGAGGATCACCGCCGCGACGCAGAAGCCTGGTCGCGCATGGGATGACGAAGGGTGTCGCAACGAAGGTGCCGCAACCCTGCCCGACGCGACAGGCTATTCCAGCAGTGGAGGGAGGCTACTGCTAGTGGGTAGCCCTATTTTCTAATGGATCATCCAGTGAGAACCCTGCTGTACGAGTTGTTCGTTGAGCCCTCCGTGAGGCTGTTGCGACGACTGTTTCAACGCAGCCTCAATTCCCGTCCAACGAAGGACCACATACGGAAGGCAGTCTGAAGGACGACCAGGCATCAAAGGTCCAGTCCAACCCAACGTCCAACTTCCGGCGCCGGTTGTTGCTGAGCAATGCGCAGTTGTAGAACCCGAGGAGACCCCCAATGCCAGACACAATCAAAACGGGGACCATTCTGATCAAGGATGGCGCATTCTTGCCGGACGCGCTGCAGTTCGAAAGTGAGCCCTGTGCGACTGGTTGGAGATTAGTCAACAATCTCGATGGGTACGGATTGGATCGAAAAATCCACGAAGCGGGATGGACGTTTTTCTCGCTGGCTGGTGAGATCAAAGCAACCGTCTTTGGTTTTGACGGACAAAAGACGGTACGCAGGGCAGTCAAGCGAATCCTGGCGAAGCTGAAATCAGAGAAATTTAATTCCTTGGAAATCACGCGAGTGGCTTCGAAACGTTTCCTGGGAGTGCCCTACGCGAGTGTCTCCGCCCGCTCGCGACATATCCAGGAAAGTGTGTTTCTTTTCCGGGCCAAGGACATTCAGGAGTGGGACCGAGCAAGGTTGGCTGCCGCCTGAGCCAAGGCATAGGGCTCGCAAGTGCCAAGGAACTGTCTCTGCCAGCGATGAAGACCGGCAAATGTGGCAACGATCTTGAATCTGTGATTGGTGGAAGGAAATTTCCGAATGAAAATAATGCGCCGTGTGGTCATTTCCCTCGTTATGATCCTGATGATCCTGCTATCAGCCCCCGTGATTCACGGGCAGGATCTTTCCAAGTATCGGAACTTTTCGTTCGGAATGAGCCTTGGCGAGTTATCGAAGCAGGTTGATTCACAACCGCTCCACGTAAAACTGATCCACAAGCGCCCGGCGCTAATGCAAGAGGCGACTTGGTGGCCGCGGGAATCTTCTGGCTCCTCGCTCCAAGCGGAACCTGTCTGGCAGGTTTTCTTCAGCTTCTACAACGGCGAACTCTACAGGATTTTGGCGACCTATGATCGGCACGCGACAGAAGGGCTAAGCATTGAGGACATGGTAGAAGCCATCTCGGCGCAGTACGGACCCGCGACTCGACCAGATGCCCAGATCAGCTTCCCCACGAACGAACTGTATAGCTCAACAGAAAAGGTGATCGCCCGCTGGGAAGACTCGCAGTACTCGTTCAACCTTTTCCGTTCCTCCTTCCTGAATACCTTTGGACTTGTGATGTTCTCGAAACGGCTGGATACGCAGGTCCGAGCCGCTTTCGCTGAATCCATCAAGCTGGAAACAGAAAATGAGGATGCCCCGAAGGAGATCGCACGGCAGAAAGCAGAAACGGACAACCGCGAAGCGGCGCGACAGAAGAATCGGAAGACTTTTCCCCCTTAGTGTCGATCTAGGGTGATTAACGAGCTTACTCTTGGAATCTTCAGAATGGGGACTAAACGGAGGTTAAAGAAATGACTGTGCATGTGACTCCCCTGCACGACCGCGTTCTGGTGAGGCGGTTAGAAGAGAAAGAAATTGCGAAGGGCGGCATCATCATCCCCGACACGGCCAAAGAGAAACCCCAGGAGGGTGAAGTGATGGCCGTCGGAGCCGGCAAGATCGAAAAGGGCCAACGGGTCCCGCTCGATGTGAAGGTGGGCGACCGGATTTTGTTCGGGAAATACACCGGCAACGACATCAAGATCGATGACCAGGAGTACCTGATCCTTCGCGAGGAGGAAATCCTGGCGAAGCTCAGCGGGATCGCCAAGGCGGCATCCGGCAAGAAGTAGTTTCCCCCGATTCCGAAGGTTTTGGACGGGGCCGAAATTCTCAATCACCCAGGAGGGTGAAGTCCAATGGCAAAGCAAATTGTAACTGGTGAGAATTCACGCCAGGCGATTCTGCGCGGCATCAACATCCTGTCCGACGCCGTGAAGATCACCCTCGGCCCCAAGGGCCGCAATGCGGTGATCGAAAAGAAGTTCGGTGCGCCGGTCATCACCAAGGACGGCGTGACCGTGGCCAAGGAGATCGAACTCCAAGACCCGCTCGAGAACATGGGCGCGCAGATGGTGCGCGAGGTTGCGTCAAAGACTTCCGACGTGGCCGGCGACGGCACCACCACCGCGACCGTGCTGGCGCAGGCCATCTTCCGCGAGGGCGTGAGGACGGTTGCCGCCGGCGCAAGCCCCATGGCGCTCAAGCGCGGCATCGAGAAGGCCGTGGAAGTCGCCGTGGAGGAGATCAAGAAGCTCTCCCGCGACGTGAAGGGCGACATGATCGCCCAGGTGGGCACCATCAGCGCCAACACCGACAAGCAGGTCGGCAACATCATCGCCGAGGCCATGAAGAAGGTGGGCAAGGACGGCGTAATCACCGTGGAGGAATCCCGCACGATGGAGACGACGCTCGAGGTGGTCGAAGGGATGCAGTTCGACCGCGGCTACCTCTCGCCCTACTTCGTCACCGACCCGGAGCGGATGGAGTGCGTGCTGGAAGACGTTCACATCCTGATCCAGGAGAAGAAAATCAGCTCGATGAAGGACCTGCTGCCCCTGCTCGAACAGACCGCCAAGATGGGCAAGCCGCTGCTGATCATTGCCGAGGACGTCGAGGGCGAGGCCCTGGCGACCCTGGTGGTCAACAAGCTCCGCGGCACCTTGCAGTGCGCCGCGGTCAAGGCCCCGGGCTTCGGCGATCGCCGCAAGGCCATGCTCGAGGACATCGCTACCCTGACCGGCGGCAAGGCCATCACCGAAGACTTGGGCATCAAGCTTGAGAACGTGAAGATCGAGGACCTCGGCCGCGCCAAGAAGGTGACCATCGACAAGGACAACACCACGATCGTCGCGGGCGCCGGCAAGGCCAGCGAGATCGAAGGCCGCATCAAGCAGCTCCGCGCGCAGGTCGAAGAGACCACCTCGGACTACGACAAGGAAAAGCTTCAGGAGCGCCTCGCCAAGCTGGTCGGCGGCGTAGCGGTGATCAAGGTGGGCGCGGCGACCGAGATGGAGCTGAAGGAGAAGAAGGCTCGCGTCGAGGACGCCATGCACGCCACCCGCGCCGCGGTCGAGGAAGGCATCGTGCCCGGGGGCGGCGTGGCCCTGCTGCGTTGCATCCCGGCGCTCGACAAGCTCAGGGTACACGGGGACGAGGCCATCGGCGTGAACATCGTCAAGCGGGCGCTGGAAGAGCCCATGCGCCAGATCGCCCAGAACTCCGGCCACGAGGGCGCCGTGGTCGTGGGCCGGGTGCGCGAGTCGAAGGACGAAAACTTCGGCTTCGACGCGGAGACGGGCGAGTTCGGCGACTTGGTCAAGGCCGGAGTGATCGATCCGGCCAAGGTCACCCGCCTAGCGTTGCAGAACGCTGCTTCCATCGCCGCCCTGATGCTGACCACCGAAGCCCTGGTGGCCGACATCAAGGAAGAGGGAATGAAGGCCGCGGCAGGCGCAGGCCACGGCGGCGGCATGGGCGGAATGTACTAACACCGCTGACAGCATTCTGAATAGATACTTTCAGAAGGAAATTAAAGGCATATCCTTTGGCAATTGCACTATAGTTCCACATTTCCGCTGCTTTGTGTTTACATCCTTGCAAGAAGTGTCTTTGGCCTCTATTCTGCTCAACTGGTACAGCCAGGACGGCATCTGGTGAACACTTTATTAGCTGTCCGAAATCCGAGACTCGAGCAGCTTGGGTCTCGCCGCAGCCACAAACTTGATGCTGAATTTGAGCAAATCTACAAGTCGATTCTCGGTCGGCTGGAGTTGATAGAAGAGCCTCATCCTCAAGCATCTGGCGCACAAACCGTCTCCTCGTTTGTGTAAGTAAGTGACCAGCGTAACGCCTCTTGGCCGGCACTCCATCAGGGCGTTTTTCGAGATGTACACGGAGATTGGACCTTTGCGCCGTTTCCGAGGGCTCGCTGCCGTTTCGGCACACCGGCGAGCGGAGCGATGACTCGCTTTCTTTCCCGCGCCCTGGCCGACCTCGATGCTCGCTCGGTCAACCAGGAGACGGAACGCCTTTTTGCCTACCATCACGCCACCAAGCACAGCTATCACTCCGTTCGCGCCACGGCCCACTTCCTCGACTGGCGGAATCAGCCCAACCCGTTCCGCATCTATGACGGCGTGCCGGTTGTCGCGCTCCAGCCGCGCCTGAACTTCCCCCAGGTGGGAACGTTTGCGACGATGGCAGCACTAGCGGAAGCCGGTACAGGAGGCAAAGGGAGCCAAGCAGGCGCAGGTGAAAACCAGAAGACAGCGCCGCACGCAGTTCGGCTAGACGCGAGCTGGCTCAGCCGATTGCTGTGGCACTCCATGGCCACGAGCGCCTGGAAGCAGGTGCCGCGGATGAACTACCGTTACAGCCTGCGCGTAAACCCATCCTCCGGAAATCTCCACCCCACGGAAACGCACCTGGCGCTCCGCAGCCTCACCGGGCTGGACGACGGGCTCTATCATTACCGCGCTGACATCCACGCGCTCGAACAGCGCGGCCGCGGCGACTGGGCCACTCCGATGGCCCAAGCCCTCAAGCTGCCCTGGGCGGCCGAGGCCCCGCTCATCGTGGCGCTGACCTCGGTGTTCTGGCGCGAGGCGTGGAAGTACCGCGACCGCGCCTACCGATACTGCTGCCACGACTTGGGCCACGCGTTGATGAGCCTCCTGCTCGCGGCGCGTGGGCTGGGGTTGCCGGGCGGCGCGGTGGCACAGTTCTGCGATCCGCGGCTCGCGCGCACACTCGGCCTCGCCGAAAGCGACGAAGCGCCGATGGCCTTCCTGGTCTTCCGGACACCGCCGGGAGCTTTTCCTCCGACAGCTCCCACGCGCGAGCCGCAGGTGCAGCAGGAGCCGGAGACGCTCGGGGGAATGCCCAACCAGCTCTCCGAGGAAGAGGTGCCCTACCACCTTTTGCTCGGGATGCACCGCTCGACGGTTTTGCCCGGTCCCGCGGATCCGTTGCGCGTGCTCAAGGAGGAGCGCGGGCCGGGCGCGGTTTCCCCGCCGGCGTTGGCGGAGCCTCGGCGCGATGCGCCACTCGGGGCGGTGGTTCGCCGGCGGCGCTCGGCGCTCGATTTCGATCCCACCGCGCCGCCGATGGACCGCGCTGACTTTGAGCAGTTGCTGGATTTCGCGACGCGCGACTGGCTGGCCGACTGGCGCGGGAACTTCAGCCACGCGGCGGAGCGAGGATCGGCTGGCCGGGACTTCGTCACGCTCTACCTCCACGTCCACCGCATCCGCGGCCTCGAGCCGGGCGTCTATCGCTGGCATACCGCCGAGCGCCGGCTTGAACAGCTCCATCGCGGCAGCGTCGAGCGCGTTGCCGCCTACCTCAGTCTCGAACAGCAGCTTGCCGGCAACGCCTGCTTCGCCATTTCCATGATTGCGGACCTGGAGGCCGCGGCGCACCTATTCGGCAACCGTGGCTACCGCTACGTCCACTTCGAGGCTGGCGCAATTGGCCAGCGGCTTTACGTCGGCGCGGAAGCCCTGGGCTGGAACGCAACCGGGATTGGCGCGTTCTACGATGACGATGTGCACCGCTACCTCGGCTTCCTTGAAGAAGGCGAAACGCCGGTCGCCGCCTCCGTAGTCGCGGCCGAGCAAGCGGCGCTGGTCATGTTCGGCTCGCCCGCGAGCCGGGCGGCGCGGAGCGCAAGAGCACGCGACGCCGACAGTACTCCGGTCATTTCCGAATCTGGCGAAGAATCCGTCGGCGTCTCTACGGCATCACCCGAGCCGGCCGAAAACCAAGGCCCACCGCGCGATCCCCGCTCGCTTCCCCGGCAGGTGATTTATCACTTCGCCGTGGGTCGCGCCGTTCCCGACCCGCGCCTCGCTGCGCCGGTTGCGGAATCGGGGCGAGAGCACTAGCTCAGCCGGATGGAGTCCCCCTGCGGCCGCCGCCCGCGCCGCGCGGCGTTTCCCTGGGAATCAGCCTGCCCTTGTGGATAGTGAACTCCACTCCACGCCATTGGATGCGGTTGGAACCGAAACTCGCCACCCAGATCAAGGACCACAGGGCGTCGCGCAGCGGCACCAGCCACAGCTTCTGCCGCAGCACCGCATCTCTCAGCCCCCACACGCCGACCACCCAGGCCATCAACAGTCGCAGAACCAGGTAGCTGCCCAAGTACCCCGCCGCCACCGTCGCCGAGCGCGACACCGCCGCGGCGGCCAGCGCCCAGGGCAGGCCGTGCGTAAACAACATGCCCGCATGCCCGCCGGGCCGGACGTTGCGCACGCCGATGGCCCAGCGCAACTCGTGTTTCACGTACTCGCCGAAGCTCTGCTCGGGAATCACCAGCCGGACCGTGTAGGGGATCAGCTCCACGCGGTAGCCGCGCGCGGCGATGCGTCTGCCCAGCTCGTAGTCGTCGGAATGGCAGTCCACCATGGCCTCGAACCCGCCGATTTCGGCCAGGCGCTCGCGGGTGGTGGCCATGGTCGCGCCCACGGTGAACTTCACCCCTTCCAGTTGCCACGCCACCAGCGCCCCCGCCCAGAACTCCGACGCCGCGCCGACGGCATCGAGCATCGCGCCAAGCCGCTTATTCGCCAGCCCCCGGTACAGTGTGGTCGCCGCGCCCACCTGGGGATCGCGGAACGCCGCCGCCACGGCGCGCAGGTAGTCGGGGCCAACGCGCACGTCGCTATCGCTGATCACGTACAGGGAGTACCGCGCCTCGCGCACCAGCCGGCAGAGTTTGCAGACCTTGCTGCTGGCCCCCAGCTCTTCGGCGCCGACCAGCAGGCGAATCGCCCGCTGCGGAAAATTTCCCATGAGCTTGCGGATGATGGGGATCGCCGGGTCGTCCGCGTCGCTGACGCCGAACAGGATTTCGTACTCGGGGTAGTCCAGCCGGCAGAAACTTTCGAAATTTTCGTAGGCTTCCCGGTCCAGCCCGCGGACCGGCTTGAGGATGCTGACCGGAGGCGCAAAGTCGCCGGGCGGCGGCTCGCGCCTTTGCGAAAAGAAGCGCAGCGCGGAGTAGATGCCGAGCAGGTAGTAGGCGAACGGGGCGCAGGCAAAAACCAATACCAGCCAGCGCCACGCCGTCAGCGTCATCCAGAAATCCTTCTCGCCGCTCCTCTATCCGGCCCAGGCCAGGGCCACGCCCAGGCAGACCAGGAGCACTCCAGCCCAGCGCGTGGCGTTCAGCCGTTCGCGCAAAAACAGCTTCGCGCCCAGCGCCCCGGCCACGTAGGCCAGCGAAGTCGCCGGGACCACGAAACTGACCGGGTACCACGACAGCATGGTCAAGAACCCGTAGAACGACACCGTCATCAGGCCCAGCCCGAGCCACAGCCAGCTCACGCGGAATGCGCGCCCCACAAACCGCAGGATGGACCGCGGGCGGAAGTCGGTCGCCTCGCCCAGCAGCTTCATCGCGTGGGTCAGGCTGATTTCTCCGCCCGTGCCGGTGACCACCACAAGCATCAAGATGAGCCCGGTGCGCATCTCAACTCGTCTGCGAAGGCTCGGTCGTCCGCGCCGGCGTGCGGCTCACCAGCACGACTCCGGCGAAGATCACCGCGATGCCGGCCCAGCGCGCCGGGGCCACCCGCTCGCCCAGGAACAGGTAGCCCAGCAGCGGCACCAGCGCATATGCCACCGCCGAGAACGGCATCACGAAACTGTAGTCGGCCCAGGAAAGCACCAGCATGTGGCAGAGGAAAAACAGCAGCATGCACGCCACGCCCAGCCACACCGTTCCGCTCGATAGAATCTGGATCGCTCCCGCCTCAATCGAGGCCACGTGCGAAAGGTCCAGCTCGCCGATCTCCTTCATGCCCTTGCTCAGCAGCGTGTTGCCCACCGAGCCCAGCAACACCATCAGGAACAAGCAGACGTAGGTTTTGATTTTTAGGACTTTGTGGGAGCGCATCTCGAGTGCGGGCTTGGGCGCGTCATTCCGGAAGGAGGCATTCGCCGCCGCGTTCCCCGCTCGCCTGTGGAAAGCGAAACTTCCCCGGCGCATCCGTTCCCGGCGCCGGACCCGGGGCCGCTTCGGCCGCCCGCGCCGTCTTCTTGTGCTCGTGCAAAAACTTGAAGAATTCCACTCCCTCGCGCAGCCGCCGCCGCATCACTTCGGGGTCGCGCAGCATTCCGCCGAACAGCGAGAACATCTTGCGCGGCCGGAAATAGAACTTCCGGTAAAACTCTTCCACCGAATGGAAGATCACCGTCGAGTTCAGCCCGGGATAATTCAGCGCGGCCACCTGCACGCCGTGCGCGTCCACCAGCTCGCCCGTCTGGATTTGCAGCCAGCCTTGCTCCTCCGCCTGGCGATACAGCTCGGTGCCCGGATAGGGCGCCGCCAGCGAGACTTGGATCGTCTCCGGCTCGATTTCGCAGGCAAAGCGAATCGTCTCGCGAATCGTCTCCGGCGTCTCCCCCGGCAGGCCGAGGATGAACGTGCCGTGAATCGTGATACCGAGCTCCTTGGCATGGCGCGAAAACTCCCGCGCGATGTCCAGGCGAATGCCCTTCTTGATGTTGTTCAGAATTTTCTGATTGCCTGATTCGTAACCCACCAGCAGCAGCCGCAGCCCATTCTCTTTCAGGACCTCGAGCGTTTTGCGCGGCACGTTGGCCTTGGCGTTGCACGACCACCTCAGCCCCAGGCGCCCCAGGCGCCGCGCAATCTCTTCCGCGCGCGGCAGGTCGTCGGTAAACGTGTCGTCGTCGAAGAAAAACTCCCGCACCTGCGGAAAGTATTTCTTGGCCAGCGCCATCTCGGCTTCCACGCTCTGCGCGCTGCGCACCCGGTAGCGGTGCCCGCCCAGCGTCTGCGGCCACAGGCAGAACGTACACTTCGAGCGGCAGCCCCTGCCGGTGTACAGCGACACGTAGGGATGCTGCAGGTATCCGATGAAGTAGTTCTCGATCGTCAGGTCGCGCTTGTAGACGTCCACGACGTAGGGCAGCGCGTCCATGTCCTCGATGGGCGCCCGCGGCGGCGTGAACGCCACCCGGCCGTTTGCGCGGTAGGCGATGCCCGGCACCTCGCGCAGCGGCTTCCGCGACGCCACGTCCGCGCACGCGTAGTCGAACTCGCCCACCGCCACCCAGTCCACTGCGGGCGCCGCGTTCATGCACTGCATCGGCAGCACGGCCACGTGCGCTCCGACCATGCCCACCACAATCTTTGGATTTTCTTCTTTGAGTCGCGCGGCAAACCGCGCGTCGTTGGCGAACGAGGGCGTGCTCGTGTGCAGCACCGCCAGCTCATACCCCTTCGCCAGCGGAGCCAACTGCTCCACCGTCAGCCCGTCGGGGGGCGCGTCAATCAGCCGGCTGCCGGGGATCATCGCCGCGGGCTGCGCCAGCCACGTCGGATACCAGAACGAGCGAATCTCCCGCCGCGCCTGATACCGCGAGCCCGCGCCGCCGTCGAAGTTCTCAAAACTCGGCGGGTTCAACAGCAGAGTTTTCATCACTTCGGGCAAAATCCGCCACCTTCCATGTCGGGCGTGGGCCTAGGCGTGTTACCTTCCCCTGAACTAGAGGCCTGCTATCTTACTCGAAATGGCTCCCCGACCCCAAGAAAAGCTTTTCCGCTGCCGCTATCGCAACAACCGGGCCAGTTGGCCGGTGCTGCGCAGGACCTCAAGCTGGACCTTCTGGCGCTCGTAGTCGGCCTCGAGGAACGCCAGCCACGTGTCGCTCTCGGCCAGACGCGATTTTTCCAGGTCCCGCAGGCTGGCGCGGCCCTCCTGAAACTGCGATTGGAGCACGCGGAGACTCTCCTGCGCGAGTTGCAGTTCCAGGCGCGCCACCTCCCGGGCGGCGTCCAGCTCCCGCGAGCGGCGCGCCTGCCGGCGGACCTCGATCTCCAGGGCGCGGCGCTTGGCTTTCAGCGCCAGCTCCGCGGCGTTCAGGTCCGTGCGCGCCAGCGCCACCGCCGCGGAGGTGCGCGCGCTGAACAGCGGAAACCTCACCTGCACGCCCACGTTCACGTTGTGCCGCTGGAAGCGCCTGAAGAATTCGTCGAAATTGTTGACCCGGCTCAGCAGGCTGTACTGGCCGCCCAGGTCCAGCGTGGGGATGTAGCCGCCGCGCTCGCCCTTCAGCCGGTGTTCCCGGGCGCGACGCTCCGCTTCGGCCAGCTTCAGCTCCGGGTTATTCGCCAGGGCCAGGTCCAAAAGCTCCGCCACGGGCGGCTCGGGCACCGCGGGGAGTTCCTCCGCAGCCACCTCGATGCGCTCGTCCGCCGGGATGGCCATCGAGTTGCGCATCTCGCCCTCCAGTGCCTCTTCCTGGCCTTCAAGTTGTGCGATGCGCTGTTCAATCCGCGCCGAAGCGAGCTGCGCCCGCGTGACCTCCAGGGGCAGCTCGAACCCTGCGGCCGACCGCTCGCGGGTGACGTCCGCGATCTTTTGCGCGCTCGTGCGCTCTTTGCGCAGCAACTCCAGCGCATGGCGCACCTTGGCCAGCTCCAGGTAAGCCGAGGCCGCGCGCACGATCACGGCGTCGCGCGTTCGCTCCACCTCGAACTGCTGACCCCGGGCGTGCTCCTGCGCCGCCCGGAGCTGCCCGCGCAGCGGCGGATTCAGCAGCGTCTGCACGTAGACGACGTTGAAAATCGAAGGCGCCGATCCACCCGGCGTCTGCGGGATGCCGAAGGTGTACCCGGCGCCGGAGCCTGCGAAGAGGTTGGGGCGGAAGTCGGCGCGGCCCACCTCTGCCGCTTGCTCGGCCATTGTCTGCTGCAAACGCGCCAGGGCGAGCTCGCGGCTGTTCCGCACCGCCAGAGCCACAGCCTGCTTCAGGCTGAGCTTCTCGCTTGGCCCAGGCTCCTGTCCCCAGGCCGCCGCCGCGAGGCACACAATTCCGGCGAGAACCACTGCACTGCGTTTTGTGATGGTCTGCTTCATCCTGTTCATAAGCGTCCTCATCCCTGCGAGAATGGCCTTGCCTTCACTTGCCTTGCCTCCGCTCCGGCGAGCCGGCGAGAACCACTTCCGCGGCGCTCCCGGACTTTGCTCTGGCCTCGCGGAATTTAGATTGTAGCGGAATACCTGCCGGCTTGCGGGTCCATTCTCCGGCGCGCGGGGGGCGCAGTGGGAGCGGCAAGCTTCGGTGTTGGAACGGAAAGCCTGTGATAGGATTCGTCCGGCATTCTAGCTTTCCCGCGGGCGCCGGTTTCCGAGCGCGCCTCGCACGACTCGAAGTCGAAGGGAGGATTACCGGCTCCATGTTCGGGCTCCAGCTCTTCGCACTGGCCTTGCAAACGCACCACATGCATGAGGCACCCCAGCCATCCACGCCGGATCTCGATTCGCTGTTCAATCATCACCTGGCCGGGGGGTTGGTCATCCTCGTGGCCCTCTTCAGCTACGTCGAGCGCACCCAGATCGCCGAGCGCCGCTGGGTCAGGTATTTGTGGCCGCTGCCCTTGTTGTTCCTGGGAGTCTTTCTGATGATGTACAGCGACAACCCGCAGTTCTGGCCCTTCGGCTTCTCGCGCTGGCTGCCCGATCCCGCCGCCGTGCAGCACAAAATTTTTGCGCTGGTGGCGATTCTCCTGGGGCTTATCGAGCTGTTCCGGCGCACGGGGCGGCTGACGCACCCGGCCTGGCCGCACGTGCTGAGCGTGTTGATGCTCGGCGCCGGGGTCTTTCTTTTCATGCATCGCGGCGACCATCACTCGCATGTCATCCACGTCGAGCACATGTGGATGGGCACAGAGGCCGTGGCCCTGAGCCTCACCAAGATTGTGGCCGACCTCCGCCCGCGCATCCGCTGGCTGGGACTGTATGCCGTGCCCGCGCTGCTGCTCGCCCTGGGATTGCAATTGTTCTTCTACGTGGAGTGAAGCGGCGCCGCCCGCTTTATTCGTAGCGCAGCGATTCGGTGGGCTGCAACCGGGCGGCCTTGTTGGCGGGCAGGTAGCCGAACAGGATTCCCGTCGAGCAGGAAACCAGGAACGCCACCACCACCGACAGCCAGGAGACCGGCACGCGCAGGTTGCCCGGCAGCAGCGGCTGGATCAGCACGGGGATGCTCACGCCGATCAGGATGCCCGCCACGGCGCCCGCGCCGCTGATCAGCACCGCTTCCAATAGGAACTGCAAGAGGATCTCGCGGCGGGGCGCGCCGATGGCCCGCCGGATGCCGATCTCCCGCGTCCGCTCGGTGACCGTCACCAGCATGATGTTCATGATCCCCACGCCGCTGATCAGCAGCGCGATGAACGCGATCACCAGCAGCACCACCGTCAGCGCTTGCGAGATTCTCTTGGCCGCGTCCAGGATGGCGCTCAGGTTCTGCACGTCATAGACGGCGCCCGCCGGGTGCCGGCTGCGCAAGATGGCCTCCACCTGCCGGGTCACTGAGATCACATCCTCGGGGCTGCGCGCCTGCGCATACAGCACCCGGATGACGTCTTCTCCCGTGTAGTTCTTCATCAGCGAAAACGGGATGATCACCGATTCCCGCTGGATCTCCGAGAGGCCGAACGTGGCCACGCGCTCCTTGAACACCCCGATCACGGTGAAGTTTACTTCGCTCACCCGGACGTTCTTGCCCACCGGATCCTCGAAGGGAAAGACCCGCTTGGCCAGCTCTTCGGTGAGCAGGCAGACTCGGCTCCGCGACTGCATGTCGTCGGCGTCAAAGAACCGCCCGCGGAGAATGACCAACCGCCGGATCGTTTGGAAGCCCTCGGTGACGCCCACAAAACTGATGGGGCGCTCCACCCCGGCAACAATCACCGCCTGGCGCATCTCCCGGGTGCCCGCCACGGCCACCACCTGCGGGATTCCCCTCACCGCCTCCATGTCCCCCAGGTTGATCTCGTAGCTGAGCGCCATGGCCTGCCCGGGGCTGCGCATGTATTCGGCGTAGACCAGATTCGAGCCCACGCTTTCGATCTGCGCGATGACGTAGCGCCGGCCCGTCAGCGCCACCGTCACCACCAGCACGATGCACGCGCTGCCGATGACTACCCCGAGCGTGGTGAGGAAGGCGCGGACCTTGTTGGCGCGCAAGGCATCGAAGGCGACGATGAGCGTTTCGCTGCGCAGCATGGCCATCGGAGCGGCTCCCCTTTCAGACTATAGCAAACCTGCGGCGAAAAAAACCGCGGCGGCGTCCGCCGGACCTGCGCGCCGCCCGCTCGCTGCGGTTTGACGCGCTCGGTCGCGCAAGATACAGTTCCCCTCCCGATGCCGCAAAACGACGAGGCCGGCATCCTGCCAGCCCTCCGGGGGCGCAACACCCGCGACGCCCTTCTCTTGCTGGCGCTCACCGCCGGCTCCGTGCTCCTCCACGGCTATCATTATGGACACCAGGACGGCGCCGTCTGGCTCCCGGCCATCAAGAAAAGCCTCGACCCCGCTCTCTACCCCTACGATTCGTTCTTCTTCCTCGCGCAGACGAAACTCACTCTATTCGACAAGCTGGTGGCCTTTTCGGTGAAGTCTGCGCACGTGCCGCTCGACCTCGGCGTCTTTCTCTGGCACCTGCTTACCATTTTCCTCGTGCTGCTGGGCTGCTTGAGATTGGCGCGCCGATGCTTTGCCCGGCCGGCAACGCAATGGGCTGCGGTGACCTCCATTTGGGCGGCCCGCCTGCTTCCCATCGCCGGCACGCGCCTCAATTTGATGGACCGTTATCTCCATCCGCGCGACCTGGTCACCGGCATTCTCCTGTTTGCCCTGGTGGACGTACTGGACCGCCGGCTCATGGCCCTGGCCTGGCTGGCCTTGGCTGCCATCCTGCACCCCACCATGGCCCTGTTCGGAGCCTTCCATCTAGCAGTCCAAGCCTGGAAGCTGCCCGTGCGCCTTGCGTCCGTGCTGCTGGTCCTGCCCTTCGGCGGAATTCTCTGGGGACTGGCGCACAAAGAGGCCTGGCGCGAGGTGCTCGCCACGCGCACGTTTCTTTTCCCCTCGCAGTGGCGCTGGTACGAGTGGCTCGGCGTCGTCGTGCCGCTCGTCCTTCTCGCCTGGTTCGCTCAGGTCGCCCGGCGAGATGGCGGCAGATTGGTGGAGCATCTTTGCCGGCGCCTGGTTCTGGCCGGCATCCTCGGCGTGGCCGGCTGGCTACTCATCAGCGCGCTGCCTGCTCTCGTGCGGCTCCTCCCCGCCGAGCCCATGCGCACGCTGCACCTTCTCTATATTTTGTTCGTGTTTCTCGGCGGCGGCCTGCTGGGCCAGCACGTGCTCCGCGACCGCCCAGGCCGCTGGCTGCTTTTTCTGTTGCCGGTTTGCCTGGCCTTCTTCGCTTCCAACCGCCTCTTCTATCCCTCGAGCCCTCACATCGAATGGCCGGGCCGGCTTCCCCGGAACGCTTGGGTCGAGGGCTTCGACTGGGCTCGGCAGAACACTCCGCGGAATGCCCTGTTCGCGCTCGACCCCATGCACATGAAGCGCGCGGGAGAAGACTCGCGCGGCTTTCGCGCCTTCGCCGAGCGCAGTATGCTGGCGGACGCTGTGAAAGACTCTGCCGTGGCCGCCAACTTCCCTGAGCTGGCTGATGCCTGGCTCGATCAGGTGCGCAGCCGGGAGCGCTGGCGCGAGTTCACTGCCGAGGATTTCCGCGGCCTCCGGCGCAAGTATGGCGTCACCTGGGTGGTGCTGGAGCGTCGCGCTGACCCTCGCTCGCCCGGCGCGGCGGGACTTCCCTGCCCCTACGCGAACGATGCTGTGATGGTCTGCCGGGTCGAGTAGCGCACCCTATGGCGAACACACAATCTTCTGACCCAGCCGGCGGCGCGCCCGGCAGCGGGCGCGGAAAGCCGGCCGGCGCTCCTCGCGAGCCATGAAAAAGGCAGCCTGCATTGTTCTACCCGCTTACATGGAAGCCCAGAATCTGGACCTCCTGCTGCCCCGCATCTTCGCTCAGCAGGAAAAGATCCCCACCCACGAGTTGCACGTGCTCGTGGTGGACGACAATTCCCCCGACGAGACGCAGGCCGTGGTGGCGCAACTCAGCACAAAATACCCTCGCCTGCACCTGCTCACCGGAGAGAAGAAGGGCCTGGGCGTAGCCTACCAGCGCGGCATTGCGCACGCCCTGGCCGAGCTCCGCCCCGACCTGATCTTCGAGATGGACGCCGACCTCCAGCATGATCCGGCCCTGCTGCCGCAATTCATCCACTTGTGCAATGAGGGTTACACCCTGGTGATCGGCTCGCGGTTTGCCCCCGGCGGCGCCACGCCCGATTTTCCCCGCTACCGCAAATTCTTGAGTCACCTGGGCAACCGCCTGGCCCGCTTCGCGGGCGGCTTGCCCGCACTCCGCGATTGCACCTCCGGATACCGCTGCATCAAGGCGGACCTGCTCGCCCGCTGCGATCTCCACCATCTGGGCAGCCGTGGATACGCATTCCAGACCGCGCTGCTCTCCGAACTGTTCCACCACGGCGCCCGCGCTACGGAAATCCCCATCATCTTTTCGGACCGCATTCATGGCCGGTCCAAGCTCTCCCCGCGCGACTACTTCGAATTTCTGCTCACTTTGGTCAAGCTGCGGCTCAGCGCTAAGCGCAGACGCTCGTCGCCAGGCGGCTCGCCCGCCGGATGAGGTTGCCTCCCCGGCCGCGAACTCTCTGCGGCCCCTCGGCCGGCGGCCAGCGTCATGTGCGGTCATTCTTTGCCCCTCGCGGCGCTTTCGGTTGCAGCCAGCGGGCTAGGCTGCGGCCTTCCATCGTCGTCCACATGATAAGCCCCGGGCCGCCCACCAGCAGCTCTCTCACTCGCTTCACCAGGGCCAGGGCCAGGGAAATTTCCGGGGTCAGGCCCAGCCTCGCTCCGAGCAGCACAAACCCGCCTTCCTGGACTCCCAGCCCGCCGGGAATCACGAAGGCGGCGCTGCGCACGGCGTTGCTCAGGCTTTCCAGCACCAGCGCCTGCGCGAAGCTCACCGGCGCGCCCAAAAAGTATAGCGCCAGCCAGGTCTCGCCGGTGTGCAGCAGCCAGGCAAGCATCCGCCAGCCGGCGCTCATCAGTAGCCTACCCCCCTGCCCGTAGAGCGCCGCCACCTTGCGGTCGAGTTCGCTGGCGTCGCCCGCCAAACTTTCCCCGATGCTTCCCCCCACAAGCGCTCGGAGTATCCCGGCCATCTTGCGGAACACGCTCAGCCGCTGGACAACATAAAAGCCGGCGATGCCGAGCGCAGCCACCAGCAGGCCGAGGAGCCAGCCGCGGGCGTCGCCCTCGGCGGCGCCTCCCCGAATGAACAGCCACACCCCCAGCAACGTGTACAGGAGCTGGGTGATCACCCCGAGGGTAAAGTCCACAACCACCGTCGCTCCGGCCTCCGCGCCGGATTGCCCCAGGCGCGCCGCCAGGCGGGCGCGCTCGACGTCGCCGCCCACCTGCGCCACCGGCAGCAGGCTGTTGATCGCTTCGGCGATCCAGCGCAACCGAAACAGCGAGCCTGTTGCCGGGCGCAAGGGCCCGGGAAACAGCACGCGCCAGCCCGCGGTATCCGCGGCGAGGGTGACGAAGCGGTAGAGCGACACCCAGAGGAGTCCCCAGCCCGCCACACCCACCGCCGCGGCCAGTTGGGCAAAGCCGTAATGGTGCAGGAGGAGGACGAACAGGATGGTTCCGCCGGCGAAGGCCAGAAGCGTGGCGCGCTTCATTTTCCCGGCTGGCACTTCTGCATGCGCTTCACGGCCGCTTGGACGGTCTTGTTGTGGGGGTTCAATTCCAGGGCCTTGTGATACTCCGCGCTGGCCTCCGGGCACTTCCTCTGGTTCTCGTAGAGCCGCCCAAGCCACTCGTGGGCCTCGGCGTGTGAGGGAAGATCGCTGCGCCGCGGCACCGTGGCCAGGTAGGTTTTCAGCCACTGCTCGGCTTCCGCCGGGCGATTCCCCGCCAGCACGCGCGCCACACCGCGGTAATAACTCAGCCGGCGGTCGGAAGCATCCACGCGCGCAGCTGCCTCCACGACAGCTTCCATGCCTTCGGCGTTCTTGCGCTTCAAATAGAAGTCGGCGGCCTCGAAATAGGGGTCCACACGCTGGGGCTTGGCCTCGAGCGCCTGGCGAAATTCCTGCTCCGCCAGCTCGGACTTCTTCCGCTCCATCCAAAACCAGCCGCGCACCACATGGCCTTCGATGGGGTCCACGGCGGCGACGGCCTCCACTTGCCGCTCCGCCTTGTCCTCGCCTCCGCCGACGATCCCCGGCGCGCGCACGTAAAACTCGATCAGGTCGTGCTGCGCCGGGAAGTTCGCAGGGTTCAGGCGCACGGCCTGTTCAAACTCGTGTCGCGTCTTTCTGGCCAGGCCAAAACCGGAAAACCAGCCGGCCTGCTCGGCCTTGCGGCCAAAGGCCCGGCCGAGCCACAGGTGATAGAGGGAATTGCCGGAATCGAGCTCGACGGCGCGCTCGGCGCTGGCGATGGCCCGGTCGAAGTCGTGCAGCTCGAAGTAGCACCGGGCCAGCCGGTAGTGGATCTCCGCTTCCTTCGCTGCCGGGGCGCCCCCGGGGGTTGCTTCCTTGGCTTTCGCCTCGAGCACGGCGCGAAGCGCCGCCGCGGCCTGCTGGTAATTGCCGGCGTCAAACAACCGCCAGGCCTCATCGATGGGCCCGTTTTCGGCGGAAGCGAGGGGGGAAACCACCAGCGCGGCCAGCAGCACGAGCCGCGAAACAATTCGGGAGCGGGCGGAGCTTGCCCGGTGCGCCCGGGCGAACATCCTCCTTCTCATTCCGCTACACGGGCGGCCATGCCATCCCGCAACTCCACGTCGCCCGGCAGCGCGATGGTCTCGCCTCCGTGCAGGCCGTCCAAGACCTCATATTTCGTGGCGCTGGCGATGCCCACCTTGATTTCGCTCTTCTGCAGCCGCGTGCCCAGCGCCAGATCCTGCACCAGGAAAACGTAGCGGCGCGTCCCTTCGATCTGCACTGCCCCCCGGGGCACCACCAGGGCATTCCTGCGCTCCCGCAGATGGATGCGCACGTTCACATTGATGTTGGGCAACAACTCAATCTTTTCGTTCCGCACCGAGCAGAGCAATTCGCCCACGCTGCGTGCGCCGCGAGCCACCACCTGCTTGGGGATCTGCTCGGTGCGCCCCTCCCAGACCTGGCTGGGCAGTGCGTCCCAGGTGATCTCGACTCTCTGGTCGCGCTCGAGCCCGCCGAGGTCGGGCTCGTCAATAAACGCGCGGACGCGTACCTGGCGCAGGTCGGCCAGCTCCGCCAGCAGGTCGCCCACCCGCACGAAGTCTCGCTCCCGCACCGGCAGCGAGTAGAGCGTGCCGTCCACCGGCGCGATGACGCGGGCCGAGCGGACCTTCTCCTCAAGCGATCGGATCTGGTCGCGGAATTGGTTCACCAGCAGCGCGACGCGCTCGACCTCGAGCTTGTTCCTCCGCAGGAACTCCTCTTTGGTCTTTTGCAGGCGCTGCCAGTCGGCTTCCGCGCGCTCCAGGGCGGTCTGGCTCTGCAGGAGCTCCGCTTTTGTCGCCGCCTGCTTGGCCACCAGGCGCTCGAGCGCATCCCGCTCCCGGCGGAGCTGGGCGCGCTCCGCGTCGGCCTTGCGGATATCGCTCTCCAGCCGGGCCAGTTCGTCGGCGCGGCCGCCGGCGCGGGCGCTTTGCAGGTCATCCTGGGCGGCCACCAGTTGCCCCCGGGCACGGTGCAGCTCGGCGCGCACGTCGTCAACCACCAGCGTCAGCAGCAATTGCCCGCGCTTCACCGCCTGGCCTTCCACCGCCAAGACCTTCTCGACAAACGTCGGAGACTGCGCTCGGATGGAGTACGGCATGATGGCCTCGACCTTGCCGTTGCTCGACACAGTGGCGTTCAGATTTTCGCGCGCCACCTTCACCACCGCCACTCGCGGCACGGGCTGCCGGCCGCTCAACTTCACCAGGCCGAAGACCGCGACGACCACGGCGCCCACCAGCACCCAGAACCATTTTTTCCCCCACCAGTTCATCCGCGCTCCTGACGCCCGGGAGGACTCCGCCGGACGCCGTCCCACTGGCACATTCTATCGTGCCGATAAAAACCGTCGCATTCTAGCAAAGAGTTGCGGCGCTTGCCTATGCTCCGCGCCGCCGCGGCGGGCTCCCGCACTAGACCTGATGCTATACTGTCGCGGGGAGATGCCGAAAGCTTTTTTGCCATGCCCACTGTCTTCGTGATCTCGCAGGACTGGTCGCTGCGCGCCACCGTGCGCGCCGAGCTGCTCCACGCCGGCGTGGAAGCCCTGGGGATGGAATCGCCGGACGACCTGGCGCAAGCCCTCGCGCAGGGGAGGGCGCCTTCCCTGGTGGTGCTGGACGCGCGCGGCCAGGGCTCGGCGCTCTCTGCCCCCCTCGCGCGGGCAGCGCTGTCCAACCTGGCGCGGCGCGTGCCGCTCGTCGTAGTGGCTTCGCGGGTTGAGCCGGCGCCGGTGCTCGAAGGTGTCGCGGCTTTGCTTTACCGACCGCTGCGCGTGGGCGAGATTGTTGCCTGCGTTCAACAGCTCCTCAAAGGCCAGGCTGCTTAGCCGATGTCGCCCGCCCCGCCCGTGATTCCTCCCTCGGTCGAGACCCCTGCTTCGCCCACCCCGCGCCTTCCCCTGGAACTTCTCCTCGCTCCGGGGCACGGCTGGTTTCGCGCCCTGCGGCACGTGGAGTACCGCGTCTTCTGGACCGGCAACTTCGTTTCCAACATCGGCTCGTGGATGCAGAACGTGGCGCAGGGCTGGCTGGTGCTGCAGCTCACCAACTCGCCGTTCTGGCTGGGCCTGGTGGGATTCGCCCAGCAGACCCCCGCGCTCATTTTCTCGCTACTGGGAGGAGTCATCGCCGATCGCGCTTCGCGCCGCCGCCTGCTCCTCGCCACGCAAGCCACCATGATGCTGCTAGCCGTGGCGTTGGCCGTGCTCACCCACCTCCAGTGGGTCAGCGTGCGGCAAATCCTGGTCATCGCCTTCCTCGCCGGCACCACCATGGCCTTGAATGCGCCCACCTACCAGGCAGCCATCCGCGACCTCGTGCCCCGCGAGGACACCCTCAACGCCATTGCCCTGAATTCCATCCAGTTCAATATGTCCCGGGTGCTGGGGCCATCACTCGCCGGCTTCACCATCGCCGGGCTGGGTATGGCCGCCTGTTTCTACCTGAACGCGCTGAGCTACGTGCCGCTGCTGTTTGTGATCACTCGCGTCGCATTTCCGCCTCGCGAGCCTCGCGAAGCGAACTCCATCTTTGCTGACGTTGCCGAGGGCTTTCGCTATGTGCGCGAACACCGCTCCATCTTCCTTCTGGTGCTGATGGTGGGCATGGTCAGCATGTTCGGCCTGCCCTACCTGGTCATGATGCCGGCGTTTGCCCGCGATGTCCTCAAGGTGGGCGCAAAGGGCCTGGGCTACTTGGTGGCCGCCGCGGGCGCCGGAGCGCTGCTCGGCGGCATCCACCTGGCCATGCTCAAGCCCCATCGCCGCCGCGGGCCTTTAGTCGTGGTCGCCGGGGTGGTCTTCTTTGCGGCCCTGCTGCTTTTCTGCTTCTCGCGCCGGCCCATGCTTTCCGCGCTGCTGCTTGCGCTGGTCGGTGGCGCGGGGGTCAGCTCGGTAGCCACCGTGAACAGTTTGATCCAGACCCTGGTGCCGGATGCCATCCGTGGACGCGTACTGAGCATGCACACCATGGCCTTCCTCGGCTTCACCCCGCTGGGCAGCCTGCTGGTGGGCGAGCTGGCCGAGCACTGGGGCACACCGGTTGCTCTCGCGCTTTCGAGCGGCTTCGCGCTGGCGCTGACCGTGGTCATCGCTTTCGCCGCGCCGGGAGTCCGCCGCTTACAGTAGCCCGCCGGGGCGGGGGGGTTGCCAGCATGTGCTAGAATCGAGCCATGAGCGAGCCGCAAAAGGGCGAGAGCAAGCCCGCCGGCCAGCCCCAGCCGGTCATCCACCGCGTCTGCATCACTTGCAACAACATGTTCCGCGTCACGCCGGAAAACTACGACGCCAAGCAGTGCTCCATCTGCCATAAGGCCTGACGGCGGCTCGTCCGCCGGTCCCAGCGCCCCCAGCCGCAACCGAAATTCAATTTCCGGTACAGTTCGGCTACAATCTGCTCCACCGCCGGTGAGCACAGCGATGAGGGTCCACAACGACTACATGACCGTGCAGACCAAGCAGCGGCGCGAGTTCCTCAACATCACGCCGAACATCAAAATGGCCATGGAAAAAAGCGGTATCCGCGATGGCATCATTCTGGTCTCCGCGCTGCACTCCAACGCCGCAGTATTCGTCAACGACGGGGAGCCGGGCCTGCTCGAGGATGTGGACGCCTGGCTGGAAAAACTCGCGCCGGACCGCGACGATTATAAGCACTCCGGGAAATTCGAAAGCAACGCCAGCGCCCACCTGCAAGGGCTGCTCGCGCATCACCAGGTGCTGGTGCCGATCAGCGACGCCAAACTCGAACTGGGGCCCTGGCAGCAGGTCATCTACGCCGATCTCGACGGCCAGCGGCCCAAGCGCATCCTCATCAAAGTGATGGGAGAGTAGCCGGCCGCGCCGGCAACCACACCACCCGCTGGACCGCCGCCGGCCTGCTCGAAGCCGAGAAGAGGTTTCTAGGGCTCAGCCAGATGGGCGATGGGAGTCAGGTCCGAGCGCCCGCCATCGGCCCCCAGGCCGTGTGATACGATTCTCCCCAATGACCCATGGTCAGCGCACGGTCTGATGTAGTTGGCAGTCTGCTTCGCCCGCCGGAGTTGCTCGCTGCGCAGAAGCAACTCGCCGGCGGCGCAATCACCACCGCAGAGTTCAAAGAGATCGAAGACAAAGCGGTGGACCAAGCCATCTCACTACAAGAGGAAGCCGGACTGGAAGTGGTCACCGACGGCGAGATGCGCCGGCAATCTTTCCAAAGCCAGATGACGGCGGCGGTCGAGGGCTTTGGCGAGCACAGCCTGGACGCGTTCTTATGGGGCGAGTGGCATGGAGAGCCGCGGATTGGGAATTGGGTTCTCGAGCGCCCTTTGCACTTGGGTGTAGTGGGCAAGCTCCGCCGGAGGCGTCATCTCTCGGCAGAGGAGTTCACCTATATGCGTGAGCGCACTCGCCGCATCGCCAAGATTACCCTGCCTTCCGCGAGCCTCTGGGTGAATTTTTGGTCGCGCCATCGCTCAGGTCACGTCTATCCGACGCTCGAGTCCTACTTGAGCGATGTGGTCGAAATTCTCCGTGGGGAGGTCGAAGAGCTGGTGCGTCTCGGCGCAACCTACATTCAAATGGATGCGCCCCAGTATGGTCTGCTCCTTGACCCCCGCACTCGAACATTCTATGAGGAGCAGGCGGGAAACATCGCCTGGTGGCTCGGACGCGCCATCGAACTCGACAATGCCGTGATGAGCGTGGCGCCCAGCGTGACGTTTGGATTTCACCTCTGCCGAGGGAATCAGGCAAGCCGATGGCTTGCGGAAGGCAGCTATGAGCCCATCGCACCCGTGCTCTTCCGAAAGATTCAAGCTCAGCGGCTATTGCTGGAATACGACGATACGCGCTCGGGCTCCTTTGCGCCGCTGCGACACGTGCCAGAGGACAAAGTGGTCGTGCTTGGCCTCGTAACGACGAAGGCCTCACGGTTGGAAACCCGGAAGGAATTGACCGAGCGGATTCGCAAGGCTGCCCAGTATGTGCCGCTCGACCGTCTGGCGCTCAGCCCGCAGTGCGGCTTCGCTTCCTCGATTCTTGGCAACCGCATCTCAGTGGAAGACCAAGAGCAGAAACTCCAGCTCGTCGCCGCAACCGCTCGGAGCGTCTGGGGCTAACGTTCCCTCTCTTAAGAAAAAAGCGGTTCTCCAAGCCAAACCCAAGCCCTCCCGCTTTCTGCCTTCTGCCTTCTGCCTTCCGCCTTCTGCCTTCCGCCTCCCTGCCCCCCAGAGTGCGCCGTGCTAGAATCCAGGTTTCGATGTCCGCCGAGCCGCTCATCTTCGTCCGCGAGCTTTCCAAGCACTACCGCACCTTCCGGCGCCGCGAAGGTCTGTGGGGCGGGCTGCAAAATCTTTTTGTCCGCGACTATCGGACCGTGAAGGCCGTAGACCGCGTCAGCTTCGCCATCGATCGCGGCGAAATGGTCGGCTACATCGGCCCGAACGGCGCCGGGAAGTCCACCACCATCAAAATGCTCACCGGCATCCTGGTGCCGACCTCCGGTGAAGCGCGTTCCAACGGTTTTGTGCCCTCGCGCCAGCGCGCCGCCTACGTCAAGACCATCGGCGTCGTCTTCGGCCAGCGCACCCAGCTTTGGTGGGACATCGCCGTGATCGAGTCGTTCAAGCTGCTCCGCCGCATTTACGACGTGCCCCAGCGCGACTACGACCAGCGCATGGAGCTGTTCAACCACATCCTCGGCATCCGCGATTACCTGCACACCCCCGTGCGCAAGCTCTCCCTCGGCGAGCGCATGCGCTGCGACCTGGCCGCGGCCCTGCTGCACAACCCGCCGCTGCTCTTCCTCGACGAGCCCACGATCGGCCTCGATGTCGTGGCCAAGGATCACATCCGGCAATTCCTGCGCGCCATCAACCAGCAGTACCACACCACTGTCCTGCTCACCACCCACGACCTCGACGACATCGAGGAGCTCTGCCGCCGCATCATGATCATTGACCACGGTCGCCTGCTCTTCGATGGCCCTCTCGCCGTGCTGAAACAAAAGCTGCTGCGCACCAAGCAGGTGAAATTTGCGCTGCGGGACAGCGATCAGGCCGCCTCGGTCAGCGCCCTCCAGCGGCTGGAGAACGACGCGCTCAAGCTCGAGCAGGTGGACGAGCTCACCTACCGCATCCGCTTCGACCGCAGCCGCGTTTCCACCGCCGAGCTGATCCGGCAGATCCTCGCCTCGGTCGAGGTGCGCGACCTGCTCATCGAGGACGAGCCCATCGAAGAAATCGTCAAGCGCATCTACGCCGGCCGCGCCCTGCAAGAGGTCGGCGCTTGAGCCCGCTGCGCCCGTGAACACCCTCGCCCAACCCGTCCCCGCGCGCCGATCGGCTTGGCAGCCGCGCCTGGCGCCCTATCTCGAGTTCACCCGCGTCGGCTTCGTGAACATACTGGCCTACCGGCTGCGCTACTACACTGGAATCGTCACCTACCTGATCAACGTCACCGTCTATTACTTTATCTGGCGCGCCGTATACGCGCCCGCGGCGGGCGCGGCGAGCGTGCTGGGCGGATATGACCTGGCGCAGATGCTCACCTACGTCTCGGTGGGCTGGATCATTCGCTCGTTTTACTGGAACACGATTGATCAGGAGATGGCTTACGAGGTTTTGGAAGGCAAGATCGCCATGGAGCTGGTCAAGCCCGTCTCCGTGCAGGCCATGTGGTTGGCGCGGGCAGTGGGCGAATCGGCCTTTCGGCTGGGGATGCTCACTGCGCCGACCGCCGTGGTTGTCGCGCTGGTCTTTCCCGTGCGGCCGCCGGCCTCGGCGCTTGCCTTCGCGCTGTTCCTCGCCGCGGTCGCCGGCAGTTTCCTGCTGATGGGCGCCATCAACTTCATGATCGGAACGTGCGCCATCCCGCTGAAGTCCATCCTTGCGCTGATCCGGGCGAAATACTGGCTGCTCGAACTGCTCTCCGGGCTCCTGGTGCCCATGAGCTTCTTCCCGGAGCCGGTGCGGCGTGTGGCGGCCTGGCTGCCGTTCCAGCACATCGCCTACACCCCGCTGCAAATCTACCTGGGCAAGCTCAGCCCGGCCCAGGCCGGGCGCGCGCTGCTCACGCAATGGATCTGGGTCGTGGCGCTGTTGTGGCTCGGCAACCTCTGGTGGCGCCGCGCCACGCGCAAGATCACCATCCACGGAGGCTAGTGTGGCCCGGCTCCGCTCGCTACAGCTTCGCCGCCACGTCACCCTGCTTCTGGTCTACTTCGTGCAGTACGTCAAGGTGCGCGTCAGCTACCGCGCCGATTTCCTCATCGGCTTGGCCACCAGCGTTGCGGCCACCGTGTTCGCGCTGGGCTTCGTTTTCGTGCTTTTCTCCAAGATCCCGCGCCTCTCGGACTGGCGCTTTGAGGAGGTGCTGTTTCTCTACGGCTTTTCCCTGATTCCTTTCGGCCTGTTCAACGTCCTAAGTTTCAACCTCTACGAGTTCGGCAGCGCCTACATCATCGAGGGAAAATTCGATCGCGTCCTGCTGCGGCCGGTGGGCTCGCTCTTCCAGGTGCTCTTCGAGACATTTCGCATCGAATCGTTCCACGAGGTGCTCCTCGGCATTGTGGTCGTCGCTTGGGCGGCGCGCCGGCTGGCCATCCACTGGACGCTCGCCGATGCCGCCCTGCTGCTCGGCTTCGGCCTTTGCGGCGGCGTAATCTACATTGCGGTCTTCCTGCTGCTGACTTCCGTAACCTTTTGGTTCGAGGACCGCATCGGCATCCACCCCCCGGCGTGGAACCTGATCGCCTTCGGCCGCTATCCGCTCTCTATTTACAGCGGCTCCATTCAATTTTTTCTGAGCTGGATCATCCCCTTCGGCTTCGCGACCTTTTATCCCAGCGTCCGCCTGCTCCACCGCGACGAATTTCACAGTTATGCGCCGCTGGTGCCCGTCGTTGCCGCGGCCTTCCTGGCGCTGGCTCTGTTTTCCTGGAGCCGGGGCGTGCGCCACTACGCTTCCACTGGCTCCTAGTGCCCCGTCCCGTAAGTTCCTGGCATTTCCCTTCAGGGGGTCAGGGCTTCAGCCCTGACATAAAGCCAATGATAGAAAGTGGGCTTTAGCCCCTGAAGAGGATGGACTTCTAGCGTAGATTGCAGGGACACAACACTAGGCCCGCTCCCCGGAAGCGCAACAAATGGGCCGCTCTCAGCGTACTTTTATAGTGAGGCGCAGATGAGGCTTGCGGCAAAGTCGGCGCTCGTACTCTTCGCGCTGCTCGCATTGCTCGCCGCGGGCGCGGGCAAGCTGCTGGGCGGCGGGGTGCTGCATCCGCGTCGCCTCGAGCTCAATGCGAAACTGGTCGCCCGCGCCGATCAAGTTTTTGCGCGCGTCGGCGCGTGGCGCGAGGATTTCGACGTCCGCGCCCCTGACGGCGTCCTGCTGCGCGGCTGGAAGGTCCGGCCCCGGCAGCCCAACGGCGACTGGGTGCTGCTCTTCCACGGCGTAGCCGACAACCGCGTCGGAATGCTGGCCTATGCCGAATTCCTGCTGCGCGCCGGCTATAGCGTGCTGCTGATGGACGCGCGCGCCCACGGCGCAAGCGAAGGACAGATGGCCACCTACGGTTGGAAGGAGCGCTACGACACGCGCGCCGTCGTGGACGCGCTCGAATCCAGCGAGAAGCCGCGGCGCCTGTTCGCCCTCGGCGAATCGATGGGCGCCGCGATTGCCCTGCAATCGGCGGCCGTCGAGCCGCGGATTGCCGGCGTGGTGGCCGAAGCCGCTTTCAGCGACCTGCGCGAAGTCTCTTACGACTACGCCGGCTTGCGCATCAGCCCCTGGTTGGGCAGGACCATTTTCCGCCCCGCCGAATTCGTCGCCTTGGGCAGCGTGGAGAAGCGCGGCGGATTCAAGGCCGAAGACGTGTCTCCGCAGAGGGCCGTGGCCCAGCGCGCGTTTCCCATCCTGCTGATCTGCGGCGCCCATGACCGCAACATTCCTTGCCGCCATTCGCGGCGCATCCTCGCCGCGGCCGTGGGACCGAAACACCTCTGGGTGGTCCCCGGGGCGGGCCACACCGCCGCTCTCGGCCAAGCCCCGGAGGAATTCGAGCGGCTGGTGCTCGCCTTCTTCGATTCCGTGCCCCTCGCCCGGTAGTGGTCGCAGAACTCCCGCCGGCGCAGTTTCATGCCGGAGGAACAGGGCGGGCAGGAACGCATGCCCTCCCGGTCAGAGGACCTTTAGCACAAGCAGCACGCGGTCGTCCTCCTGGCCGCCGCGAGTGAAGTTCCCCACTTCATCCAGAATGCTCTCGACGATGCGCTGCGCCGGGGAGTCCCGACGGCGCCGCACCGCCTCCACCAGCCGCTCGCGGCCGTACTCCTCGTCTTGGGCGTCGGTGGCCTCGGTGATGCCGTCCGTGCAGGCCACGACGATGTCGCCGGGCTCGAGCGCGATCAGCCCGCGCTTGTAAACCACATCGGGGAGAAGCCCCACCACCGTGCCGCCCTCTTCCAGAGCGACGCTTTCGCCCGCCGCCCGCACCACCACCGGCGGCACGTGCCCCGCGTTGACGTACTGCAGGGCGCGGTTGTGCTGGTCGAGCAAGCCGACAAACATGCTCATGTACTTCTTCGCGCGGGTATCGGACAGCATCACGCGGTTGATGGCCGCCAGCAGGCGCTCCACCGCGTGCAGGTGCGTCACCAACGCGCGCAGCGTGGCTTGCAGGTTCGCCATCACCAGCGCCGAAGCCACCCCCTTGCCCTCCACGTCAGCCACCGCGATCAGCAGGTTTTCCGGGTCCAGCGGCACGAAATCGTAATAATCGCCGCCGACCATTTGCGAAGCGCGGTGGGCCACCCCGATTTCGAATCCTGCGATCTCCGGCGGCCGTTCCGGCAGCAGGCCGGCCTGGATGCTGCGCGCCAGGGCCAGGTCGCGCTCCAGTCGCTGCTTGGCCAGCCGCTCGCGGTGGAGTTGCGCGTTTTCGAGCGCGAGCGCAAGGTGGTCGGAGAGCGCGCGCAGAAATCCTTCATCGGCGGGCGTAAACGGCCCGGCGCGCTTGTTCAGCAGTTGCAGCACGCCGATGATTTCGCCGTCCTTGTTGCGGATGGGCAGGCAGAGCAGCGTGCGCGTGCGGTAGTTCAACTGGCGGTCGACCTCGGGCTCGAAGCGCGGGTCGTCGTACACGTCGCTGAGGCGCAGCGTCTCGCCGTGCCGCGCCACCCAGCCGGCGATGCCCTTGCTTGCCGGCAGTCGGATCTCTTTCTGCTCCAGGCGCAGGCCGACCAGCGACCAGATTTCGTCCCGCTCCCGGTCCACCAGGAACACCGTGCCGCGATCGGCATCGGTCTGACGCGTGGCGATTTGCAGGATGATGTTGATCAACTCGCCGAGATCGAGCGTGGAATTCAGTCGCTTGGTGGCCTCAACGATGCTCGATAGCTCGGCGACCGCCCCGCGGAAACGCAGGTTGCGCTCGCTCGCAGCCAGCGCCACTCCGGCGAAGCGGCTGAGCAGCTCCAGCCGCCCGCGCGTGCCCGCATCGAAGGACGCTGCGCCGCGCGCTTCCAGCACGCCGACGCAGCGTGCGCCGTCTCCGAGTGCTCCGGCCCACTGCGTTGCGTCACTCTTGCCCGCTCGGCGCCCGGCGCGCAGCGTGCGCCTCCGGTTGGCGAACGCTTCCCGCGGCAGGCTCTCTTCGGCGACGGGCAGTTTGCCCGCTTGCCGCCAGATTACCGGCTTGCCTTCGTCCATGCGCCACAGTCGGGCGCCGATAACGCCTGGTTGCGCCAGCGCCAACTCGACCACACGCCGGGCCAGCTCGGGCGCGTCGGCCTCGGCGTCGAGCGCTCCGAGTGCTGCGTTCAGTGCGCGCAGCGTCCGAGCCGGATTCCGCGCACCACCGCGGCGATTTGCAGGTGTGCGCTTTCGGCTCATGGCCGCCGGCGCAAATGTGCTGGGGGGACGATCGCGGGCATGGCAGGCCTCAGCCTAACAGGGCGGCGCGCCGAAGGGAAGCGGCCCTGCAGGCCCGGCTCACTGACAATTTGACGCGCTAGCGGCGGAGGGTAAGGCGGGAAAGCTAGACCGAGCGTGCGTGGTCGTGCCGGCTGTCCCAGACGTTGCTCAGCCGACGGATGGTCTCGCGCAGCCGCACCGCCAACTCGGCGATGGTTTGCAGCCGCTGTAAGGCGGCCGGCGGGAGCCGGTCGCCATTATTCTTTTTCCAATCGGCCAGCAGCAGTTCGGCGTTGCCGAGGATGCCGGTGAGGGGATTATTGACCTCGTGGCGCAGGATTTCGCCGAAATCGTTGGGCAACTCGGGGCCGGGAAAGCCTAGGACGTTCTGCGCCTGTTCCGCTTGCTCGGCCAGTCGTACGCGGCGCTCCAGCAAGCCCACCGCCACAGGAACAAAATGGCCCACGCGGGCGACAAAATCCACCGCGCCGCAACTGATCAAGTAGGCCAAATCTTCCTGCCGCTCCGGCGCCGCCACCACCACCACCGGTGCCACCTCGGTCAGCAGTCCAACTGCCGATTCCAGCGGCTCGCTGCCTCGCTCGTCGGATGTTTCCGAAGCGTACACCGCTGACTCATCCAGGAGGATGGCCGCAGGCCGGACGTGGCGAAAGGCCTTCCGCGCTTGCGCCACGTTCACGCCCAGGGGAAGTTGGTAGCGCTCGCCGCTGGCCATGAACTCGCTGATAAGCTGCTGCGTCAGCGCAGCATCCGCGCTCACCAGAAAAATCACCCGTTCGAGCGACGTCATGGCTTCCTCATCGCCTCTCGCCAGCGGACTCCTGGGCTGGCCGAAGGAGGATGCGTCTCCGCGCCGGCCGCGATGCGCTGGGCGGGCTGAGACGCCGCGAAAGCGCGCTCCACGGCCAGCTTCAGCTCTTCGACCAGGAACGGCTTGGCCACATACGGCAGCCCGGTGCGTTCCAGAAACTCCAGCGTGTGCGGCGTCAACGTGTCGCCGGTGACGAACACCATGCGCTGTTGCAGCGGGCTGCCGGCGTGCACCAGCGCGCGATAGAACGCCCGCCCGTCCAGGTGGGGCATCTTCATGTCGCAGATCACCAGGTCGTAGTCCTGCCGGCTCACAAGGTCGAGCCCCTCGCGGCTGTCCAGCACCGTGTCCACCCCGTGCCCCTCTTCGCGGAGCACGTCGGCGATCAACTGCGCCACCGTGGGTTCGTCCTCGACCACCAGCACGCGCTCCCGGCGCGGTCCCGGGCGGCCCGGCCCGGCGGCTACCACGGCCAGCGCCGGTGGCGCGGAAGCGGAGTCTTCCTCGCGCGCTTCGGCCGGCGCCGCAGCGGCAACGGGCAGCTCCACCAGGAACGACGCGCCGCGCCCGGGCTGGCTATGCACCGAAATCTCGCCGCCGTGCTCCTGCACGATCCCGTACACGATGGAGAGGCCCAGGCCGGTGCCCACGCCGACCGGCTTGGTGGTGAAGAACGGGTCGAAGATGCGCGAGGCAATTTCCGGCGGGATGCCCGGGCCGTCATCGGCCACTTCCAGGGCCAGGCGCAGCGGCGAAATCCGCTGGGTGCGTACGCGGATGTGGCCGTGCCCGCTGCCCTGCTGGATGGCCTGTTCGGCGTTGACCACCAGGTTGAGCACCACCTGCTGCATCTGCGTGGCGTCGGCGAGCGTGGCGGGCAGCTCGGGCTCCAGCTCGAACTCCACGGAAATGTTTTCGACCTTCAGCTCGTAGCTGCGCAGCGCCAGGGTGCGCTCGACGATTTCGTTCAGGTTTACCGGGCGTCGTTCGGGCTTGGTTTCGCGGCCGAACAACAGCAGGTTTTTCACGATGCGGCCGGCGCGCTCGGCCTCCTGGAAGATTTTGCGGGCGTCGGCGCCGCCCTCGGTGTCCAGCCTGCGGCTCAGCAGCAGTTGGGCGTAGCCCATGATGCTGGTGAGCGGGTTGTTCAGCTCGTGCGCGATGCCCGAGACCAGTTGCCCCAGCGCAACCATCTTTTCGGTCTGCAGCAGCTTCGACTGGATCAGCCGCTGGCTGGTAATGTCGCGATACACCTCCAGCCAGCCGATGCGCTCGCCCGCGGCGCCCAAGACCGGCCGGGCGAAGCGCTCGATCACCTTGCGCGTGGGACGCGTCAATTCCAGCTCGTCCCAGCTCGATTCATCCCCGCGGCGCAGCAGCTCGCGCCAGCGCAGCGCGAACGCCTGCGGGTCGCGAAAGTGGCTGGCGACCTCGCTGACCAGCGCGTCGATGCCCGCAAGCTCGCTCACCCGCCGCGCGTCCACACCCATCAGTTGAGCCAACCGGTCGTTGAACAGCTGGATACGCCCCGCGCGGTCGAGCAGCAGTACCCCGCTATCCACCGCATCCAGCAGGCTGCGCAATTCGGCCTCGGCCTGCTGCGCTAGATTTTCCGCCGACCGCAGCGCGCTGACGTTTTCCAGGGAGACCTGCCAGCAAGCGTTCCGTGTCGGCAGACCTGGCAGGCCGCGGCGCAAGTGCAGGCGCACGGTCAGCCCGCCCGTAAGCTCGGCCTCGAGCGGCGCCGGGACGCTGCCCGCCGATGCATTCCCCGCAGAGGCGCGCCACTCCCTCACCGCATCGCGCGCCGCTGGGGCGAAGAGTTCCTCGAGCCGCACGTTCTCCAGGCGCGACCCCTCCAGGCTTAGGTTCTCTCGCGCGGCCCGGCTGGCCTCGCGCACGATTCCCTCGCGGTCCAGGATTAGAATCCACTCGGCGCTCGACTCCAGCACCGCGCGGTCGGAACTCTCCGCATCGGCGCTCAGCCCGCGCTGGCGTTCCTCCCAGAGCGCCGCCACCGCCAGCGTGGCATAGAACTCCAGCCGCTCCAGTCCCGCCACCGCCTCCGCCGCAGGGTTGAGCGCCGCCAGCAGCACTCCGAGCCGCGCTCCACGGGCCTCCAGGGGAATTCCCACCAGCCGAGAGATCTGTTCAGATTGGAACAGATCGCTGGGCCAACGGTTGCCGCTCAACGCTTTCCCGCCCACCTCCACGAGCCGTCCCTCTTCCCAGGCCGCCTGCCAGATCTCGGCGAGGGGTTCCTGGTCAAGGAAGTTTCGCCATTCCGGCGACCCTTCGAAGAACTCGAGCTGCGGCGGTGCGGCGCCGCTGCGGGCCAGGGCTACGAAGGCGGCGCGTGTGTTTCGCGCCGCAGCGCTTACAATCTGCGGCAGGATTTGCTCGGCGGGTGTCCCTCCAAGAATGGCGCGTTGCAATTGGCTGCAAGCCATCGCGTCGGCGCGCCACAGCGCCGAGAGTTCCAGATCGCGCCGCTGGGCAATCACTTGGGCCAACTCGCCCGCCAGACCCTCCAGGCCCTCGGTGTGCACCGGCCGGCGCGACCCCCCATAGGCCACCAGCGCCAAGCCCACGGTCCGCTGCTGCGCGCGCAGCGGAATCCACACCGCGCGCTGCATCTCGGCGAGCGGGCTGAGCAACGGCGCGCCGGCTGACTCGTCCAGCTCTTCCGCCACGGAATGCTCACTTGCCAGCAGCGTGCGGAAGAACGGGAGGGAAACATCCAGACGCTTCCACTGCTCCGGAACTGCACCCGAATCAGCTTCCACTACTGTGCCCACGAGGCAATCCGGATGCTGTGGGCTCTCCAGCCAGACCGCAGCCCGTTCCGCCTCTCCGACCAGCAAGAATTCTCTGGCAGCTTGCTCTAACATCTTTTCAAGGGGATCCCCTCGGGCGGAGGCACGCCTCAGCGCGCCCGGCGGTGCCACCTCGCCGCGTCTCTGCCGCCTGAAGCGCATCCAGCCGGCGCCGGCCATCGCATCCCTACCAACGCGTCTGCAGGATCAGGTAGCTGAACAGCAGCGCCATGCCGATGGTGGCGACGACTTCGACGGCTTGCCGCACGGCCCGGTATTGGAGGATCGGTTTCCTGTAGTCCATGGGTTACGCCCCGACCGGAAACCCTGCACCGGGCTCTCCAACCGGCCAATGCCATAAGCTTCCACGAATCAAGAGAATCGGCGGGATGCGCTCAGAATGAGGGGGTGGAGGTTTCCCACTCCGAGACTAGAAGAAGTGACTGTTCCCGGATAGGAATACTGCCGCGCGCGACATGACTGCGAGAAAAAAGAAATCCCGCGGGCAGTCTACTCTGCGGGGCGGTCTGCAGGGAAATCGCTCAGGCAGGGGGCCGCTGGGTCTCGTACTGCTTCAGCTTGCGGTACAGCGTGGTTTTGCCGATCCCCAGCAGACGGGCCGCAGCCAGCTTGTCACCGCCCGTCTCCCTCAACGCGCGGAAGATGGCGCGGCGCTCGAGCTCCTCGAGCGGCACGAGCTCGTCGTTTTCCGGCAGGTGCTCTGCCGAAGTGTACTGAAGGTTGGAGGGCAGGTCGCCAACGTGCAGGATGGGACCCGAGCCCAAGGCCACCGCGCGCTCGATGGCGTTTTCCAGTTCGCGCACGTTCCCCGGCCAGTCGTAGGCCATCAGCCGGCGCATGGCATCTTCGGAAATCGTGCGCACCGGGCGATGCGCGTCGGAAAATTTCTCCAGAAAAAAGTTCACCAGCAGCGGGATGTCGCTCTTGCGCTCGCGCAGCGCTGGCAGCTTGATCGAGACGACGTTCAACCGGAAGTAGAGGTCTTGCCGGAAGGTTCCCCCGCGGATGGCGGACTCCAAGTCGCGGTTGGTGGCGGCGATCACCCGCACGTTGATCGCAATCCTCTCCGTGGCTCCCACCGGCTTGACCTCCCGCTCTTGCAGCGCGCGCAGCAGCTTGGCTTGCAAGTCCACCGGCAGATCGCCGATTTCGTCCAGAAACAGCGTGCCCTCGTCGGCGCTCTCCAGCAGTCCCTGTTTGGTATGCATCGCCCCGGTGAAGGCTCCTTTGACGTAGCCGAACAGCTCGGACTCAATCAGCGTGGGCACAAGTGCCGAGCAGTCCACCGGCACGAACGGCTTCTGGCGCCGAGGGCCGGAATAGTGGATCGAGCGCGCCACCAGCTCCTTCCCCGTGCCGCTCTCGCCCAGAATCAGCACCGGGTAGCCGTGCTGGCTGACTTTCTCGATCATCTTATAGACCCGCTGCATTTTCAGAGACACACCCACCAGCCCGCCGAAGCCCGGACGGCTGCGAAGCTGCTCCCGCAGCACGCGGTTTTCCTGGTCGAGTTCAATCGCGTGCACCAGCCGATCCAGTTTGGCGCGCAGCTCGTCCACGTGGAACGGCTTGGTGACGTAGTCCAGCGCCCCCAGCCGCGTCGCCTCCACCGCTGTCTCGATCGTGCCGTACTGGGTCAGCATCATCACCGCAATCTGCGGGTAACCTGCGCGGATACGCTTCAGCAGCTCCAGCCCGCCCAGTTGCGGCACCTTCAGGTCGGTCACCACAATGTCCACGGGGAATTGCTCGAGCATCTCCAGCGCCTGTTCGGTGGTCGCGGCGCTGCGCGCGCGCAGCCCCGCCTCCATGGCCACGTCGCTGCACAGATTTCGCGCGGCCACTTCGTCGTCCACGACGAGAACGGTCACTAAGCCGGATTTCTGCTGCGGTATCGCCTGCTCGGTTTCAGACTCCACGCGCGTTCCCTCTTCTCAGAATGGGCAGCACGGGCAGTGCCATTTCAGGAGAACTTCGGTAACTGAGCCTGGTTGACCCAGTTAGGAAATCTTTCACTGGATGCTTACGTACGAGGATAGTACCTTTCCGGGAAATAAGTCAAGGCCTAAACTGCGACAGTGGCGGTAAATTGCTGATTATTCAAACCATGCAGAATTGGGAAGGGGTCTAGTTCCGTAATGGGAAAGGCTCCGGGAGAAGGCAAGGGCCCGGCCGAAGTTGTCCCGGCCGGGCCCCGCTTTAATCAGCTCTTCACTGGGATGGTTACGGCCTGCGCGAGTCTGAATCGGAGCTGCGTCTCGGCAGGGATGACGATGTCCTTCTTCCCTGTGGCTGCCGCAGTAGCTGTGCCGGCGCCTGCGCCAGCCGCAGCGCCTATCGCCGCGCCCTTGCCTCCACCGGCGATGCCGCCGATCAGCGCGCCTAGGCCGGCCCCACCGCCAATCAGCTCTATGTTGCGCTTGTTGTGGTTGCTGCCCGAGCGGCTGACGGTGCTGGTTTCCAGCTCATACGTCCTGCCGCCGACTTCCACCGAACGCAGTGCCAGGCGCAGGTGTGCAACGTGCGCCAGGCGGCCGGACTCGGCGGCCTCGACCACCCGGCCGCGGACTCGCGCCCCTTTCGGGATCACGGTCTTTCCGTCCACGACTACCGGAGCAGCCACGCTGGCCTCAAACTCGTCGCCGCTGCGGTTGCGGTTACTGGCCAGGCTCTGGTCCAGCACCACGCTGATACCCGTGCCTGCGGGCAGCGTCATCGGCTTGGTGGTCTCCATCAGCTTGCTGAAAACGCCGCCAGACTTGCTGGCATCGGCGCTGCTCGACGAACCTGCCGCTGGGTTGCTCTGGCATCCGGCCAGTACCAGCGCCAAAGCCAGAGAAGCCACCGACGCGGCTCGCCTGATACCTCTGCGCTTGAACATTCTGCACCTCCCCGATTTCGCCCTCTATAGGGGCAAATCGCTTTCCAAACGACGTCGCCCCTAGCCTCTTTCCGTACAATAAGATGCAGGCACGGTGGGCTCTGGTTGCCGTGTAAAAACTACCCTATTGCTGATTTCTTAGGGGTTCTGTCCGCTGGCCACCGAGGGCGCCGCAGGTGGAGTTAATTCCACGGCGTAGAGCCCCTCGGTGGAAGAGGCAGCAAAGATTGTGGCAGCTGCGTCGCGCGTGGTGACCACCGGGAAATACCCCTCGGCCAATGTGCCCTCGATGCGCGCCCACGTGCGGCCGCTGTCGGAAGAGATGTAAAGCCCCCCGGTCTGCATGGAGGCCAGGAAGACGGCACCCACGAGGGCCAAGTCCTGTATAGGCGCCTCGGGCAAACCCGCCGCGGCCTGCTGCCAGTGCAGGCCGGCGTCGCGGGAGATGTACAGCCCGTTGCGCGCCGCGGCCACAAGCGTCTGCCCGTCGCTGGACTCCGGCGCGACGTCCAGGCGCAGCGCGCCACGCGCCTCGAGCGGGAGGTCATGCCAGCTCCAGCTCTTCCCGGCATCGTGCGAGAAAACCAGACCGCGCAGCGAAACCACCCAGATGTGCCGCCCATCGGCCGAGCAGCGCACGGAGCGCACCGGCAATGTGGTCATGGGCCCCACCGCAAGAATAGACCACGTCGCTCCGTGGTCCGTGGAGGCGAGCAGCCCGGCCTCCGTGGCCGCAAACCAATTCTCACCGCTGAAGGCCATGTCCGTGATCCGGTGCTCGAGAGGCCGCGAGCCTTTGGCCTGCGGCGCAGGCCTCGGTGCACGCGCGCGCCGGCCGGAGCCTTCGGGCCGCGCGCGGCTGGCCGCTTCTCCCACCGCCGTCCCAGCGCGCACCCACGCTCCCACGCGCTCGTCATAGCGCATCAGGCCGCCGCGCTCGAGCGCTGCCCACCATCCCTCCGGCGAGGCGTAGATGCGTCGCAGCCCTTGCGGCTTGAGCCCGGGCCCCAGCGGCGCCCAGACGCGGCCACCGTCTTCGGTGGCCAGGATGGGCTCGGGGGCATTGGTGAGCACGGCAAGCACGCGCCCCGGCCGCGCGCGGTCCAGCGCCAGCGCGATAATCTGCCGGTGGAAGAAACCGTCGTTGGCGGCGCGAAAGTGCTGGCCGCCATCCTCGCTCACCAGCACACCAAGCTTTTCCGTGCCGATGACCACGCGGTTCGGCGGGTCGCTGGGGATCACAACTGCGGTGATCACCCAATCCGCTGGCGTGACGCGCTGCCAAACGGATCCGCCGGTTGCCGTCTTCCACAGGCCCTCGGTGGTGGCCGCATAGACGGTTGCCGGATGCCGCGGGTCCTGGCGGATGGCGTGCGTACGCCGCGCCGAAAACGGGATGCCCTGTATCTTTTTCCACATCGCGGCGCCGTTCTCGCTGCGGTAGATCCCCGAGCAGGCGCTGGCGTAGAGCCGCTGCGTGTTCGACCCGTCCACCAGGATGCTCATCACGTCGGAATCGTCAATCATGCCTTCGTGGATCGGAAACCAGCGTCGCCCGCCGTCCGTCGTTTTCCACGGTAGGTGGAACGTGCCCGCGTAGATCACTTCGGGGTTGACTGGATCAATGGCCAGCGAGTCTAGGTTGCGGATCTCCTCATGGCCTTCGGGCGAGATGCGCTGCCAAGTTTTCCCTGCGTCCGCCGAGCGATAGACCCCATCGAGCGTGCCCGCGACCAGCACCGCGGGGTTCGAGGGCGCCTGGGCCAGCGCGCGCACGGCCTGTCCGGCCAGCCCCCAAGCGCGCCAGCTCTGCCCACTGTCGTCGCTGCGGAAAATTCCGCCGCCGGCCGCCGGATCCTGCGTCCACGTGGCTGCGTAAAGTGTGCGCGCGTCCCGCGGATCCACCAGGATCGCCGTGACCACGGCGTCCCGGCGATTGCCGGCGCGCCCCAAAAGCTGCCAGTGCTCTCCGGCGTCGCGCGAACCAAAGATGTGGCCGTCGGAAGTGCCCAGAAAAATCCTGCGCGAATCGTTTGGGTCGGCGCCGAACGTCCGCACGTCGCCGCCGGGCGGGCCCATGGGACGCCAAGTCTGCCCCGCCGCGGGCAGCGCGATGAGCAAGGCCAGTCCCACAGTGGTCGCCAACCGCATTCTCGGCTTCCTCTCCCGATTCCGACTAGATGCTGTCTCATAAATGGGTTTAGGGGGTCGCGGCTTCAGCCGCGACATCACAAGCCCGCAAGAGACCAGGGCTTTAGCCCCTGAGGCCAATCTCTCTCGAGAGGCTCAGGCATTTATGAGACGACTTCTAAATTCTAATCGCGTTCGCGCAGGCGGGCAACGCGTGCTGCAAAAAAGAAACGGGCTCCGTGCCCCCCACAGCGGAGCACGGAGCCCGAGGAAATACGTACAGCCTAGTAGGTGGCGCCTTCCGGCACCCAGACGATATCGATGCGGCGGTTCTTCTCGCCCGCACCCTTCTGGCCGCTGGCCACGCGCACGTTGACGCGGGAAGCCTCCACGCCCTTGCTCGCCAGGTACTTCGCCGCGTTCGCGCCACGCTGCTCCGCCAGCTTCTGCGGCTTGCTCTCTTTTGGATCGGCGTAGCCGACGATCACGACGGTGGCCCTCGGCTCGTTCTTCAGCCGCAGCGCCACATCGTCGAGAATGCGCTTGCAGACGTTGTCCACGCGCGCGCTACCCGGCCGCTTGAACAGGCACTCGTTGATCTTGCTGGCCTGCGGCGGAATCGGAGGCGCTTGCACGTCCACGCTTACCGAACAGTCCGCCGCGCCACCGCGCCCGTCCTCCACGCGCCCGGTAACGTCGTAGCGGCCCGGGTTCACCCCGCTGGTGTCGAGTTGCACCGAAGCGCCCGAACCGATGATCTGGCCGCCGTTGGTGCGCCAGGAATAGGTGAGTGGATCGCCGTCGGGATCGCTGGCCACGGCGCTGATGCGCACGCGCTCGCCCACCAGCACCGTGCTGCGGTCGGCCGAGCAGCTCATCACCGGCGGGCGGTTGGGCCGCGGCTCGACGCGGATGTCCACCGCACAAGTAGCCGTGCCGCCGCGCCCGTCATTCACGTTCGCCGTGACCGTGTACATACCGGGAGTGGTGCCGGCGGAGTTCCAGCGCACCTGCGTGCCGGTGCCCTCCACTCGGCCCCCGCTGGCCGTCCAGGAATAGGTCAGCGGGTCGTTGTCCGGGTCGCTGGCCCGCACGCTCACCGCAACCGTGTCGCCCGATTCCGCATACACCGAGCTCTTGTCCGCGGAGCAGGAAGCCACCGGCGGATGATTCGGCTTCACTTTCTCCGGCCAGTACACCGCCCCCAGTTTCACCACGAAGCCGTTGCGGTCGTGGGCGCCCTTCAGGTTCAGCATGTAGCGGTAGCCCAAATCCAGCGCCACGTTTTTCCAGGGGTACAGCCGCATGCCCCATACGCCGTCCACAGGGTCGCGGGCGCCGAAGGTGTTGTTGGGCGTCGCCGTGCCCGTATAGATAATTCCGGTATATTCGCTGAGCACCTGCACGCGGCTCTCCGGAAACAGCACAAAGCCCGCGCCCAGACGCGCCTGGTCCGCTTGGTTCATCATGTGCACCCCGAGGGAACGCGGGTCGCGGGTGAAGCGGTACCCTCCGTTGGCCGTCAGCGTCACTGCGTTGCCCCAAGTCTTGCTCAACGACACCGTGAAGGCGTAATTGAATTGCCCGCTCTGCGTCCCATTGCCCAGCAGGTCGCTCAGCGTGGTGCGCGTGGGGATAATAAAATCGCTGCGTACCCCGAAGCTCACCGGACTCCCGCGCAGTTCGGAAAGAATTCCGAATTTCACGCCCAGAGTTACTTCGCCCACTCCGCCTTGATTCGTGCGGGCAAAGGGAAAGTCTTCGACGTAGCCGGGTCTTCCACCCCCAGGCGAGAGGCTCCGATAGATGACCGTACCGGGAAACGCCGGGTTAGCGAGGCACGAGTTGAGACTCAATTGCGGCGGCGGGCCGGTGGGACACGCCAAGGGGAGCGCCGGCTGCCCCGGGCCGCCGATGTGCGTGTGGCGGTAAGGTTCCCAGCCCGCATAAAACGTGAGCCAATCGGTTATGCCCACGCCGAAATTCCAGCCCAGGTTCAGCACCGTTACGCTGCCCGGCATGCGCGAAAACTTGTTCGCGTAGCTGGAAAAGGAAAACCCCCGCGCCGGCAGAGTTTGCCCCGTCTCGACGGTGAACAATCCCAGCGTGCCGGAGGTTGCCGGCATGGGGATCTGCTTGGGCGTCTCGCTGCTGGTGCCGCGGGACTTCGGCGTCGCGGCCTTCTTGGCCGCCGGTTTGGCTTTGGCGGGGCTCGTCGCGCCGCCAGCCGTTTTGCTCGCCGCAGGCGGCACCCCCGAGGAAGATGCCAGGGCGCTCTCTGTGTCTGCATTCTTGGACTTGGTCTGGGGTGTCGCGGGGTCATCCGCGAGAACCGTCGTCCCCAGCAGGATCGTCAGCGCCAACGCGGCGCATAACCGGAGCATGAGTCTCATCAGGACCTCCCGAAGTATGTGCTTGCCGGGATTCGAGTGCATCTTTGGCCGGTGAAGGCCTCCGCTGGGTTCCGCTCGATCACGCGGATGCTCGTACCCGGCTGGGAGAAGGGCCCTTAAGACCGGGCCATTATAATGCAGGCGAATTTCAAGCAAATAGAAGATTTTTATTTTCTTCCTCTCCGGGTCAGGTATGCCGCCCTCTGCCACGCCAGCAGCTCGCGCGGTGGCAGGATTTTGGCGCAGGCCACCCCCGGCGCTGCGGCGCCATCTGAGTTAGAGGAACTCACACCGCCGACCTGTTTCCACACCCCGCTCCCCCGGCCTCGGGACCCGGGAACGGACCTCGGCGCCAAGCAAGGGTCGCCGCTGCGACCGAAGGAGATCCAATGGATGGGATCCCGACCGCACTGACGTCAACCCACACTCCCGATTCCTCGGCAGACACCCGTCGCCAACATTTATCGCCGGGTTTGGGAAGACTTCTGGCCACAGCTCTGCTGGCTCTACTGCCGGCCGCCGCCGCATTCCCCGCCCGCGCGCTCGCACAGGCGGCCTCCACCTACCCCACCGTCGCCTCGACCGTTCCCAACGGCACGCGCTTCCTGGTGCGACTGGATGACGAGCTCAGCACCCGCAAGCACGGCGTCAACAAAAAGTTCAAGGCCAAGACGCTCGAGCCGCTCCAGACTTCCGACGGCACGGTCCTGCCGCCCGGCGCGCAGATTCGCGGACACATCAGCCGCATTGAGCCGGCGGGAGTGACCGGCCGCGCGCGGATGTGGCTGACCTTTGACGAGATCCGGACGCGCGATGGCAAATTGCCGTTGGTGGCCGACGTGGTCAGCGTTCCCGGCACCCACAGCGTGCGCGCCGGCCAGAGCAGGGAAGGCGAAATCGAGGCGCGCTCCAGCAAGGGACGCCGGGAAATCGAGGCCGCCGCAGCGGGCGCGGCCATCGGCGCCGTGGTCGGTGGCGTCACCAGGGGCGGCAAAGGCGCGGCCATTGGCGCGGCCATCGGAGGGGTCGCGGGCTTCCTGGTCTCCTCGGGCATCGGTCAGGAGCTGGACTTGCCCAAGGGCACCAAGCTCGAACTCGAACTGGAGCGCCCCCTCTACCTGGCCAGACGCTAGGGCCGCCATTCTTGCCTGTCCTCGCACTCTTTGCTCCCCGGCGGACGGGTCGGCAGGAATGCCCACCCTACCGTTCACTTGGCATTCGCGCATGCTGCTGGTAGATTCAACCAGGCAGCTCCGGCTGCCGGGGATTTCCTAGCATGCCCGAAGAGGCCAAGCCGACCTCCCGCAGTGCCGCCGCGCAAAGCCCGGCCGACCGCGTCCTGATCGTCGAGGACGAGGAGAACCAGCGCCGCGGCTACGAGGGCATGCTGCGCCATTGGGGCTGCGAGGTGCTCGGCGTTTCCAGCGCCGAAGAAGCCCTGGCCCGCTTCCCCGAGTTTCGTCCCGCGGTGCTGATTGCCGATGTCGGCCTGCCCGGCATGGACGGCATCGAACTCCTCCGCCGGCTCGGCGACGAGCTCCGCAATGTTCCCGCCATCATCATCACCGGCCAGGCCAGCGAGGAGCGCGCCGTTGCCGCCATCGAGGCGGGCGCGTTCTATTACATCGAAAAGGGTTTCAAGCCTCCTTTCCTCCGCGCGTTGCTCGACCGCGCCCTGGGGAAGGTGCGCGCCCATAAGCAAGTGGCCGCGCTCACCCGCCAATTGCGCGACGCCGGCCGCCTGGGCGACTTGGTGGGCCAATCGAAGGCCATGCAGGAGGTGATGCGCCTGGTCGAGATGGCGGCGCCCTCCACCGCGCCCGTGCTCATCACCGGCGAAACCGGCTCCGGCAAAGAAGTCGTGGCCCGCACTATCCATCGGCTTTCCCCGCGCGCCGAGCGCTCTTTCGTGGCCATCAACTGCTCGGCCATCCCCGAATCGCTGATGGAAAGCGAAATCTTCGGCCACGAAAAGGGCGCGTTTACCGGAGCGGCCGAGCGCCGCATGGGCTGCTTCGAACTCGCCGACAGCGGCACCCTGCTGCTCGACGAGATCGGCGAAATGCCCGCGCCCACTCAGGCCAAACTGCTCCGCGTCCTGGAAGACCGCAAGGTGCGCCGCCTGGGCAGCAAGGTGGAGACCCTGGTGGACGTGCGCGTCCTCGCCGCAACGAATAAAGACCCCGAGCAGGCCGTGGCCAAAGGGCTGCTCCGCCAGGACCTCTACTTCCGCCTGAACGTTTTCCACATCCACCTGCCGCCGCTGCGCGAGCACAAGGAAGACCTGCCGCTGCTGGTCGAGTACATGCTCCGCGATATCAACGCCAAGCACGGCAAGCACGTGCGCGGCGTGAGCGCGGAAGTGCAGCAGTTGTTCTCCGGCTGCCCGTGGCCGGGCAACGCCCGCGAGGTCCGCAACGTCCTCGAACGCGCTGCGATTGCCTGCGACCGCGACCTCATTGGCCGGGCGCACTTGCCCGCCGACTTCGGCCGCACTTCGCTCTCGGCCTCCTCGGAGCTTTCCGGCCTGCGCTTCCCCGTCGGCACCACCGTGGACGCCGCCGAGCGTGAGCTCATCCTGCAAACCCTGGCGGCCACCAATAACAATAAGACCCGCGCCGCCGGGCTGCTCGGTATCAGCCTGAAGACCCTCCACAACAAGTTGAAGGAATACGGAGCGGTCCGGGAACAAGTGGAGTGAGGATGATTCGGATGAAACGCTGCGCTTGAGTGAAGACCACGCATGCCGCTCCGCCTGAAAACAAAGATCACGCTCACCACCGCCCTGCTGGTGCTCGGCGTCGTGGCCGCCATCTCTGCGCTCTACGTGGCCTCTTTGACGCGCCAGGTCATCCGCGAAGCCGACGAGCGCGCCAATTTCGTCACCCAGCAGGTCTATCAGCAGGCGCGCCATGCCTTTGCCGATGCGGCCAAGGAAGGCTCGCGACCCGCCTCCGAAAGCCACGCCGATCTGCACGACTTCGCCCGGCGGGCGTTGGAAGAAAACGACGGGCTGGCCTCGCTGATCGAATCCGTCGTGGGCTATTCCCCGACCATCTACGAGGTGAGCATTGTCGATCGCGACGACACCGTACTGATTTCGAGCGATGCGTCGTTGCCCGGCCGCCGGGTCGCCAGGGCGGAAAAGCTCCACGACCTGGCCATCAGCAGCTTCCTCAAACAGCTTCGCGCCCTCTACGGCCCCCCGCGCGTTTACCAGGTCTATTTCCCCTTGCAGCTTCGCGGCGAAAGCTTCGGCGATATCCGCGTCGCTCTGCAAACGGCGCTGATGCGCACCCAGTTGCAGCCTAGCCTGCGTTCGGCGGGGTTGCTGGCGCTTGGTGCCGTGGTGATCTCCACGCTGCTGGCCGCCTGGGTGAGCCACGTTTCGCTCGCGCCCCTCGCGCTCATCTCCGCGCAGTTGGACCGCATCACTGCGGGGCAACTCGAGGGCGAATCGCAGACTCTCACTAAATTGACGGGCCGTCAGGACGAATTCGGCCAGGTCAGCACCAAGATCAGCGAAGTCGGCCAGCAACTCCGCGGCGTCCGCGAGATCTTCAGCACGCTGCGGGAAAATTTGGACCAGGTGATGGCTGGCCTGGAGGATGGCTTGCTCCTGTTCACGCGCGACGGCCGGGCAGTGATGGTCAGCCCCGCCGTGGAGAAGTTCCTCGGCGCGCCCGCCGACCAGTTGCTCGGTCGCCGCGCCGAGGAGATCTTCCCGCCCGAACACCCCCTGCGGCGGGAGCTGCGCATCCAGGGCAATGAGTTGGAGCCGGTCGTCGCGGCCGAAGTCGAATTCGACGGCGCCGCAGCCTCGGGCTCCTCGGTGCGGCGCGTGGGCCTGAGCGTTCAGGTGATCTCCGAGGGAGGCACGCGCATGGGCTCGCTGGTGAAGCTGCGCGATCTGGAATCGCTCGAGCGCATCGACACGCAGCTCCAGGTCTCCGAGCGCCTCGCGGCCCTGGGCCGCGTCACCACCGGCGTGGCCCACGAAGTCAGAAATCCCCTGAACTCCATGCGCCTCTGGCTCGAAAACCTGAAGGAGAGCCTGCCCGCGGACCTGGAAGTCCCCCGGCACGCGGTGCAGGTGCTCGATAGCGAAATTGACCGGCTCGACCGCGTCGTCAAACGATTGTTGGATTTCACGCGTCCCGTGGAACTGCACCTGGAGGAGACCAACCTCGCCGGCTTGCTCGCCGAGGTGATGGCCGTCGCCGGCCCGCAGATGGAACGCGCGCGCGTGCAGCCCGTCACCCGGCTGCCCGCGCACTTCCCTTCGGTCTGCGTGGACCGGCCGCTGTTCAAGCAAGCTCTCCTCAATCTCGTGCTCAACGCCGTCGAGTCCATGCCCGAGGGCGGGCGGCTCACCCTCGCGCTCGAGCGCCGCGGCGAGATGGCCGAAGTGAGCGTCGCGGACACCGGACGCGGCATCGCCCCCGAACATCGCGGGCGCATCTTCCAGCTCTTTTTCACCACCCGGCCCGGGGGTAGCGGGTTTGGCCTGGCGAGCGCCTTTCGTGTTGTGCAGCTTCACAACGGTTCGATAGACTTTGAATCGGAGGTCGGCCGCGGCACCACCTTTCGCATTGAGCTGCCGCTCGCGCGCTCTCTCGATTTCGCCCGGGAAAATTAAATGCCCAGCCAAAAAGCAGTGCTTGCCCTGCTGCTCGCCGCCGTGACCCTCGGCGTCTCCGGCTGCAAGAAGCGCACCGTGCACGCTGCGCCCCCGGCGGTTGCCCCGGCCCCGCCGGCCGCGCCCCCGCCAAGCTCCCCGGCGCCGGTGGAGACAAAACCGGAGGCACCTCCGGAAAGCGCTCCCGCGCCTGCCCCCACTCCCCCGCCGGCCAAGCCCGCGCCGGCCAAGTCACGTCCGCCCGACCCGCCGAAGCCTGCGGCGCCGCAAATTTCGCCGCGGCTCTCTCCCGAGGAGCAAGCCATCGCCGAGCGCCGCTCCAACGAGGACATCTATGCCGCCGAGCGAAATCTTCAGGCGGCCTACGGCAAACAACTGAACACCTCCCAGCACGACTTGGTCGAGAAGATCCGCGGCTTCCTGGGGCAGGCGCGCGAGGCCATGCGCGCCGGCGACTGGGTTCGCGCCCGCAACCTAGCGCAAAAGGCTCAGGTGCTTTCCGTCGAGTTGGTCAAGTCCCTCTAGCCTTTTCCCTTCCGCATTGGGCAATCCTCTTCGTGTCGCGTCCCGTAAATTCCTGGCATCTCCCTTTAGGGGCTCAGGGCTCTTGCCCTGAGCGAAGTCGAAGGGTCAGCCCTGACATAAAGCCTATAAAAGGAAGCGGGCTTTAGCCCCTGAAGATGACTGCCTTCTAGGGTATATTTCCGGGACACAACACTAGATGCTGTCTCATAAATGGGTTTAGGGGGTCGCGGCTCCAGCCGCGACATCACAAGCCCACAAGAAACCAGGGCCTTAGCCCCTGAAGCCAATTTCCCTCGAGAGGCTCAGGCATTTATGAACTGACTTCTAGCCCCTATTGCCTAACCTGCCCGCAGCGCTTTGCCCATCGGATGCCGCTCCCGGCCTGGGGGCGCCCCCGCCATCCTACCGCCGGCATCCGGCCGTCTCCGCCCGACCAGCCGTGTCGATTTGGCTGGTGTGCTGTTAGAATCGGGGCGTGGGCGCGTACGACGTTGCCGTGGTCGGCGGGGGGATCATCGGTGGCTCGATCGCTCTCGAGCTGGCGGCGCAAAAACTGCGCGTGCTGCTTCTCGACCGCCAGCCGCCGGGGCAGGAGGCCTCCTGGGCTGCGGCGGGAATGCTTTCCCCGGCGCCGGATAGCCCCGACTCCATTCCTCTTGTTCCGCTGGGCCGGGCAAGCCTCGAGCTCTACCCGGATTTCGTCGCCGCCGTCGAAGAGGATTCCGGCCGCCAAGTCGGCTACCGCTCGGAAGGGACCATCGAACTCCTCTTTGCCGGAGACGCGGAGCGCGAGCTGAGCACTCTGGTGGCCCTGCACCACGGCTTGGGCTTGCCCACCGAAGCGCTTCGGCTGGAGGAGGCGCAGCGGCTCGAGCCCGCGCTCAGCCGCGAAGCGCGCGCCACGGCCTTGCTCGCCTACGAAGGCTCGGTGGACCCCCGCGCGTTGACCGCTGCGGTGCTTGAGGCTGCGGCTCGCCGCGGAGTCGAGGTCCGCGCCGGCGGCGAGGTGACTTCGTTGCTGCGGGTAGGGAGCCGCTGTGCTGGCGTCGTCGCGGGCGGCGAGAAGATTGCCGCCGCGCACGTCGTGCTCGCGGCCGGTTGCTACTCCGGCGAAATCGAAGGCTTGTCCCGCTACGCGCCCACTCGCCCGGTGCGCGGGCAGATGGTGGCCTTGCAATCTTCCCAGGCGCGGCTTCGACGCGTGCTGCGCTCCTCCCGCGGCTATGTTGTCCCGCGCAACGATGCCAATCCTCAGAAGCTCGTCGCCGGCAGCACGCTCGAAAACGCCGGCTTCGCCAAAGGCGTTACCCCCGCGGGACTCGCGGAAATCCTGAGCGCCGCGATGGAATTGGCCCCGGGCCTCGCCGGCGCCGCGGTGACGGACTCCTGGTCGGGTCTGCGGCCCGATACGCCCGACCATTTGCCCGTGCTCGGCCCCACCGACATCGAAGGCCTGGTCGTGGCCACGGGTCACTACCGCAACGGCATCCTGCTTGCTCCCGTCACCGCAAAGCTTATCCGCGAGTGGCTCACTGACCAGCGCGTTTCTTTTCCCTGGGATGCCTTCAGCCCGCTGCGCTTCGCCGCGGCGCGGCGCGCTACCTCTTGACCTGCGCCGCACGGCGCACACCCCTCCGGCGAAGCAGAATCTCCGGGCGCGCTAAAAGGGTCTGCGGTTGCGCGTGGGCTCGCGGTTGGGAGGGCCGGCCAGCGTGGAGGCGCGGCCGGGCTCGGTGAACTGGACCTTCTCGGCGTCGAGGTAAAGGGCGCGGTCCAGCACCACGTCAAACGTGGTGCCGCGGGGCAGCACGAGCTCGGGTCCGCGGGTCAGCAGCACCGTCGCCAGACCCACCGCCGCGCCCGCGCCGGCGCCAATGCCCACACCCTTCACGCTGCGTCCGGCGATGCCGCCGATGCCCGCGCCAATGCCGGTGGTCTTCAGCACCGTGCCGACATCACCGGCCTTGTCCGAATCGCCCTTGATCTTCCCTTCCTCCTCCACCGTTTCGTTGCCGCCCGTGCCCGCGTTGGTGGGGACACCATGGAAGTTCACCGTGTAGCCGTTGGGTAGGATCATCATCGTCAGCCGCAAGCGCAGCTCGCCGACGCCCTTGACGCGCCCGGGACGCTTGGCCTCGAGGATTTCGCCCTGCACGTAAGTGCCGGCTGGGATGATGATGCGGCCGTCCTGCACGATGGGAAACAGCGTCTCCAGGTACACCCCATCGCCGGGCTTGGCGTTGCGCGTGCTCACCGAGTTGTGCAGCACCAGCGGCAGCTTTGTTCCGGCAGGCACGACGATCTTGGCCGGCGCCGGGATGGGCTTGGGCTTCTCGGTTCCCTCCGGCGCGGGAGGTGAAGGCGGGCTCTGCGCCGGCGGCGTCTCCTGTGCCGCGGTCGCGCCGGCAAGCGCAATCCAAAGTAGTGCAGCCCAGACAAGGCTGCGTCGGAATGCCGCAGGTTTCATCACACCCTCCCTTGCTGTTCTGCGGGCTGAGATGCGGTGGCTAACAACGAGGATGCTCCCACCGGGGCCAAACGTCAATGGGCATGCGCGCCGGCGCGTGTCCGCCGCGAATTTGACTGGCGCGGGAATTCCGCTTACCCTCGACTCTCCGCGGAGCCCGGCCGGGCGACACCGCTCGGCCCTCCGGGCGCGCTCCGCTGTGGAGAGGAGCAAACCCGATGGCCAAACTGGCGCTGGTGTACGGGATGCGGCTGTTCCCCGCCGAGGACCTGGGCGAGGTGAATGAGGCCACCGTCACCCTGAACAGCGGCCGCACCGCGCGCGTCACCATGCACCTCATCGAAGGCAGCAAGGCGGAGATCGAAACGACGCTGCGGCGCTCCATCGAGGCGTTCTTTGAAATGTATCCGGAGATTTGACCCACACAGCCTCGCCTCGCCGCGTCAGAACACGAGCGCAGCCGTGCACGCGCACACGCTCCTCGCCTGCGGCGGCCCGGCTGAGCCGGGCCGCCGCAGGGCCGAGGCACGCAGCCTCACGGGCGAGCCGGACTTGATTTCTACCCGCGCCTAGGTTCGTCCGCCGACGCCAGTCGCCTTCATGATTTTCCCCGCGGTGTGCTGCTGGTAGCGCACCGCCCTCCGCGCTTCTCGGGCTCGTGCCCTTACCTCCAGTCGTTTCACCGCCAGCGTGTCTCCTCGCGCGGTATAGGTTTCGGTCTGGCCCGTGGCGGGATTAAAGAAGCCGACGTAGCCGCCGGGATTGACCCCGAACGAAGCCAGCGTCTTCCCATTGTGGGCGCGGCCGAGGAAGTCGTTTCTCCCCGTGGTTTCCTCGCCGCTGGTGAAGTAGAGCGGCAAGAGGAAATTGGAAACCTGGATCCCGTCCACCTGGTAGGTCTCCGCCTGCACGGCGTCGCAGATCTCGTACCAGAAGAAGACCGTGGCGTTCGGGTTGGTCGGGTTCGGGCCGGCCACCAGCAGATTGACTTCGGGGTCGGCGATCAGTTCGAGCGCCTCGTGAGACAGCGTCACCGTCCAGTTTTCGCCGAGCTGCTCGGAAAGCTCGGTGAATACGAAACCGAAGGGAATGCCGCGGTTGTTGGCGTCGTGATAGCCCAGTGCATTCGGGACGTCGGTCTTGTCCCACAGATAGATGACCGCGTCGCCGCGCATGTCGGCGGGCGCCTGCTTTTGCGGCGTGGACGTGCTCTTGCCCTCCAGCCGCAGCGTGGCCCCCAGACTCCAGTACGGCGCCAGGTCATCGCCGATTTGCCCGTTGACGGCGCGGATGGCGCGCTGCACCTCCTCGTCGGTGAGCTTGCCGTTGGTGTGATTGATTACCGAAATGATCATCGGGGTCTCTCCTCTCGATGGCGATCGTGATGGGATCGGGACCCGGCGACACGGCCGGGCCCGTCAAAACTGCCGCGGAAGGGGAGAAAGGATTTCAGCGGAAAAACGCTGTGCCGCTGCTCAGGTTTGCGCTGGCGTCTTCGGGCTCGTCTCGGAGGAAACTGCGGAGGGGAGATGCGTCCTGCGAGGCTGCCCAGCTCGGAGTCGTTCGAAGGGGGCTATCACCCTAGTACGGTGCAGGGGCGTTGTCAAGGTCCGCGCGAGGCCGCGACGCTTGCGCTTCGCGAGGGATTTCAGGCCCGACCCGAAGCTAAAGCAAGACCACGGTCTGGCCGGTCAGTTCAAAGCGCTTGCGGCAGCGGATATTGCGGCAGGCCACCAGGTCGTCCACGCGCACCATGTACGAGCGGGCCTTGGCAAAGCGGGCGCGGTCTTCGTCGCCGGCCCCCCGCGGCAGCTCAGTCCTCTTCGTGCGCACCATCCAGCGCACCGCGCACACGCTTTCCTGGCGGCAGTGCGGGCAGACCAGGGTGAGGTCTTTGGTCTCCTGCTTCTCGACGTAGAAGCTGCGCTCGTCCATCAACTCGCCTGCCTCCGGCGCGTGGCGGATTCAGCCCCGCCCGCGTCGCCTGCTTCGTCCATTGTAACAAACTCCGCTCCGGCGTCCCGCCAGCGCGGCAGCCAGTATTCCAGCGCGCCGAGCACGTGTTCGCGCTGGCCGCCGAGCCCGCGGTGGTTGCCGTCGTGCAACACAACGATGTCGCCGCCGCGCCGGCTTCCTCCCGGCACCACGCGCCGCAGCCGCTCGATCAATTGCGACGCCGGCTGGGGCTTCCAGTCATAGGCGATCACCGTCCACATGACCACGCCCTGCAGGCCCTGCCGGCGCACCGCCGCGTCCAGATGCGGCCCGCGAAAGCCGTAGGGTGGGCGCATCCAGCGCGGCGCACCGGCTAGCGTGGCCTCGGCCACCGCTTCCTGGCAGCGGCCGAGCTCTTCGGCCAGGCGCTTGTTCGATAGCCAGATCAGGTTCGGATGCGTATGGGTGTGGTTGCCCACGGTGTGGCCGCGCGCCGCAATCTCGCGAGCGAGCTCAGGACAGGCCCGGGCAAACCGGCCAACGAGAAAAAACGTCGCGCGCGCGTTGTATCTCGCCAGCAGGTCGAGCAGCCGCGGGGTGATGGCCGGGTTGGGCCCATCGTCAAACGTCAGCGCAAGCGTGCGCGCGCCGAGGCCGGGCGGCACGCGGCGTATCGTCGGGCCGAACAATTGCGCCGCGGGGTGCATCGCTGCCCAGGCCGCCAGACCGGCTCCCGCAGCGGCCGCCGCGGGGATTGCGCTCCACACGGGAATGGTCGAGACGTTCACCAATGTGGCCTCCATTTTCGCACGCCCGGGGAGCCCCGTTCCAGCCTGCCATCCGATGGATGCGCGGTGCCTGCTCCCATCCTATCCCCCTGCCCGAGCGGAACGCCTCGCGCCGGAAGCTACGGCGGGAACTCCATCGCCGCGAGCTTTTCGCTTGCCCGGCGCCACGGCCAAAGATAAAGTACCGCCCGCTGTTCGACGTTGACGATTCCTGCCGTGCGGGCATCCGAATACATTGCGATGACAAAATTACAAGCCCGTGCAGGCATGGCCATCGCACAGGCCCTGTGCGTGGCGCTGCTCTCTGCCGCAGCTCTATTCGCTCAGCAAGCGCCGATGCGGCCTTCCGGGAGCGAGCGGCCGCCCTCGCCGCAGACCTCGCACAGCCGGCAGTTCAGGCAGCGCTCGGCCGCGGCGTTGGCCGATATCCAGCATGTCATCATCATCTCCGTGGACGGCCTGATGCCCGAGACCTATCTCCATCCCGACGAGCACGGCCTGCAAGTGCCCATGCTGCGCAAAATCGTTCGTCGGGGCGCCTACAGCGAAGGCGCCCTGGGCGTCTTCCCCACGGTGACCTACCCCGCGCACACCTCCATCGTCACCGGCGTCAACCCGGGCACTCACGGCATCGTCGCCAACGACCCGTGGGATCCGCTGTTCCAGATGCCCGGGGCCGCGCGCTGGTATGCGGAGGAGATCCGCGTCCCGACGCTTTGGGACCTGGCGCGGGCAAAAGGACTGACCACGGCGATCGTCTTCTGGCCGGTCACCCTGGGCGCCCGGGCCAACGCCATCGTGCCGGAGTTTTGGCGGCAGGACCCCGGAACGCTGGAAGACGCCAAGCTCAACTTCGCCATTTCCACGCCCGGCCTGCTCGACGCCGTGGCCAAGCGATTTCCGGATTTCCGGGCGCAGTTTGTGCCCCCGCGCGCGCAGGATGAGGCCTTGACCGATGTGGCGGTGCAATTGATCGAGACGCTCCAGCCCAACCTTCTCCTGCTGCACATTTTCGACGTGGACCACTGGCAGCACGAGGATGGACCGTTCACCGGCCGCGCGCTTCCGGCGCTCGAGGCCGCCGACCGGCAAATCGCTCGCGTGATCGCCGCGGCGAAAAGAGCCGGCATATGGCGCCAGACCGTGCTCGTGGTCGTTTCCGACCACGGCTTTGCCCGGGTTTCCCAGCGCCTCCGCCCGGGCGTGTGGCTGCGGGAAAAAGGCCTGGTCACGCTGGGCGAGAAAAACGACGTCACCGACTGGAAAGCCTACGTGCTGGCCGCCAGCGCGTCCGCCTACGTCTATGTGAAAGATAAAGATGACCAGGAAACGCGCCGGGTCGTGCTCGAGCTGTTTCAACAGGCCGCCGCCAGGCCGGGAAGCGGCATCCGGCAGCTCCTCAACCATGAGCAGATCGTCGCTCTGGGCGGCGACCCGGAAGCCTTTCTCGCCCTCGAAGCTGCGGAAGGATGGGAATTCAGCGATGGCGTTCTCGGCGAGGCCGTCTCGCCCAGCCGCGGAGCGGCCACGCACGGCTACCTGCCCGAGCGGCCGGAGATGCGATCCGCGCTGCTGATCGTTGGCCCGGCGATCGGCCGCGGCAAAATCAAAGCGGCGCGGCTGATTGATGTGGCGCCAACCGTGGCGCGTTGGCTGGGACTGAAAATGGAGAAAGTTGAAGGCAAACCGCTCGAGATCCCTTTCCGCCGCGAACCCCTGGCCCCCTCCGCCGGCCCTCCCGCTCCGCGTTAGTCGCTGCCCTTTGCCGGACGAGTTGAGCTCGCTCTACTTTACACGCCTCTCTTCTTACCAAGTCCATTAACAATTTCCTTGACCGTTATATCTAGTTGTTATAGAAGCTGGCCAAGTTCTCTGCGAGGAGGGTCCATGCACCTCTTGCGACTTGCCTGGTACGTTCTCATTTCTGCCTTGCTTGCGCCAGCATCGATCACCGCGCAGCTGTCCCCACCGCAAGATCCGCATGCGGTGGCGCTGCTTCAGAGATCTGTGAGAGACATGGGCGGAGCCGCTCCTACCGATTCAGTGGCCACCGGCAACGTCGTGCTGGTCGAAGGCTCGAAGACCACTAGCGGCACGATGCGCATTCTCACCCGCGGCCTGGACCAGAGCGCCGAACACGTGGACACGCCTGGCGGGCGGCGGTCGCTCATTTACTCCCAGGGCCAAGCCAACGCGGTTGAGGGAACGACGCTCAGCCAGTTTTCGCTGGAGTTGGCCGCCAGCGG